>C688J18823_10002172_pt1 | contig 12266 bp, 15 predicted proteins | sample HopSoiMetagenom1_FD_18823 | JGI IMG/M metagenome (IMG submission 18823) | reverse complement strand
CCCAGCCCTCCAGCGCGATGCCGGCCTCGAAGCGCTCCTCGACGAAGTAGTCGTGGAACGCCTTTCGGTTGTCGACGATGCTCATGAAGAATTTTAGTGCATGAAGGAAATCCGCCGCTCGGCGATCGTCGAGCACAGCGCCGCCGAAATGTACCGGCTCGTCGACGATGTCGAGTCCTACCCGCAGTTCCTGCCCTGGTGCCGGGAAGCGCGCGTCGAGACCATCGCCGGCAAGCGGCATGCGACCCTCACCGTCGGCATGGGCGCCATCCGGCAAGCGTTCACCACGGTGAACGAGAGCCGCGCGGGCGAGGCGATCGATCTTCAGTTGATCGAAGGCCCATTCAAGCGCTTCAAGGCCGCCTGGCGCTTCAAGCCGCTTTCGGATCACGCCTGCGAGATCGTCTATTCGATGCAGTACGAATTTGCGAACCGCGTCATCGGCAAGCTGCTCGAGCCGCTCTTCGGCCAGATCGCCGACACGATGGTGGACGCCTTCACGCGCCGGGCGGATGAGCTTCATCCGCGTTGAAGTCGTGCTGGCACTCGAGCGGGGCGTGGACGGCGTGGCGCTCAGCCTGCCCGCCGGCTCGACGGTACGCGACGCCGTTGCTGCCTCGGGCCTCGGCGAACGTCACGCGGGGCTCGATCTCGAGGCGGTGGGGATTTTCGGCCGCCGGGTGAAGCCCGGTGCACGGCTCGCCGACGGCGACCGCGTCGAGCTCTACCGGCCGCTGGTGATGGATCCGAAGGAAGCCCGGCGGCGCCGGGCGGTGAAGCGCTCCTAGCTCAGTTGCACCAGTCGCTGACGGCTTTGCGCGCTTGCTGGAGCGCACGCTCGCGCTGCTCGTCGTCCATGAAGGCGCGCTCGCCGGCCGCGTTGGTGACCGAAATGCGCTGACCGCTCTGGATGGAGTTGAGCTGCGATTGCGCGCTCTGGCAGTTCTCGCGCTTGGCGTCGGATTCGGCGCGCTCTTTTTCCGCCTTCTGGTCGGCTTCCTGCCGTTCCTTCTGGCGCTTCTGGAAGGCCTGCTCGGGCGTGAGCGGCTTCTCGTCCTTCTTCGCCGCGCCGTCCTTCTTGGCGGCATCCGCGCTCGGCGCGGGCGCCGGCGGCGGCTTCGGCCCGGATTGGATCTTGAGCGGCGTTGCCTTGACGCCCGGTGGCGGCGTGTCGCCGTAGCGGACCTTGCCGTCCTTGTCGACCCACTTGTAGGCCTGCGCCGCGGCGCCGGCGCTGAAGGCCAGCATGACGGCGAACGCGAGTATTTTCTTCATCGGCGAATAACGCTCCTGCCCCTTGAATGGATGACAGTATCGCGCATTAGCGGCGCGGTCGGCTCGTGTAAAATGCCGCTTTGCGAGCTAAGACCTCATGCGGGTGATCCAGAAGGCGCTGACCTTCGACGATGTTCTGCTTCTTCCCGCCCACTCGCGCATCCTGCCGCGCGACGCCAGCCTCCGCACCCGGCTAACCCGCCAGCTCGAGCTCAACATGCCGATTCTCTCGGCGGCCATGGACACGGTCACCGAGGCGCGCCTCGCGATCGCCATCGCCCAGGAAGGCGGCATCGGCATCGTGCACAAGAACCTTTCGCCCCAGCAGCAGGCGGCGGAGGTGGCCAAGGTGAAGCGCTTCGAGTCCGGCGTGCTGCGCGACCCGATGACCATCCCGCCCGAGATGAGCGTGCGCCAGGTGATGGAGCTGCAGCGCACGCACCGGATTTCCGGCTTCCCGGTGGTGAAGAACGGCGGCAAGGTGGTCGGCATCGTCACCAACCGCGACCTGCGCTTCGAGACCAACCTCGACCAGCCGGTGAAGAACATCATGACGCCGCAGAAGAAGCTCATCACCGTGCGCGAAGGTTCGAGCCGGGAGGACGCGGTCAAGCTCATGCACCAGCACCGCCTCGAGCGCGTGCTGATGGTGGACGAGGAATTCCATCTGAAGGGCCTCGTCACGGTTAAGGACATCCTCAAGGAAACCGAGCATCCCAACGCCTGCAAGGACGCCCAGGGNAAGCTGCGCGTCGGNGCGGCGGTCGGCGTCGGCGAAGGCACCGACGAGCGCGTCGCCGCCCTGGTCGAGGCCGGTGCNGACGTCCTGGTGGTGGATACCGCGCATGGCCANGCGCANGGCGTGCTCGACCGCGTGAAGTGGGTCAAGACGCGCTATCCGAACGTGCAGGTCATCGGCGGCAACGTCGGCACCGGCGACGCCGCGAAGGCGCTCGTCGACCATGGCGCCGATGGCGTCAAGGTCGGCATCGGTCCCGGCTCGATCTGCACCACGCGCATTGTTGCGGGCGTCGGCGTGCCGCAGATCACTGCGATCCAGAACGTCGCCGCGGCGCTCGAGAAATCGGGCGTGCCGCTCATCGCCGATGGCGGCGTGCGCTACTCCGGCGACGTCGCGAAGGCCATTGCCGCCGGCGCGCACACCGTCATGCTCGGCTCGCTCTTCGCCGGCACCGACGAGTCGCCCGGCGAGATCGAGCTTTTCCAGGGCCGCTCGTACAAGGCGTATCGCGGCATGGGCTCGCTCGGCGCCATGCAGAAGGGTGCGGCCGACCGCTACTTCCAGGATTCCGACATGAACGTCGATAAGCTGGTCCCGGAAGGCGTAGAGGGCCGCGTCGCGTACAAGGGCAGCGCGGTCTGGGTGATCCAGCAGCTGCTCGGCGGCTTGCGCGCAAGCATGGGATACACCGGCTGCGCCACCATCGACGAGATGCGCAGCAAGCCGCAGTTCGTGGAGATCACCACCGCGGGCATGCGGGAGTCGCATGTGCATGACGTGCAGATCGTGAAGGAGGCGCCAAATTACCGAGTCGAGTAAGTCCCACCAGCGGATCCTCATCCTCGACTTCGGCGCCCAGTACACCCAACTCATCGCCCGCCGCGTGCGCGAGGCGAACGTGTACTGCGAGATTCATCCGTGCGACGCCTCCGATGGCTTCGTGCGCGAGTTTGCCCCGACCGGCGTGATCCTCTCGGGGAGCCACATGTCGGCGTACGAGGAATCGACCGCGCGCGCCCCCAAGGCGGTGTTCGACCTCGGCGTCCCGGTACTTGGCATCTGCTACGGCATGCAGACCATGGCGCAGCAGCTCGGCGGGAAGGTGGAGGCGGGCAAGGTGCGCGAGTTCGGCTATGCCGAAGTTCGCGCTCGCGGTCATACGCGGCTTCTCGACGGCATCCAGGACTTCAGCACCCCGGAGGGCTACGGCATGCTCAAGGTCTGGATGAGCCACGGCGACAAGGTCGTCGACATGCCGCCGGGTTTCAAGCTGATGGCCTCGACCGACGCCTGCCCCGTCGCCGGAATGGCGGACGAGACGCGGCGCTTCTACGCCGTGCAGTTCCACCCGGAAGTCACGCACACCCGGCAGGGCGCGAAGATCCTCACGCGCTTCGTGCGCGAGATCTGCGGCTGCCGCGGCGACTGGAACATGCCGGACTATGTTTCCGAGTCCGTGAAGAGAATCAAGGACCAGGTCGGCGACGAAGAGGTGATCCTCGGCCTCTCCGGCGGCGTCGATTCGTCCGTGGCCGCCGCGCTTATCCACCGGGCCATCGGCGACCAGCTCACCTGCGTGTTCGTCGACCATGGCCTGCTGCGCCTGAACGAAGCGAAGCAGGTGATGGAGACGTTCGGCAAGCACATGGACATGAACGTCATCCATGTGGACGCCTCGGCCGAGTTCTACGCCGCGCTCGAGGGCGTCGCCGATCCCGAGCAGAAGCGCAAGATCATCGGCCGCGGATTCGTGGACGTGTTCCAGCGCGAGGCCGGCCGCATCCGCAACGCGAGATGGCTCGCGCAGGGCACCATCTATCCCGACGTCATCGAGTCCGCCGGCGCCAAGACCAAGAAGGCGCAGAGCATCAAGTCGCACCACAACGTCGGCGGCCTTCCGGAAACGCTGCACCTCAAGCTCCTCGAGCCGCTGCGCGAACTGTTCAAGGACGAAGTGCGCGCGCTCGGCTTGGCTGTCGGCCTGCCGCGCGAGATGGTCTACCGCCATCCTTTCCCCGGGCCGGGCCTCGGCGTGCGCATCCTCGGCGCCATCGAGCGCAATGCCGTCGACCTCTTGCAGCGCGCCGACGCCATCTTCATCGACGAGCTGCGCACCTCCGGCTGGTACGACAAGACCGCGCAGGCCTTCGCCGTCTTCCTGCCGGTGCGCTCGGTCGGCGTGATGGGCGACATGCGCACCTACGAGAACGTGGTCGCGCTGCGCGCGGTGCAGACGACGGACTTCATGACCGCCGACTGGGCGCCTTTGCCGCACGAGCTCCTCGCCAAGATCTCGAACCGCATCATCAACGAGGTGCGCGGCATCAACCGCGTGACCTACGACATCTCTTCCAAGCCCCCCGCGACCATCGAGTGGGAATGAATAATCTCGGCGCATCGCTAGCCGAGGCGGCCGAGAAATTCGCCGCCCTGCCGGCGATGCCCGGGATGTCCTACGCCGAGTTCCTCGGCGCCGCCGGCAGCGTCCAGGCCTCGTTGGCCGCCGCCGGGCTGAACGCAAATGAGCCCGTGCACGTGCGGGTTTCTAACCAGCCGCTCGACCTCGCCGCCTATGCCGGCGTCTGGCTGGCGGGCGGGGTCGTGGTGCCGGTTCACCGCAGTTCGCCCGACGGCGCCGTGGCCCACATGACCATGAAGACGCGCGCCCGCTTCGAATGGGACGGCACGCTACGCCGGCATGGCGAAGAGCCGCCGCCGGCGCGCGCGGTGCTCGAGGGCGCAGCGCTGGTCGTCTTCACCTCCGGCTCCTCCGGCATGCCGAAGGGCGCCGTGCTCTCGCATCGCGCGTTCGCCGGCAAGCTCGTCGCGATCCAGAGCCTCCTGCACTTCGGCGAAGACGAGCGGACGCTGCTCGTCCTCAACATCACATTCAGCTTCGGCATCTGGGTCGCGCTCCTCACGCTGCTGCATGGCGGCGTGCTGATTCCGCGCGAGCGCTTTTCCGCCGCCTCGTTCCTGGCGGATCTGGACGGCATCACACGCGTCGCCGTCGTGCCGACGATGATGCGCAGCCTGATCCTGGACGTGCCCAAACTCGAATTCGAGTCCCGCGACCTGCATCAGGTTTTGATCGGCGGCGAGACGCTCGGCAAAGGCCTTGGCGATACGCTGCGCGCTTTATTTGCGCCCGCGGACCTGATCGACATCTACGGCCTGACGGAAACCTCGACCTGCGATTTTTTCCTGATGCCCTCCGACGTGCCGCGTTATGCCGGTTGCATCGGCCGCGCATCGCCTGGGGTGAGGTACCGCATAGTGGGCGACGACGGCGAGCTGCACATCGCCAGCCCGTACCTGATGAGCGGCTATCTGGAAGAGCCGGCGCTCGATCCGATCCGCGATGGCTGGCTCGCCACGGGAGACCTCGCACGCGAGCGCGATCCGGGCGTGGTCGAGATCGTCGGGCGCAAGAAGGAGCTCATCTACCGCGGCGGCAACAAGGTCGCGCCGCTCGAGATCGAATTCGCCTGCAGCGCGCATCCGAAGGTGGCCGCCGCGCTCGCGGTGGGGCGGCCCGACGAGCGCCTCGGCCAGCGCATCCACGTGCTCGTGCTGCCGCGCGACCCCAGCCTCACGCCCAAGGAGCTGCGCGCCTTCCTCGCCGGGCGCCTGGAGAAATACAAGCAGCCGGATGTGCTTTACTTCGCTGCCGAGCTGCCCTCGGGTCGCACGGGCAAGGCCGACCGCGGACGCTTTTCCGCGATGCTCGAGCGCGGCGAGCTGTCGCCGGCGGAGGGACAAGCATGAAGGCATACGAATCGATCAAGGTCGAGCGCGACGGACGCGTCGCGCATCTGCGGCTCCATCGCCCGGAGCGCATCAACGCGCTCGGCAAGAGCATGCTGCTCGAGATCCACGACGCGCTGGACGTGCTGCAAGCGGACGCCGAGGTGCGCGTCATCGTTCTCTCGGGCGCGGGGCGCGGGTTCTCTTCCGGGTTCGACCTGAAGGAGCAGATGACGCGCAATCCGCAAGGCGCCGATGTCTGGCGCGAGATCTTGGACCTGGATTTCTCGACCACCATGCGCTTCTGGGATTCGCCCAAGCCCACCATCGCCGCGATCCACGGCCCCTGCATGGCGGGCGCCTTCGAGATGGCGCTCGCCTGCGATATCTCGATCTGCTCCCGCGACGCGACGTTCGGCGAGCCCGAGCTGAAGTTTGGCGCGGGCATCGTCACGCTGCTGCTGCCGTGGATGGTGGGCCCGAAGGCCGCGAAGGACATCCTCCTGACCGGCGAAGACACGCTGAACGCCGAGCGCGCGCTCGCCCTGGGCATCGTGAGCCGCGTGGTCCCCGACGGCAAGCACCTCGATGAAGCCATGAAGATCGCCCAGCACATCGCGGTGATCGACCCGAACCTCGTGCGCGATACGAAGAAGGCGCTCAACCGGACCTTCGAGATTCAGGGCATGCGCGCGGCGCTCGATGCGGCGCTCGACATCGACCACGCCATCGAATCGCACGGCTCGCCGGACAAGCGGGCCTTCATGGAGCTCGCGCGCGAGCAGGGTCTCAAGGCGGCGCTCGCCTGGCGAGAGGCACGCTTCAAGAAATGAAGGATGACGAGTACATGCGCCGCGCACTCGAGCTCGCGCAGCGGGCGCAGCAGGACGGCGAGGTGCCGATCGGCGCCCTCGTGGTTTTGAACGAAGAAGTTATCGGCGAAGGCTGGAACCGCCCGATCGCCGCGCACGATCCGACCGCCCACGCCGAGATCCAGGCGATGCGCGCCGCGGCAACGAAGGTCGGCAACTATCGCCTCACCGGCGCAACGCTATACGTGACGCTCGAGCCGTGCGATATGTGCGTCGGCGCGATGTTCCACGCGCGCATTGCGCGCACCGTGTATGGGGCCAAGGACCCGAAGAAATTGGTGCTGAAGAACCAGGTCAGGCTGGAAGGGGGCATCCTCGCCGACGAGTGCGGCGCCATCCTTAGCCGTTTCTTCGCGGAGCGTCGATGAAAAGGATTCGCATCGACGCGGCGAAGCAGGAGCTCTCGCTGCTGGACGGCGACCGGGTCATCAAGCGATACGCGGTCTCCACTGCCAAAAACGGCCTCGGCGAGAAGAACGGTAGTTTTTGCACGCCGCGCGGCCGGCACATCATCCGGGCGAAAATCGGCGCCGGACAGCCGCTCGGAACGGTTTTTGTGCGCCGCCGACCCACTGGCGAGGTCTGGACGCCGGAAATGCACGCCAAATACCCCGGCCGCGACTGGATCCTCACTCGGATTCTCTGGTTGTCCGGCAAAGAACCGGGGAAGAACCGGCTTGGCGACGTCGACACGATGCGCCGTTACATCTACATCCACGGCTCGCACGATCTCGCGGAGATGGGAAAGCCGGGCTCGATCGGCTGCGTGCGCATGCGGAATAAAGAGATCGTCGAGCTGTATGAGCTCGTTCCACCGTACACGGCGGTGGAAATCGACTAAAGTATTTCAAGTAACGCCACCACGGGAGGAGTTCAGATGGTCCGCTTGAATATCAACGGCAAGACGCTCGACCTCGACGTCGACCCCGATCAACCGCTGCTCTGGGCAATTCGCGAGCAGGCCGGTCTCACCGGAACCAAATATGGATGCGGCGTCGCTCAGTGCGGCGCGTGCACCGTCCACATCGACGGCGCTGCCGTGCGCTCGTGCTCGTTTCCAGTGAGCGCGGCGGTCGGTAAGAAGATCACCACCATCGAAGGGCTTGCCCAGGGAAAAACCCTGCACAAGGTGCAGCAAGCCTGGCTGCAGCACGAGGTGCCGCAGTGCGGCTACTGTCAGTCGGGAATGATGATGGCCGTCGCGGCGCTCCTCAAGGAGAAGCCCAAGCCCACGGACGCGGACATCAATGCCGCGATCACCAACATCTGCCGCTGCGGCACGTTCCAGGAAGTGCGCGCGGCGATTCATACCGCCGCCAAGGCTTAAGGGGAACGCCATGAAACTGAATCGCCGTTCCTTCATCATCGGTTCCGCCGGCGCAGCGGGTGGCCTCGCGCTGGGTCTGCGTCTGCCATTCGGTCCCGCCGTCGCGCGCGCGCAGGATGGCTCGCCCGAGATCGGCGTCTGGGTCGCGATCGCGCCCGACGACAGCGTCAACATCCGCGTCGTGCGCTCGGAGATGGGGCAGGGGACCATCACCGGTCTTGCGCAGCTCGTCGCCGAAGAGCTCGAGTGCAACTGGTCAAAAGTGAAAATCGAATATCCGACGCCCGGCGAGAGCGTGCGGCGCAAGCGCGCGTGGGGCGAGTTCTCCACGGGCGGCAGCCGCGGCATCCGCGAGTCGCATGAATACGTCCGCAAGGGCGGCGCCGCGGCGCGCATGATGCTCGTGCAGGCAGCTGCGACGCAGTGGAGCGTCCCGGTATCGGAATGCAGCGCGTCCAACAGTGTCATCACGCACAAGGGCTCCGGCCGCAAGACCACCTACGGCAAGGTCGCCGAGAAGGCGGCGCAGCTGGAAGTGCCGAAGGACATCAAGCTCAAAGACCCGAAGGACTGGAAGATCGTCGGCAAGCCGGTCAAGCGCCTCGACACGATGGACAAGCTGACCGGCAAGATGGTCTACGGCATCGACGTCAAGCTGCCCGGGATGCTGAATGCCGCCATCAAGGCCTGCCCCGTGTTCGGCGGCAAGGTGAAAGGCTTCGACGCCGCTGCCGTATCGAGCATGAAGGGCGTGAAGAAGGTCGTGCAGGTGGGCGACAACGCCGTGGCCGTGGTGGCCGAAACCTGGTGGCAGGCAAAGAGCGCGCTCGACAAGCTGTCGATCACCTGGGACGAAGGCGACAACGCCAAGGTCTCCAGTGAATCGATCGCCGAGATGCTGAAGGCCGGCCTCGACGCGGATCAGGCATTCGTCGGCAACAAGAACGGAGGCGACGTCAAGCAAGCGCTCTCCGGCGCGGCGAAGAAGGTCGAGGCGGTATACGCCTATCCCTTCCAGAACCATGCGCCGATGGAGCCGATGAACATGACGGCGCGCTACACGCCCGAAAAATGCGAGCTGTGGGGCCCGACGCAGAATTACGAAGGCGCCTTTGCCGCCGCGCTCGCCGCCTCCGGGCTGCCCGCCGACAAGGTCGACGTCTATCGCACGATGCTCGGCGGCGGCTTCGGCCGGCGCGGCGCCTATCCCGACGACTATGTGACGCAGGCCGTGCTGATAGCGAAGGAAATGCCCGGCACGCCGGTGAAGATGCTCTGGTCGCGCGAAGAAGACATGGCGCAAGGGCGTTACCACCCGATCATGCAGTGCAAGCTGGTCGGCGGCCTGGACGAGAAGGGCAACCTCACCGGCCTGCACATGCGGCTTTCGGGGCAGTCGATCCTCGCCGCGGTGCGCCCGGAAGTCGTGCAGGCGCAGAAGGGCCGCGACCCGCTCAGCTTCCAGGGCGTCTTCGAGTCGGGCGAGCATGCGTTCACGTACGACGTGCCGAACCTGCTCATCGACCACGCCATGCGCAACACGCACGTGCCGCCGGGCTTCTGGCGCGGCGTGAACATCAACCAGAACGCCGTGTTCATCGAGTGCTTCATGGACGAGCTCGCGGAAGCGGCCGGCCAGGATCCGCTCGAATTCCGCCGCAAGCTCCTCGGCAAGAGCCCGCGCGCGCTCGGCGTGCTGAACGCCGTGGCGAAGAAGATCGGCTGGGACAAGCCGGCGCCTAAAGGCGTGTACCGCGGCATCGCTCACCTCAAGGCCTTCAACAGCTACGTGGCGGGCGCGGCCGAGATCTCGGTCACAGGCGGCAACAAGGTCAAGGTGCTCCGACTCGTCGGCGCCACCGACCCCGGCTACGCCGTGAACCCGGCGCAGATCGAACGCCAGGTATCGGGGTCGTTCGTCTACGGCCTCTCGGCGCTCTTCATGCAGGAGTGCACGGTGAAGGACGGGCGCATCGTGCAATCGAACTTCCACGACTACCCCTCGATGCGCATCGCGCAGATGCCGAAAGTCGAGACCGTGCTGAACGCGACCGGCGGCGATACGTGGGGCGGTATTGGCGAGCCGACGATCTGCGTCGCAGCGCCGGCGGTGCTGAACGCCTTCTACAAGGCGACCGGCAAGCGCATCCGTACCGTGCCGCTCAAGAACCACGGCATCGAAATGGTGTGAGGGTATTGCTCCTCGTCCTTCCATTTTTTCTTTTTGGGAAGGCTCTTGGAGCCGACGAAGGAATCCCGGCCTCTCTCACCGGCGCCAAAGGCGATCCGGTGCGGGGCCGGGCGCTCGTCGCGAATCGCCAGGTCGGGCTTTGCCTGCTTTGCCACAGCGGCCCCTTTCCGGAAGAACGCTTTCAGGGCAATCTCGCCCCGGACCTGCGCAACGCCGGGCGCCTTAGCGAGGCGCAGCTGCGTGCTCGCCTTGTAGACCCCGCACGCTTCAATCCACAGACCATCATGCCGTCCTACTACCGAACCGAAGGCACGCGCGTCGCGCCGGCGTATCAAGGCAAAACCGTCCTAACCGCACAGCAGATCGAGGACGTGGTCGCGTTCCTCTCCACTCTTAAATGACTTCACGGCGCCAGTTTCTTCTTTTGAGTCTGGTGGCAACGCCGGCCATTGCCCAGCTTGATCCCAATATCGCCGCGAAACGCAAGGCGTCGCTCGAGGCGGCAATCCGCAAGGTCACCGGCGGAAAGCCAGTGCGCCCCGGCAAAGTGACGCTCGACGTGCCGCCGCTCGTGGACAACGGCAACACAGTGCCGGTCACGGTCTCGGTGGAGAGCCCGATGACGGCCGCCAACCACGTGCAGGCGATCCATCTCTTCACCGAGAAGAATCCGCAGCCTTTCGTATTCACCGCGCACCTCGGCCCCCGCGCCGGTCGCGCCAAGATCTCGGCGCGCTGCCGCATCGCCGATACGGGCAACGTGATCGCCATCGCGCAGATGAGCGACGGCACGTTCTGGTCGGACACCATATCCGTGGTGGTCACGCTGTCCGCGTGCCTAGAGGACGGGCTCATCTGATGGCCGCCGTCGCCGTCACCATCCCAAAGACCGCCAAGCGCGGCGAGGTGATCGAGATCAAGACGCTCGCCGCGCACGTCATGGAGAACGGCTTTCGCCGCACCCAGACCGGCGAGCTGATCCCGCGCGACATCATCACCCAGTTCGTCTGCACGTATAACGGCGTCGAGGTGTTCCGCGCCGAGCTCTATCCCGCGATGGCGGCGAACCCGCTGATCGCCTTCACCACGGTCGCGACCGAAAGCGGCACGCTGGAGCTCAAGTGGACCGGCGACAACGGCTACACGGCCACGCACAGCGCCAGCATTACCGTCAGTTGAAAGTTTTCGCGCTGCTGCTAGTCGCCGTGCTGGCGCACGCGGGCGAGATTCCGCTAGCCGAGCGCCGCTCGGGCTACGACTTCATGAGCCGCGAGACGCGCTCCATGCAGGACGACGAGACCACCAACCCGGCGCTCTTCTCGCTGATGGAAGGCGAGACGCTGTTCAAGACCGAATGCGCGTCATGTCACACCGACATGAAGGGCGTCGCCGCGCGCTATCCAGCGGTAAAACGCGGCAAGCTCGTCAATCTCGAGCAGCAGATCAACGTCTGCCGCACCGAGCGCCAGAAGGCGCCGGCCTTTGCGTACGAGAGCAAGGAGCTCCTCGCGCTCAGCGCGTACGTCGGGCGCCAGTCGCGCGGCCTGCCGATCTCCGTTTCTGCAGATGAAAAACACCTCGCGGCTGGACGAACGCTGTTCGAGCGCCGCCAGGGCCAGCTCAATCTCGCGTGCAGCCAGTGCCACGACGACAACTGGGGGAAAAGCCTCGCCGGCACCCCGATTCCCCAGGCGCATCCGACCGGCTATCCGATCTACCGCCTCGAGTGGCAGGGCATGGGCTCGCTGCAGCGCCGGCTGCGGAACTGCATGATCGGCGTGCGCGCCGAGGCTTACGCCTACGGCTCGCCCGAACTCGTCGAGCTCGAGTACTTCCTCCTGTGGCGCGCGCGCGGGATGAAGCTCGAAACGCCTGCCGTCCGGCCTTAGCCGAGGAGCTTGCGGATGGTCTCGAGGTTCGGCGGCATCGCCACGCCCTTCTCGCTGATGATGCCGGTGATGAGCTCGGCTGGCGTGACGTCGAAGGCGGGGTTGCGTACCTTCACACCTTTCGGCGCCCAGCGCACCTTGCGGTAGCCGGTGACCTCATCCCCCGGGCGCTCCTCGATCGGAATGTGCGAGCCATCGGGAATCTTCGGATCGAACGTGGAGG
>C688J18823_10002171_pt1 | contig 12270 bp, 12 predicted proteins | sample HopSoiMetagenom1_FD_18823 | JGI IMG/M metagenome (IMG submission 18823) | reverse complement strand
TGAAACTCTCCATGTCCTTTGGCACTAAATAATTCAGGATTCAATTGAACATTTTCAAGCAGTATTTTCATAAAGTTGATCGCTCTCATCACACTTAACTCCCAGTTGGATTCAAAATTCGCATTTTTAATCGGTACATTATCTGTATGGCCGCTAATAATAATACTTCTTGGTACATCCATTTCAAGAAGCCTTGAAATTTCCTTTGCGATGTTTAGGTCTTCAGGACGAACATCCGCACTACCTGAATTAAACAAAACATTATCGCGAATGGTAAGGGATAATCCATCAACTGTTAAAGAAGTGGCTAATTGGTCACCAAGGCCATTTTCTTGAACATATGTATTCACGCGATTTTGAATTTCGGCCAGCCTTTCATGTTCGGCAATCTGTTCCATTGTTTGCTTTTTATCTTTCTCCTGTTCAGCATCCGGTTCAGCTTGCTTATCTGGTGCATTCCGACCTCCCTCTGGAATTGGACTTTGAAATTCAAAAAAACCCGTGCCACCTTTTAATTCGGCATTAAAAGCACTTGATAAAGCCTCAAACTTTTGTGAATCAATGGCACTACTGGCAAATAGAACAATAAATAAGGCTACGAGCAACGTTAATAAATCTGAGTAGGGAAGGAGCCAAGATTCATTTACATGATCCTCAACATATTTTTTCTTTCTTCGTTTACTCATCTATCCTCACACTGCCTTCTTCAAGAAATTTCTTTCTTTCTCCAGCCGGGAGATATGAGACTAATTTCTGTTCGATCACTCTTGGTGCTTCTCCTTCTAAAATGGACAATACCCCTTCAATCATCATATACTTATGCTGCGCTTCAAGCCTTGATTTCCTTTTTAGTTTGTTGGCAAATGGATGCCAAAGCACATATCCAGTGAAAATCCCTAGCAATGTAGCAATAAAGGCTGCACTAATTGCGTGTCCTAATGCTACTGTATCGCTCATATTTCCAAGGGCAGCAACCAACCCGATAACAGCTCCTAAGACCCCTAGTGTTGGAGCATAGGTTCCTGCTTGAGTAAATATAGAGGCTCCTGCCTGATGCCTTTCTTCCATAGCTTCTATTTCCTCTGTTAACACATCGCGAATATAATCTGCACTCTGCCCATCAACAGCGAGAGCCAAACCATTTCTTAAGAAAGAATCATCCACTTCATTTATTTTTGATTCAAGTGAAAGTAAACCTTCCTTTCTTGCTAACTGTGCCAAATCAGAAAATAATCGAACCAATTCAGTTGTATTCGTCATCTTTTTTTCTTTAAAAAGAATAACAAACAATTTTGGTACTCTTTTTAATTCTGACATCGGGAAAGCGATCGTTACAGAAGCAATTGTTCCCACGATAATAATCAGGAAGGCTGCTGGGTTTGCAAGTGCCGATATCGACACCCCTTTCAGAACCATTCCGACCCCTACCGCGACAATTCCTAAAATAATTCCTATTAATGTTGCATAATCCATCCTTTATCACCTGTCTTGTTCATTCTTTAACTAGTAGGGAACGCACAAATCTTTTCTTATTATATATTTCGACAATAATTTAACTTTATTTAGATACTTTTTTATTATGAATAAAATATGTTTAAAAATGAAGGTGGTTTGTTATGGCAATAAAGCAAAAAAATAATGCCTTCAGGGGAGAAGCATTACTTTTTTACATTCTCTATTCAATAAAATTTTAGGGGGAGGGGTTGTTCAAATATTCCTTGTGAATTTCTGAACAATTTAATTATAATATGGCTACATNAATATTACCATGAACATATTGTGAACCTTTTTACAATATGTTCCCTTTTATAATTTATAGTCAAAATCAATCAATATCCATTACAACGCTTTAATAGGACAATTATTATTCGGAATAATTGTCTTCTCTTTTGCGAAAAATAGATAAGAAATTTGAAAGGAGTTGCACATATATGGGTCGTGGTAAGCAGTTTGATCACAAAAAGAAGAACCATCCAGGAAATTTTCCTGAAAATACGCTAGTTGAAAGACATACAACAGAAGCTCAAGAAGATGAAGAACTTCTTGTAACTCAAGAAGCTTTTAAAAATCGAGTTGAAAGTAATAGTGAAAGATAGGATATTTTTGGGACAGGTCAACCTGGAAAGTAACTTTCTCTTCTAGAAGCAAAAAGCACTCTCCTAAATTAAAATAGGAGGGTGCTCGAATTTTATTTTTTATTTCAAGCAATGTTAATCAAACTTCAACCCTTTTAATGCCTCTGCCAACGCATTATTTAAAGGTTCTTCTTCTTTTTGCTGGTTTTTTAAATATTTTTGTACCGTCCGTTTATCCACTTTACCACCCGACTCTTTTTTGCGGCGATCTTGGAAAGTAGATAACTTTTCACGATATCCGCATTTACATGCGAAAATCTGTCCATCACCTTCCCCGCGTAGCTCAAGCTTTTTATGACATTGTGGGCAGCGTGCGTTTGTGACACGCGAAACGTTTTTGCGGTGTCCACATTCACGATCTTGGCACACGAGCATTTTTCCTTTTTTGCTGTTCACTTCAAGCATCGGTTTTCCACAGTCTGGACAATTTTTCGTGGAAATGTTGTCGTGCTTGTATTTTTTATTACTTGCTTTAATTTCAGCAACGATTTCTTTTGTGTGTTGTTTCATTTCGTTAATGAACACTTCTTTTTTTAGCTGACCTTTTGCAATTAACTCCAGTTTTTGTTCCCACTGTGCTGTTGTTAGTGGCGAACGTAATTCCTTTGGCACTAAATCCAGTAGCTGGCGGCCTTTAGAAGTAATATGAATGTCTTTGCCACGCTTTTCGATAAGGAACGAATTGAATAACTTGTCAATAATGTCAGCACGTGTAGCAACCGTTCCCAGTCCACCAGTCGATTTTAGCGTGTCAGCCAGTTGTTTATCTTGCGTATCCATATATTTCGTAGGATTTTCCATTGCCGAAAGTAGCGTCGCTTCATTAAAACGTGCAGGCGGCTTTGTTTGACCTGATGTTTCTGCGATTAGATTCACGTTTAATGTATCGCCCTTTTCAATTCGAGGTAATATTTGATCTTTCAAATCATCTGCTGCATCGTCCTCTTCAAAACGATTTTCGTATACCTCTTTCCAACCAATTGATAGAATGGTTTTCCCTCTGGCAACGAAATCCTCATCACCAATTTTTCGCACGGAGCGTTAATTGCTCGTACTCGAATGCTGGGAATAATACGGCTAGGAAGCGTTTGACAACTAAGTCATATATTTTGCGTTCTTTATCCGTGAAAGCAGAGTAGTTCACATAACTTTCAGTTGGAATAATAGCGTGGTGATCACTCACTTTTTTATCATCTACAAATGATGTAGAAGCTTTTATTGGCTTTTTTAAGACTTTGCTTGTTAGTAAACGGTATTCCCCTATCCCACATGCTTTAAGACGCTCATGTATAGTTGGTACGATATCTGATGTGATAAAGCGTGAATCTGTTCGAGGATACGTTAAAACTTTATGTTGCTCATACAATTTTTGCATAATGTTTAACGTTTCCTTTGCAGAGTAGCCAAAGATTTTATTTGCATCCCGTTGTAATTCAGTTAAGTCATAAAGACCTGGAGAAAATGATTTTTTTGATTTTTTCTCAATTTCCGTTACAATGGCATTTTTATTGCCCAATTTTTTCACAATTACATCGATTTTCTCTTTATCAAAGCTACGACTGTTCCCTTTTGCATCTTGCCAAGTCAGCTTTAATTGGTCTGTTGTTTGAGCTTCAATTCCGTAATAGTTCTGTGCCTTGAAGTTTTTGATTTCATCCTCACGTGCTGCAATCATAGCAACAGTAGGTGTTTGTACACGACCACAGTTTAGTTGCGCATTAAACCTGGTCGTTAATGCACGTGTTGCATTAAGACCGATATACCAGTCCGCTTCTGAACGTGCGACTGCAGATGCATATAAATTGTCATAAGATTTGCCGGGCTTCAAGTTTGCAAAGCCATCTTTAATCGCTTTATCCGTAACAGATGAGATCCATAGACGTTTAATCGGTTTCGTGACTTTCACTTTATCAATAATCCAACGTGCGACTAATTCGCCTTCTCTCCCGGCATCGGTAGCTACAATTATTTCATTTACATCCTTACGAATCAGTTGACTTTTTACAGCATTAAACTGTTTTCCAGTCTGCTTAATGACGGTCAATTTCAAACGCTCAGGCAGCATGGGGAGATCCTCTAAATTCCATGTTTTATATTTCACATCATAACTTTCTGGATCAGCCAGTGTGACTAGATGTCCTAGTGCCCACGTAACAATATATAGATTTCCCTCCAGATACCCATTTCCTTTTTTATTACAATTCAGTACACGTGCGATGTCACGTGCTACAGAAGGTTTTTCAGCAATTACAACGCTTTTTGCCATATTTAAAACATCCTTTCAAGTTTCCATTAGTTAAATATAGCATACGACATTCTAAAATAAATAAGAGGTTTTTCCTTGGTAAGTGGTAAATTAATAATATACATACTTCAATATGATCATGATCAATAAAAGGAGCTGGAAAATATGAGTGAATTTCAACAGAAATTAGAAAAGTACGCAAAGCTAGCGGTAGAAGTAGGTGTCAATATACAAAAAGGTCAAACACTTGTCATAAATGCCACATTGGACGGACAAGATTTTGTTCGCTTAGTTGTTAGAAAGGCATATGAGGCTGGTGCAAAAGATGTTATTGTCAATTGGAGTGATGATGCCGTTACTAGATTAAAATATGATTTAGCACCTGATGAGGCTTTTCTTGAATACCCTGAGTGGCGTGCAAAAGAAACTACAGCCCTTGCTGAAAGTGGCGCAGCCTTTATGTCCATTCTTGCATCAAGCCCTGCTCTTTTAAAAGGAGTGGAAACAGCAAGAATCGCAAATTACCAAAAAGCAGCGGGTAAAGCTCTTCGCGAATATCGAAAATTTATTCAATCCGATAAAGTAAGTTGGACAGTTATTGCTGTTCCATCACAAAGTTGGGCAGATATGGTATTTCCAGATGAACCAAAAGAAGCACGAATGAAAAAGCTTTGGGAGGCGATTTTTTATACATTGAGAATCCATTCAGAAGATCCCATAGCCTCTTGGAAAAAACACGATGAAGCCCTTCATGAAAAAGTAGATTACTTAAATCATAAAAAATATAAAAAACTTCACTATACCGCTCCAGGCACAGACTTAACGATTGAACTTCCTGAAAAGCATATATGGTGTGGTGCAGGTAGTACGAATGAAAAAGGCTTTGAGTTTATGGCGAATATGCCTACTGAGGAAGTCTTCACCGTTCCAAATAAAACAGGTGTAAACGGTACTGTTTCAAGCACGAAACCACTTAGCTATGGTGGAAATATTATCGATGAATTTACCATTACTTTTGAAAACGGAAGAATTATGGATGTTAGAGCAAAAGAAGGTGAAGAAATCTTAAAACAACTTGTTGCAACAGATGAAGGGTCCCATTATTTAGGAGAAGTTGCTCTTGTTCCGTATAACTCACCCATTTCTCAGTCAAATATTTTGTTTTTCAACACTTTATTTGATGAAAATGCCTCTAATCATCTCGCTATTGGCAGTGCTTATGCATTTTGTATTGAAGGTGGGAAAACGATGTCTGCAGAAGAACTACAAGCAAACGGCTTAAACGAAAGCTTAACACATGTTGACTTTATGATTGGCTCATCCGAAATGGACATTGACGGAATTACTGCTGATGGTAAAATCGAACCTGTATTTAGAAATGGAGGCTGGGCTTTCTAATTAAGAAAGACTCATAATCCTTTATTCATTATAATTAGAACCATGTGGAAACAATGATTTTCCATATGGTTCTTTTATTGAAAATAAAAGAACCAATCACATATTGCATCACCCATTCATTTATGGGAGTATTAAAGGAATATGGAACTTATAAGTATAGCGGAGGGGTAAGAAATGATCCAGTTACATATTATTGTTTCTGGAAAAGTACAAAGTGTAGGCTATCGTTACTTTTCGCAGATGAAAGCAGTCCAATATGGAGTGACAGGATGGGCAAGAAACGTATCAGATGATACAGTTGAAATTTGCGCATTAGGGACTAAGGACCAGCTCGATCCTTTTATAGAAGACCTACGAAGAGGCAATCCTTTTTCTAAAATTTTGAATTTGGAAATTACCGAAAAGGAACAATCCGATCACTTCCAGTCATTCACGATTAAGTATTAATGAGCATTATTTAACAAACCCAAAGTAAAAAGGAGTAAAAAAAATGTTGTCTGAATTTAAAAAGTTCGCATTAAAAGGAAATGTTTTAGATTTAGCCGTTGGGGTTATCATCGGAGGCGCCTTTGGGAAAATTGTTTCATCTCTTGTCGCAGATTTAATCATGCCGATTGTGGGCTTACTGTTAGGTGGAGTTGACTTTTCTAGCCTTTCTATTACATATGGTAAAGCGGTTATAAATTATGGTGCCTTTCTCCAAACAGTCGTAGACTTTTTCATTATTGCTTTCTCTATCTTCCTCTTTATCCGTCTAATTAGCCGTTTTAAGAAAAAGGAAGAAGTAACAGAAAGTGCACCTGTTATTGATGCAAAGGAAGAATTGTTAACTGAAATTCGTGATCTATTAAAGAGTAATCAACAAGCCAGCAATCATTCATAATCAAACGAGTAAAATAAAACAGCCATTATGAATATTTACTTTTTGAATGAAATCAACGATGTGTAGGGAATCGAATTAGTTTCGATTCCCTATTTTGATGCAAACTTCGCTCTAAAAAAGTAAAAGTCCGCTCTATTTATTCATCTTTCTTTGACTTACCAAGGATATTTCCCTTTAAAACTCTTTGCCCGCTCCTCACTATCTTTTCTCCGCTTTTTACGAATCTCTAGCCTGTCTTTGGCCGTTTCATATAAACTCTTTTCTTCCTCCGACTGTGGAACTACTTGTGGAACTTCAGAAGGATGTCCATTTTCATCCAATGCAACAAATGTTAAAAAGGAAACAGCACAAATATGGCGATCTCCGGTAAGCATATTTTCAGAAACAACTTTTACAGATACTTCCATTGATGTTCTTCCCGTATATGAAACAAAAGCCTCCAAACAAACTGAATTTCCCTCAATAATGGGATGAAGAAAATCTACTGAATCACTTGATGCGGTCACCGCTAGTTTTCTCGCATGCCGCATAGCCGCAATCGCTGCTACATCATCAATATATGCCATCAGTTTCCCACCAAACATGGTTCCGTGAATATTTGTGTCAGGTGGTGAAACCAGACTTGTTTTTATCGCTAACGATTCCCGGCAATATTTTTTATTTTCCATATTCGAGCTCCTTTACAACAATACTGTTCATTCGGTTTATTTGCGCCACTAACAAATTCCTCTTATTTACATAATATTAGTATAACTGAATTTTTATTACTAGACAAAAAACTACGTTCATCCATTTCACCCAATGCAATATTCAATTCAAGATGATTTCATTTGTTTTAGTGGGGACATAAAGATGGATACCCCTATTTTTTTACAAACAGTCATATAATGCATCATCGTTAATAGAATGGCTTCCGCATTTATGCCAATGATAATTCCATCCATTTGAAAGTTGCTACTTGATCCGAGGAAATACATAATGACAAACGCAATCGTTGTTGCCCATACCCCATGAATAAAGGCATCCTTCATTAGTCCAAGTCCAATTAAATAAGCCTGAAGTGGCATCACAAAAAAACGGAAAAGAAAGCATGGCCAGAGCAGCTGCAAATAACGAGCAGCGCCTTCTGAGTGAAAGAAAGTACTTGTAAGTGGTTCAGCAAAAAGGTAACAAGCGGCAACAGCAGGAACTCCGTATAAAAATGTCAGAAGCATGATTTGCTGAAGTAATCTTTGCAAGTATTCAATATTTTTTTCTGCATTTTCCTTTGAAATGGTTGGGATCAGCATGATCATTAATGAATGTGAAATAAAGGTAGGGAACGAACCAATGACCATAGCAATTCCTGCGACCATACCAAATTGTTCTGTAGCCATTTCCTTCCCTACTCCGGCGTAGTAGAGTGCTCCTGTAATTAAAAATGGCTCAATGGACGAAGTAATCGCATGAAAAACACGTAAAGCTGTCGTTGGAATGGACACTGCCATTAAATTTTTCATAACCACTTTACCATGGAGCTTTTTTGATGGTTGCTTTTTCATATATTGATACTGAATCATAAATACATGAAAAAGGTATAAAAAAACAACTAAATCACTTCCGATAAGTGTACAAAATGCAATTAATACGGCCATATGCGTATCAAATTGGAAGAGTTGAAATAAATAAACAAGGAGAAGGAGTTGGACGATTTTACGCAGAAAGTTAGCCACAGCTATTTTGCTCATTTGTGATTTCCCCATAAAATACCCTCTTGCAATAGAAGTAAATGAGACAATTGGAATTAAGATTAGCACAAGCCATCTAAAAATTGGATGATATTGATCAAATACGGGAACAAAAGGCAAAACAATGGTCACAACCACCATTAATACGGCCGTTGTCACAATCGTCCATTTCAGTACATGACTAAGCATACTTTGATGAATTCGCTTATCCTTTTCGGCAATAAATTTCGATATTGAAATAGGCATTTCAAGGCTTGCAAGTAACACAATTAAAAACACGGTTGGTAAGATGGCCATATACATTCCAAGCCCCTTCTCCCCAAGTTCCCTTGCTAAAACCATATTGATGAAAAACTCAACACATTCTCCAATGAAGGCTGCTGCAATGAGTACAATCGTTCCTTTAAAAAATGGATTCATAGGCCACTCCTTTTTCATACTCCAAAACTGGAAAATTTCCAGATGACTAGATATCAAATACGTCTTGATATATTACGCTCAGATTTCACCATAGCTCGCTCGGGTAAATTNCCTTTAAAAATAAGTACTCTATAACATATGAGACAAGTCCCTAGAATATTTATCCAAANAAAAACTCAGTACNCNAACACCTCAGGAAAGACAAATGTCTTTTTTGGGTGTCGGCGTACTGAGTNNGGTTATTGGTCATGTAAACCATGGTATAATCGTTGATTCATTATTTTTTTGAAATCNTCGTGTCTAGTCTTACTATGTAAATAAGTANGTTNTGTTATTTCTGACAATAAAAGTTTTTTTANTTTTGGATCGTCNACTTTTTCTAGAATTNTCTTTCGACAAGAGTATAAAAAATCAACATATTCCTTATACTCTGGACCAAATTGATCCGCGATTTCTTGCTTAATCTTTTTTGCAAGGATCGGACTAGCACCCGATGTCGAAACCGTAATGCTTAATTTCCCCTGATTCACAACAGCAGGAAGAATAAAATCGGACACTTCTGGATTATCCACCAGACTAACGAGTTGATGGGGTGCCGCTGCCTTTTTAATAGAAAGGTTGATTTCTGATTGATTGGTGGCTGCAATAACAAGAAAAGCGTCTTGAATATCCTCAGCAGTAAAGTCCCTTTTCTTCCAAGTAATTTTACCCTCTTCGGCATATTCCGTTAATTCAAGGGTCAATTTTGGACTAACCACCGTGACAACTGCCATTGCCTCAATCAACCCCATAACCTTCCGTTCAGCTATTCTCCCACCACCAATGACAACTACCTTTCTTCCATTCAAATTAAGGTTAATTGGATAATAGACCATGACAACCCCCTTCATAGCTAATTAATTTATCGTACAGCTTACAATACACTTAATTAACGCTTCAGTTGTCGGTGTTTCCGGTTTTGCATCGGGTTGAACTCCATAGAATTGCGCCGCCGTCCAAGTTCGTTCTCCCATACAAACGACGTTTACGTCATGAATGAACTCAGACGAGAATAACTCTGATACGACCTCTTCTTCAAAAAACATCTTGACTGATTGAGCACTCGGAAATACGATCGTATCGGGACTTGCTTCCGCAAGCATCTTTTTTATAATCGGTAAGTATTTTTCATCGATGATATTTTCGCTTGTGATCAAAACATCGAAATGAGCGTATTGATGTTTATTCACTCGGTTATCTCCCACTACAAGTAACGGTTCATTCTGTTCAATTTGATCAACCACCTCTGCCATCAGTCCTTTTTCATTTAAGGCTGTAACCGTTTTTTGAGATAAACCAAACAATTCTGCTGAGAGACTCCGAAGATCGAATTGTTCCTTCCTCAATAGTTGAAAAAAATGAGTTACACTTTCAACGGAAGTGAATAATATTTTTTCATAGGCAGTGATCTTATGTAAAATTTCTTGATCAAAAGGGATTTTCTTACTTTTCCATTTTGGAAATTCAATCACATCTGCTCCTTGCTCTGTTAAAGCTTCTGCTAAACTGCTTGGATTATGACCAGTTCTTGCAAGAAGAATTTGACGGCCAAATAATGGTTTTTTCTCAAACCAATTGATCTTCTCTCTAAGTGAAATGATGTCACCAACAAGTGTAATGGCTGGATTACTAAACTTTTGCGTCTCTGCCAAATCAGCAATCGTTGCAAGTGTACCTTCCAAGGTCTTTTGTCTACTAAAGGTTCCCCACTGAATTAAAATAATCGGTGTTTCTGGTGGCCTTCCATTTGCCATTAAGTTTTGACAAATATAAGAAAGATTGGCTACTCCCATATAGAAAGCAATCGTGTCGATCCCGTTTGCAAGTGCTTTCCAATCGAGAATAGGCTTTCCTTCCTTTCCTTGACTATGTGCTGTGACAATCGCGAATGTTTCACCAAATTGCCTATGGGTAACGGGAATTCCAGCGTAAAGCGGAGCTGCCATTCCAGATGAAATCCCTGGAACCATTTCATATTGAATGTCCGCATCTGCTAAGCTTTCCGCTTCCTCTCCAACTCGACCGAAAACACCAGGATCTCCGCCTTTTAGCCGAACAACGCTTTTCCCTTCTAATGCTTTTTCTACTAAAAGATCATTAATTCCATCTTGTCTTAATGTGTGACGATCAGGCAATTTTCCGCAATAGATCAATTCACAATCTACCGGTGCGAAATCAAGTAATTTGGGATTTGCCAGTCGATCATATAAAATAACGTCTGCCTGTTTGATCGCTTCCAATCCTTTTACCGTAATTAATCCAATATCTCCAGGTCCAGCCCCAACTAAAAACACTTTTCCTTTACTCATATGTGGCCATCCTCCCGAATCATTTATAAAGAAAACTTCCAGCAGTGGGGGTTTTCTTTCATCCCCACTGTTGGCTAGCCACGCTACGCCTGATTGACTTTTCTAAGGGCTTGAAGCCCTAAGAAAAGATCTTATTGCACTTATCGGGGTTTTACAGGCTGTTTATCCCCCATCTATCCTTTTTGTTCTTTTTAAAAAGCCTCGAGGTGGGGGTATTACAGCCTGTTAAACCGGGATAAAGAAACCTTTCATCTGCGGGATACAACGGTGCCTGACACCGAAAAAAGATAAATATCCTTTTGCAGTGTCAGGCACTACTCTTTTACATTATACAATAATATATACTTTGTCTTCAGATACTTCTGTAGGATAAACTTTCACTTTTCCTTCATCAGGGGCTTGTACTTGCCCGTTAACGAGAGAGATTTTCCAATCATAAACTGGGCAAAAAACATATTCTCCACTTACAAGCCCATCTGACAATGTACCACCTTTAGGATGTGGACTACGGTTTTCAATGGCATGTACATCTCCATTTGTTAAGCGAAAAAGGACAATTTCTTCCTCATTTATATGAAACACATAACCCATTCTTTCTGGAATTGTGGAATAGTTTGCTACTTCTATTCTTTTTGTCATGTTATCCTATCCACCTTTACTCTTCATTATATTCTGTCGTTATTCTATTTTTTTAGCATACGATCATTCAAGTCATTTCTTTCTTTATCGCAGTTACTTTACAGTTTCTAAAACTTGATGAACTGTATAATATTTATCTCTAATTTCTTTGTGATCAATGACTTCTTTCCATGGTTCAATATATCGTTCAAGTGTTTGATCCATACGCTTATTTAAAGCTTTCCTAGTTTCTTCGTTTGTAAGTACTTCTTTCACATGATCAAGGCCGACACGCTCAAGCCATTTAGACGTGCGTTCAAGATATTCAGCTGTTTCACGATAATATTGAAGATAAGCACCAGTAAGTTCAATTGCTTCTTCTTCTGTCTTCACCTTGCCGAACAAATCACCCGCCCTAAGATCTGTTCCGCCATTACCTGCAACATAAATTTCAAAGCCATCGTCAACACCGACAAAGCCAATATCTTTAATGCCT
>C688J18823_10002169_pt1 | contig 12277 bp, 11 predicted proteins | sample HopSoiMetagenom1_FD_18823 | JGI IMG/M metagenome (IMG submission 18823) | reverse complement strand
TTGGCCGAGCTCGGCCATTGTATGCGCGGTCCGCTGCGCTTCGGAGACCGCGCGGGCCGCAACTTCGGTGGATTTCGCGGCCTGGCTCGCGATTCCGCTGATCGATATCGCCAGCTCCTCGACCGAGCTTGCCGCTGCGGTGACGTTCTGCGACGCGGCGTCGACGCGGCTTGTGGCGGTGCGCGACTCAGCGGTCACCGCATCGGCCGCGCCGTTGAGCTTGGTCGAGGACATTTCGAGCTTTTGTGCGGTGCCACGCAGATTGCCCAGCGCCTGCCGAATCGAGCCCCGGAACGCCGCGATGGCGCTCGCCACGCTCTCGCTGCGCTGCTCCTTTTCATGGGTGGATTTGGCCTGGGCCGAGCTCAGGCGGTCGCGTTCGATCATGTTGTCGCGGAACACGATCACGGCCCGGGCCATCGCGCCGATCTCGTCGGAGGCGCGAATGGCCGGGATGGTGGCTGACGTATCGCCGTCGGCGAGCTGCTTCATGGCGCCGGCCAGACCGTCGAGCGGGCGAGCGATGCTGCGCCCGATCAGCCAGCTGAAGCCGACACCAATCAGAACGGCTGCAATTCCGACGCCGGCGATGATGGCCCGCGTCCGTTGCTGCGATGCCGCGAGCGCCGCCGCCGCTCCGCTGGTGTGAACCTTGGCGGAGCCGATGATCTCTTCGGCGACGGAAATCATATTTTTGACGTTGAGCTCGATCACTGCGATCGCCGGGGAGACCTTGCCACTGTATTCGATCCATTCCGCAAAGGTGTCGNGATAGGTTTTGACCTGGCGCGCCAGCTGCTCCTTCAGGACATCGGCGCCGATGGCATCGGCCACGATCTTTTGGAATTTCTTAAATTCGTCGAAGAACACCGTTTGCATGAGCGTCGACCGCGTCAGCCGGTATTCGGACTCGTAGCGTCGCATCATCAAGAGCGAGACCAGGAGCTTGTGCGCGTCGCCTTCGCCGATCCGGGACATATCGTCGTGCATCAGGCGCTCCACGGAAGCGGCCGCCTTGATCATCCGGCCGCGGATGCCATCCGACTCCGTGAAACCCAGTATCTTCTGGTGGCGAGCAAGATCGTCGAACTCGGCGGCGACTTCCTCGAGCTTGCTCTTCAAGGGCCCGAATCTGAGCCGCGTCGGCTGATCGACGGCGGCCTCAATGATGCCGAACGTGCGGACCGCGCTATCGTGGGCGGTTTCGAAAGCGTGGATCACGTCCTGGCTCGGGTGAACCGCAAAGTCGCGCGTCCGCACCCGCATCTGGATGAGGGCGCCGCGGAACTCGCGGCTCACCTCGGCCAGGTCGGAGGCACGATCCGCGGTCCGAAACGCGCTCTCAACTTCGCGGTCGCCGATCGTGAAGGCGATGCCATTGACGACGAACCCGGCGACCGGAATTGCGGCCAGCAGGATGATGCGGGTACGGACCGAAATGCGTGTGACGACGTGGAAAAGCGACAGCTTCATTGCCGGTGCGGGCCTTCCAGCAGGGGCCGGGACCCCGGCGTCGCAAATCGTTATGGGTGAAAAGAGCGGAAAATGGTTAAGAATGTCGGAAATTTGAGCTCCTGCTCGGATGTTGGCCGGTTTTTCGCGTTGCGATCAGAATTTGTGCGCTGCAAACTGGGGCCTGAACGACGCCCTACGTTTGGACCTCGCCGATGCCGCAAGCCGCGCTGCGCTCCGCTAAAACCGACGCCGTGGTGATCAAGGCGGAAGCCGCGACCCATGCCGTCGAGGCGCTGCTGTCGGATGCCACCGCAAAGGTGCGCGACCGGGTGATGTTGGAAGGACAGCCCGCCGCTCGCCTGTTGGATCGCGAGCAACGTGCGACGCATGGGCTCGCCTGGCTTGCGACCTATGTCGAGGCGGTGCGGCAGCTCGCGGCCTACGTGGCGCGCATGCAGCACGCCGGACTGCTGACCGAAATCGAAGAGTTGATCGTGCGCATCGGTCTTGGCGAGTATCTCGCTCAGATCCAGGGCGGCATCCCGATCAGCCAAGGCGAGATCGTGCGGCCGGCCGACCTCGGCCTCTCCGCCAAAGAGGTTGCCGCGCGCCTGACGCCGGACGTCGAGCAGTTGATCGCTACGGGCAACAGCCCGGAGCATCGCGCGCGTCTGGTCGAACTGATCTGTTCAAGCAACGGCGCAACGGCCGGCGCCTGCGGGCTCGATGAGACCTTGGAATCCATCCGCGAGGAGATGCGCAAGTTTGCCGACAGCGAGGTGATCGGACATGCGCAGAGTTGGCACCGCACCAACAGCTACATCCCGCTTGAGATCATCACTCAGATGGCCGAGCTCGGCGTGTTCGGGCTGACCATCCCCGAGGAATTCGGCGGCATGGGGCTTGGCAAGGAATCGATGTGCGTGGTCTCGGAGGAGCTGTCGCGCGGCTATATCGGCGTCGGCTCGCTCGGCACCCGCTCGGAAATCGCCGCCGAACTGATCTTGGGCGGCGGCACCGAAGCGCAGAAGCGGCAATGGCTGCCGAGGATCGCCTCCGGCGAGGTGCTGCCGACCGCGGTGTTCACGGAGCCGAACACCGGGTCCGATCTCGCTTCGCTGAGGACGCGGGCAACGCGCTCCGGCGACCTCTATAAGATCAGCGGCAATAAGACCTGGATCACCCATCCGGTGCGCGCCGACCTGATGACTCTTCTGGTCCGCACCAACCCCAATGAGAAAGGCTACCGCGGCCTGTCCATGCTGCTCGCCGAAAAACCGCGCGGCGACGACAAAAATCCGTTTCCAGTAGCCGGCATGACCGGCACCGAGATCGAGGTGCTCGGCTATCGCGGCATGAAGGAATACGAGATCGCGTTCGACGGCTTCGAGGTGAAGGCGTCGAGCCTGCTCGGCGGCGTCGAAGGTCTGGGCTTCAAGCAATTGATGGCGACGTTCGAATCGGCGCGCATCCAGACCGCGGCGCGCGCCATCGGCGTGGCGCAGTCGGCGATGGAGCAGGCGCTCTCCTATGCACAGAACCGCGTGCAATTCGGCCAGCCGATCGTGAAATTCCCGCGCGTCGCCGACAAGATCGCCATGATGGCGGTCGAGATCATGATCGCGCGGCAGCTCACCTACTTTGCCGCGCGTCAGAAAGACTCCGGGCGGCGCTGCGACCTCGAAGCCGGCATGGCGAAACTGCTCGCCGCCCGCATCGCCTGGTCCAATGCCGACAACGCCGTGCAGATCCACGGCGGCAACGGCTTTGCGATGGAATTTCCGATCTCACGCATCCTGTGCGACGCGCGTATTCTGTCGATCTTCGAGGGTGCGGCGGAAATCCAGGCGCAGGTCATCGCGCGGCGGCTGCTCGACGGCTCCAATTAGGGCGTGGGCTCATTTAAGAGATGACGTTGAGGGCACGACTGGTAAACCCATTCTTAATGGAAAGGCGCGATCATCCCTCGAATCTCCCGAGATCACGGTGTGAAATCCCGATCGCGATTATCTCATCTTGTTACCAGACAACGGCGCGACAAATGTACAAACTAACCATCGCGGTTATCGGCTTGGCTCTGACACTTGGCTTTGCGCCAAATGCGGTGGCGGATGGCGCTCCGATGGAAATCAAAGGCGCCAAGACCGTCAACGCCGACGCAGTGATTGAATTGATCCAGAAGACCGACAACCTGATCATTCTCGACAATCGCAGCCTCGCTGATTATGAGACGGGTCACATTGAAGGTTCGCTGCGGCTGATCGATACCGACATCACCGGCGAAGCCGCAATCGCGCGGCATGTGAAGTCTAAAGACACGCCGGTTCTATTCTATTGCAACGGCCTGAAGTGCGGCCGGGCAGCTAATGCGGTAATCAAAGCAACCGGGTGGGGTTACCAAAACGTCTATTATTATGCGCTGGGTCTTGAAGAATGGAAGCAGCGCGAGCTTCCGCTCGTCCGCTGAGCGTACAATCGATTGGTGGGCAACGGAATCCCATGACCCATCATCGCAAGCTTGTTTCCATACTGATAGCGTCCGCGGTCCTGAGTTGCATGACCGCATCAGGCGCAATGTATCTCGCCACCGACCGCTACCAGCAGGCGGTTCAAGATTCGCAGGTCGAGCGCACCAGCTACATTATCAATCAGTACGTCAACGAAGCGGTATGGCGGCGTTTCGCCGCCAGCGCCGGGGATTTGGCGCGCGATATCTCGCAAGAGGACAATATCCGCAAGGCCGTCGTTGCAGCCGATCGCGACCGGTTGAGGCAGCTATTGCCGGATGTCTCGCGCCGCAACGCCGTGACGTCCGGGACAATTCCGATCATGGGCGTCACCATCTATCAGGGCGACGGCACGACGATCGCCGAGTACATCACTGACCCAAAGCTGGGATCGACTGCAACACTGTCGGATCTTTTAGCAAAACGCGAGGGCAACAATCGCCTCGCGCGAATGAGCCATGTGTGGATGGACGGCGGCGCGCCACGGCTTTCGGTCGTTGTGCCCGTCGGAGGCATCAAGATCGTCGGATATCTCGCCTTGCACGTCGATCCACTGGTAGCGTTGCACAATCTAGATAGCAGTCTGGGGCTGCAAATAGCTTTTACCAGTATCGACGGTGCAACTCGGCTAGCCGAATTGCACAATTTCAAGATTGCGGACGGCCTCACCGTGCGGCAAGCGGCTGTGGTGGTGAAGGCGCCCAGCGGCTTGCCGGCATTTCGGGCAACCATCGCCTGGGACGATACCGAGACTGCAAATCTGATGCAGCGCATCCGCGAGCAGTCACTCATGGGCACGATCGCGGTGCTGGCCCTGCTCGCGATTGGAACGCTATTCCTCGTGCTTTTCGTTTCGCGTCAGATGGCCCGCGCGGAAACCAAAGCCGAGCGCGCGCGCGCAAGTCTCGAGCTGGAAGCAATTCGAGCACGAGAATCGGCAGCGATTGAATCGAACCGGACAAAGTCGGCGTTTTTGGCGATGATGAGCCATGAAATCCGCACGCCGATGAACGCGGTGATTGGCCTTTCAGCCTCTCTGCTCGACGGAAATCTGCGCAACGAACAGCGGCATGTCGTGAACACAATTCACGAGTCCAGCAATAGCCTGCTGAATTTGCTCAACGACATTCTGGACATCTCCAAGTTTGAGGCTGGCAAGGTCGAGTTCGAGGCGATCCCGTTCGCGCCCGCAGCGGTCATCAATGAAACGATCAGCATCCTCCAGACCAAAACTGCCGAGAAGGGACTGCTTTGTGCTGCATCGATCGATCCGATGCTGCCGGACGCGCTGCTGGGCGATCCGATCCGGCTGCGCCAGGTTTTGCTCAACCTGGTGAGCAACGCCATCAAGTTCACCGATAAGGGCCTTGTTGAGATCTCAGCCCGGAAGGTGTCTGGTGCAAACGGTATGGCGACGATCGAATGCACGGTCCGCGACACTGGTATTGGAATCGCGCCCGAACACATCGGCAATCTCTTCAAGGAGTTTTCGCAAGCCGATGAGACGATCACCCGTCAATTCGGCGGCACGGGTCTTGGGCTTGCCATCTGCAAGAAGATCGTCGAGCGGATGGGCGGTGAGATCAGGGTCGCGTCGACGTTGGGCGTCGGTACGACTTTCTCGTTCGAACTCACGTTGCCTCTCTCGGATGTGGTGCCGATTAAGCCATCGGACACAACCGGCGCCGTTAACCTCGCCGGCGGGCTCGCAGACCTAGCCGAGCCCTTGCAGGTCTTGCTGGCCGAGGACAACGGAACCAATCAGCTTGTCTTCAGCAAACTTGTGCAGGATCTGCGCCTTAAGGTCACCATCGCGCACAATGGGCGCGAAGCTGTGGAATATGCGTCGAGCGGCACGTTCGATGTCATTTTCATGGACATGCGCATGCCCGAAATGGACGGCCTTGAGGCGACGCGAAAAATCCGTGCGCTCGATGGCCCACGAGCCGGTATCCCGATCATCGCACTGACGGCCAATGCGTTCGCCGATGACATCAAGGCATGCCACGATGCCGGGATGAACGATTTTGTCGCCAAACCACTTCGGAAGAAGACCCTGGTGGAGAAGCTGACGAAGATTGTCGCGGATCGTCCGCAGCACGATAAACAAGCGACCGCGGCGCGCCATGACCTTCCGCTCGTTCCGGCAGCGGCGGTTGCTATGACAGACGTCGCGCCGATACTCGATCACGCCGTGATCGACACATTGATTGAAGAAATCGATATCGACGGCGTACGCGCTACGCTGGACGCGTTTCTGCCCGAGACCGTTCAACGGCTGGCGTTGCTGAGGACGCTTTCCTGCGATGCCGAACGGGCGAGGATCAAGGATGAGGCGCACGCGCTCAAGGGCTCGTCAGGAACCTTTGGGCTTCGCCAGGTCTCGGAGCTGGCGCGGACACTCGAACATTCGGCTCACCAGATTGAGCCGCGGAGCTATCGGGACCTTCTCGACCGTCTTGATGCCTGCTTCGGACTGGCGCGAACCGAACTGGAAGCGGTTGTGCTCCTCGCGCCGCTGCCAACTCAAGCCTTGTAGCCGATGGCGCGGAGCGACGCGGCGATCGCTTCCGGCAGCGGCGTGTGCGGCACTTGGCCGATCGCCGCCTTGAGCTTGTCGTCGGCAATGCGGTGCGGCACGCGCCAGAGATATTCCAGCTCCGACAGCTCGCGGCCCATCGCCAGCAACTGACCGACGGTCTTGATCATCCACCAGCTCATCGGCCGCAGCGTGAACTTGCTTTTGGTGACGGCTTCGATGGTGGCGACGAACTCCTGCCCAGTCACGGCGTAGCCGGGGAATCCGAAGCTCTCGCAGGCGCTGAAGTTTGCGCGCTGCTCGGCGAGTCGCACAAAGGTCGCGGCGAAATCCGGCAGATAAGCCCACTCATGCTCGACGCCGAGTGGGCCCGGGTAGGTGAGGCGGCCGCGTCCGATGTCCTTCGCGATCACCAGATCGAACCAGGAGCCGCTGCCGCCGCCGAAGAAATCGCCGGCGCGCAGGATTATCGCCCGCATGCCGCGGTGGCAGGCTTCGCGGATGCGCTGCTCCATCTCAACGCGCATGCCGCCTTTACGCGTGGTAGCGGTCATTGGCGTGGCTTCGTTCAACACCGGCGGCATGCTACGGCCGTAGTTCCAAACACTGCCCGGAAACAGCAACGTCGCGCCGCTGCCTTCAGCCGCGGCGATCGCCGCATAGGCAAGAGAGAGCGCGTTCTTCTGCCACTCGGTAATGACTGGGTTGAACGCGTTGAGCACAACTTCGCAGCCTTGCGCCGCCGCGACCGCCTCGTCGCGCGTCACCGCTTCGATGGCCTTGACCTTGCGCGGCACCGCGCCGGAGCGGCCGGGCCGGACCAGGCCCTTCACCCGCCAGCCGGCGTCTCGGAAGGTTTCGGCCGCCACGAAGCCGAGCCGCCCGGCAGCGCCGAGCACGAGGATGTCGCCTTTCATTCTGTCGCTTTCACGGGGCAGTGCTCTCGGTCGCGGTCGTCACCTATATAGAGGTGTATGGAACGCCGTCATCAGGGCGCTGAACATGGCCAGCGCCGGCTTCGGATGCTAGGAACACGCCAAGGAATCCACGATGTCCGATTTCATGTCGCATTACATGGTCCCGATCGCCATCGGCGCGGTCGCCGTAGTGTTGCTGCTGGGCCTTCTTAATATGATGCGCGGCGGTTCGCCCAACACCTCGCAACGGCTGATGCGGCTCCGCGTGCTGCTGCAGTTCGCCGCCATCGTCGTTATCATGGCGACGATCTGGATCATGCGCGGCTAAGGCCAGTTATTTCGAAGGCACCGCCCGCATATATTCGACCTTTTCTTTTTTCGGTTTGGCCTTCTTTTTCGCGGCCGAGATGTCGGTATTCTGCGCGGCAGACAACGTGGACGTGGCTGCCGGAACGGCAAGCAATGCAGCAAGTGCCATGACGGCGATGAAACGCATGAATTCCTCCTACGTCGTTTTCAGCTAATGTAACATAGACGTTACGCCGGGATTCGGAAGGCTCATCCGGCGCGCGAGAACGCCATGGTGGTATTGAACCGCATCTACACCCGCACCGGCGACGATGGCACGACGGCGCTCGGCTCCGGCGACCGCCGCAAGAAATACGATCTGCGTGTGGCCGCCTATGGCACGCTTGACGAGGTCAACGCCACGATCGGCCTCGTCCGTCTGCACACCGCGGGCGATGCCGCGCTCGATGCGGTATTAGGGCGTATCCAGAACGATCTGTTCGACGTCGAGGCCGATCTTTGTCTGTCGGAGAAAGGTCCCGGCGGCGCGCGGCTCACCGTCACCGACGCGCAGGTCGATTGGATCGAGCGTGAGATCGATCGGTTCAACGCCGGTCTTGCGCCGCTGAAATCCTTCATCCTGCCCGGCGGAACTCCGGCGGCCGCCTACATGCATCTCGCGCGCACCATCTGCCGGCGTGCTGAACGCATCATGGTCGAGCTCCGCGACCAGCCGGGCGAGACCGTCACCGACGCCTCGCTGAAATACGTCAACCGGCTGTCGGATTTCCTGTTCGTGGCCGGCCGCCACGCCAACCACAAGGGTGCCCGCGACGTGCTCTGGGCGCCGGGCCAGAACCGGTGACTCTGCGCCCGCAGGCCGTCTTGGCCGTGGTGACGAGCCTGCTTGTCCTCTCTCCGGCGTCCGCTGAAACGCCGCTCGACGATCTGATCGAGCCCGAGTTGAACCGGACTGCCTGCTTCGCACGCGTCTATGACGCGGCGCATCTGCGCGCGAATCCGAAACAGAAGACCACGGCGATGACGCTGTGGATGAAGTACGAAAACATGGGCGGCACTCCGCCGGTCATGGCGCTCGCGATCGCGCTTGCCATCAAGCAGCGCGGCGATCCTGTTGCGATGTATTCCCAGGGCGGCTGCGACTTTCAGCAAACCGGCAATCGCGACACGTCGAACAACGTGCTGATCAAGACCTATCCGAAGGAAGCCGGCTTTGTCTGCATGCAGTCGGCGCGGCCGGACGTCTTTAAGGCGGTCAGCGCGCAGGAAGGTGGCGACCTTATCCTCGACCGTGGCAAGGATCGCGACACATTGATGGTCTATCTGGACGACAGCCTGATCATGGTGAAGCGGGCCAACCGCGGTAAGCTGATTGGCGTGAAGTTCGGCGCCGATGACCGGGTCTTCCTGCTGCGACGGACCGATCTGAAGGATTGCGCCAGCACCGAGGAGGCCGTGACCACGCCGGAACCGGGCGTTCCATCCCGGCCGCGTTGACGCGGCAACGTTGACCGCGAATAAGGCGGCTATTAGTGTGCGGCGCACCAATTCCGGGCCCGATTTCCGGGGCAAACATGGGCCGAGGAGCTGATTACGCACATGAAGATCGTGGTGCCCGTGAAGCGGGTCGTCGACAAGGACATCAAGATTCGGGTCAAAGCCGACGGCTCGGGTGTCGAGCTCGCCAACGTCAAGATGTCGATGAATCCATTCGATGAGATCGCTGTCGAAGAAGCGATCCGATTGAAGGAAGCGGGCAAGGCGACCGAGATCATCGCGGTGTCGATCGGACCGCAGCAGGCCGGCGAGACGATTCGCACCGCGCTCGCGATGGGCGCCGACCGCGGCATCCTGGTGAAAGTCGACGGGCCGGTCGAGCCGCTCGCCGTCGCCAAAATCCTGAAAGCGATCGTCGACGCCGAGAAGCCCGGCCTCGTCATCATGGGCAAGCAGGCGATCGACGACGACTGCAACGCGACCGGCCAGATGCTGGCGGCGTTGACCGGCTGGCCGCAGGGCACCTTCGCGTCCAAGCTCGCGGTCGACGGCGAGAGCATTCAGGTCACGCGCGAGGTCGACGGCGGCTTGCAGACCGTGAAGCTGAAAGGCCCGGCGATCGTCACCACCGACCTGCGGCTGAACGAGCCTCGCTACGCATCGCTGCCGAACATCATGAAGGCGAAGAAGAAACCGATCGAGGAGAAGGCGCCGGCCGATTACGGCGTCGATGCCAAGCCGAGACTCGAACTAGTCAAGACCGTCGAACCGCCAGCCCGGAAGTCCGGCGTGAAGGTCGGGTCGCCCGCAGAACTGGTCGCCAAGCTCAAGGACGCGGGAGCGATCGGATGACCACGCTTCTTCTCGCCGAGCACGACAACAAGTCGCTCAAGGACTCCACCAACAAGGCGCTGACCGCCGCCAGGGCGCTCGGCGGCGACGTGCACATCCTCGTCGCCGGCAAGGATGCCAAGGCGGTAGCCGACGCGGCCGCCAAGCTCGACGGAGTCAAGAAGGTGCTGCTGGCCGACGGCACGGCCTACGAGCACGCGCTGGCGGAGCCGCTCGCGGCCCTGATCGTGTCGCTCGCCGGTCCGTACGATGCGATCGTCGCGCCGGCCACCAGCAATGGCAAGAACGTGATGCCGCGCGTCGCGGCGCTGCTCGACGTCATGCAGATCTCCGACGTCAGCAAGATCGTGGCGCCGGACACCTTCGAGCGGCCGGTCTATGCCGGCAACGCGGTCCAGACGGTCAAATCGAAGGACGCCAAAAAGGTTCTCACCATCCGCACCTCGACCTTCGCGGCGACGGGTGAAGGCGGCTCGGCCCCGGTCGAGAATGCGGCCGCGGCGGCCGATCCCGGCATCTCGTCCTTTGTCGGCGAGGAATTGTCGAAGAGCGACCGACCGGAACTGACCTCGGCCAAGATCATCATTTCGGGCGGCCGCGCTATGCAGAGCCGGGAAAACTTCACCAAATACATCGAGCCGGTGGCGGACCAATTGGGGGCAGGCGTCGGCGCCTCGCGCGCCGCGGTCGACGCCGGCTACGCGCCGAATGATTGGCAGGTCGGCCAGACCGGCAAGGTCGTGGCCCCCGAGCTTTACATCGCGGTCGGAATTTCCGGCGCCATTCAGCATCTCGCCGGGATGAAAGACTCCAAGGTGATTGTTGCTATCAATAAGGACGAGGAGGCGCCGATCTTCCAGGTCGCCGACTATGGACTGGTGGCCGACCTCTATCAGGCGCTGCCGGAACTTCAGGCGGAATTGGCCAAGATCAAACGGTGACCATCGGCTACAATCGGATTTTGGACCAAAAATCATGGCGCAGAGCATTCGGAAGGTGGGAATCATCGGCGCGGGCCAGATGGGCAACGGCATCGCCCATGTCTGCTCGCTGGCCGGCATCCCGGTCGTCATCAACGACATCGCGGCGCCGCGGCTGAAGGAGGCGCTGGCGACGATCAACGGCAACATGTCGCGCCAGGTCACCCGCAAGCGCATCACCGAGGAGCAGAAGCAGGCGGCACTCAAGCTGATCGGCACGGTCGAGAGCTACGACGGCCTGTCCGACTGCGATCTGGTGATCGAGGCTGCGACCGAGAAGGAAGAGGTCAAGCGCAAGATATTCTCCGAGCTCTGCCCGTCGCTGAAGCCCGAGACGCTGGTCGCGAGCAACACCTCGTCGATCTCGATCACGAGGCTCGCCGCTGCGACCGACCGGCCGGAGAAGTTCATCGGCATCCATTTCATGAATCCGGTGCCGCTGATGGAGCTGGTCGAGCTCATTCGCGGCATCGCCACCGCCGACGCCACGTTCGAGACCGCCAAGGAGTTCGTCACCAAGCTGGGGAAGACCATCGCGGTAGCCGAGGACTTCCCGGCCTTTATCGTCAACCGCATCCTGCTGCCGATGATCAACGAGGCGATCTATACGCTATACGAGGGTGTCGGCAACGTTGAGGGGATCGACACCGCGATGCGGCTCGGTGCCCACCATCCCATGGGACCCCTCGAGCTCGCCGACTTCATCGGCCTCGACACCTGCCTGTCGGTGATGCAGGTGCTGCATGAGGGCTTGGCGGACTCGAAATACCGGCCGTGCCCGCTACTAGTGAAATACGTCGAGGCCGGCTGGCTCGGCAAGAAAGCCGGCCGCGGCTTCTACGATTACCGTGGCGCCAAGCCCGTTCCGACGCGCTAATTCTCGGCTTATCGAGTCACGATCCGTCCGATGCCCGCAGGCAGGTCTTCGGATATGCGGCAGTTTCTTGTTTGGTCATCCGCCAAATGAGGCGGTTCAGCGGCGCGGCCAAAAGCGGCATTGCCTCAGCGAATCTCCTGACGAGATTTTCTGTCACATGCGGAACCCTGGATAAACGTTTTGCATTTGCCAAGTGAGGTAGCCGAGCTGGAAAATGACGGCATCCAGGGTTCCACCTGTCGATGTGATTTATGTCATCGTGATCGGAGGCTTGCTGGCGGCGGCCGCGATCAGTGCCCTGAAGTTTCAAGAAGCCCAGACCTCCATTGAGCGTCGCAGCCAGA
>C688J18823_10002168_pt1 | contig 12279 bp, 8 predicted proteins | sample HopSoiMetagenom1_FD_18823 | JGI IMG/M metagenome (IMG submission 18823) | reverse complement strand
GCGGGGTCGCCGGCGCCACACCCACCGGCACCACACCGACCGCGATCTTCGCGGCGAACGATTCGATGGCCATCGGCGCACTCTCCGCACTCGCCGATCGCGGCATCGCCGTGCCGGGCGAGATGTCGGTCGCCGGATTCGACGACATCCCGATCGCGCATTACGTCGCGCCGCCGCTGACGACGATCGCCGTCGATATCGCGGAGATGGGACGGCGCGCGTTCGCGCTGCTGTCCGAATCGCTCGGCGAGCATCGCCACCCGAAACGCCAGGAATGCATCAGCACGACGTTAGTGGTCAGAAAGTCGTGCGCCGCTCCCCATTCGCAAGTTAAATAAAAGGAGATGACCATGAGACAGACGTTCAGGTGGGCTCTGATCGTGTTGCTCGCATGTTCGATTGCCGCCGCGGCATTCGGGCAGACGACTACCGCGACGATTCGCGGTAAGGTGACGAACGAAAAAGGGGAGGGGCTGCCGAACGCGGAGGTCAACGCCGTCAACACGTCGACCGGCTTCGTACAGACCGTCCATTCCGGATCCGACGGCTCGTTCCTCCTCGGCGGACTGCAGCCCGGCGAATGGAACATCGTCGTCGCCGCGCAGGGCTTCGACGCGCGCTCGGAAAAACTCACGGTGCTCGTCGGACAGAAGCTCGACGTCAATTTCGTCATGACCGGGACGCAGGTCCTGAGCGAATCGATCACCGTCATCGGCAACCAGGCGGTGGAGACGAAGACGTCCGAGGCGGCGACGAATGTGACGCCGCAACAGATCGAGCAGTTGCCGCAGAACGAGCGGAATTTCCTGAATTTCGCGGCCCTGGCGCCCGGAATTCACATCTCCACCGATCCGACGCGCAAGACCATTTCCGGCGATGCACAGCCCGCGGAACAGACCAATGTCTTCATCGACGGCATCAGTCAGAAGAATGATGTATTGCAGGGCGGACTGTCCGGCCAGGATTCGAGCCGCGGCAATCCGTTCCCCCAGAACGCCGTGCAGGAATTCCGCGTCGTTACGCAGAACTACAGCGCGCAATACGATCACGCGTCGAGCGCGATCATCACCGCCGTCACCAAATCGGGCGGCAATGAATTGCAGGGCCAGGTATTCGGCTATTACCAACCGAAGCGCTGGGTGGCGCCGACGGCAAAGGGTTTTCAGTTCTCGTCATTGACCACGAATTCGAGCTATTCGCGCTGGCAGTCGGGCGCATCGCTCGGCGGTCCGATCATCAAGGACAAACTGCATTTCTTCGCCTCGTATGAAGGCGATCAGGAGCACGCCACGACCGGCGTGGCCCTCGGTAACTCGCTCTTCTCGAATCAGTTCGGACAATTCGTCGGATTCTTCCCCAGCCCGTTCCGCTCGAATCTCTTCTTCGGCAAATTGAGCTGGCAGCCGGAACAGAACCAGGTCGTCGACTTCAGCACGAATTACCGCAAGGAGCATGAGATCCGCGACTTCGGCTCGCAGACCTCGTTCGAATCCGGCACCACGCTGCGCAACTGGGTCTACGGCGCGACGCTGCGCCATCAGTGGAACAGCAATGCCGCGCTCAATCAGGCGTCATTGAGCCTGCAGCGCTACGGCTGGGCGCCGACGCCGCTCAATCCCGACCTCGTCGGACTCAATTACGAAGGCGTGATCCGCCTCGGCGGCAACAGCACGAAGCAGGACTTCGATCAGCGCCGCCTCGAGCTGCGCGACGATTACACCTTCACGAACGTGAAGTGGATGGGCGATCACAGCATCCAGGTCGGCGGCAACATCGACTGGATGCATTACAGGGTCAACAAGAGCCTCAACGGCAATCCGCAGTACAACTTCCGCATCGATCCGGCGAACGGCCTGACGTTCGATCAGCCGTATGAGGCGCTGTTCGGATTCGGCAACCCGATCCTCACTACGAAGAACAACGAATACGGCATCTACGCGCAGGACAGCTGGAACGTCAATCAGCACCTCGGGCTTACGCTCGGTGCGCGCTGGGATTACGAGAGCCACATGCTCGACCAGGACTACGTCACGCCGGCGAACATCGTCGCCGGCCTGACCGGTCACGTCAATCCGAATTACTTCTCCAACGGCAACTCCCGCAACGCATACAAGAACGAGATCCAGCCCCGCCTCGGCTTCACATACGACCTCCGCGGCGACAGCAAGTCGGTGATCTTCGGCGGTGCGGGCCGCTATTACGACCGTTTGTTCCTCAATGCCTCGCTCGACGAGCGTTATCGCCTGCAGTTCCCGGTCTACCGCATCGAATTCTCGCCGACCGGCGCGCCGCGCAACGGCGGTGCAACCGTCAAATGGGATCCGTCGTATCTGACGCGCGCCGGGCTGAATACGCTGATCGCAAACGGCCAGGCGCGTCCGGAGATCTTCCTGCTCTGGAATGACACGAAGCCGCCGTACTCGAATCAATTCAATATCGGATACCGCCAGGCGCTCGGCCAGTCGTGGGTCGGCTCGGTCAGCTACAACGGCGTGCGCGGCTATCACGGATTTACGTGGCTGTCGGCGAGCGGTCTCTGCTGCTCCGCCATCGTGCCGGGATTCGGCAACGTGCTGGTCTCCGATCCAGAAGGAAAGCGCTACTGGTATGACGCCACGTTCCTGACCCTCGATCGTCCGTACGCGCACGGCTGGGGCGCGCGCGTGGCGTACACGCACGCCGACGCCAAGCAGACGGGCAATGATCTGTTCAGTCTCGATTTCCCGTCGGCCGCGCAATACGGGAAGCATGCGGTGCCGGGGAGCGAGCGCGATCGCATTGTGGCGACCGGCATCTGGGGCCTGCCGGGCGACGTCCGCTTCAGCACGATTCTCTCGTTCGGCAGCGGCGGCGCGGCGAACCTGCTCGATTTCTCCAAGGGATTCGGACTGCAGGACCGCATTGCATCGCACGCATACCAGAAGACGCTCTATCCGCCGAAAACATGGGGCTTCGCCGATCGCGTGGTCGATTTCCGCCTGGAGAAGGATGTGCCGATCGGCGGCCGCTTCTCCGTGGGCGTCACGGGCGAGGTCTTCAATGCATTCAATTGGGCGAATTACGGCTGCCTGACGAATTTCCTGCCGCCGGAAGGAAACCCCGACCTCGGTAAGGCGAACTGCGTCGTGAACCTCGGACGCCGCGAGCAGGTGGGACTGAAGCTCAATTTCTGAGGAACCGTGTCATGCCGAGCGAAGTCGAGGCATCCCCCGCCCGAAGACGGTCGAGGAATCTGCTCGCCGCGCGGCTCGGAATGACGGTCGCGCTCGTTCTGCTCCTTTCGTGCGCGACCGCGCCGCACAATGACCGTGCGCTGCTCGATGATCTCGAGCAGCGCACGTTTCATTTCTTCTGGGACCTCGCCGATCCGCACACGTATCTGATTCCCGATCGCGCGCCGACGGAATCGTTTTCGTCGATCGCCGCCGTCGGCTTCGGCCTGACCGCATACGGCATCGGCGCCGAGCGCGGCTTCGTCACGCGCGAACAGGCCGCACAACGCACGCTCGCAACGTTGCAGTCGCTGCTGGCGATGAAGCAGGCCGCCCACAAAGGCTTCTATTACCACTTCCTGGATATGAAGACCGGAGACCGCTTCAAGGACGTGGAACTGTCGACGGTCGACACCGCGCTGATGATGGCCGGTATTCTTTTCTCGCAGTCGTATTTCGATCGCGACAATGCGACGGAAAAGTCGATCCGCGATGCGGCCGAGACGCTCTACACGCGCGTCGAATGGGACTGGGCACAGGCGCGTCCGCCCGCGATCAGCATGGGCTGGACGCCGGAGCAGGGCTTTCACACATACGACTGGCGCGGCTACAACGAGGCCATGATCGTCATCATCCTCGCCCTCGGCTCGCCGACGCATCCGGTCGATTCGTCCGCGTGGGCCGAGTATCACAAGACCGACAAGTGGGGGACGTTCGAAGGGCAGTCGCATTTTCTTTTCGCGCCACTGTTCGGCCATCAATACTCGCAAGTCTGGATCGATTTCCGCGGCATTCAGGACGCGAACATCCGCGCACACGGCATCGATTACTTTGAAAACTCGCGCCGCGCGTCGATCGCACAACACGCATACGGCGTCGCAAAGTACGGCGATGCCTTATGGGGCCTGACCGCCTGCGACGGTCCGCACGATTACGCCGCACGCGGCGCGACGGAAGGCGATATCCGCGACGACGGCACGATCGCGCCGACAGCCGCCGTGTCATCGATGCCATTCACGCCCGAGCTCTCGATGCCCGCGATGAAGTCGATGATCAAGATTCCCGGCCTCTATCGCCAATACGGCTTCGCCGACGCCTTCAATCGCAGCCGGAACTGGATCGATAAGGACTACCTCGGCATCGACCAGGGACCGATTATTGCGATGGTGGAGAATTATCAGAGCGGACTGGTATGGAAGGTCATGCGCAAGAATCAGCACATCGTGCGAGGCTTGAAACGGGCCGGGTTCTGCGGAGGGTGGTTGGATGAATGCAGAATTCAGAATGCAGAATGAAGAATTGAGAATGCGAGACCGTCCATCAATTCTGCATTCGTCCTGCTCGCGTGCAGCTTTTGCAGCGAAGGAGCCGCGCGGAGGAGATCGCTGCGCTTTATTTCGGAGGCGGGACGCCGTCGAGGACGAAGATCGAGCATCTGGCCGCGATTGCACAACGGTGTCATCCCGAGCGAAGTCGAGGGATCCCCTTCCGACGGAGCGATCCTCGTGCTTCGGCAGGGGATCCCTCGACCGTCTTCGCGGCTCGGGATGACACCTGGAGGTGGACTGGTGTGGAAGGTGATGCGGAAGAATCGGCATGTCATGCGAGGATTGAAACGGGCCGGATTCTGCGGAGGGTGGTTGGATGAATTCAGAATGCAGAATTCAGAATGAAGAATTGAGAATGCGAGACTGTCCTTCAATTCTGCATTCTGCATTCTGCATTCTGAATTCTGCATTCATCCTGCTCGTGTGCAGCTTTTGCAGCGAAAGAGCCGATCACTGCGAACGCTTCGAGTTCTGGGGCCTCGGCGGCGATGGTGGAGAATTATCGCAGTGGGCTGGTGTGGAAGGTGATGCGGAGGAATCAGCACATCGTGCGAGGCTTGCAGCGCGCCCGGTTCTGCGGAGGGTGGTTGGATGAATGCAGAATGCAGAATTCAGAATGAAGAATTGAGAATGCGAGACCGTCCTTCCATTCTGCATTCTGCATTCTGCATTCTGAATTCTGCATTCATCCTGCTCGTCTGCAGCTTTTGCAGCGAAAGAGCCGATCACCGCGAACGCATTGAGTTCTGGGGCCTAGGCCGCGAGGGTGAAGAGGTCGGGAAGCTCGTGCCGGAATTCGAGCGGCGCAATCCGGACCTTCACGTCGTCGTTCAACAAATCCCGTTCGTCGCGGCGCACGAGAAATTGCTGACCGCGTATGTGGGCAATGCCACGCCGGACGCCGCGCAGATGGGCAACACGTGGCTGCCGGAGATGGTGGCGCTGCATGCGATCGATGAGCTGTCGTCAGCGCACATCGATCAATCCGATTATTTTCCTGGCATCTGGGCCACGAACATCGTCGACGGAAAGCTCTACGGCATTCCGTGGTATGTCGACACGCGGGTGATCTTCTATCGCAAGGACCTGCTGGCGAGCGTCGGATATGCCGAGCCGCCGAAGACGTGGGCGGCGTGGGTCGATTGCATGGAGAAGCTCACGCGCGAGCGCAAGAGCCGGTTCGGCGTGCTCCTGCCGACGAACGAGCCGGAGCAGCTGGTCGAGCTGGCTCTGACGGCGGGGGCGCATTTCCTCAAGGACGACGGCACGCGCGGCAATTTTCGCGAGCCGCAATTCGTCGACGCGTTCAATTTCTACAATGCGCTGTTCCGGCAGAAGCTCGCGCCGAGTGTGAGCAGCGTGCAGGTGGCGAACCTGTATCAGCAGTTCGCACAGAGCGATTTCGCCATGTACGTCGGCGGACCGTGGCAGATCGCCGAGTTCAAGCGGCGGCTGCCGCCCGGAATGCAGGCGACCTGGGGCACGATGCCGATGCCGGCGCGCGATGCATCGCAACCGGTCGGCGTCGGAATGGCCGGCGGCAGCAGCTTCGTGATTTACAAGGCCTCGAAGCACAAGGAAGCGGCGCGGAAATTCATCGAATATCTGTCGGAGACGGAACAGCAGATCCGCTTTTCGGAATTGAGCGGCGACCTCCCCGCGCGGCGCAGCGCGTGGAAAGCGCCGGCGCTGGCGAATGACCCGTATCTGCCGGCATTTCGGGAACAACTCGAGCGCGTCGAGCCGCTGCCGAAAGTGCCGGAGTGGGAGAACATCGCGACCGCGATCTACGAGCATGGCGAGGCGGCGGTGAAAGGGACGATGACCATTCCCCAGGCGCTGGCGGATCTCGATCGGGTGACCGATGCCATTCTGGAGAAGCGCAGGTGGATGCGTGAGCACTGAAGGCCGCGCCGCCGCATTTTTCCTCACGCCCGCACTGGTCGTTTTGATCGTCTTTTTTTTCGTCCCGGTGATCGCCGGCTTTGCGCTGAGCGTCACCGACTTCGATCTCTATTCGATCGGCGATCTGCACAATCTGCGCTTTGTCGCGTTTCATAATTATGCCGAGGTACTGAAGAATCGGGTGTTCTGGACGGCATTCTTCAATACGCTCTATTTCTCCGTGGTCGGAGGGCCGTTGACCGTCGCGGCGTCGCTCGCGGGGGCATTGCTCGTCAATGCCCGAGCGGCGAAGTGGAAGCCGATTTTCCGCACCATTTATTTTGCGCCGGTGGTCACGACGCTCGTCGCGGTCGCCATGGTGTTCCGGTTCCTGTATCACCCGCGATTCGGCGTGATCAATCTGATCCTCGATCGTATGGGCCTGCCGGTGGTCGACTGGCTCGGCGATCCGCGATTTGCAATGCCGGCGATCGTGATCTTCGCGGTATGGAAGAATTTCGGCTACAACGTGATCATCTTCATCGCCGGATTGCAGAACATTCCGGAAGAGCTGTACGAAGCGGCGCGCATCGACGGGGCGGGCGAGTGGCGGCAGTTCCGCCACGTCACGCTGCCGATGCTCGGACCGACGTTCCTGTTCGTCGGAACCGTGACTGCGATCGGCTATCTGCAATTGTTCGCCGAGCCGTATGTGATGACCCGCGGCGGTCCGGTCAATAAGACACTGTCCGCGGTCATGCTGATGTACCAGCAAGGCTTCAAGTGGTGGCGGATGGGATATGCGGCGGCGATCGCGTTCCTGCTGTTCCTGGTGATCGGGGCGGCGACGATGCTGCAGATGCGCCTGCAGGAGCGGCGGCGATGAAGCGCAACGCGATTCTCGTCAATGCGCTGCTGATCATCGGTGCAACGGTGACGCTCTTCCCGCTCCTGTGGATGATCAGCGCGTCGTTCATGACCAGCGGCGAATCGATCACCTGGCCGCCGCACGTGATCCCGCATCATCCGACGCTCGCGCAATACCGCGATCTCTTCACACGCCTCAAGGTCGGCCGCGCGTTTTTCAGCAGCACGTTCATCGCGGTGGTCACGACGCTCTTCTCGCTGCTGTTCAATTCGATGGCCGGCTATGCATTCGCGAAACTACGCTTCAGGGGACGGGAGCGGATGTTCGGCCTCTTATTGACTGCGCTCGTGATTCCGGCGCAGGTCGGAATGCTGCCCCTCTTCCTGCTGATGAAGACGCTGCATCTCGTCAATACGTACTGGGGCGTGATCATCCCTTCGCTGACGACGGTCCTCGGCATCTTCCTGGTCCGACAATTCATGCTGTCGGTCCCGCAGGAGCTGCTCGAAGCGGCGCGCATCGACGGCGCAGGCGAGTGGCGGATTTACTGGTCGGTGGTGATGCCGCTTGCCCGTCCGATTCTCGCGACGCTGGCGATCTTCACGTTCATGACGACGTGGAACGACTTCATGTGGCCGCTGATCGTCCTCAGCAGCGACGCGAAATACACACTTCCGGTGTTGATCGCGAGTCTGTCCGGCGAGCACGCAATCGATGTAGAGCTGATGATGGCGGGCTCCGTGGTCACGGTGCTGCCGGTGCTGCTGCTGTTCCTCTGCCTGCAGCGCTACTACATCGCGGGCTTGATGGCCGGAAGCGTCAAAGGATGAAGAAAAGCAGAAAGCAGAAAGCAGAAGGCAGAAATCGCTTCGCGTCGGGCGTGGGTTTGGTGCTCATTTCTGCCTTCTGCCTTCTGCCTTCTGCCTTTGGACAGTGGACTGCGCATCCGTCGGATGGCGTAACCATGCACCTGAGCCGCGAGGGCGAGATCAATCGCGTTGATTTCGATTTTCACGGGCATGCCGGGTATGCGATTGCGCGGCGTGAGGTGAATCTCGAGTTGCCGGCGAATTATCAGTTCGTGTTTCGGATTCGTGGCGATGCGCCGTCGGAGAACCTCGAATTCAAGTTGATTGATGGGGACAACGTCTGGTGGTTGAATCGGCGGGATTTCGTGTTTCCGCGCACGTTCGAAACATTGAGGACGAAGAAGCGGCAGATTGGGTTTGCTTGGGGGCCGGCGGGGGGCGGGGAGATCCGGCACGTCGAGTCGATGGAAGTGGTGATTACGGCGGGGAGCGGCGGCAAGGGCACGGTGTGGTTCAGCGATCCGGAGCTGGCGCGGCCACCGGAGCGTGAGTTCAGCGGATTGATTGCGGAGCCGGCGCCGTCGGCGATCTTCATCGATGACAAGCGGGTCGAGGATCCGCTGATTGTCGGGAAATTCGTCTGGCTGCCGGATGGGGAGGGGAAAACGATTCGCGCCGAAGGGGCGACGCAGGTCGAGGTCATGCCGCCGGAGTGGGCGCCGTCGGAGAACGATTTCTATGCGCACGTCGCGCGTGCGGCGAAGCGGGGCGATTATCCGCGCTATTTGATCGGGGAGCAGCCGTATTGGACGGTGATCGGTGCGGATGGTGCCGACAATGAGGCGCTGATTGGCGAGGACGGCAACATCGAGCCGTTCAAGGGCGGTGATTCGATCGAGCCGTTCTTGTGGGTGCACGGAAAACGTCTGACGTGGGCCGATGTGGAGATTTCGCAGTCGCTGGCCGAGGGGGATCTGCCGATTCCGTCGGTGACGTGGAAGACCGGAGACGTGTCGATGACGATGACGGCGGCGGTCAGCAGCTCGTCGATGTTGCAGTTGCGGTATCGCATCACCGGCGATGCTGAGCTCGAGTTGAAAGTACGGCCGTTTCAGGTCAATCCGTCGACGCAGTTTTTGAATACGGTTGGGGGAGTTTCACGTGTTCACGATTTGAAAGGGGTAGAGAGACGACTGAGAGACGGAGAGACGGAGGTGGATGTGGCGCTCGCTAAGGGTGCAGTGCGGCAGTCGTTTGCGCGCATTGCATCCGATTGGCGGGCGAAATTGCATCGGGTGCCTGTTGTGATTGGCGGTGCGCCGGAGATCGCGAACACGATTCGGACGAGTCTTGCGTATACGTTGATTCATCGCGATGGACCCGCGTTGGAGCCGGGATCGCGTTCTTATGATCGGGCGTGGATTCGGGATGGAGCGCTTTTATCGGCGATGCTCATTCGTCTTGGGCATGCGCGTGAGGCGGGTGAATTCGCGCATTGGTTTGCGAAATATCAGTACGACGACGGGAAGGTGCCGTGTTGTGTCGATCGTCGCGGGGCGGATCCGGTGCCGGAGAACGATAGTCATGGTGAGCTCATCTATCTCGTTGCCGAAACACATGCGACGGATCTGTGGCCGCAGGTCGACAAGGCGGCGCGCTATATCGATGAATTGCGCGCGCACGATCCGTACGGGCTGGTGACGGAGTCGATCAGTCACGAGGCCTATTCGGCGAAGCCGGTGCATTCGTATTGGGACGATGTGTTCTGTCTGCGCGGACTGCAGCTGGCGGCGCAGATGGCGCCTACTGAAGCACGCAAACGCGAGCTCGAGGCGCAGGCGGTGTCGTTTGAGCGCGCCTTGAAGACATCGATGCGGAAGACGATGGCGGAGCATCACATCGATTACGTGCCGGCGTCGGCGGAGCTCGGCGATTTCGATCCCACATCCACGGCAATCGCCATCTCGCCGCTGAATCTCACCTCGCTGATGCCGGCCGAAGCCTTGAAACGCACCTACGACCTGTATTTCGAAAACCTCGAAAAGCCGCGCGAGGACTACACGCCGTATGAGATGCGCATCATCGGCGCGCTGGTCCGCATGGGCGATCGCGAGCGCGCGCTGCAATTGATCGATCGGTTCATGAAAGACCGGCGGCCGGCGGCGTGGAACGAGTGGGCCGAGGTCGTGGGGACGGACATGCGCAAGCCGCGCTTCATCGGCGACATGCCGCATGCGTGGGTGGCATCCGATTTCGTCCGCTCGATCTTCGACGCAGTGTCGTATGAGCGCGAAGACGGCACGCTCGTCGTCGGCGCCGGCGTGCCCGCGCGCTGGTTGCCGCTGCATGTGGGTGACATCCGCATGCACCTGGAAGGGAAGCGCGCGATCGTCGATATCGTCGATAGCAAGGGTCAATCGCGCAAGGTGATCGTCGTCTCGCCGCTCGATGCGAAGAAGTCGACCACGATCGAGCGGTTACCGGCGCGCGTCGTGTTCGAGTGACTTTTCCGTCTCCGCGTCGAAGAGATGCACGTGCTTCGCATCGACGCCGAGGGTGATCGCGTCGCCGGTGTGCGGCGCTTCGTGCGGATCGAAGATGGCGATGAGCTTTTCGCTGCCTGCGGTCGCGTAGACGATCGACTCGTGTCCGATCGGCTCGACGAGATCGACGGTCGCCTGAATCGGACCGCCGAGGTGGAGATGTTCGGGACGAACGCCGGCAATCAGCTTGCGGCCGTTTTCGAATGAGAGACCGAGGGGCAGTGCAGTGGCTGGGAAGAGATTCATCGGCGGCGTCCCGATAAAACTCGCCACGAATGTATTCGCCGGCTTCTCATAAACCTCGGCCGGCGTCCCGACCTGCTGGATTTTTCCGTCGCGCATCACGGTGATGCGATGACCCATTGTCATCGCTTCGATCTGATCGTGCGTGACGTAGACCGAAGTCGTGCCGAGCGATTGCTGCAGCCGGGTGATCTCGGCGCGGGTCTGTACGCGCAGCTTGGCGTCGAGATTCGAGAGCGGCTCGTCGAAGAGAAACACCGCGGGCTGGCGCACGATCGCGCGGCCGACGGCGACGCGCTGGCGCTGTCCGCCGGAGAGCTCTTTCGGTTTGCGCTCGAGCAGTGGCGAGAGGCCGAGGATCTGGGCGGCGGAGTCGATGCGCTTGTTCGATTCGTCGCGCGGGACGCCGCGCATCTTCAGGCCGAATGCGAGGTTCTCGCGCACGCTCATGTGCGGGTAGAGCGCGTACGACTGGAAGACCATCGCGATGTCGCGGTCTTTCGGCGCGAGGTCATTCACGACGCGGCCGCCGATCGAGACTTTGCCTTCGCTGACGTCTTCCAGTCCCGCGATCATCCGCAGCGCGGTCGATTTGCCGCAGCCGGACGGGCCGACGAGCACCATCAGCTCGCGATCGCGGATGTGCAGGTTGAGGTGCTCGATGACGGTGACATCGCCGTAACGCTTCGCGACTTCCTCGAACGTGACCTCGGCCATCGCTACAGATTAGCGCAACCCGAACCGGACGATTTCGTAAACCCGCGCATGACCGTTTTCGTGATGCTGCTGCTGATGGGCCTGAAGCCGGACGTGGTTCGCGAGCCGCAGGTGCAGGTGCTGATGCGCGGACTGCTGCGCGATGCGCGCAGCGGCTTCGAGCATCGCGAGGAAGCGGCGTTCATCGTGCGCGCGAAGAGCGGGAACTACTATTCGATCGAGTGGCCGTCGACCGGCGAGCTCGACTCGGCGCGATGGGAAGGCGCGTTTCCGGAAGGGACGGTGGCGATCGCGCACACGCATCCGACGCATCTGCCGAATCCGTCGACGATCGATGCGACCGTCGCGCGCAATGTGCACGTGCCGGTGTATGTGGTGACGCACTCGCGGATCACGCGGACGGACGGGGCGGGGGCGGTGGTTGTGGCGGAGTGGTGATGTGTACGACAAGCTCTCAGCTTGTCGGGACAAGCTGAGAGCTTGTCCTCGGGACAAGCTGAGAGCTTGTCCTACACCCGGCCGGCGTAGAGGGCGACGACGATCAGCGCGTTGTACGAGGTGTGCATCACGATCGCGGACGACACCGAGCCGCTCTTCACGCGGATGATCAGCGCGGCGATGGCGAGAGTCAGGATGGCGAGCATCGCCGGCCAGTAGTTGGCGATCTCGAAGATG
>C688J18823_10002167_pt1 | contig 12282 bp, 12 predicted proteins | sample HopSoiMetagenom1_FD_18823 | JGI IMG/M metagenome (IMG submission 18823) | reverse complement strand
CGCAGCCGCAACGATCAGGTCGCAACTGCTACCCGCCTTTGGTCCATGGACGCGTGCAGCAAGCTCGACGCGGCCGCCCGCTCTCTCCAGCAGGTCATGCTCGACCACGCGACTACGCTGCAGGAAGCGCTGATGCCGGCGTACACCCACATGCAGCGTGCTCAGCCCGTTTCTGCCGCGCACTGGATGCTGTCGCATTTCTGGCCGCTGGAGAGAGACCGTGCCCGCATTGCATCGGCGTCGCGCGCAGCCGCGGTTCTGCCCCTCGGATCCGGTGCCATCGCTGGATGCGCCTTTCCCATTTCCCGCGTACTGCTTCAGGGGAGCCTCGGCTTCAGCTCCATATCCAGCAACAGCATCGATGCCGTGGGTGATCGCGACTTTGTCGTCGAGCTCCTGTTCGCCGTGGCGGTGATGGCGACACACGTCTCCCGACTGGCCGAAGATCTGATCATCTACGGCTCGAGTGAATTCGGGTTCGTCCAGTTCGGTGACGCTTTTACGACCGGATCGAGCATGATGCCGCAGAAGCGAAATCCGGACGCTCTGGAGCTGGCGAGGGGATCCGGCGCGCGCGCAATCGGCGATCTCGCCACCCTTCTTGCTACGCTCAAAGGTTTGCCCAGCGGATACAACAAGGATTTGCAGGACGACAAGCGCGTGCTGTTCGATGCGGTAGACACGGTGCTGCTCGTGCTCCCGGCGGTTGCCGGCGCGCTCCAGGAAATCCGTTTCAACGTCAAGCGGATGCGTGCCGCGGTTTCCAGCAGCATGATGGCAACGGATCTGGCCGACTATCTGGTGGAGAAGGGAGCAAGTTTTCGTGAAGCGCATCTCGCCATCGGCTCGCTGATCCGCGAGAGCGAGCAGGAGGGTTGCGAGCTCGACGCCCTTCCTCTTTCCTCGTTCCGCTCGGCGCATTCGCTCTTTGCCGACGATGCGCTTGACTGGCTGGAGCCGACGCGCTCGGTAGCGCGACGCGATGTACCGGGTGGCACTGGACCCACCGCGGTGTCGGCGCAGCTGCGATCCGCGCGCGAGGCACTGTCGCCGGCAAAGGAAACGGCACGCGGCAACGAGCTCGTTCTCCGCGCAGTATAGCCGCAGCTCAAAAAGACAAAAGGGGCGCGTCACCGCGCCCCGTCTTTTATCCCCTCTCCAGAATCTTAGAAAAGAAGTCCCAGCGTGATCGGAACGAATTGATAAACACCGCCTTTCGCTTCGCTTCTCGACACGGTGTGGTATCGAGCTTCCAGGAAAATCGCGAACGGTCCGGAGCCGAACGTCGAGCCCAAGCCGGCGTTGAGTCCAAAATTATTCTGAGCTTTGGCTCCGGCGACATCCGGCTTTGAGTTATAGAGTCCGCCTCCAGCGATGATGTACGCCTTGGCAGTCGTGCCGGGGAATGCGAAGACGAGATTGGCCAGAGCGGCGGCGACCCGTAGATCCGAATTGGTGGTGGTGCCCCCGCCAGGAGCGGTGATGACATCTTCGTTTCCACGAATGGTGTTGTACATCCCGTCAAAGCGGACCCCCAACGGCAGATCAGCCACTCCGATCGCGAGCGCGACCAGCCCATTGTATGCGGTCTTTTGTGTGTCGGCGAGTTTGCCCGCTGGAACGGTGGCGCCGCCGCCGACACCGAACGCATAGGTTTTCTGGGCCAGGGCGGTCGCGCTGGTACTGGCCACCAGGCAGACCGAGCCGAGTAGCGCGCGTCGAAGCTGATTCATATTGGGTGCGGAAAAAGATCGGGATGGGACCGCGGCGGCAATATAACCCGCGCTACGGCGCATCCTAGCAGCACGGCTCTTGAGATAAATATCCTTGCACGTTAGGATATTTAAATGGCGCGAGCCTATACCCTTGGTACCGCTGCGCTTGCACTGAGTGTAAGCGCCAAATGGCTCGACAATGCCCTTTCGCATTTTAGGGTTGTCGGGGTCCAACAAGCGCGACAAGGCATCGCACGGCGCCTCACCATCGAGTCGCTGCTCACTCTGTCCGTCGCGATTGCTCTGGTCGACCAGCTCCAGATTCCGCTCGGGCGGGCAATCGAGATCTCAGAACAGCTCAACCGGACCGGGGGCGATGGCTCATTGGCGTTGAGCGACACTCTCGATATTTCCGTGGATCTGACCACACTCCGTACCCAGCTGCTGGAACGCCTCGAGCACGCGGTGGAAATCGCCCCGATCCCCCGCCGCGGTCGGCCCCCGAAAAACACAACGGGGCGCCTCGAGTGAGACGCCCCGCCAGATTGTGCCAGTGAAGCCGACGTGGTTACGAAGTCTTCGTCACGTTCTCGGCAGCCGGACCCTTCTGACCTTCGACAATGTCGAACTCCACGGCATCACCTTCAGCGAGGGATTTGAATCCCGAGCCGGAGATGGCGCTGTAGTGAACGAAGCAATCCTTCTGCCCGTTGTCAGGTGTGATGAAGCCAAAGCCCTTCGCGTCGTTGAACCACTTCACTTTGCCGGTCGTACGCATTCCCTACTCCTGGAAAATTGTGTCTTGGGGAGCGGAACACGCCCGACCCTCGACAATCTGATACGCGGGTCTCACAAACCCCGCACCTGGATTTGAGCCCGAAGCAGAACTTTCGCCCATACCCCTGGCCCGACTTGGCTGAAAAAATAGCAAGGACCGGCTGAGCCGACAATAGACAGATTCAAGGTGACATCCGGTGAACCCCGGTAACGAAATACTCGGTGTCGCCGAAGCAGGAGGTCGGCACCCCCCGATGCTGCTCATAAATCAGCGACACCTGTTTCCCCGCGTTTTGCTCGATCATTCGTGCGACTGAATCGTTGCGCACCGTGAATGCGAAGATTTGTGGCATCGTTCCGGGAAGATTCGCCATTGCCAGCTCGCCCTCCCACGTCTTACACAGCCAGCCCTTCTTCGAAATCTTCTGTACGTAGCCTGCACGATCGCCCATCGCATATGTCCAGCCCAGTGCTACCCAAACCCAGAGTGCGATGACGACAACCGGAATGAGAACGATGATCGTCAGTATGAGCGGGACTCTGCGCTTCTTCCTTACAGGAGCTGGTTGAACGGGTGCGACGGGTGATTCTTGAGGTTCCGGGGTATCAGCCATCTGATCTCCACGAGTGCCGAAAGGGAAGTCCGACGCGCTCTCCTGCACCGCTCGGGCCAGGGAATTAGCTTTCAAATTCAACCCACGCAAGCGCCGTTGCCTACCATAAGTCGCCGAAATACTCCCACCGCTCTTGTTGGCGGAATCCCGATCGGGTCCGCGCACCCGATCGTCGTCCAGTCGATGACGAACACCGACACAGCCGATGCGGCCGGCACCGCGCTTCAGGTAGCGGAGCTGGCCAGGGCAGGGAGCCGTCTCGTTCGGGTTACGGTCAACAATGAAGACGCCGCTCGTGCCGTCCCCGAAATCGCCAGCCGGCTCGTCGACATGGGAGTTACCGCGCCGCTCATCGGCGACTTTCACTACAACGGTCACCTGTTGCTGGCGAAATACCCCGCCACGGCGCGCACCCTGGCTAAGTACCGGATCAATCCCGGAAACGTCGGTGGCAAGCGGCGCGATGAGAATTTCCGAACCATCGTCCAGATCGCTCTCGACAACCGAAAGCCGGTTCGGATCGGCGTGAACTGGGGATCGCTCGATCAGGATCTGCTGACGGAGCTGATGGACGACAACGCGCGGGCCCCTGCGCCTTCGCCGGCAAAGGACGTCTATGTCGAGGCGATGCTCCAAAGCGCGCTTCGCTCCGCCGGCGTCGCCGAGGAGGTGGGACTAGGACACGACCAGATCATCATCTCCGCCAAGGTCTCAGGCGTACAGGACCTGCTTACCGTCTATCGACAGCTGGCCGGCCGCTGCGATTATCCGCTTCATCTGGGTCTCACTGAAGCGGGCCTCGGCTCGAAGGGCATCGTCGCCAGCACGGCGGCGCTTTCAATTCTGCTGAGCGAGGGAATCGGCGACACCATTCGTGTGTCGCTCACGCCGCGGCCGGGCGGAGACAGAACGGAGGAGGTGAGAATCGCGCAGCAGATTCTCCAGTCGCTCGAGCTCCAGAACTTCAACCCACAGGTGACTGCGTGTCCGGGGTGCGGTAGGACCACGTCGACGTTCTTTCAGCAAATGGCTGAAGACATTCAGACGTACCTGCGCGAGCAGATGCCGATCTGGCGCGCACGCTACCCCGGCGTCGTCGACCTGAAAGTCGCGGTGATGGGTTGTGTGGTAAATGGCCCCGGGGAATCGAAGCACGCCAACATCGGCATCTCGCTTCCCGGTACTTTCGAGGAGCCCAAAGCGCCCGTCTACGTCGACGGCAAGCTGCTTCTCACCTTGAAGGGCGACACGATCGTTCCGGAATTTCTCAGAATCCTCGACGACTACGTCGAGAGGCGTTATGGAGCCGGCGCGGAAGCGAGCCTGACTTAACTCTAGGTCGCCAATTCCTGAAGCTCGCCAGATACCTGGTCGAGCTCGGACATTATCGGAGCATCGAAACCCACATCCCGCAGACGTTCGTACACCTGCCGATACCAGCTGGCCGTCGCGGCCTTGCCTCCGGTGTAGCGGCTCCAGATCGTCTCCCGATCCACCGTTCTTCGCAGGTCCGAGATGATCGAGGATGCATTGTGAATCTTGTCGGCCGCGCAGACCCAGCGCGCCTCTTCGCTCGCAGCGGATAACCGCTCGAGATAATCCGATTTTCTCTCTTCGGCTGAAAGCTCGACCCCGTCGTCGTCCTGTCGGCGATAGGTGATTGCCAGGACGGTTTCCAGCACGCGCTCGCCGAATTTGTCACCGATGCGCTGCTCGAGCATGTCACGCGTGTACCCATCGCGGACACAATCCTCGATCACGTCGTGCAGGATCCCGGCGACTACGGTGTCGTTGTTTCGCCCGTAGCGCGTCAGGATCACCGCCACGTTCGCGGGCTGGGTGAGGTAGGGAAGCTTGGTTCCCTTTCGCACCTGGCGATCGTGATGCTTAGCCGCGAACGCGAACGCGTGGTTGATGACGTCAGAATAGCCGGCGACTGTCATTGCCTCGTCGTTGCAAACCAGGAGACGAGCTGCTCGAGACCTTGCTGATCCTCGGCCCCGAAAGCATCGAGCCGGTCAGAATCTATGTCGAAAACGCCGATTAGATCACCCTTTCTGCTCAGGACAGGAACGACGATCTCGGAGCGGGAGCGCGCGTCACAGGTGATGTGCCCCGGGAATTTCTCCACGTCCGGAACGATCACCGTTTTCTTTTCCGCCGCNGCTTTTCCGCAGACGCCCTGACCGAATGGAATCTCCAGACAGCCGAGGCTTCCCTGATACGGCCCTACGCGCAGCAGCCGTTCGGGTAAAGTAGTACGATAGAAACCGGTCCACAGGTGTCCGAACGCATGATGCACCAGCGCGGAGAAGGTCGCCATCGCCGTCACTTCGTCATCGATGCCGTGCAGAATCGCGTCGCTGTGCTCCTTGAGCTCCGCATAAGCGCGGACTTTGGGAGCTCCCCTCAGATCAGGTATTGTCTCGGCCATGCCAGTTCAGCGCGCTGCTGCCAGCTCCGGCTGAAAAGCTCCTGATTGGCGTGTGGCGCCCAGCATTTCCTCGCGAGTCTCGAGTTGCGGCATCTCCGCATCCCAGAGTACCAATCCGTGAATACGCATGTCGGCACCCCGCAGACCGTCTACGGCGCCCTTCAAACCGCCGACAGTGGTGTGTGCTATGCGGGCGCACAGAATCAGATCCGGTGCAGGGATGATGCTGCTCGCGCTGCGCTGCACGTAGCTCGTGGGAGCGGCGATGATGATGAAATCGTAGCGGCGCTGCATCCGCGCCAGCTCCTTGCGCACCTCCTCGACCACGTTTGCTTCGGGCATCCCCGCGCGGCGGGTACCACTGGGAAGCACATCGAGCGGGCGGTCACGCCCGATGGTTGTCGGGACGATCGCTTCCGGCCAGGTAGCAGATCCAGTGATGATTCCCGACAAACCCGGATCCGGCCGAATGCGCAGAACGCTGGCGACGCTGCAGGTCGTCGGATCTACGTCGACGAGNAGGGTACTCCTTGCCTCGTACGCCGCTGAAGCCGCGAGATTGGCGGCGACAGTCGCGACGATTCCGGGATCATCGCCGGTAATCGTCACGATGGGTACNCTTGCTTCCACCGACGCAATGTGCAGGTACAGGGTGCGGTAGCTCTCAGAGACTACGTCGATCAGTGGCGGCGCTTCGACGTCGGCTTGTCGTCGGCTTCGCTCGACCACGACCTCCGGGGGCTTGATGACGGTGAGTACTCTCGCGCCGCTGATCTGCTCGGCCTCACGCGGATCGGCGATGTGCGGACGCTTCAGTTCCGTGCCGAACGACGCCGCGAATCCGACCGCCAGCGCGAGAACTGCCGCCGCCGCCAGCATTGCCCAGGGCGGCGCTCCGACGTTGGCAAGCTCACGGGCTCGAGCCGACTCTCGGTCGATGCGCGCGTTCTTCTGGTTGATCTGATCCAGCTGTCTCGAGGTGACTGTTACCGATTGCTGCGCAGCCGTGCGCTGAGCGAGAAGCCTGGTGGTATCTACGGTGATCACCGGCTTGATCACGGGCGCCGGCGTCGGGCGGATCAGCGCCAGCTTTCCACGCACCTCGCCCCTTTTCGCATCGGCGATGCCCTGTATCTGACGGCCGATCGCCGTGGCTCTCGAAGTGAGCGAGAGATAAACCGGATCGACGCCTCCCACTGCTCCGAACGCGTTCCGCTCGCGCTCTATGTCGGCCAGCGAGTCGAGGAGGATGCGGACTCGCGGGTCGGCGGCGACGCTCGGCGATGCGGCGAGTGCCCGGTACGAAGTCGGCAGTGGAGCGTTCTCGGCCCGATCTATGAGTCGGTTCAGAGTCGTAAGCTCGGCGCTCAGTGAATCTCGTTGTGCGCGGACCGCCGGAGGAAAGGTGTCGATGACCGCCGCCGGCACGGGCATCAGGGCTCGCCGTGTCGCGTTCAGCACCGAGTCGATCTCGTTCAGCTGAGCGAGATAGCGATCTCTGGCAGCGACGGTGGGCGCCGAGTCGGTGCGTGCTTCGATCCGTGACGCTACTTCCAGAGCTCGTCGCGAGGCGTTCCTCGGAACGAGAACGAAAGCGATCAGTGCGCCGATGAAGACAACGCCGCCAACGATCCCGAACACAACGACCCGTCGCAGCGCGTTTCTCGCGCGTGCCGCCATCCAGAGATAGGCGGAGCCGCCGCTCATCCGGGCGATGCTATGAACGTTCATTGGGTTAAAGACTCACAGAATGGTTCTCCCGCTGGACCTCCAATCTAAGCTCTGGCGGGCCGGGGCGGGCCGGGGCGGGCCGAAAACACTGGGCGCAAAAAAGGCGGAGCCGTGGGCTCCGCCTTTCGCCGTGACAGCGTGCGTGCTACTGAACCGTAATCGTGCCCTTCATTCCCAGGGCAAGGTGCGGGGTGCAGTGGAACGGGTACTGGCCAGGCTTGATGTTGCCGAAGGAGACCGTCACGGACTCGCCCGGGTTCATCTTCAAGTTGCTCGACAGCTCGCCCATCTTGTCCGTTCCCATGTTGGCATCGAGCTGGGACTTCTGATCGGCCGGGATCGTTGCCGGATCGAACGCGACGTTGTGCGGGCCACCGCTGACCACGACGAATTTGACGGCATCGCCCTGCTTGATCGTGAAGTTCGCGGGCTCGAACCGATATCCTTTCGCATCACCAACCATGTTTACGGTCTTGGTTGCTCCGGTCACCGGAGCCATCGCCGCAGCGCTACCCGTCGTGGTGGGAGCAGCCGCTGTTGCGCCCCCCGTGGTCGTGGTCGTCGTCGTAGCGCTCGTATCGACCGCAACGTGCGTGGTGTCACCGGGCTTGTTCTCGCCGCCAGCGCAGGCGCCGAGCATCATCACTCCAACTGCAACCGCGAATCCTTGGAACCGCATCTTTTAAGGCCTCCAGAGCCGTACAGTAGTGCACTAACGAGAGTAGATATTTCCCTCAGAGTTTGTGAATTTATTCACAAGCTCGCCAACATGCAATCAACGCAGCACCTTCGCCCGTCATGATCCATGCCTCGATGAGACGCAGCACCCGATGATCGCAATTCCCGCGCTCGACTTGCGCGGCGGCGCTTGTGTCCAGCTGGCGGGCGGCTCCTACGACCAGGAAGTGATCCGCATTCCGGATCCAGTGGGAGTCGCAGCAGCGTGGAGACAATACGGATTTCGATATCTCCACGTCGTCGACCTCGATGCCGTTGCCGGCCGCGGTAGCAACGCCGCCGAGATCCAGGCTGTACTGAGCGCGACTGAGGTAGAGGTCCAGGTCGGCGGCGGAATCCGAAGCAGGGAGCTCGTCGAGCAGCTGTTGAACGACGGTGCGCATCGTGTCGTCATCGGGACGCGCGCACTGGAGGATCCAGATTGGCTGGCCGACACGGCCAGCCTGTTTCCCGGCTCGATCATCGTGGCCGCCGATGTGCGCGGTCGAAAGATTCTCTCCCACGGCTGGACACGGACGCATCCCAAGCTCGTGCTAGACCTGATCGAGGATTTGAATGGACTGCCGCTGGCGGGAGTTCTCGTTACGGCGGTCCACCGGGAAGACGCCATGAATGGAACTGACCTCCCCTTGATGGAGGATGTCGCCGAAGTCGCCGAGTTTCCGGTCTTTGCATCGGGCGGTTTGGGCAGCGTCAACGACCTGCGCGCGCTTGCCGATCGCGGCGTTACCGCCGCAATTATCGGCATGGCGCTCTACACGGGCGCCATGGATCCCTGGGCCGTCGCCGAAGAGTTTGCCGAATAGCAGCGAGCTCGACGACTTGTTAGAACAGGCTGATTGTCCGCGGATCCAGCTTCGACGGATCACCCACGTAGGCGAACCTGAAACCCTTCATGTAGCGACGCGCTACCCGCTGGACTGCTTCCGGGGTCACGCTCTTCAGCTCGTCCACGAAGCGATCCGCCTCACGGTAGTCTCCTTCGTAAAGCTGTGACCGCGCCAGAAAATCGGCCTGCGCCGCGTTGGTCTCGTTGTCGAGAAAATACTCGGTGATGAATTGCTCCTCGAGCTGCTTGAGTCCGATCGGATCGAGCAGCCCCTGCTGCAGATCGACGACCGCTGCTCGCATCAGCTTGAGAGTGGTGTCCGGCGATACAGTGGACACGTAGAGTCCGCCTGCGGTGGCGGCTCGATCCACGAACGGTGCATGCACGTCGTAGGTGAGATTCTGTCGCGTTCTGATTTCGGCGAACATACGGCCGGTGAGCACCGAGGTCGCCACCCGCAGCGCCTGATAATCCGCGCCGTTGGCCAACGGCCCACTGTAGTAGCCCAGTATGTAGTTCGTTGGAAGCTGTCGCCGCTCGACGACGACCGCCGTCGGCGCGTCGGGGATCCGGGGCGGCTCCGTCCACTTGTAGCTGCCACGCGGGAGCTTGCCGAGGGTGCGCGCCACCAGCTGCTCGATGTGAGCCCGGTCAATGTTGCCCACCACCACCAGCAGCATTCTCGACGTCACGAATTGCGACTGCTGATACTGGCGCAGCGATGCTGAATCCAGCGCTTGAATCGACTTTTCGTTGCCGACGACGGACACCGAGTACGGATGCCCGGCGAACGTGATGCTGTCAGCGAGATAATCGGCCAACGCATCGGGATCATCGCGACGCTGTCTGATGCCGGAGAGGTACTGCGCCTTGACCAGCGCGACGTCGGTCTTGTTCAGGGTCGGATGCATGACCCGATCGGCGAAGATCGCCCAGGTGGAGTCGAACACCTCGGCGCTCGATCGAATCCCGAACATCGTCCAGTCCGCGCTCGGAGCCACGACGATCTCGCTGCCCAGCCGGGCCATCGCGCGCCGAATGGCGTTTCGCGGATAAATGGTGGTGCCACGCTCCGAGACGTCGAGAAGAATCGGCTCGATGCCGGCGTTTGCGTCGGTGACCTGTCTCGCTCCGCCGAGCATATAGAGGTTGGCGGCGACGACGTTGTTGGCGTCGTTCTGCCGGAGAATCACGTGCACGCCCGACACGTCGAAGCTCGTGGTCGCGGACGCCAGCGCCAGAGCTACCGAGAGCAGCAGCGAAGGAAACATTATCGCGTCCCCGCCGTGATCAGATCGTCGGGCGCGAGCTTGATCGACTGACGCGCATCAGGCGCGATGAGGACGCCCGCAATGTGCGGCTTGCCGAGAATGTAGCGGCGCGCGTAAGCGCGCAGATCGTCGATCGTCTGTTGTGCCATGTAGTCCACGTATCCCATGTAATACTCGAGGCTGGCGACGCTCCACCAGAATCCGAGTGTGTGCGCGAATCCGGAAGCGCGCTCGCGATCGAACGCCGACGTCACCGCACGATGTGCCTTCACCGCCTCGAGCTCGTCGGCGCTGAAATAGCCTGGCGTATCGAACTTGGCGATCTCGCCGTAGAGTGCGGCGAGAGCATCACGGAGCTGCTCCGGTGATGTCTGTCCGCTGATCGTAATCGGGCCGGTGTGATTCAGCGTGTAGTAGTTGACGCCGACTGCCTGCCAAAGTCCGCTGTCGACCAGCTTTTGCTGAAACTGCGACTGTGGGTCGTTCAGCACGTCGGAAAAGACGTCCGCCGCATAGGTCGATTTTGGATCCTGCCCCACACTTGGCCCCTGCCATTGTATCTGCACCGTGACGGCGCCAACGGAAGCCTCGACTATCACGCCTTCGTTTTTCTGGAGAGGCGGTATCGTCGGAATCGGATCCGCCACGAAAGGGTCGGCACCGCGGCTCCATTGGCCGAGTTCCTTCTGCGCCAGCTCGAACACTGCCGCCGGGCTCACATCACCGGCCACGATCAGGACGGAGTTGTTGGGCACGTAATACTTGTTCTGGATGGTGCGCATTTTCTCGGGTGTCGTCGTCGAGACTATCTGACGGTCACCGATCACGTCCTTCCTGCTGAAGTTCCCCGGATAGAGCTTCGCATCCATGTCCCGTGACAGCGCGAAGAAAGGGCTCGATTCGTTGCGGTCGTACTCACCGATGACGACCTGACGTTCGCGCTCGAGCTCGTCGCGCCGGAATAAGGGACCACGCAGAGCGCTGGCAAGCAGCTGAACGGCGTCGCCGAGCTTGTCGGCTGGGACCGTCATGTAGTAGTTGACTCTCTCTTCCTGGGTAGTGCCGTTGAATACCGCGCCGAGGTCCGAGGCTCTGTCCCAGAATTGATTGGGCTCCGGGTACTTTGAGTTCGCCCTGAAGAACATGTGCTCGTACATGTGCGCGAGCCCTTCATACTCCGGGCTCTGGGTGAACGAGCCGTTCTTCACGTCGATTTCCACGGTCGCCAGAGGAACCCCGTGGTTCTCCACGACAATCACCTCGAGCCCGTTGGGCAGGACTTTGCGCTGAATGATCTTCTCGAGCTCCGCCCGCTGGCCCCGCGCCTGCACGGGAGCAAGTACGACCACCAGCAGCGCAAGAGTAGCGCAGCAACGCAGGAAACCTTTTCTTTCGGACATGTCAGGATCTGTGGAAGCCCGTTCGGACTTGTACGGGCAATTAGCGAAGCGTGTGGACGTGAAGCGGCTCAAACGCAAGGAGCCTCTCGCCCAATACACCACATTCAGGATCGGTGGTCCAGCCGATCTCTTCTACGATGCAACATCGGCCGACGATCTGGCAGTGGCGGTAAGCTCGGCCAGGGATCTGGGGATCGATTACTTCGTCCTTGGATTGGGCGCCAATATTCTCGTCGGCGACAAGGGCTTTCGCGGACTCGTCATCCGGAATACGTCCAAGCATCTGAAGTTTCTCGACGATGGACGACTCTGGGTCGAGAGTGGCGCCGTGATGGCCAGACTCATTCCCCAGGCGGTAGAGCGCGGACTCTCCGGTCTCGAGCACTACGTCGGAATTCCCAGCACGGTCGGAGGCGCGGTGTGGCAGAATCTACACTTCCTCTCGCCCGCACCCGCCCGCGAGCGCACGATGTTCATCGCCGAGGTGTTCGAGTCCGCCGAGCTGCTTACCCACGATGGCAAGCGGCGAACGGTCGATCGGGACTACATGCAGTTCGGATACGACACCAGCACCCTGCACAAGCAGCGCGATGTCGCATTGGCGGTGACATTCAAGCTCGAGCCCGAGGACTCGGCGGTCATGCACCGCATCATGCAGGAGAATCTGAGCTGGCGGGGCGGCAAACATCCCTGGCTGGAGTATCACCCCAGCGCTGGATCTATCTTCAAGAAGATCGAGGGGGTTGGTGCCGGTCGCTTGATCGACCAGGTCG
>C688J18823_10002166_pt1 | contig 12285 bp, 18 predicted proteins | sample HopSoiMetagenom1_FD_18823 | JGI IMG/M metagenome (IMG submission 18823) | reverse complement strand
AGCCGGTCATGATCCCCGTCGCCGCGATCACGGCGGCGGATGGAGCAGCGATCTTCGCGAACCGCGCGTCGGCTCATACGCTCACCTGGACGGCGCAGACGATCGAGACACCGCTGGCGACGGCGGGTGTGATCTCCGATTTCAGCTCGTTCGGCACGGACGCCGAGCTGCAGCTCAAGCCGGACATCGGCGCACCGGGTGGTCAGATCTACTCGACGTGGCCGCACCAGCAGTACAGCGGTCACAACAGCATCAGCGGCACCTCGATGGCGGCGCCTCACGTGGCCGGCCTCGCGGCGCTCGTCCTGCAGGCGAAGAACAAGAACGTCTCGCCGGCGCGGGTGCAGACCCTGCTGATGAACACGTCGCTGCCGAAGGGCTTGAACATCGCCCAGGGAGCGGGCCTCGAGCCGACGTGGCGCCAGGGCGCCGGGCTCGCGCAGATCGTTCCGGCAGTGCAGACGCCGGCGTGGGTCACCCCGTCGAAGTTCTCGCTCGGCGAGGGCAACGGCGGCTCCGCCCAGCTGACGATCACGAACGGGGGCTCCACCGCAGTCACGTACGACCTCTCCCAGGTGACCACCATCGGGACGGGGCCGTCGACGGCGGCAGGAACGGTCTACCCGTTCAACTTCTCGTACCTGGTCGACACGAACACCGCGACGTTCAGCTCGCCCACGGTCACCGTGGGACCGGGCGGCACCGCAACCGTGACCGTGAACATCGCGGCCGGTGCGTGGCGCGACAGGTCGCTCTACGGCGGCTATGTCGTTCTGACGCCGCGGGGCGGCGGTGAGACCCTGCGCGTGCCGTATGTCGGCTTCAAGGGCGACTACCAGTCGCTGCCTGTGCTGACGAGCGCGAGCTGCGGCCTGCCGGCCGTGTTCAAGGTCAACGCGTCCGCGTCGGATGCGTGTCTCGGCGGCGGCATCCAGCGTCTCGGCGCCGCCGGCGCTTCGTTCACGCTCCAGGGCGCGGACGTGCCGATCGTGCTCTACCACCTGAACCATCAGGTCCGGAAGCTGACCGTCCAGGTCTACAAGGCCGACGGCTCGCCGGTCCATCCCGTCTTCAACTACGCGACGCAGCTCGACTATCTGCCGCGCAACTCGGCGGCGACGAGCTTCTTCGAGTTCGACTGGGACGGGACTCGCTCGCAGGACAACGGCGGCGGGAACGGCGACCATCGCAAGGTCGTCCCGAACGGAACGTACATCCTGAAGCTGAGTGTGCTGAAGGCGCTCGGCAGCGAGAGCAACCTGGCCGACTGGGAAACGTTCACCAGCGCGCCGCTCACGCTGGCGCGCCCGTAGAAACGGCGTCTGGGGTCTGACCCGACCGGGTCAGACCCCAGACCTCCAGATCAGCTCGACTTGCGGCGCGTCGTGCTGCGGCGCGTGCTGCTCGACTTGCGCCGGGTGGACGAGCTACCCGACGACGACCGCGCCGAGGCGCGACCGCCCTTTGCGCCGGCTCGGCGAACGGTCATGCGGCCGGTCCCGGAGCGCGATGAGCTCTTGCTCGTGCCGCTGCTGCGGCTCCGCGTCCCGGTCGAGCGCGACCGCGTCCCGGTCGAACCGGACCGCGTGCTCGTCGAGCGCTTGGCGGTCGACCGAGCACGGGTGCCCGTCGAGCGCTTGGCGGTCGACCGAGCACGGGTGCCCGTCGAGCGTGACCGTGTCCCGGTCGAGCGTGTGCCTGTCGAGCGGGAGCTCGTCGAGCGCGACCGCGTCGTGCCGGTCGCCCGCTTGCGGGCTGTCGTGCGGCCGCCCTTCGCGGCTGCCGCGCGTGACGGAGCCCGGCGGGTCGTGCTGCGCGAACCCGTGCTGCGCGTGCCCGTGCTGCGGCTGCGCGTGCCGGTCGAGCGTGTGCCGCTCGAGCGTGTTCCTGTCGACCGTGAGCGCGTCCCAGTCGAGCGTTTGCGCGTTCCGCTCGATCGCGTGCCGGTCGATCGCGTGCCGCTGGAGCGCGTCCCGCCCGAGCGTGTCCCGGTCGAGCGCGACCGCGTGCCGCCGGATCGCGTGCCACTCGAGCGCGTTCCGCTCGAGCGTGAGCTCGTGCTCCGTGACCGTGTGCCGGTCTTGCGCGAGCGTGTGCCGGCCGAGCTGCTGCGCGAGCTCGTCCCGCTGGACCGTGAGCGCGTGCCGGTGCTCCGTGACCGCGTGCCGCTCGAGCTTCCCGTGGTCTTCCTCGAGCGCGTGCCCGTGCTCTTGCGGCCGGAGCTGCTCTTGCGGCCGGACCCGCTGCCGGAGCCGGAGCGTGCGCGGCCGCCTGAGGACGAGCGCGAGCTGCCCGAAGACGAACGCGAGCCGGTCGATCGGGAGCGCGTACCACTCGACGACTTCGAGCTCCCGGACGTCGAGCGCGCGCGACTCGTGCCGGTGCTCCGGCTGCGGCTCGTACGGCTGGTGCCCGATCCGCGACGGCTCGAGCCCGATGAACCACTCGTGCCCGACTCGTCGTCGTTGTCGTTGTCGTCGTCGTCGGACGAATCGTCGTCGTCGTTGCCCATCAACTTCTTCGCAACGCCGACAGCGGCCGGAACCGCTACTCCGAGCGCAGCACCTGCAACCACCTTCTGCGTGGTCGACATGCCCTCGTCTTCGTCGTTGCCGTTTTCCTCGTTCATTCCTTCGTCGTTGATCGCCACATTTTCCTCCCGGGTCGGGATTGGAACCGATCTTGTCTTACCGCGTCACAAACCTGCGAAACGCATGGTTAGCCTGCGAAAAGTTGGATACATCAGGACCGTGGCGATCGCGACCACCGGTACCGCAGGCAATTACCTGCAGCGCGCCCCGAGCCCCTCGGGGCTCGCCGACGTGCTCGACGTGATCCTCGACAAGGGTCTCGTCATCGACGCATACGTGCGCGTCTCCGTCATCGGGATCGAGGTGCTGACGATCGATGCGCGCATCGTCATCGCAAGCGTCGATACGTATCTGCGCTTCGCCGAGGCCGTCAATCGCCTCGACCTGACGCAGACCGAGCTGGCGGGGTTGCCAGAGCTCCAAGAAGAGGGCGCCAAGCAAATGACCGAAGGCGCGATCGAGGGTGTCGAGGACGAGGTGGAGCCGGATTCGCCCGCGGTGCGCAAAGCGCTCAAGGGCGTTGCGGCCGGCGCTGCCGCCGCAGGCGTCGCGGCTGTCGCGAAGAAGCTCGCGGATCGCGCGGGCTCGGGCGACGGGAACGGAGATGGCTCCTAAGGTTGCAAGGCGCGAAGCGCGGCGGCTCGGCGAAGTCGGCCTGAAGGGCTGGCGTCGGCCGGTCGCCGATGCCGCATCCCGCCCGCTGACGAAGGTGACGCCCATGTCGCGGGACGAGTTGCGCGGCTGGCTCGGCGTGGGATTCGTCCTGATGTCGAGCTGGTATCTCGGAAGCACGATCGCGCGTTTTCTTCGCACACGCTGACGAGGAGGAACGACATGAACGAGGGCACGACTGAGAAGTGGCGGAAATTCCTGTTGCCGGGAGCGGCAAGCGTGGTCGGGGCCGGTGCCGGTCTCGTCCTGACGCGGACGGACAAGCTCCGCGACGCTCTGCCGAAACTGAATGACGTCGGGATCGGCGATCTAGCAGACGACCTGCGCACGAAGGTGAGCTCGGTCGTCGGCGGCGGGGACTCGAACTCAAACGACGAGCGCTCGTCCGGCTCGGGATCGCGCACCCGCGCGACGCTCGAGGGCGACGAGCTCCAGAGACGCCTGAAGCAGCGCCAGGATCGGCGTAAGCAGCGGGCTGGGAGGTGAATCGGCGATGGCAATAGCGACGCAGGGAACCGCGAACAACTACTTGCAGCGCGCACCGAGCCCATCCGGGCTCGCCGACGTGCTCGACGTGATCCTCGACAAGGGTCTCGTCATCGACGCGTACGTTCGCGTCTCGGTCATCGGCATCGAGGTCCTGACGATCGACGCGCGCATCGTGATCGCGAGCGTCGACACCTATCTGCGCTTCGCCGAGGCGGTCAACCGCCTCGATCTCGCGCAGACGGAGACGGCCGGCATCGACGAGCTCCGCAACGGCGGCTCGAGCGGCAAGAAAAAGACGGAGGGCGCCGTCGAAGGCGCCAAGGAGAAGATTCCCGGCCTGGGTTCGTCCGACAAGGAACGTTCCCGTTAGATGACCGTGGCTGCGACGAGCACCGGCGTCTACGTCTACGGGATCGTCCGCGCGGACGAGCTCCCTGCGGTCTCGGCCGAGGGGGTTGCAGGCATGCAGGTCGAGCTGATCGAGCACGACGGGCTCGCCGCGGTGGCGAGTCGACTGCCGGCGGAGTTCAAGGTCAAGCGCCGCGATCTCAACCGCCACCTGCAGGTGCTCGAAGAGGCGTTCGGCGAGACGACCGTCGTCCCGTGTCCGTTCGGGACGGTGATGGTGTCCGACGCCGATGTCGAGACGGCATTGCTCTCCGATCGACGCCGCGAGCTCGAAGCCGCACTGAAACGGCTCGACGGAATGGTGCAGCTGAACGTGAAAGCGGTCTACGACGAGGCGGAGCTCCTGCGCGAGCTCCTCGCCGGGCATCCCGAGGTCGCGAGGTTGCGGGAATCGACCGCGCGTCTCGGCGACGCGGCGTACTACGAGCGAGTGCGGCTCGGCGAGCTGGTCGCCGGCCTGGTGGAGGATCGACGCCGCGCCGACGCCGATCGCCTGGTGTCGGCTCTGGCGGAAGCAGCCGCCGACATCCGGTACGACGACGTCGGCGAGCTCGATGCGCTCAAGGCGTCGTTTCTCGTGAACCGCAAGGACCTGGGCCGGTTCGACGCCCGGCTGGAGGAAGTGGCACCTGCCTTGCAGCCCGTCGCGCGGATCGAGGTCATCGGTCCGCTGCCGCCGACGGCGTTCGCGGGCGAAGGACGAGGCGTCTGATGGGCCTGGTGACGGGACTGCTGACTCTTCCCCTCGCGCCGGTGCGCGGCACCATCTGGATCGCCGAGCAGCTGCTCGAAGAGGTCGAGCGCGAGCTCGACGACCCTCGCAACATCGAGGCGCAGCTGCTCGACGCCGAGGCGCGCTACGAGCGCGGCGAGATCTCGGCGGAGGAGCACGAATTGATCGAGGACGCGCTGATGAGGCGCCTGACTCGGGGAGGTTGGTGATGACGGAGGTACGCGGTGACCGACAGCGGGACCGCGCGCAGGGGCGCGAGCAACGACGCTCCCAGTCGGAGGAGCCGTCCGAGCAGGTCGGCGACGAAGCCGCCTCGCAGGGGGGAGGGCTCGACCTGCGACGCGCGCTCACGACGGCCGCTACGGCGGCCGTTGTCGGAGGGCTGGCCGGTGCGGCGAAGGCACTTACCGACAAGCGTGGGCGCAAGCCGTCGGCAGAGGCCGGCGGCGGCGATGCGCCTGCAGACGACGAAGCCGAGCAGCCGGAGGACGACGCTGCAGGCGACGAGGCCCAGGAGCGGCGCGAGGAGGCGGACGAGCAACACGACGACGCGACGAACGAGGCGGAGCACGAAGATGCCCCCCACGACGGCGATGACGATGCGGAAGCGGAACAACGCACCCAGGAGAACGGCGCGCAGAGCAGCGACGTCGGCAAGATGATCGCTCGTGCCAAGGAGCACGTCGAGCAGGTGCTCGGCTCGGAGCCCGAGAGCGTCTCCGGGATCGGGCGGTCGAACGGAAGCTGGCACGTGAACGTCGAGGTCGTGCAGATGCGCCGCGTGCCGGAATCCACGGACGTCCTCGCTTCCTACGCGGTCGTCCTCGACGGCGACGGCGATCTGATCAGCCTCCAGGAAACGCGGCGCTATCGACGGTCGCAGGGAGACGACCGATGAGCACGCCGGCACGCCGTCCCGGAGAGCTGCTTCGAAATGCGGGCGGCGGTAGTGGTGGCCAGCCTGCGCAGTTGGCGGACGTGCTCGAGCGGGTGCTGGACAAGGGCATCGTCATCGCCGGTGACATTCAGGTAAACCTCCTCGACATCGAGCTGCTGACGATCAGGCTCCGCCTGCTCGTCGCGTCGGCCGACAAGGCACGCGAGATGGGCATCGACTGGTGGGAGGGGGATCCATTTCTCGGGCGCGGACAGAAGAACGGAGAGCTCGAGGACAGGCTCAAGCGCTTGGAGCAGGCTGCCGGCATCGACGGCGACTCTCGCTCCGATGACTCCGACTGAAGCGATCTACGTCTACGGCGTCGTACGTGGCGGAACCGCGCCCGACCTGTTCGCCGACGTCGGCGGCATCGACGGCCGCAGCCCGGTGCGACTCGTCGTCGCCGACGGGACCGCAGCGATCACGAGCGCCGTTCCGCTCTCCGAGTTCGACGCGGAGCCGCTCGAGCGCAACCTGAAGGACAGCGGCTGGCTCGAGCGCAAGGTCCACGCTCACAACGACGTGCTGGCTGCGGCCGTCGGGAAGACGGTGGTACTTCCGCTCCGCTTCGGCGCGATCTACACGAGCGAGGAGCACGTGCGGGAAATGCTGCGTGCCTCGCCGGAGCTCGCGCGGCGGCTGGAGCGGCTCGACGGCTTGCTCGAGTTCGGCGTGAAGGGCGTCCTCGACGCCGCCGCGCTGCGGAGCCGGCTCGCGGACAACGGGGTGGACGACGCTGCGGACACCGGCGGCCGGGCGTACATGCTGCAGAAGCAGCGCGAGCGCGGGATCGCGGAGGAGATGCGCGCGTTCGCCGCAGCGTGCGCGGACGCCAGCCACGAGCGCCTCTCGCAAGCTGCGGAGGATGCGACGGCGAATCCAGCTCAGCCCTCCGACGTCGCCGGGCGCGAGATGCTGCTGAACGGTGCGTACCTCGTCCGCGCCGGCCGTGAGCAGCAGCTCGGTGACGCCGTTCGCGAGCTGGAGGAACGATTCGGCGCCGACGGTGTGAGCTACGAGCTCACCGGGCCCTGGCCTCCCTACAACTTCGCCGGCGAGGAAGCCGAATCGTGACGTCCAACTCCCCGGCGCTCCAGCAGGAGGTGGCGCTGATCGAGCTCGTCGACCGCGTGCTCAACAAAGGCGTCGCGCTGACCGGCGACATCACGCTCTCGGTCGCCGGCGTCGACCTCGTGTACGTCGGGCTGCGTTTGCTGCTGGCGTCCGTCGGCACGCTCGAGCAGCTCGAGCGCGACTAGATGCTGCACCTGTACGCGCTCGTGAGCAGCCCCGCTCAGCTTCCGGACACAGTCGGCATCGACGACGCGCCGCTGCGTGCGCTCGCGGTCGACAGCGAGATCGACGCGATCGTCAGCGAGGGCGCCGCACGGCGCACGGGCGCGCCCACCGAGACCGAGGTTCTGGGGCACGCGCGCGCCGTCGACGCGATCGCAGCGGCCAATGCGGCGACGCTGCCCGCGCGATTCGCGGTGGAGCCGTCCGAGCCGGACGACCTCCGCCGCCGCTTGCTCGAGCGGCGTGCGCAATTCGGGCCGGCGCTCGAGCGCGTCGAGGGATGCGTCGAGCTGGGCCTCCGCGTGGTGCCGTCCGAGCGCAACGGCGATCGCTCGACTCCGGCCTCGGGGCGCGAGTACATGCAGCGCCGCCTCGACGAGGTCACGCGGGTCGAGGAGCTCCTGCGCGAACTGCACGAACCGCTCGCAGCGATCGCGCGCGAGAGCACGTCCAATGTCCTCGCGCGCCGCGACGTCGTGCTGACCGCTGCATACCTCGTGCCGCGTGCCGACGTCGCCGCCTTCCGTCGCGCCGTCGACGAGCTCGACGGCACCCACGAGGCGGTCATGCTCGTGCTGACCGGCCCGTGGCCGCCCTACAGCTTCACGCTGGTGGAAGGAGAGACCGCATGAACGTCCCGCCGGAGAAGCTCGACGAGCTCGAGCGCATCGCCTCGGCGCTGCCGAGACGCATCGACGCGGATCCGGAACAGGTCGAGAAGGGGCTCGCGCAACTCGTGCTGACACTTGTCGAGCTCCTGCGCCAGCTGATGGAGCGCCAGGCGCTGAGACGCATGGAGAACGACACGTTGACGGACGAGCAGGTCGAGCGGCTAGGTGAGACGTTCATGAAGCTCGAGCGGCGGATGGAGGAGCTGAAACAGCACTTCGGCCTCGAGGACGACGACCTCAATCTGAACCTCGGGCCGCTGGGCGACCTGCTCTGACGCAGGCGTTTCCTGATTTGTGCGTCGGGAACGCTTGAAAGACAAGCGGTTCCTAGCACGCTAAGGAGGGTCTATGGCTTCATTGAAAGACACCGAGCAACTGGCGAGCAAGCTCGAGGGTCTGGTCGGCGAGCTTCGCTCGGAGTTCACCAACGGCGACCTCGACTTCCAGAAGGTCGTTTCGCTCGCCGACGAGCTGAGCGAGCAGGCCGACGGCGTCGCCGAGACGTTCAACAACCTGAACGACACGCTCATGCAGGGCCTCGACCGCGTCAAGAGCGGGTCAGGCGGGCGGTCGCGCGGATCCAACAGCTCGAACAGCGAGACGAAGTCGGAATCCAAAGCCGGAAGCAGGAGTTGAGCGACATGGCAAACGAAGAGACGCAGCAGGAAGAACGCCAGGAGAACGGCCACGACGCGCGGCGGACAGTTGTCCGCGCGGCTGCGATCGCGGCGGCAAGCGGCGCCACGGCGCTCGCTGCAAAGAAGGCGCTGTCACACGACAGCGGCTCGTCCGAGAAAAGTGGCGGGCAGCAAGGTGGTGGCCGCGACAAGGGCGGCGGCGACGACGGCTCGATGATGTCGTCGATGATGACTTCCGCCTGGAGCTCGGCGCGCGATTCGCTTCTGCCGATGCTCGAGGATGCGGCTGGTCAGGCCGGCGAGTATCTCGCCAAGAACAGCCCCGAGGTAGTGCGCGACACGATCGTTCCGCGCTTCATCAAGGGATTCGAGCGCGGGCGTGGTTCGTCGAGCGACGACGACGAGTGATTCGACGACGCGGGTGGTGCCGGTCTAGCCGGCACCACCCGCGTCCGCCTCAGCTCTCGTTCGAGTCGTCGTTTTCCTGGTCGTTCTGCTCTTCGTTCTTGTCGTTGTTGCCGTTCGAGCTCGATCCCTTGTCGTNGGGATCGTGGCGGTAGTTCAGCCCGCGCGCTTCACCGAGCTCGACGTACGCTTTGAAGCGGGCGAGGTCGCTCTCGACTGCACGCTTCACGAACCGCAGCCCGGACGCCATCTTCTCGATCATCCCGCCCGGGACGAAGTCCATGTCGACCATCACCCGGGTGAGGTTCGAGTCCAGCTTGTGGAACGTCACGACGCCGGAGTGCGAAGGCCCCTTCGTGGTCTTCCACGCGACGCGCTCGTTCTTGCGGCGGTCGGTGATCTCGCCCTCCCACTGGCGCCGGCTGAACCAGATCTTCTCCTCCCAGGAGACCTTGTTGCGGTCCTCCTTCTTCACGCTGAGGACGCGGTGCATGAACTTCGGGAAGTCCTCGAACTCCGTCCACCGTTCGTAGACGACGTCGATCGGCGCGGCGACGTCCGTCCATCGCTGGATCGGCAGGCGCCGCGTCTTTCCGCTCGACTTGCCGCCGCCCGTGGCCTTCTCGAGCGCCTTTCCGGCGACTTTGCCCATCGGGCCGCTGTCCTTCATGCGGTCCGCGGCCTTGCCGCCGATCTTGGCGGCCTCCTTGCTGCCTTCCTCCTCGAGCTTCGGCTTGGCGCGATCCTTCACCGCATCGGTCGCCTTGCGCGCGGCGAACGTGACGGCCAGGCCGCCGAGCCCGGCGGCAGCAGGCAGTAGCGCCTTCTTCAAGCCGCCGTTCTGACCGCCGCCGTTGACGCTGTCGGCGACATCTCCGGCCTTCTCCTTGAGCTGTTCGGTCTCAGCCATGTTGGAACCCCCTCGTCCTTTGTGTATGAAAGGAGGTTCCCCGGGCCGGCCCGGCAAAAACGCCAAAAAAAGACCCCGCCTGAGCGGGGCCTTTTCGCGAGACGTTGCTCGTGCTAGCTGCTCGAGCGCCGGCGGGTGGTGCTGCGGCGTGTCGTCGTGCGACGTGCCGACGTGCCGGACGAGCGCCTTGCCGTGCTGCGTGCGCCCGTGCCCGTGCTGCGGGCGCGCGTACCGGTCGAGCGCTTGCGCGTCGTCCCGGTCGCCCGCTTGCGGGCTGTCGTGCGTCCGCCCTTGGCGCCCGCACGCTTGACGGTCGTGCGGCCCGTGCCGGTCGAGCGCGCCCGGGTTGTCGTGCTACGGCGCGTGCCCGTGGTGCGGCGCGTGCCCGTGGCGCGGCGCGTGCCTGTCGAGCGTGTGCTCGTCGAGCGGGACCGCGTCGTCCCGGTCGCCCGCTTGCGGGCGGTCGTGCGGCCGCCCTTGGCGGCGGCTGCGCGGGACGGTGCCCGGCGAGTCGTGCTGCGGCGCGTGCCGGTCGAGCGGGTCGTCGTGCTGCGGCGCGTGCCGGTGCTGCGGCTGCGCGTGCCTGTCGCGCGGGACCGCGTCGTGCCGGTCGCCCGCTTGCGCGCTGTCGTGCGGCCGCCCTTGGCGCCCGCACGCTTGACGGTCGTGCGGCCCGTGCCGGTCGAGCGGGCGCGGGTCGTCGTGCTGCGACGCGTGCCGGTGCTGCGGCTGCGCGTGCCGGTCGAGCGCGAGCTCGTGCCCGTCTTGCGGGCGCGAGTGCCGGTCGCCCGCTTGCGGGCCGTGGTGCGCCCACCCTTCGCGGCCGCTGCGCGGCGAGTCGTGCTTCGGCGCGTGCCACCCGAGCTGGAGCTCGAGCTGGAGCTGCTTGAACGACGGCGGGTGCCGCCGGTCGAACGCGAGCGGGAAGTCGTGCTACGCGAGCGCGAGGTGCTTGCCTTCCGTGTCCCTGTCGAGCGGGACCGGCTGGTAGTCGAGCTGCGGCGTCCGCGACTCGATGCAGCCCGCACGCGCGAGATGCCTTCCTCCTGCTCCTGCGGCTCTTCCTGCTGCACGAGGACCGGGGACTCTTCCTGGCCCTCGACCGGCGACGGTGTCTCGCCGAACGTTCCTTCTTCGAAGCTCGACATCTGACCTCCTATTGGGAGATTTCCTCTACCAATTTGCCCGTTCGATCGTCGTCGCCCTCCCGGGCAACATCCGCTTGCGCGACGACACCGACGAGCCTGCCGTCTTCTTCGACCACGGGAAGACGGCGCACTTGGTGCTTGGCCATGATTCGCAGCGCCTCATCGAGATCCTGCTGCGGATCGATCGTGACGACGTGCTGGGAAGCAACTTCGCGAACGGTGACCTGGTCGGGATTTCTCCCCTCTGCGACGACGCGAATTGCAATATCGCGGTCCGTCAGCATCCCGATCAACTTGTCGCCCTCCACAATCGGCGCGAGGCCGACGTCCTCGTCCCGCATCATCTGCGCCGCGTACGCAACGGATTTGTCAGCGTCGATGCTGCGAGGATTGGAGGTCATGACGTCTTTGATGCTCTGACTCATCACTCCTCCTTCGTCGTTCGAATCACACGTGCGTACCGCGCGTGATTCCCGGAAACGATGAAAATACAACACGTGTCGTACGGACAACGCATTCGCGAGCTCGCATTGTCGTTTCCCGAGACGTATGAAGATGCGCCTTGGGGCGGTCCGGTTTTCAAAGTTGGCGACAACAAGATGTTCGCGTTGATGTCGGACGGAGAAGCTTCGGTATCGCTAACGCTGAAACTCACCCCTGAAGAGAGAGAAATTGCGCTGCACATGCCCAACGTCGATGTCGCGCGGTATGTCGGACGCCACGGCTGGGTGACGGTGCATGTCAGCGACGACGAGTCACTCGACAACGCGCTGGAATGGCTGCGCGAGAGCTACTGGCTGAAGGCGCCGGCGCGATTGCGGTCCGCGGTCGAAGAGACTTGACAGATCGCAGCATCCGCGCCGAGAAGACGGTTTTGCGCCGCGCAAATGGCGCCGACGTCGAGCTGCTCGTGGCGTGGCGCGACGACGAGCTCAGTGCGCGCCGTCGGTTGATGGAGTTCCGCGACTAGTCGGCTTCGGGCACGTCGTCGGCGTCGGTCTGCTTCTCGGGATCCGGGACCGGCGACTCGTCGATCTCCTCGTTGCGATCGTCCTCGCGGGGTTGTTCCATATCCTGGTTGCTCATGAGAGTCGTCCTTCCCGACCAGTCGGAACTCGAACTCCCGGACGGCGCGACGGGGCTCGACGCCGCGCGGGCGATCGGTCCGAAGCTTGCCGAGCAGGCGGTGCTCGTGCGCTCGAACGGCCACGCGCAGGACCTGCGACTCCCGCTCGAGGACGGGCAGCCGATCCAGATCTTGACCACGCGTGACACGTCTGATCCGGACGCGCTCGCCGTGCTGCGCCACTCGTCTGCGCACCTGCTCGCCGAAGCTGTCCGGCGCCTGTATCCGGGCGTGAAGATCGCGATCGGCCCGCCGATCCAG
>C688J18823_10002165_pt1 | contig 12286 bp, 10 predicted proteins | sample HopSoiMetagenom1_FD_18823 | JGI IMG/M metagenome (IMG submission 18823) | reverse complement strand
CGGTCGAGTCGCGAAGCGAGACGGCCTCGGAGCCCCAGACGCGGTGGCCCAGGTAGAGATGCTGGAGGCGGGCCGCGGAGCGGCCGTCGGCGCCGGCGATCGAGTGACGCTCGACCAGCAGCGAGCCGGGGCTGAGGGAAACCGCCGCGGCGGCAAAAAGGAGCGCGAGGGTCATAGCGCGGTCACCTTCCCGGCCGCGATCACGACGTCCTTCATTCGCAGCTTCCGCTGCAGGAAAAACGGGTCGTCGGTGGTGGCGCCGATGTCCTCGGGGATCACCTTTGCCTTCAGGATCTGCAGCGCCACCTCGGTCCCCGCGGCGAGGCCCGCCGCAGGCTCGAACTCGATGGCGATGCGCAGGAGCACCGCGCCCGAATCCTGCGCGGGAAATCCGCGGTCCTTCTGGAACACTCCGACCGTCAAGACGTTGTCGGGGAGCACGCCGCCGGTGACCGCGACCGGCTCGCCGGGATCGCTGATGCCGAACGTGCCGAGCGCGTAGACCCCGCCGCTCTGCACCGCCAGCCCGTCCTCAAACTTGCCGAAGCGGATGCCTGCGCCGCCCTTGAGGTTGAAGCCGATCCCACGCGTCATCTCGCCCTGCGGTCCCTGGAGGTCGAGGACCAGCCGGGTCACGGTGGACGCCGGGTTGCGCAGCAGCCGGTACGACCCGGTCGTCGGGTCCTGGTAGTCGAGGCCCTGCGCGGCGACCTGCGCAGGCGCCTTTGCCGGGGGAGGATTCGAGCCGCAGCCGAGGAGCGCGGCGAAGAGGAGGAGGCGTTTCACTTGGCGGGCCAGGTGGACCGATAGGCGTCCACGAAATAGGCGACGTCGGTGTCGTCGACGAACGGAGCCGTGAACACCGAGTGGGCGGGGTTGAGAGCGGCGCCGAGGAACCAGGAGACGGCGATGCCGCCCATGTCGATTGCGTCCTGCTCGAGGTCGGTGTCCATGTCGATGTTGATGAGGAAGGCGCGCCCCTCGGCGAACTGCTTCGGGTCGGCGACGCTGGTGGCGGTGATCGCGTGCCAGGAGCTCTCGTTCGGAGTGGTCCACGTGCCGTCGGGGTTGATCACGCCGCCGGAGGTGGTGAACTGGTTCGCGCCGTTCCAGAGGGAGAGGCCGCCGAGCGACCAGGTCACCGCGGTGTTCGCGTTGTTCAGGACCGTGATTCGCGGGGCCACCGTCTCGTTCCTCGGAAGCACCTGCCGATTCGAGTAGAAGTCGTGCGCCCGGTTGATCCAGTCGCCGTCGCGGAAGTCCGCGAAGAGCACGAGGGTGTGGGGTGGCGCGCCGTGGGCGTCGCCGACGTTGACCGCCGCAAAGGCGTTCTCGACGGCGACGGTCTTCGCCGGATCGTCGGGGTAGAGCTCGAGGGATGCAGCGATCCCCGCAGCGCGCGCGTCGGCGAACGAGTTCTTTCCGTTCAGGTCGCCGAACAGGTGCTCGACGACCGCCTTGTACCAGATGCGCGCCGCCGCATCGTTCCCGATGCCCGCCATGCCCTGCGGCAAGAACGGGCTGTACGACTCGTCGGCCGGGTTGCCCGACGCGCCTTGGGCGAGGAAGTAGAGAGCCCGGCCGATGGGGCCACCCTTCGAGTGCGGCTCGAGCGGCGCGATGCCGCCGTACCAGCCGTCCGGCACACGCGGGTTCCTGCTCGGTTTCACCAGCGAGCGCAGGAAGCCGCCGTGGGTGATGCCCTTGCCGACCAGCCAGTCGGTGCCGGTGTCCGGGATGACGGCGGTGCGCGGGCCCGCGGCCCAAGCCTCGATGATCTGCGAGAAGAAGTCGCAGGTGCCCTCGACGATGCCGCCCTCCTCGCTCTCGTCGGAGCTGATCAGCTGGTTGCCGAAGGTGATCGCGTGGACCCACTCGTGGGCGACGATCTCGAGGTCGGTGACCGACGCGAGCCCGTCCGGGTTGCCGGGATAGCTGCCCGCGCCGAGAAAGATGACGTTGAGGAAGGGGGAGAAGAACGCGTTGTCCGCCAAGAGGGGGCCGGTCTGTAGCACCGCGGCGACCGCAGTCGTGCCGCGGCCGTCGAACCCGTCGCGGCCAAAGATGATCTTGAAGAAGTCCCACGCCGCCGCGGTGCCGTAGAGCGCGTCCACGCCCGCGGTCTGGCCGTTCTGGCCGTTCTCGTTGCTCCAGGCGGTGAACGGTTGGCCGTCGCCCCAGTCGTTCACCGGGTTCTGCTGGAAGAGGAACGCCGAGCCGAGCGGTTTGCCGCGGCTGTCGTGGGCCTCGAACCAGGCCTGCATTCCGACCGGGGTCCAGCCAGAGTCGTCGGGCGTGAACCGCTCGAGCCACGGGTTCGGCAGCGTGCCGCGCGTCGTATCGTAGAGCGCGTAGGTGCCATCGGCCAGCTGGCTTGCGTCGACCGGGACCGCGCCGGCGTACATTCCGAGGCCGGTGCCTCGCGACGCGATCGGCGCAAAGGACTCGCGGATCTCGGTGTTGCGAAGGATCTGGCCAGTATTGCCGTCGACGATCACCGAGAAGACGCGATGGTTCGCGAGCTCGAGGTTTGCCTGGTAAGCCCAGACGTACGGCGCCGCCGGGCGCGCGTGGACGACGAGCCGGCGGTCGAACACGCCCTCCGGCAGGCCGCCGGTGAGCTGCGCGGGGAAGACGATGCGCTCGATGGTCGGCGAGCCCACCGGCGTCCCCAGCGGCGAGACGCGGTCGATCGCGAGCGCGAGCGCGGCATCGGGTTTGAGGAACGGCTCCCCCGCGACCGAGACGTTCTGCAACAGCTCTTGGGTCGACGTGCGCACGGTCCCGCCCGGCAGCACCTGAGCGACGGCATGGCTGCCCAGGACGCGGTAGCCGTCGTAGGTGTGGGCGAGTTGGACGATGGCCGTGCCCTGCGCGCTCAGGAGCGTGCTCCGCGCGCTCAGGCCCTCGCGGGTGGAAAGGGCGGCGGCGCTCCGTACCGCGGAGGCGGCGCGGTCGGCGGGCGCAGCGGCCGCGGCGACGGAGAGGAGAAAGACGGCGAGCGCCTCAGTTCGCATGGAGGGCCCCGACGGCGAGGGTGAAGTCCGAGAGGTGCCCCTTCGCGACCATCTCCAACGTGCCGCCGGCGTCGAAGGCACCGATGTCGTCGGGGAGCAGCTTCGACTTGGCGACCACCGGCGTCAGGTCGTCGCCGACATGGGCTTGCGCGGCTGCGGCCAGCTCCAGCGCGATCTGTAGCACCGGAGCGCCGGAGTCCTTCGCGGTCACCCGCCGGTCCTTCTGGAAGATGCCGACGGTGAGCTTGTTCTCCTTCTGCACCGCGCCGGCGAGGAGCACGGGCTCGAGCGGATCAGGGCCCGCCCTCGGCGCCGAGTTCTTCAAGTCGTAGACGCCGAGGTCGCGGATCGGGAAGCCCGTCTCGTCGAAATAGATGAAGTGCAGGGCGGGTGGCGCCTTGAGGTTGAACCCGACGCCGCGCGTCTTCAGGCCGGCGGGCCCGACGAGGTTCAAGAGGAGGCGCGCCTTCGTCGACGCCGGGTCGCGGACGAGTCGCCACCCGCTGGAGGCCGGGTCCTGATAGTCGAGGCCGGTCGCCAATGCGGCAGGAGGCGTGGGCGGTGCCTCCGGCGCCTTTCCGCAGGCGACGAGCGCCGCCGCGAGGAGCACCGTGCGACTCATGGCGAGAACCCCACCATCGAGCCCGCCGAGACCATGCGGAACTCGGCCGGCTCGCTCAGGATGTCCACGGCCCCGCGGAGGATCCGGAAGCTCTCGGAGGCGAGCTGCGCCTCGAGCGATCTCCGGTCGCTGAACGCCAGGAAGAGGATGAAGCGGGGGCTGCCCGAGACCTCGCGGGCAACCACGCACTCCACGCAACCCGGGGCGCGCGCGAGGTCCCGNCCGAGGGCCTCCAGCGTCTGCAGGAACTCCGTCTGCTTGGCTGGATTGGCCGTCAAGAGAACGGTCAGGAGCTTCGTCACGCTGGTTTGTTTTGGAGCCATGGGATGGACGGCGACCTCGTTGCCTGGCGCACATGTGCCAGACGGGTGCCAATGGCTCACAAAGCTACGGCAGCGGCTGAAAGAGCCTTGAACTCAGATGGTTGAAGATGCGCTCACGCCCTGTCGCGGCGCGTCGCATACACGTTCCAACCCCACGACCTGCCGTGGCCCACGACATGTCGCGGCCGAACNGCTCATGGGTTGCGGCGCTGGATCCCCAATTTCGCCATCCGAGAGCGCAGGGTGCTGGGCTTGAGGCCAAGGATCTGCGCGGCCCCTTCCCCGCCCTCGAGCTTCCAGTTGCACGACTCCAGCACCTTGACGATGTGATCGCGCTCGAGGTCGACGAGCGAGGAAAGCGCGCCGGCGTCATTGCCGGGCGGCCGGTTGGAACGAAGGACGTCGCCCAGACGGAGCGTCGGCCCGTCCGAAACCAGGACTGCCTGCTCGAGGACGTTCTGCAGCTCGCGAATGTTGCCCGGCCAGTTGTACGCCTGCAGCGCCTGGACCGCTGCGCGGGGAAGCTCCAGCACCGCGCGGCCCATCTTCTCGCAGAGGTTGATGACGAACGCATGCGTGAGCGCCGGGATGTCCTCGCTGCGCTGCCGCAGCGGCGGCACGGTGATGGGGAAGACGTTGAGGCGATACCAGAGGTCTTCTCGGAAGCGGCCCGCGGCCACCTCCCTGGCCAGGTCGCGGTTGGTCGCCGCGATGATGCGGACGTCGACGTGGAGCGTCCTGTCGCCGCCCACCCGCTGGAAGTCGCCGTCCTGCAGCACCCGGAGCAGCTTCGCCTGCAGCTCGAGCGGCAGCTCGCCGATCTCGTCGAGGAAGAGCGTGGCGCCGTCCGCCACTTCGAAGCGGCCCTTGCGCTGCGCCTGCGCGCCGGTGAAAGCGCCCTTCTCGTGCCCGAACAGCTCGCTTTCGGCCAGCGCGTGCGGAAGCGCGGCGCAGTTCACCTTCACCAGCACCTTCCCGCTGCGGACGCCCAGGCGGTGGATGGACTCCGCGACCAGCTCTTTTCCAGTGCCGGTCTCGCCCTGGATCAGCACGGTGGTGGCGGAGGGCGCGACCTGCCCGATGCGGAAGCGCAGGTACTTCATCGGATCGCTGTCGCCAATCAGCTCGCTCGCGCCCTCCACCGACTGGATCTTCCCGCGGTAGTAGGTGTTCTCCGCCTCGAGCTGATCCTTGAGAGCCGCGATCTCCTGATAGGCGCGCTTGAGGTCCAGCTCGGCCTGCTTGCGCGCCGTCACGTCGCGGATGCTGCCGCGGGTGCCGCCGAAGCTGCCGTCCTCGAAGCGGACGGGGTTCCAGATCTGCTCCAGCCAGCGCACCTCGCCGTCAGGCCGGCGAAAGCGGATCTCGATGGGCCCTTGCTGCGTCCCGGCGAGGGCCTTGCCCTGCATCTCCTTCCACGCGGTGAGGTCCTCCGCGAGGATCCGCTCCTGGAGGATGTGCGGGTCTTTCGAGACCTCCGCGACGGGGTAGCCGGTGATCCTTTCGCAGGAGGGCGAGATGTACTCGAAGCTGCCGTCGGGCTTGCGCCAGAACTCGAGGTCGTGCGTGAAGTCCGCAACCGTGCGGTAGCGCGTCTTTTGCGCGTCCAGCTCGCGCTCGATGCGCTTGCGCCGGCGGAGCTGCGCGATCAGCGCCGCGACCAGGATCGACTCGACGAAGATCAGCCCGATGCCGGCGCTGATCTCACGCCACCACACATCCCACAGGGTCTTCTCGCGGAAGCGGATCTGACTGCCGAGCGGGAGATCCCGCTCGCGGATGCCGAAGCGGCGCAGCTCGCGGAAGTCCCAGAGGGGCACGACGCCGGCCTCGACCATCATTGGGATCGCCGAGGCTCGCTCGCCCTTGAGCACGCGCAGTCCGAGCTCCGCCGCCGCCTTCCCGGACAGCTCCATGCTGAGCAGGTAGCCCCCGACGATCCCGTCCCCCAGGTCCTCGGCCACCAGGCCGAAGATCGGGCCCCGGGAAGCGCGTGAGATGCGCTGCAGGGCCTCGTTGGTGTTGAAGTCCTGCCCTGACGCGTCCCGAAGCATGCTGCCGTAGAGCGCGAGCTCGGTGTCGGGGAGGGCCGCGAGGCGCGCCTCGACCTGCGCGAGCGTCAGATCGTTGAGGTAGGTCAGCTCCACCCGCCCCTCGAACGACGCGAAGATCCGCTTGCCCGCCGCTGCCTGCGCCCGCTCGTACTCGCTCGCGCCGAGGATGACGTGGATGCGCTTCGTCCGCGGGAACATCGAGAGCATCAGCTCGATGACCTTGGGCGCGTTCTGCGACGGCATCGCCGCGGTCAGCTCCGGGCGCTGCGCCTTCGCCGCTTCGACGAAGCGCCTGGCCACGTAGCAGGAAACGATCGGGACGTCCGGCAGCACCTTGCGGGCGACGATGAAGTCGAGCGCCGCCGGCCCGACCGCGACCACCAGGTCGATCTTCCGCGTGCTGTACTTCTGCTGGTACAGCGAGACGAGGATCTTCTCGTACTCGTCGCCAGAGAAGCGATCGAGGCCGGTGTACTCGACGAACAGGTCGAGCGGGGCGTGGCTTTCCTGTCGCAAACCCGCGGTGACCGCCTCGACCAGCTCGTGCAGGCCGGGGACGTCCTGATCGAAGGAGAGGAAAATGACTGCTGCGCGCCGGGCGGGCGCGTCGCCGTGCGCCGGCGCGGCGAGCGCGAGCAACAGCGCGACCAGCAGCGGACTCCTTCGCACGCAAGGAGTGTAGCCGATGTGCCTCGATGAAAGCCCGGTCGTGACGCGACGCGCCGGTGCGGTCGTCACGGGACAGTCACCTGCAAGTCGCCAAAGCTTGGCGAACGCCGTTCGAATCGATCCGTAGGATGCGCGCCTTCGCTTCTGAAAGGGGGGCGCATGAATCGCAGGATGCTGGTCGTGGTCGCAGGGATGGTCGTTTCCTTCGTCACCGCCGTGGCCGCCGACTCCGGGCGAAGCGGGTCGCTCACCGGCGTGCCGGCCAACGCCAAAGCCCTTGGCTTCGCGCCGGCGTCGGCGACTTTCACCCGAGTTGCGCCAGGTCGCATTGGCCCAAGGGTCTACGGCGTTGGAGAACCCCGAGGGGATCATCGGCTGGTACGGCTACGGGAACGACACGCCCAGCCCCGACAACGCCGCCGTTCCGCAGGCGGTTCCGACGTTCGCCGCCGCCAATCCGACAGAGGCGCAGACCCGTAGTCCCCGCGTCGGGGAACGACGACGATCGCGATCGCAGCTGGCCCTGAATCGGGGGCGGTAGCCGGGAGTCAAATCGGGATGATCCCGTACTTTGAGTTCCCCTCGCTGCGGCTGGGGCCGGTCACGTTGCAGTCTTTCGGCGTGCTGGCCGCAGCCGGTGTGACCCTTGCGGCGTGGCTGCTGGTTCGGGAGGCGAAGCGCGCCGGGCTCGATCCTTTCCCGATGCGCGAGGCTCCGGTCTGGGCCCTCGTCGGCGGCATGCTGGGCGGCCATCTGATGCACGTGTTCCTCTACCATCCCGAGGAGCTGCACGGCTGGCAACTCCTCAAATTCTGGGATGGCCTCTCGTCCACCGGCGGCGTCCTGGGAGGGACGCTCGCCGTCGTTCTCTGGTTCAGGTTGCACGGTCGGCGGTTCACCGATTACGCCGACGCCTTCGCGGTCGCGGTTGCGCCGGGATGGGCCGTCGCCCGCCTCGGTTGCTTCAGCGTTCACGATCATCCCGGGTCGCTGACGTCATTTCCGCTCGCGGTGAGCTTTCCCGGGGGCGCCCGGCACGATCTCGGCTTGTACGACGCACTGCTCCTCGGCGCGATCACGGCGGCCTTGTTTGCGCTCTCGCGGCGGAAGAAGCTCGCCGGGCGCCTCTTGCCGCTGTTGGCATTGCTCTATTCCGTCGGACGCTTCTTCCTGGACTTCTTGCGCGCCACGGACGTCGCCTACTCTGACGCGCGGTACTTCGGGCTGACGCCAGCGCAGTACGTGTGCATGGCGCTGTTCGCCTACGGCTCGATCCAGCTGCTGCGCGGCGCGTCGCGCCCGGTGCATTGCCTCATGTAGACTGCCATTCGGGGGGGCAAAACATGGAAAAGCAGAAGCTCACGCTCTGGTTGCTCAACAGGGTGGTCGAGTGGGAGCAGGATCTTCTTCTCGCCAATCTGATGAACCGATTCGACGTGCGAATCGGGCGGCGCGTTCGAAACGGCGGCGCCAGGGCGCCGAATCCCGACGCGATTGAAATGGAAGTCAACGACGGCGAGGACGGGAAAGACGGCGAGTTGATGCACGAAGGCGCTTCCCTGCCCGAGGGCGAGACGACAAAGTACGACGAATACTTCATGCCCATTCCGCTCAAATGCGTCGGCGAGCTGGGAACGGACTTCTGGAAGGAGGTCGCCTCGCCCGACGGTTTGAACCGTCTGGCCGAGCTCGGCGGGCATCTCGAGCGGCGGTTTCCAAAAGAAAACCCGTTCAGCGCCGCGGACGCGGAAGCGGCCATCGGTCCGATGTTCGGCGACGTCCGGATGAACTTCGCCGACCAGTCGCTGGGCTATTACGAGCTCCTGCAACGGACCGCGCTGAAGAGCGGCGCGCAGAACGTCCTCATCGGCTACAGTCAAGGGGGAACGGTCGCGCGCTACCTCGCGTTCCTCGACGAGCACGTCGCGCAACCCGGGAAGCGGTGCATCCATTCGGTGATCACCGTCCAGTCACCCAACCGCGGATCTCCCGTGGCCGCGAAGGCGAAAGCGGCCGACGTCGCGCGGGCGATGCTCGGCATCCTGCTTGCCCTTCCAGGCTGGCTTCCGGAGAAGTTTCGCGGGACCCGTGTGTGGTCGTTCCTGATGGAACACCAGCAGCGCAGCTCGCTGGTCTCGTTCGTCAACCAGCTCCTCGACGCCGAGCTGTTGACCTGGACCGGACCCAACGACAACCGACGCCTCCGGGAGACCTGGCTCGCCGCTCGCAAGTGGGCCTCTGGACTGTCGGGCCTCGAGGACCTGGCGTTCTGGGACCTCGATCCCGCGAGGATGGGTGAGGTGGGATCGGTCCTTCATGCGATCGCCACCTGGCGGCTGTTGGACATCCAGCACGGAGCGGTGATCGGCACCGACAGCGGCATGCGCGATCTGGTCGATGCGGCCATGCATGATTCAGCCTGGTACCTGAAACTCGGCGCGGGTGTGGTGGCGGCAAAGGTCGAACAGTTCGTCAGCCAGGCCGAGGACATCTACAGGGTCGACGGCATCTCGTTTCCGCCGGAGACGCCCGGGACCGTCGCCGGCGAGTACCTGAACGGCATCCCCGCCGGCGAGCATGGGCTGGAGAGCGCGCTTGCGAAGGGGGCGCATGACTTCGTCATCCCTTCGGCCTCGCAGTTGCTCCTTCCAAATGGTTCGCCCTCGCACATCGGCAATCTGGTGAACCCTGATGCGAGTCATCTGAGCGGCGCGCGGCGTTGGGACGGCGCAGGTACCCGGACCGACGAGGAGCTCGTCGTCAAATTGATCAATCGCCTGCGACCAGGACGCGGGTTCACCGTACCCGAGGAACGGGCGGATACCGGGTAGCGGTCGCCGTCAGTTCGTCACCGTGCACATCGTCGCGTCGACCTGCACGTAGGAGTTTGGAGTGGTGATGGTGTCGCCCAGGTGCGCACCGCGGACGTCCAGCGCCCCCCCGGTGTCGAGCTGGCCGAGGATGAAGTCGCCTCCCCAGAAGGACGGCCGGAGCCAGATGGTGCTGCCGTACATGGCGGCGCCCTGCGGGTGGGTGAACTTGAACGGCTTGCAGAGATCGTGGAGCACGCGGTTGGTCACGTTGATCACGGGCCGCAGCGCCGCGGGAATCGCGGGCAGCGTCGAAGGAATGGCACCGCGCGTGTCGGGCGTCTGGAGGGTCCACCGGCCGGGCGGTCCGGCCGGATCCTGATACGCTCCGTTGCGGATCGTGTCCCAGCAGGATCCGAACTGGTAGGTGCCGCCGTGGTGGGGATTGGCGCTCTGGTTCGAGCATAGCTTGGACGTGTAACCCTGATGGTCCATCGCGCAGGATGCCTGTGGCGCATCGACCTTGAACGCGGGGCTGACGTTGTCGTGTACTGCCTGGGTACAGAAGTGCGGCCCCGCGCCGAAGCCGATGTATTCGTCCTGCAGGCCGAAGCCGAGATGACCGAACTCGTGGATGATGGTGTTCGGGGACCGCGACGCGTACATGTTGTCGGAGAAAGGTGCCATCCGGATGATCGGCGACTGGAGACCGACGGAGCCGAGGTATCCACCCGTCCAGGTCGTGAACGGGCGCAAGGTGTTGTCGACGTGGAACTGGAACTCGGCGGAGTCCCAGAGCTGCCCGTCGTCCGCCAGCTCGACCTGCTCGATGACGAACTGGCCGTCGGTCAGGTTGTAGAGGTATTCGGAAGCGAGGACGAATCGGTCCCGCAGGGCGTCGAGCTCCTCCTGCGTCGCGTCCCAGTACAGCGAGACCACGAAGTGCAGCCCGATGAGCGCATTGGTGGGCGCGAGCACCAGCGTCGGCGCCGCGGACGGACCGCTGGCGACGACGTCGCTGCGGCTGCCGTCGTTCTGGACGACGAGGCTGGTCTGGTAGGCGCGGATCACCCAGCCCTGTCCCGCGCCGTGGTTCTGCCGGTACGAAGGGTGCTCATACATGAGCTTGCGCGCGAAGAGATGATCGCCGCCGTTCATCGCCACGGCCAGGTTGCCCGTGGAATCGGTCGCGCCGGCGCGTGAACCATTGATGTACACGTCCGCCTGTGGAATGGGCGTGCCCGGCGTGTCGCGCACCAGGATCTTGGTCACCGTGCAGCCGGCGAGGACCACGGCCAACAGCGCGAGGCGGATCATGGAAGCACCCGCCCGACGAGGAGGTACGTGCCAGGTCCGGCGAAGCCCGCCACCGCCAGCGCATGCGCGGGCAGCACGGTGACGGCGAGGCTCGTCCAGCTCGTGCCTCCTTCGGGCAAGAAGAGCAGCGAAGGCGTGGCGGGCCTGGGCCGCGGATCGCTGGCGGCGACCTTCCAGTCCGGCGTTGCGGAGGCGGCTCCTCCCGTGAGCGCGACCGCGTGGACCGAAAGGACGTCGGCGGGCGCAAGGCCGCGCGGCAGCGGCTGCAGGGGAAGCTCCAGCGTGGCGACGACCACCTGCGCGCCCTGCGGAAGCGCGTCCGGCGTCGTGTACACGGAAAAATTTCCCTCCACTGACGACCGGGACATCGGCCCCGTGGTCGCGTGCTCGCGCACGGCGATGGCCACGGCGTGGAGCTCCGACACGCGCACCGCCCCATCGGAGAGCTCGACCTGCAGCGTGCCTTCTCCCGAGCGCGGCGAAAGGCGGAAGGCGGCAGCGTATCGACCGCTGGCGCGATCGTAGCTCACGGGAAGCGTGGCGCGTTCGCCGTGTGGCGCTGCTGCCGCGAGCCACACCACGGGAGCCCGCGGCGGCGCCGGCTGCAGTTGGAACACGAACCGCATCTCGTCCGGCGTGGCGCCGCGCTCGAACTGTCCGTGCAGCGCGAAGGCGGACGGCTCTGCTTCGCTTCGAGAGGCGAACAGCGCCGCAATCAACAGCGCGAAAAGGCGCACGGTTTGCATGGTCCCCCCGGTCCACGCGAGCGTCCCGTCTTACAGGATGAGCGAGGCAATTGATAGCGCCAGGCGTCAGCGGGCCTGCTTGCGCGTGCCGCCTGTGGCACGCTTCCGCTGCGCGTCGTGCGCCCTGAGGATGGCGGGCAGAAGACCGGGAAAGCGCCGCTCGATCTCCGCGCACCGCGGCGAGTTCTGCATCTCGACGCCGCGGCGCTCGCTGCGGATCAGGCCGGCCTCCCGGAGCACCTTGAAGTGCTGCGAGAGCGTGGACTTGGGGACGGCCTGATCGCTCACCCTGGCGAGGTCGGAGCAACTCTGCGGGCATTCCGATCCGACGAGGCGAGCGTAGATGGCGACGCGCACGGGGTCGGAAAGCGCATGCAGGATGGCCTCCACGGTGACCTCGTCGATGGCCGGGTGGAAGAGGCTCCGCATCGGGTCCCATCCTAGCCTCGCGGGGGCTGTCGTTCAATAGTTCGAATCTCCGGAACTACAGGAGCATCAACCTTGCGTTCGGCCAAACCCGTTCCGGAAGGGGACTCCCATGGGCAAGCTCACGGACAAGGTCGCAGTCGTCACCGGCGCATCGAAGGGGATCGGCGCCGCCATCGCCAGGGCGCTCGCCGCCGAGGGTGCGTCGGTCGTGGTCAACTACGCCTCCAGCAAGGCGGGCGCGGAGGGCGTCGTCGCCTCCATCAAGGCAGCCGGGGGCAGGGCGGTCGCCGTCGCCGGTG
>C688J18823_10002164_pt1 | contig 12294 bp, 12 predicted proteins | sample HopSoiMetagenom1_FD_18823 | JGI IMG/M metagenome (IMG submission 18823) | reverse complement strand
GCGATGGCGGCGGCGATCCTCGAGCCGCGCCTACGGCTTGCACACAACCGCGCCGGCGCGAACCTCGTTTCCGGCGTCGCGTCCGCGCTGCTCGACGCGCGCGACGCCCAGCTCGGCCTGTTCGAGGTGGACGAGGCCGCCCTGCCCGAGGTCGCGGCACGCGTCGGACCGCGCGCGATCTGCCTCGGCAACCTGTTCCGCGACCAGCTCGATCGCTACGGCGAGCTCGAGCACGTGGCGGAGCGGTGGCGCACGGCGGTCGAGCGGCTGGATCGGCGGGCGTCGCTCGTGGTCAACGGCGACGATCCGCAGGTCGGAGACCTCGCGCGTGGTCGGGCGGACGCGATCGTGTTCGGCGTCGACGACCCGCGGCACGGACGGCCGTCGCTTCAGCATGCCGCCGACTCGAAGTACTGCGTTCGTTGCGGGACGCCCTACGTCTACGCAGCCGCGTACGTCGGCCACCTCGGCGACTACCGCTGTCCTGCGTGCGGGCACGCGCGTCCGCCGCTGACCGTCCGCGCGACCGGCATCGAGCTGCACGGGCTCGAATCCGTCTCGTTCCGTCTCGTGCTGCCCGAGGGGACGCACGACGTGCGTCTCGGCGTGCCGGGCTTCTACAACGTCTACAACGCGCTCGCGGCGGCGTCGCTCGCGACGGCGCTCGGCGCGGATGCCGATGCGATCGTGTCGGGCCTGTCGCGGTTCGGGGCGGCATTCGGCCGCTTCGAGCGGATCGCTGTCGGCGACCGCCGCCTGTTGATGCTGCTGATCAAGAACCCCGCCGGCGCGAACGAGGCTGTGCGGACGATCGTCGAGGGCGGCGCGCCCGACGTCGCAGTGATCGCGCTGAACGACGCGATCGCGGATGGACGCGACGTCTCGTGGATCTGGGACGTCGACTTCGAGCCGCTCCTCGGGTCGCTCCGCACGCTCGTCGCGACGGGAGAGCGCGCAGCCGAGCTCGCGCTCCGGTTCAAGTACGCCGGCTTCGACCCGGACCGCATCGAGGTCGTGCCGAACCTCGAGACCGCGCTCGACCGCGGCCTCGCGCTCACGCCGCCGGCCGGCGAGCTGGTGCTCCTGCCGACGTATACGGCGATGCTCGCGCTGCGCAAGATCGTCGCCGAGCGTGGATTCGTGCGGCCGTACTGGGAGCGCGCCGCATGAAGATCCGAGTCGGGCACCTGTACCCGGACTACCTGAACATCTACGCCGACCGCGGGAACATCGCCGTGCTGACGCAGCGGGCGGCGTGGCGCGGCCACGAGCTCGAAGTGCAAGCGGTGTCAGTGGGCGACGAGGTCAGCGCAGGCATGTACGACCTCCTGTACGTCGGCGGCGGCCAGGACCGCGAGCAGGCACTCGTCGCGAACGACATCGTGACGAAACGCGAGGGGATCCGCGGCGCGGTCGACGGCGGGACGGCGGTGCTCGCCGTCTGCGGCGGCTACCAGCTGCTCGGGCGCTCGTACCGCGACTTCCACGACACGGACCTGCCGGGCGTCGGCTTGTTCCCGCTCGACACGGTCGCCGGCGACCGGCGCATGATCGGCGACGTCCTGCTCGAGTGCGAGCTCGACGAGGGCGTGCGCAGAACCCTCGCAGGGTTCGAGAATCACGCCGGCCGCACACGGCTCGACGCCGACGCGCAACCGCTCGGCCGCGTCGTCTTCGGTTTCGGCAACGACGGCGACAGCGGTTTCGAGGGCTGCCGCGTCGGCCGTGCCGTCGGGACGTACCTGCACGGGCCGCTCCTGCCGAGAAACCCATGGTTCGCCGACTGGGTCCTCGCTCAGGCGCTCGCGCACGCCGGCGGCACCGAGCCGACGCCGCTCGAGCCGCTCGCCGACCAGCTCGAGGACGAAGCCCACGCGATCTCGGCCAAACGAGCCGAAACCCGCGGCGGCCGCTACTGAGCCCCGAGTCGGCCGTGTCCGATCCGGCCCCGTCTCGATCCGCACCCCCACCCTCGGAGGGTGGGGCTCAACCCGCCACCCTCGTGGTGGACGTTACGTGGTTACGACGCACACGTGGTGAACACGAGCGCGCCGAATCCGCGTCAAGGTGCCCACAGCGCCCCGAGATAGACGACCGGGTCGCCGGGCTGCCAGCGCATCAGGAAGCGCTGGATCGGCGGGTGCAGGACAACGCCGTCGAGCTCGCCGGCCGCGAACAGACGGTGACCGCGCACGGCCGCATCGTGCGAGGTGACGGCCTCGAGCGAGCGGCCGCCGAGATCGCCGGCGAAGATGATGTGGACGACGTGCTTCGGCGCGACGCTCCGCTCCGGAGAGATCGAGTCGACGATCGCCACCGGTCCCTCCACCGGCAGCTCGTCGTCGATGCCGATCTCCTCCGACAGCTCTCGGTGGAGGGCGTCCACGAGCGACTCGCCCGAGTTGACGCCACCGCCCGGCAGGAGCCAGTACTCGCGCCCCGGCTTCTCATGCCGACAGAGCAGAAACCGCTCCTTCCAGCGCAGGAGTGCGGAGACCCGAATCCGCGGTTCCATCACACGGCAGACGAGCCGAAGCCCCGGACGCCGCGCTCGCTCGCCGGCAGCTCGTCGACCTCGACGAGGGCCACTTGAGGGATCGGCACGATCACGAGTTGCGCGATTCGCATCCCGGGCTCGACGACGAACGAGTCCGACACGTCCGTGTTCAGGAGAACGACGCGCAGCTCGCCGCGGTAACCGGAGTCGACGAGCCCCGGTGTGTTCACGATCGTAATCCCGTGTCGCGCGGCGAGACCGGAGCGCGGCTGCACGAAGCCGGCGTAGCCGTCGGGAATCGCGACCGACAACCCCGTTCCGACGACGGCGCGTTTGCCTGGCCCGAGCTCGACTCGCTCACAGGCCGCGAGGTCCACGCCCGCGTCACCCGTGTACGCGCGTTCGGGCAACGTTACATCGCTCCGAAGTCGGCGGATCGGCAGCTCGATCACTGGGCGCGCGACGCCCGTTCCGACCGCGCCTCGGCGACGAGATACGGCGCGAATCGCCGCAGCTCCCGTCGCGGCAGCCGCGCGTGCACGAGCACACCGCCTTCGCGGTCCTCCCGCGCTTCGATCGGCGCGCCGAGCGCGTAGAGCTCGGCGAGCTTTCCACCCTCGTCGTACGGCAGGAACAACGCGACCGCTTCGAACCGGTCGGCGAAGCGCGCGGCGACTCGTTTGCGCAGCTCGTCGAGCTGGAACCCCGTCAGCGCGGAGACCTGCGTCGCGTCGGGAAAGCGGTTCGCGAGCCGTCGCCGGCGAAGGCCGTCGACCGCGTCGGCCTTGTTCAACACGAGCTCGACCGGCAGATCGTCGGCGCCGATCTCGTGGAGGACGCCGTTGACGGCGGCGATCTGCTCGTCCAGGCGCTCGTCCGTGACAGAGGCATCGACGACATGCAAGACGAGGTCGGCGACCAGCGTTTCCTCGAGTGTTGCAGCGAATCCTTCGACGAGCTGCGTCGGCAACCGCCGGATGAACCCGACCGTGTCGGTGATGAGGTAACGCCGACCGTCGACGTCGAAGCCACGCGTTGTCGGATCAAGTGTTTCGAACAGGCGGTTCTCGACGGAGACGTCCGCACCCGTAAGCGCGTTCAGCAATGTCGACTTGCCGACGTTCGTGTACCCGGCGAGCGCGACCGTCGGTGTCTCGGCGCGGCGCCGCGCCTTGCGGCGAACGTCGCGCTGCTTCCGCAGTTCCGCGAGCCGTCGTCGCAGGAGCGTGATCCGCCGCCGCGCGATCCGGCGATCTGTTTCCAGCTGCGACTCGCCGGGCCCGCGCGTGCCGACGCCGCCGCCGAGACGCTCGAGGTGCTGCCACATGCCGCGCATCCGTGGGAGGTTGTATTCGAGCTGCGCGAGCTCGACCTGCAGCTTCCCTTCTGCACTCGTCGCATGCTGCGCGAAGATGTCGAGGATCAACTGCGTGCGGTCGACGACGCGCGCCTGGAGAACGTCCTCGAGCGTGCGCTGCTGCGCGGGGTCGAGCTCGTCGTCGACGAGGAGGACCTCGGCGTTCGCCTCCTTGTAAGCGTGCTTCAGCTGCTCGAGCTTCCCCTTGCCGAGATAGGTGCGGTTCTGCGGCCGGGGTCGGTGCTGGACGACCTCCCCGACCGGGTCGACGAGCGCTGTGCGTGCGAGCTCTCGCAGCTCGGCCAGCTCGTCGTCGGGATCGACTCCCTGGGCCAGCACGGCGGCGATCAACCCCCGCTCCAGCGCGGGTTCCGGCTGGCGTGGGATCACGATTCAGCATTATGCAGGCGATGCAGGTCTCTCCCGCGCTGCGCGCCACCGGCACGTATCCGTTCGTCAAGCTCGAGCAGGCCAAGCGGCGCCTGGCGGCTCAGGGCGTGGAGCTGGTCGACTTCGGCAAGGGCGACCCGATGGAGCCGACCGATCCGGCGATTCGCGCCGCGCTCGTCGCGGGCTTGCGAGAGCGGATGGGGTACCCGCTCGCCGAGGGTTTGCCCGAGCTGCGCGAGTCGATCGCACGTTGGTGCGAACACCGCTTCGGCGTTGCCGTCGATCCCGACACGGAGGTCGTCCCGACGTACGGGTCGAAGGAAGCGATCTTCCTGCTGGCGCAGGTCCTCGTCGACCGCGACTCCGAGCGGAACGTCGTGTTGACGACCGAGCCGGGATATCCGGTGCCCGATCGTGGCGCCACCTTCGCGGGTGGCGAGGTGCGACAGTTGCCGCTGCGGGAGGAGCACGGTTTCTTGCCGGACCTCGAATGCGGTGGACGACGCTGTCTGGGAGCGCGTCGCGATCGCCTGGATCAACTATCCGAACAATCCGACCGGCGCCGCCGCGCCGATTGCGTTCCTCGAGCGCTTTGCCGACCTCTCGCGCGAACACGGCTTTCTGCTCGCGTCGGACGAGGCGTACACAGAACTGTGGTTCGACACGCCGCCGCACTCTGCGCTCGAGGTGCGCGACCGCGGCAACGTCGCCGTCTTCAACACGCTGAGCAAGCGGTCGTCGATGACGGGCTACCGTTCGGGATTCGTCGCAGCAGACGAGGACGTGATCGCCGCGCTGAAGCAGTTCCGCCCTACGGTCGGCACGGCGCCGCAGGAGTTCGTCCAGCGCGCATCCGTCGTCGCGTGGAACGACGAAGCGCATGTCGAGCGGACGCGCGCGGCGTATCGCGCGAAGCGCGAGATCCTCCTACCTGTCCTCGAGCGAAAGGGCATCCGGTCCGCCGGCGGCGCGGCGACGATGTTCCTGTGGCTCGAAGTTCCCGGGTCGGAGTCGAGCGAGGCATTCGCGGAGCGCCTGCTCGAACACGGCCTGATCGTCTCGCCGGGCTCGTTCTTCGGCACGGCGGGCGAGGGGTACTGGCGGATCGCGCTCGTTCCGACCGCGGAGGAGTGCACACGCGCCGCCGAGATCCTCGAGCGCGTGCTTTGACGCCGGAGCGCATCGAGGAGATCATCGCTGCGCTCGACCGCGGCGAGGTGCGCGTCGCGGAGCCGCGCGACGGGGACTGGCGCGTCAACGAGGACGCGCAGCGCGCGATTCTCGAGTACTTCCGCGTGCGCCAGATGCGGCCCGAGGAAGTCGGGCCGTTCGAGTATCACGACAAGATCCCGCTCAAGCATGACTACGAGCGCCTCGGCGTTCGCGTCGTTCCACCGGCGGTCGCGCGCTACGGGTCGTTCCTGTCGCCCGGGGTCGTGATGATGCCGAGCTACGTCAACATCGGCGCCTGGGTCGGGCCGCGAACGATGGTCGATACGTGGGCGACCGTCGGGTCCGGCGCGCAGATCGGCGCCGACGTCCATCTTGCCGGCGGCGTCGGGATCGGCGGCGTGCTCGAACCGCCGGGCGCGCGTCCCGTGATCGTCGAGGACGGCGCGTTCATCGGGTCGCGGTGCATCCTCACGGAGGGCGTCCGCGTCGGCGCGGCCGCCGTCCTCGGCCCGAACGTGTCGCTGACCGCGACCGTTCCGATCATCGACGTCACGCGAGACGAAGCGGTCGAGCACCGCGGCGTCGTCCCACCACGCGCGGTCGTCGTCCCCGGAACGCGGCCGCGTGAGTTCCCGGCGGGGACATACCACCTCGCGTGCGCGCTGATCATCGGTTGGCGCAGCGAGGCGACCGAACTGAAGGTGAGCCTGAACGACGCCTTGCGCGAGCACGGTCTCGGGGCCTGAGAACCGACACACAACCGGCGCAGACACGTCAGCCGACGACGGGTAGCGTCGACCACGAGGGTGGCGGGCAGTTCAGCCCCACCCTCGAATGGGTGGGGGTGCGGTTTGGACATGGCCGCGTCAGACGAGTTCGATGCGGCAGATCTCTTCGGCCGGGCCGGTAAGCGTCGCGCGCCGATCGGCGTGGATCTCGACGAGCAGCTCACCGCCGGGCAGATGCACGCGAACGGGGCTTGCGCACCAGCCGTTGACGACGGCGGCCGCGGCGGTGGCCACGGCGCTCGTGCCCGAGGCGAGGGTCTCCCCCGCGCCGCGCTCCCACACGCCGACGGTCAGGTCGTGCGGGCCGTCGATCCGGACGAGTTGCACGTTCGTGCGCTCCGGAAACCGGCCGTGACGCTCGACACGCGGCCCCAGACGGCGCAGCTCGCCGCGCTCTGGCTCCCGTCGGATAACCGCATGCGGGTTGCCGACCGACACCGGCGTGAACTCGACCCGCTCCCCACCGAGGTCGAGGCGCTCCGCCGCGCGGACGTCGACGACTCCGACGTCCAGAACGACCTGGCCGTCCTCGCGCACCTCGGCCGTCGCCTCGCGGCTGCCGACGCGGATGCGCACCGCTCGCTCGCCGGCGCGTCGCGCGAGCCACGCCGCGACGATCCGGACGCCGTTCCCCGACAATTCCGCCGTCGAACCGTCCGGGTTCCAGATGCGGACGTCTGCCGTCGGGCCGCTGACCGCCGTCACCTCGAGCAGCCCGTCCGAGCCGACGCCGTAGTGGTAGTCGCAGAGGCGGCGGACCCGGTCGGGCGTCAGGGGCGTGTTGAGCTCAGCCTGCTCGACCAGCAGGTAGTCGTTGCCGAGCGCGTGCCACTTCGAGCATCTCATCCGCGATCTCGTCCGCAGGGCGATCGCCGGCGACGCTAACAAGGCCGGGAATGCGACGCATCCACTTCCGCTGGTACGCAGCAAGGCGACGCGTCCGCGTGACGACGGCGGCGAATGCCTGCTCCTGCGGCAGCTCCGCGATCTCTCGCAGTCCGAGCGCATGGATCGCCGTGGCCGACACGCCTGCCGTGAGGGCGTCCCGAACCTCCTCGACGACGCCCCGGTCGAACATCGAGCGTGCACGCGCTTCGATCCGCGCGTCGAGCACGTCACGCGGCACGTCGAGCCCGAACACGAGCGTCGGGTACCGCACCTCGTCCGACCACAGGCGATTGCGGTCGGCGCGCAGCGACGAACCGAGCTCCGTCAGCTCGAGCGCGCGGACGACGCGCCGGCGGTCGTTCGCGTGCACGCGCGCAGCAGCGTCGGCGTCCCGCTCGGCCAGGAGCCCGTGTGCGGCCTCGCCGCCGACGCGGTCGTAGATCCGCTCCCACCGGCGGCGCTGCTCGACGGACGGCGCAGGCGGCAGCCGGAGCTCCGCGAGTGCCGCGCGCAGGTAGAGACCGGTGCCGCCCGTGACGACCGGCGTGCGCCCGGTCGCGAGCAGATCGTCGATCTCGCGGTGCGCCAGAGCTGCGTACTCGGCCACCGATCCGTCGTGGGACAACGGCCACACGCCGACGAGCCGCGTCGGGCGCGCGGGTTGGGCGGTGAGGATCGGCAGCCCGCCGTACGCCTGCATCGAGTCGGCCGAGACGACGTCTCCGCCGATGCGGTCGGCAATGACTTCGGCCACGTCGGTCTTGCCGGACGCGGTCGGACCGAAGAGCGCGAAGACGAGCGGCTTAGGAGGCGGGCCGGACAGGCGCGGCCGACTTCCAGCCGACGTCGAGGTCCTGCGGGAACAGCGCGTCGGCCGGCAGCGCCGCCTCGTCCTCGGGATGCGCCGCGCGGTGCTCACGGAACCAAGCAACGGCGCGCGCGATTCCCTCGTCGACGGCGACGCGCGGCTCGTAGCCGAGGAGCTCGCGCGCCTTCGACAGGTCGGCGACGTAGTGCGTCACCTCGCCGAGGAGCGACGGGGCAAGCGCGATCTTCGGCTCGGTGTCGAGCTCCGTGGCGATCAACTCGGCGACACGGACGAGCGTGTTGCCCTGCCCGTAGGCGAGGTTGATCGTCTCGTTCACGACACGACCTTCGCCGAGCGCCTCGATGCCGCGGACGATCCCGTCGACACAGTCGTCGACGTAGGTGAAGTCGAGCGTCTTGTCGGGGCCGAAGACCGTGATCGGCTCGTCCCGCTGCATCGTGTGGATGAACAGGGGGATGACGCGAACCATGCGCGCGAGGTCGTTGTCGAAGCGCCCGTAGACGTTCGAAAAGCGGAACACGAGATAGTTGAGGCCGTAGCAGCGCGCGTACGAGTAGATCAGCGCCTCGCCAGCGATCTTGGACGCGGAGTACGTCGACTCCGTGTAGGCGAAGTCGGCGCTCGTCTCCTTCGCCTCCTCCTCGGCGAAACGATGGACGTCGCCGTACACCTCGCGGCTCGACGAGAACACGATCGGCAGGCGTTGCTGCCGGCAGAACTCGAGGACGTTGAACGTCATGATTGCGTTCTCGAGCGCACGGTGCGGCTGTCGGACGAGCTGGTGGACCTTCGCGTGCGCGGCGAGATGCACGACGAGGTCGACGTCGGGGTACTCGACGCCGCCGATTCCGCCCGGGAACGAGGGATAGTGGCCGGAGAGGTCCTGCAGCAGGTAGCGGAAGTCGTCCGTCCACGTGTTCAACCGCTTGTCGACGCCGAACACGTCGTGACCGTCTCGGAGGAGGCGGAGCGCGAGGTTCGTGCCGATCTGCCCGGACGAGCCGGTGACGAGCACTCTCATGCGGCGACCGCGACCGCCTGCTCGCCGCGTAGCGTCGTCGACGTCGCGCCGTCGATCCGCACGGGGACGAGACCGCCCGGTTCCGCGGAGCCGGCGAAGTTGACAGTGGTATTGCGTCGCGTGCGTCCGCGCAGCAGCGAAGGATCGGTCCTGCTCGGCCCTTCCACGAGCACCTGCTCGACGCCCCCGACGCGCGCGAGGTTGCGCTCGTGTGCGATCGCCTGCACGCGATCGACCAGACGCTCGATGCGGTCGCGTTTCACATCGTCGGTCAGTTGATCGGGCCTCGCAGCGGCCTCGGTGCCGGCGCGCGGCGAGTACACGAATGTGAACGCGGCGTCGAATCCGACCGTATCGACCACCTCCAGCGTCTCCTCGAAATCCGCTTCCGTCTCGCCGGGAAAGCCGACGATGATGTCGGTGGTCAGCGCGAGATCGGGGATCGCCGCGCGCAGCTCGGCGACGAGCTTCAGATAGCGCTCGCGCGTGTACGTCCGTCGCATGAGCTTCAGGATGCGCGACGAGCCGGATTGCAACGGCAGATGTGCGTGCTCGCAGACCGTGCCGCACTCGGCCATCGCCGCGATCACCGGCGCACGGAAGTCTTTCGGATGCGGGCTCGTGAACCGGATCCGCTCGAGGCCGGATACGGCGTCGCACGCGCGAAGAAGCTCGCCGAACTCCGTGTTCACGTCAGGCAGAAGATCGCGTCCCCACGAGTTGACGTTCTGGCCGAGCAGGGTGATCTCGCGGACGCCGTCGGCGGCAAGGCGCGTCACCTCCGCGATGATCTCGCCCGGCCGACGCGACGACTCACGGCCGCGCACCGCCGGGACGATGCAATACGAGCACTTCGAGTTGCACCCCATCGAGATCTGCACCCAAGCCTGGAACGACCGCTCGCGATGCATCGGAAGCGCGCCGGCGAAGGTGCGATCTCCGAGACCGAAGCGACCGCGCGCGACACCGGTCCCCCCTGCGCCGAGCCATTCTCCGAGATGCGGGATCGACCCCGGGCCGAAGGCCACGTCGACCTCGGGGTACAACGCGAACAGCCGCTCGCGCTGCGCCTCGGCGTAGCAGCCGCCGACCGCGATCACGGTCTCGGGGTTCGCGCGCTTCTGCGCGACGGCGTGGCCGAGATGGGCGGCGAACCTCGTATCCGGCTTCTCACGGATCGTGCAGGTGTTGAACACGAGCACGTCCGCCTCCGCCTGGGAGGGGGCTTCGCCGAGACCGAGCTCCTCGAGCATGCCCTTGATCCGCTCCGAGTCGTGCGCGTTCATCTGGCAGCCGAACGTGGTGACGTGGTAGCGCCGCACGGGCGGGAATGGTACCGGTGGCCTTTCCGGGCTCGGCTGCGACCCGCCACGGCTCGGGGCCTCGTCCTCCGTCGCCCTCGGCGTAGCTTGCTAGGCCGCGTGGTTCATGTGACCGGTCGCGTTCCGCGCGACGTCGACGGCGCGACTCTCGCGAATCACGGTCACCTTGACCTGCCCCGGGTAGTCGAGCTGGTCTTCGATCTCGCGGGCGATCTCGTGCGACAGAAGCACTGCGCCGTCGTCGTCGACCTCGCCGGGATGGACGATCACGCGGATCTCGCGGCCGGCCTGGAGCGCATACACCTTCTCGACGCCGGGCCGCCGCGCCGCCAGCTCCTCGAGCGCTTCGAGCCGTTTGATGTAGTGCTCGAGGCTCTCGCCGCGCGCGCCGGGCCGTGACGCCGAGATCGCGTCGGCAGAGATGAGCAGCACCGCTTCGACCGTCTGCGGCTCGACCTCGTAGTGGTGCGCCTCGATCGCGTGCACGACGTGCTGCGTCTCGCCGTGCCGCCGAGCGAGCTGCGCCGAGATGGATGCGTGCGAGCCCTCGACCTCGTGCGTCATCGCCTTGCCGACGTCGTGCAGCAGCGCGGCGCGCTTCGTCACCTTCACCGACGCTCCGACCTCCGAGGCCATGATCCCCGCGAGGTGCACGACCTCGAGCGTGTGCCGGAGCACGTTCTGCCCGTAGCTGGTCCGGTAGCGCAGGCGCCCGAGGATCTTCACGAGGTCCTCGGGGAAGTCGCCGCAGTTCGCCTCGAAGACAGCCTGCTTGCCGGCCTGCAGCATGTGCTCGTCGATCTCGGCTTTCGACGCGTAGTACGTGTCCTCGATCCGCGCCGGGTGGATGCGCCCGTCTTCGATCAGCTTCTGGAGCGTCAGCTTCGCGATCTCCCGCCGGATCCCGTCGAACGACGAGAGGACGACGGCGTTCGGCGTGTCGTCGACGATGAAGTCGACACCGGTCAGGTGCTCGAGTGAGCGGATGTTCCGGCCCTCGCGGCCGATGATCCGACCCTTCATGTCGTCGGACGGCAACTCGACGACGGAAACGGTGGTCTCCGCAGCGTGGCTCGCCGCGACGCGCTGGAGGGCGTCGGCGACGAGGTTGCGCGCTCGGCGCTTCGCCTCGATCCGCGCCTCCTCCTCGAGCTGGCGGACTTGCCGCGCGAGCTCATGCCGGACCAGATCCTCTGCACGCTCGAGCAGATGCTGCTTCGCCTCGTTGACCGTAAGGCCGGAGATCCGCTGCAGCTCCGTCAGCTGCTCCTCGCGCGCGTTCTTGTGCTCCTCCTGGAGCTGGCGCAGGTGCGCTTCGCGGTCGGCGAGGCCTTGCTCGCGCCGCGCGAGCTCGGTCAGCTTCTGGTCGATCTCCTCCTCTTTCGCGAGCACGCGCTCCTCGACCTTGACCGTCCGCGTCCGGTGCTCGGAGACCTCGGCGTCGAGCTGCGCGCGGATCCCCACCGCGTCTTCGCGCGCCGCGATCTCCGCCTCACGGCGAACGGCGTCCGCCTCGCGCCGCGCGTCGTCGACGATCTGGTGGCGAAGCCGCCGCGCTTGCCCGATGCGCGAGCGCTCCGTGCCGCCCAGCACGAGCGCACAGCCGACGCCTCCGACGACGAGCCCGATCAGGATCCCAACTGCGATCAGCACGCTGCGCTCCTGGGTCGCTTGTACGCGGAGCTACCGCGACCGCACCCGACGCCGCGCCGGCGAACGGGGATCTCCGAATCCTGAAACGAGCCGTCACCGCGGCTCGGCGAAGCGAAGCTCTAGGACGTCGCTTGCAACGTCCTTCCGATGGAGTGCTGATCGAGGGTGACCATTGGTTTCAGTGACGCGTTGTCGATTCGGAAAAAGCCGTTGTGCAGGAGAAACGTCGGATGAAGTTCCTGCATCCTATCGCTGCTCAGCCGTCGGACGCAAAGTCGCGCCCGAGCGCCGCCGCAACAGCGTCCTCGCCGAACCCCTTGCCGGCGAGGAAACGCGCCGTCCGCGGCCCTTCCCCGCGCCGCGCGATCACCGCTTC
>C688J18823_10002163_pt1 | contig 12295 bp, 11 predicted proteins | sample HopSoiMetagenom1_FD_18823 | JGI IMG/M metagenome (IMG submission 18823) | reverse complement strand
GAGCAGCGGCTTGCCCAGCCGGTCCGCGAGGAAAACCGCGGTGGCCGTTGCGGTGTCGGGCAGGTAGCCGGTTTCCGCCAAACGTCGCGCGACATCGTCGATGTCGGCGAACAGCGGTGCCGGGCGTGCGGGGACGCTCACTGGGCTTGCTCCTAAGTCTCTGCTGTTTCAGGCCGGGCGGGTGTGGCCGTCTCCCCACACAATCCACTTGGTTGACGTCAATTCGGGCAGGCCCATCGGCCCTCGGGCGTGCAGCTTCTGTGTGGAGATGCCGATCTCGGCGCCGAAACCGAACTGCTCGCCGTCGGTGAACGCCGTCGACGCGTTCACCATCACCGCGGCGGCGTCCACCCGCTCGCTGAACCGTTGGGCGGCAGCAAGGTTCGTTGCGACGATGGCTTCGGTGTGCCCGGTGCCGTATTCGTTGACGTGGTCGATCGCGGCGTCGAGGCCGTCGACCACCGCCAGTGCGATGTCCATCGACAGGAATTCGGTGCGCAGTTCCTCTTCAGAGGGGTCGGCGTGCACCGTGACACCGGCGTCCTGCAGCGCCTTGGTCAGCCGCGGCACAGCCTGCTCGGCGATCGACCTATCGATCAGCAGCGACTCGGCGGCGTTGCAGACGCTCGGCCTGCGGGTCTTGGCGTTCAGCAGGATGTGTTCGGCCACGTCCAGGTCGGCCGATTCATGAACGTACACATGACAATTGCCGACGCCGGTCTCAATGGTGGGCACCATCGCGTCGCGTACCACCGCGTCGATCAGCCCAGCTCCGCCGCGCGGGATCACAACGTCGACCAGGCCGCGCGCCTGGATCAGATGCGTGACGGTGGCGCGGTCCTCGCTGGGCAGCAGCTGCACGGCGTCGACGTTGCGATTCTCAATCGCCAGCGCGTCGCGAAGTGCCTTCACCAGAGCGGCATTGGACCGCGCCGCCGATGAACTCCCCCGCAGCAACACTGCATTGCCCGACTTGAACGTCAGCCCGAACGCGTCGACGGTCACGTTCGGCCTGCCCTCGTAGACGATGCCGACGACACCGAGCGGAACCCGCTGCTGGCGCAGCTGAAGGCCGTTGGGCAGCGTGCACCCGCGCAGCACCTCACCGATCGGATCCGGTAAGCCCGCAACCTGACGCAGCCCCGCGGCAATGCCGTCGATGCGGTTGGGGTTCAGCGCGAGCCGGTCGAGCATTGCCTCCGGCGTGCCCGAGGCCTTGGCCGCGGCCAGGTCCTCGGCGTTGGCGTGCAGGATCGCCCCCGCGTCGCGCAGCAGATTGTCGGCCGCCGCATGCAGCGCCGAATTCTTCGTCTCGGTGCTCGAGGTGGCCAACTCGCGAGCGGCGACGCGTGCACGCCGCGCGGCGTCGTGCACCTGCTCACGCAAGCCGGAGACGGCTGGTGCCTGCACACTCATCGCCCCAGCGTATCGGACCTGCTCGGCACCTTCGACAGCTGTCAGGTTGCCAGCTGTGCTGCGCGTGTTCGCTGGGCTACCTTTGACGGTTATGGTGGCGCGGGTCTGCGTGGTGGGCAGTGTCAACGCCGATCTCACTTTCACAGTGGACGCCCTGCCCCGGCCCGGCCAGACCGTTCTCGCGTCGTCGCTCTCGTCCTCGCCCGGCGGCAAGGGCGGCAATCAGGCGGTGGCAGCCGCGCGCGCCGGCGCGGCCGTGCAACTCGTCGCGGCGCTCGGCACCGACTCGGCGGCCGATCAGTTGCGCGCGCACCTGCGCGACAACGAGGTCGGACTCGACGGCCTGGTCAACCTGCCCGGGCCCAGTGGCTCTGCGGTGCTCATCGTCGACTCCGCGGCGGAGAACACCATCGTCGTGGCGCCGGGGGCCAACGGCCACCTGACCGTGACATCAGCCGATGTCCGCGCCGTGATCGCCGACAGCGATGTGGTGCTGCTGCAACTGGAGATCCCGATCGCAACTGCCGTCGCCGCGGCCCGGGTGGCGCAGGCGGCGGGCGCCCTCGTGATCGTCAACGCGTCACCTGCGGGCGCGAAACCACACGACCTGCTGGCCCTGTCCGAGCTGGCCGACGTGGTCGTGGTCAACGAGGCCGAGGCACGCGAATGGCATTGGCCCGTACCGCATCTGGTGATCACCCGCGGAGCGCGCGGCGTCAGCTACCTCGGCCAGGACGAACGGTTCGACGTACCCGCCCCGCCCGTCGAAGCCGTCGACACCACGGGCGCCGGCGACGTGTTCGCCGGCGTGCTGGCCGCCGAATGGCTGACGGGACACGAGGATGCGTTACGCAGGGCCTGTGCGGCCGGTGCGTTGTCGACGCTGGTGCCCGGCGCCGGCGACTGTGCGCCATACGCCGAGGCCATCGACGACGCCGTATCGAACCGAAAGGCTGGAGACCGACGCCTATGACGACGACAACCACGCCGCGTCCACCCGAGGGCGACTGGCTGGGCACGCCATATCTCCGCTTCACCCGCGAGGGGCCGTTCGGCGTATGCACGCTGGACCGCCCCGAGGCGCGCAATGCGATGACGCCTGCGATGTACTTCGGCATCAGGTACGCAGTCCGGCACGTCGACGCCGACCCCGACCTCGCCGGCCTGCTCATCACCGGCACCGGTGATGTGTTCGCTCCCGGCGGCGACATGGGCGGCGGCGACGGCTCGGACAACTGGCTGACGTTCGGGTCGGCGCTCGGCATGGACGTGACGCCGTTCGAGACGCTGCGTCAGTCGGTCAAGCCGGTGGTGTCTGCGGTCAACGGGCTGTGTCAGGGCGGTGGACTGCAGATCGCGCTGTGTAGCGACATGACCGTGGTCAGCGAGCGCGCGACGTTCCGCGTGCCTGAACTGTTGCGCGGCATCGCCGACACCTACTACAGCCAGATGCTGGCCCGGCTGATCGGACCGGTGCGCACCCGCGATCTGATGTTCACCGGGCGCACGCTGACCGCGGCCGAGGCCCAGGACTGGGGCATGGTCGCACGGGTGGTTGCGCACGATGAGCTGCTCGACACGGCCCGCGAGGTGCTCGGCCAGTGCAGCAGGACGGCACCGGCCGCGCGGAGCATGGTGAAGTCCAGCCTCGACAACTACATGGGCTTGTTCGACCGCATCGGCATGCAGGCCAGCTACTCCTCGCCCGAAGCGCTGGAAGGCTTCCGTGCGTTCAAGGAGCGGCGGTCCCCTGACTGGGTGCATCCGGACCTGAGGACCGACGGGCGACTCTAAGGGATTTGTGTGCGTTTAGGAGCGCTCAGCGCAACAGGACGCACACAAACCGCAGCGAGGCACACTTCGGATACGCCCTGTCGGACGCCACCCGGGCCGAGATTCTGCTGATGCTGCGCGACGGGCCGGGCTATCCGTCCGACCTCACGGAGAAGATCGGGGTGTCGCGGCAGATCCTGTCGAACCACCTGGCATGCCTGCGCGGCTGCGGCCTGGTCGTGGCGCAGCCCGAGGGCAGGCGCAACCGCCACGAGCCTGCCGATCCACGGATCGCGCATGCGCTCGTCGACCTGGTCGGCCTCGTGCTGGCTGTCGACCCGGCCTGCTGTTGATGCCCGCGCCACTTGGGACGCGGCGCGCGACACTGCAACGCCGAATCCGGCTGTTGGTCGGCGCAACGATCACCTACAACGTGATCGAGGCGGTGATCGCGTTGACCGAGGGCACGCGCGTCTCGTCCTCGGCGTTGATCGGTTTCGGACTCGATTCCGTCGTCGAGATCTCGTCTGCCGCTGCGGTTGCCTGGCAGTTCTCCGCCAAGGACCCCGAGACGCGGGAGAAGGCCGCGCTGCGGTTTATCGCCTTGTCTTTTTTCGCGCTCGCCGCATACGTCGCCGTCGACGCGGTGCTCTCGCTTCTCGGCAACGGCGAGGCGCGGCCGTCGCTGATCGGCATCGTGCTCGCGGCGGCAAGCCTCGTCGTCATGCCGGTGCTGTCATTGACGCAACGCCGTGCCGGCCGCGAACTGGGATCGTTATCCGCCGTTGCCGATTCGAAGCAGACGCTGTTGTGCACGTATCTCTCGTCTCTCGGCGATCCTGCTGGTGGGCCTGGTACTCAACAGCCTGTGGGGGTGGTCGTGGGCCGACCCCATCGCCGCTCTGGGCATCGCCGCGATCGCGGTGCTAGAGGGCCTGAATGCTTGGCGCGGGGATCCGTGCTGCTAATGAAGACCGCGCTTGAGCGAGCGATTACCTACTCGATGAGCGAGCACCACGACGATGTCGCCGACGTGCCGCCCGCTAGCGTGGCTCAGATGGCACGCAAGCAGATAAGCAGCAGGTAGGAAGCTGGCTGGCTCTGGACGCCGTTGATCATCGGTCTGATCCTCGGCGTCACCGTGGCAGCAATGACCGATCAGTGGTGGTGGTCGACCGCCGGAGTGCTGGCCGGGGCGGCGTTCGGCTGGGTCGGTTATGCGAGAACGCGTTAGTCCTCGGGGACTTCGCGTTCAATCTCGTCGAGCCAGGTGCGGGCCGACATGTCCGACGGCGCCCGCCAGTCACCGCGCGGTGACAGTGAGCCGCCGTGTGAGACCTTCGGGCCGTTCGGCATCGCCGAGCGCTTGAATTGGGCGAACGAGTAGAACCGCTGCGCGAACACCTGCAGCCAGTGTCGAATCTCCTTCAGCGAGTAAGCCGGCCGTTGGTGCTCAGGGATGCCGGTGGGCCAGTCACCGCGCTGCGGGTCGCTCCACGCATGCCACGCGAGGAACGCGACCTTGGACGGTCGGAAGCCGTACCGCAGCACCTGGAACAGCGAAAAGTCCTGCAGCACATACGGTCCGACCTTGGCCTCGCTGCTCTGGATCTCCTCGTCTTCGCCGGTCGGGACCAGCTCGGGAGTGATCTCGGTGTCGAGGACGGACTGCAGCACGTCGTTGACCGCGTCGTCGAATTGATGCGATGAGATCACCCAGCGGATCAGGTGCTGGATCAGCGTCTTGGGCACACCGCCGTTGACGTTGTAGTGCGACATCTGGTCGCCCACACCGTATGTGGACCAGCCGAGCGCCAGCTCGGACAGGTCGCCGGTGCCCAGCACGATGCCGCCGCGCTGATTGGCGAGCCGGAACAGATAGTCGGTGCGCAACCCCGCCTGCACGTTTTCGAACGTGACGTCGTATACCTTCTCACCACGCCCGAACGGATGGTCCATCTCCTTGAGCATCAGTTCGGCGCTGGCCCTGATGTCGATGGTTTCGAACGTCACTCCCAACGCTTCGGCGAGCCGGATGGCATTGCCCTTGGTGCGTTCTCCCGTCGCGAAACCCGGCAACGTGAACGCGAGAATGTCGCTGCGCGGCCGGTCTTCCCGATCCATCGCGCGGGCGGCAACGATCAGTGCGTGCGTGGAGTCCAGCCCGCCGGACAACCCGAGCACCACCTTCGGGTAGTTCAACGCACGCAGCCGCTGCTCCAGACCGGCGACCTGGATGTTGTAGGCCTCATAGCAATCCTGTTCCAGCCGTGACAGATCCGACGGCACGAACGGGAACCTCTCGACCTCACGGCGCAGCCCGATGTCGCCGGACGGCGGGTCGAGCGTGAATTCCACCCGGCGGAAGGATTCCGCGGTGATGTGGTGATGGACGCGGTTGTCGTCGAAGGTGCCCATGCGCAGCCGCTCATTGCGCAGCAGCTCGAGATCCACGTCGACGACAGAGCGTCGATCCCCCAACGGGAATCGCTCGGACTGGGCCAGGCACACGCCGTTCTCCCACACCATCGTCTGGCCATCCCACGCCAGATCGGTGGTGGACTCGCCCTCGCCCGCCGCGGCATAGACGTAGGCGGCCAGGCATCGCGACGACGCGGAGCGGGCCAGGAGGCAACGATCCTCGGCGCGCCCGATGGTGATCGGGCTGCCGGACAGGTTGGCCAACACCGTCGCACCCGCAAGCGCCGCCTGGGCGCTCGGCGGGATCGGGACGAACATGTCCTCACAGATCTCGACGTGCAGGACGAAGCCCGGCAGGTCGGCCGCGGTGAACAACAGGTCGGGCCCGAACGGCACGTCCGCATCGCCAATCCTGATCGCGCCGTGCACGATGTCGCCCGCGGCCATCTGGCGTCGCTCGTAGAACTCTCTATACGTCGGCAGATAGGACTTCGGGACCACGCCGAGGATGCGGCCGCGGTGGATCACCACGGCGGTGTTGTAGATCCGGTGCTGATAGCGCAGCGGTGCACCGATCACGAGCACCGGCATCAGTTCGGCTGAGGCCACCACGACGTCGAGCAGGGCCTCCTCGACCGCGTCCAGCAATGCGTCCTGCAGCAGGATGTCCTCGATCGAGTAGCCGGACAGCGTCAGCTCCGGGAAGACCGCAAGCGCGACGCTGTCGTCGTTGCAGGCCCTGGCGACTCGCAGCACCGACTCGGCGTTCGCGACGGGGTCCGCGATGGTCGTGTGGTGCGTGCACGCGGCCACCCGCACAAAACCCTGGCGGTATGCCGAGTAGAAGTCCATGCCTCATTGTTGCCTGAAAACGGATCTGGGTATGCAACACCCCATGAGTGACGTCGCGGTGCTGGTCATCGACATGCTGAACACCTATCGGCACGAAGACGCAGACGTGCTCGCAAATAACGTGGCCGACGTCGTCGACCCCCTGGCGGCACTCATCTCCCGGGCACGCGAACGCGACGACGTCGACCTGATCTACATCAACGACAACTACGGTGACTTCGACGCTGACTTCCGCGATGTCGTCGAGGCGGCGCTGAACGGCGAGCGGCCGGACCTGGTGGCGCCGATCGCGCCGGATGAAACCTGCCTCAGGCTGCTGAAGGTGCGGCACAGTGCGTTCTACGCCAGCTCACTCGACTACCTGCTTCGCCGGCTCGAGGCCCGTCAGCTGATCCTCACCGGTCAGGTCACCGAGCAATGCATCCTCTACACCGCGCTCGATGCCTACGTGCGGCACTTCTCCGTGGTCGTCCCGCCGGATGCCGTCGCGCATATCGATCCCGAACTCCGCGATGCCGCGCTGACGATGATGCACAAGAACATGCACGCCGAGGTCGTGCCTGCTGAGAAGTGCCTGTATTGAGGTTTCGGTTTGCTGGCGCGGGGTAGGCGGCTCGAGTGATGACCGACCGGATCGCCGAGCCCTGGGGCGCCAGAACACCATACGGACGTGGTGAGCGCTGGCCCGAGCGGGTGGACAGCTATCTGGTCGACGGCGTGACACCGGAATCCGTCGACCATTGGGTGCAGTCGGCCGCAGTGCTGCACTCCAACGGCGATGGGCTCGACATCGCGGTCACGGACGGCCGCATGGTCGGCGTGCGGGGACGCGCGATCGATCGCGTCAACCACGGCAGGCTCGACACGAAGGATCTGTTCGGCTGGCAGGCCAACGCGTCGCCCGACCGGCTGACTGAGCCGTTGGTCCGCGAGGACGGCGAACTGGTCCCCGCCGACTGGGATACCGCGATGGACCGGTTCGTTGAGCGCAGCAAGTCACTTCTTTCTGAGCACGGGCCCGGATCGATCGGTTTCTACACCTCCGGCCAGTTGTTCCTCGAGGAGTACTACACGCTCGCGATGATCGCTCGCGCCGGGATCGGCACAAATCACCTCGACGGCAATACCCGACTGTGCACGGCCACCGCCGGCGAGGCGTTGAAAGAGTCCTTCGGCTGCGACGGCCAGCCCGGTTCCTACACCGACGTCGACCACGCCGATGTGATCGCGTCGTTCGGTCACAACGTGGCCGAGACTCAGCCCGTGCTGTGGATGCGGATGTTGGACCGGCTGGCCGGGCCGAACCCGCCTGCGATCGTCTGCGTGGATCCGCGGCCCACGCCGGTGGCGCGGCACGCGACGGTTCATCTTGCGCCGCTGCCGGGCACAAACGTCGCCCTGATGAACGCGCTGCTGTACGAAATCATCCGAAACGATTGGGTCGACCACGAGTACATCGCCTCGCACGCAGTGGGTTTCGACGAGCTGTCCGCCCGCGTCGGCGACTATCCGCCCGAACGCGCGGCGAGCATCTGCGACGTCGCGGCCGACGACATCCGCCACGCGGCGCGGCTGCTCGGCACCGCCGACGCGCTGCTGTCCACGGTGCTGCAGGGCTTCTATCAGTCTCACCAGGCGACGGCCGCCGCGGTACAGGTCAACAACCTGCACATCGTGCGGGGCATGCTCGGCAGGCCAGGCTGCGGTGTGTTGCAGATGAACGGTCAGCCCACCGCGCAGAACACCCGCGAATGCGGGGCCGATGGCGATCTGCCTGGATTTCGCAACTGGGCCAATGACTCTCACGTCGCCGAGCTCGCGAAGTTATGGAACGTCGAGATGGGTCAGATCCCGCACTACGGTCCACCGACCCATGCGATGCAGATGTTCCGCTACGCCGAACAAGGCAGCCTGCAAATGCTCTGGGTCAGCGCGACGAATCCCGCGGTGTCGCTGCCGGAGCTGGCCCGCGCGCGCAGCATCCTCGGCCAGGACCGGCTCTTCCTGGTGGTGCAGGACATCTTCCGCACCGAAACCGCCGAACTCGCCGACGTCGTGTTGCCCGCCGCGGCGTGGGGCGAGAAGACGGGCACCTTCACCAACGCCGACCGCACCGTGCATCTGTCCGAGAAGGCCGTCGATCCACCCGGCACGGCGAGGCCCGATCTCGAGATCTTCCTCGACTACGCGCGCCGAATGGACTTCCGCGACAAGGACGGTCGGCCACTGCCGCCCTGGGACGATGCCGAGTCGGCGTTCGACGCATGGACGAAGTGCAGTGCCGGGCGGCCATGCGACTACACCGGCCTGAGCCATGACAAGCTACGCGACCACAGTGGAATTCAATGGCCCTGCAATGCCGAGCACCCCGACGGCACCGAACGGCTGTATGCCGGCGGCCGGTTCTCCGCACAGCCCGACTACTGCGAAAGTTACGGCAAGGACCTGGTGACCGGCGCACCGCTGGAACCCACCGAATACCGGGCGATGAATCCTGATGGCAAGGCCGTCATAAAGGCGGCCGAATACCTGCCGCCACACGAACCACCCAGCCCCGCAATGCCATTCGTGCTCAACACCGGCCGCACGCTGTATCACTTACACACCCGAACCAAGACCGGACGTGCTCCTCAGCTGCGTGACGCGGCGCCCGAGGTGTGGGTCGAGCTCGCCAAAGCAGACGCGTCGCGGCTCGGCGTCCACGAAGGCGACCTCGTCGAGGTCCGAACGCCGCGTGGCGCGGTGACCGCCGCCGCACGCATCACCGGTATCCGCAACGGCGTGGTCTTCATACCGTTCCACTACGGGTACTGGGACCTGGCATCGGCCGATGGTCATCATCGGGCAGCCAACGAGCTGACCATCACCGACTGGGATCCGGTGTCCAAGCAGCCGTTGTTCAAAACTGCTGCAGCTCAGGTGATGCTGGTGCGGCCGGGTTCTGGGGCGGCACCCGCGCCTACCACTACGGCCTCGGCGCCGATTAGCTCCGGAGTGCCCGATACGGTCGGCGGGCCCGCGGCCACTGCCGTCGAACTACGACTGCACGGGGCGACATGAAGCTCGCACTCGCACTGCGCGAACTGCATCGCTCTGAACGCGGCCTGGCCGTCAAGCTCGACGCTGTGGCGGCGCGCCACCAGGGCGACCACGCGATCCGGCACGTCGCCACGGACCTGACGGGTTGGTCCCGCAACCACGTCGACGAGATCGCCACGGTGGGCCGACACTACGGCCTGCATCTGCGCTGGCGCCCGCACGTGGCAGCACTTTCGGCGCCGCTGCAACAACGACTGAGCGAGCTTGTCGGCCGTCGGCAGGAACCTGCGCTGGTGCTGTTGGCCGACCTTCGCCGGGTGTACCAGCTGGCCGCAGGGGTTTCGGTGGATTGGGAGCTGCTGGCCCAGGGCGCGCAGGCCGCAAAGGACGAGCGGTTGCTCCAGCTTTCGCAACGCTGCCATCCCGAGACGTTGCGCCAAATGAGGTGGGCCAACGCCATGCTCAAGGAGCTCGCTCCGCAAACACTGACCAGCTGATACGCCGAACTCTATTGCCCTGCAGTTTGCCTGCGCGCACCGCGCACGATCCGGCGATTTTGATTGCGTCGCGCATCGTGAACTTCAGGACCCAACCCAGGAGGAATCGTGAATCAGCTTGCTGTTCAACGTCAATCGCGCCCCTTGCTCCCGGAGCTTTCAGAGCTCTTCAGTGGCTTTTCTAGCTTTCCCACGTTCGCCGGCCTCGCGAGCCTGCGGTCGTTCTTCGACGGCAACCTGCTGCGGTTGGAGGACGAGACGAAGGACGGGATCTACGAGGTCCGTGCCGAGCTTCCCGGCGTCGACCCGACTGACGACATTGAGATCACCGTTCGAGACGGCCAGCTGACGATCAAGGCCGAGCGCACGCAGACGTCCGAGTCCAACGGGCACTCGGAGTTCTCGTACGGATCATTCGTGCGGACGGTGGCGCTGCCCGCGGGCGCCGACGAAGACGACATCAACGCCACCTACGACAGGGGCATCCTCACGGTGTCGGTCCCGCTTTCGGATGACCACCCGGCCGAGAAGCGGGTCGAGGTCATCGAGACCCTCCTCGTCGATGAGGACGACTATGACGACGACGACGAGGACGACGAGCAGCCTCAACTCGAGGCGGCCGAGCACACCGAGCACGAGGAGCAGCACCAGCCCGTCGGCTGAACTGGATTAGCCTGGGAGGCGTGGAAGCACCGGAACTCGTCGCCCTGCTGCACGGGCGGCGTGTTGCGGTGCTCACCGGCGCCGGCATGTCCACGGACTCGGGCATCCCTGACTACCGGGGGCCGGACTCGCCGCCGAGCAACCCGATGACCATCCGCCAGTTCACGTCGGACCGGGCGTTTCGGCAGCGCTACTGGGCGCGCAATCACGCCGGCTGGCGGCACATGGACGAGACACTCCCCAACGCTGGACACCGCGCGCTCGCCGAACTCGAGCACGCCGGCGCGGTGTCCGGCGTGATCACCCAGAACGTCGACCTGCTGCATACCAAGGCGGGCAGCCGCACAGTGATCAACCTGCACGGCACCTACGCCCAGGTGATCTGCCTGGACTGCGGCCACACCATGTCGCGCACCGCGCTGGCCGACCTACTGGAGGCCGCGAATCCCGGGTTTGTCGAGCGCGCGGAGTCAGTCGGCGGCATCGCTGTCGCCCCTGACGCCGACGCCGTGGTCGGCGACACCACGTCGTTTCGGATCATCGACTGTCTGAATTGCGGCGGCGTGCTCAAGCCCGACATCGTCTATTTCGGCGAGAACGTTCCGAAAGACCGTGTAGCGGAAGCGTATTCGCTTGTCGACGGCGTCGACGCGCTGCTGGTCGCTGGGTCGTCGCTGACGGTGTACTCGGGATACCGGTTCGTCCGGCACGCCGCCGCGCTGGGCATCCCGATCGCGATCATCAACCGCGGCCGCACGCGTGGCGATGATCTGGCAACGGTGAAGATCGACAACGGCTGCTCCCCCATGTTGGCGCTGCTGGCCAATGAACTACCCGCGATTTGTGTGCGTTTCGGAGCGGTGAGCGCTCCTGAACGCACACAAATCGCCTAGACGGCGACCAGGTCGTCGGCGTGGACGGCGGGGCGGCGCATTTCGGCGGGCAGATCCGACGTCGAGCGACCCAACATGGTCGCCAGTTCGGCGTGGTCGTAGGCCACCACGCCGCGGCCCACCATCGTGGCGTCCTGTGCGCGCAGCTCGACGACGTCACCGCCGTAAAACCGCCCCGACAGTGCCGTGATGCCCGCCGGCAACAGCGAACGTCGTTGCCGCACAACGGCACGCACCGCTCCGTCGTCGAGCGTCAGCGCGCCGGCCGACTCGGCGGCGTAACGGACCCAGAACTTGCGCGCCGACATGCGTTCAGGCCGCGGCGCGAACACCGTGCCGACCGATGCGTCGTCCAGCGCGGTGGCCACATCCGATGCAGCGGCCAACAGCACCGGCACCCCTGCGTCGGCGGCCAGCAGCGCCGACGACAGCTTCGACGCCATCCCTCCGGTGCCAAGATGACTGCCCCTGCCGGCCACCACGCCGTCGAGATCGGCCGGGCCGTCGACTTCGGAGATGAACCGCGCGTTGCCTTTTCGCGGATCGGAGTCGTAGAGGCCGTTGGTGTCGGACAGCAGCACCAGGGCGTCGGCGCCCACCAGATGGGCAACCAACGCGGAAAGCCGGTCATTGTCGCCGAACCGGATCTCATTGGTGGCCACGGTGTCGTTCTCGTTGACGATCGCGACGGCATGCAGAGCGCGCAGCCGGTCCAGCGTGCGCTGGGCGTTGGTGTGCTGT
>C688J18823_10002162_pt1 | contig 12296 bp, 12 predicted proteins | sample HopSoiMetagenom1_FD_18823 | JGI IMG/M metagenome (IMG submission 18823) | reverse complement strand
ATAGCTCCGCGCTTTCGTTGTTGTCGCTGTTGCGCGCGACCTTCACGGCGTCGAACTCGCCGACGGGAATCCGGATGCGCTCGCGTCCGACCACCTTGTAAGTGTGCCGGGAGAGACCCTTGCCATCCGCGATGCTATAGCTCATCGAATCCGCGTTGCCGGGGAGGAGACTCAGCGCGAGCAGGAACGAGAGGCGATCCTGCGCATTCGCCGGCAGCGGTTCGCTACCCTTGCTTCCCTTGTACTGCATCGTCAGGGTCTGCGCCTTCCAGTCGAACCACGCGCGCGCCGTATCGCGCCCCGAGCGTTCACGATCGTTCCCTGGCTCACCCGGCGCGCGCTGCCGAGCAGCGCATAGAAGCCCTTGCCCTTCCAGGTCTCCGTCAGCGTGTAGTTGCCGGCGGCATATTCCAGCCGCTCGACGATCTCGGCCATCGGCGAATCGTTGCGGCTCGCCACGAAGGTGATCTCGATCCGCGCCGGCGGTTCGGCCGCCGCCACGCCGGCGACGCTAATCAGCGGCCATAACCAGTTGCGCATCGTTTCCTTTAACTGTCGCGAGCCCGTTCTGGATGACCAGTCGTCCATCGAGGAACCAACGCACGGCGCGCGGATAGACCACGTGCTCCTGCCGCAGCACCCGCGCTGCCAGCGCTTCGGCCGTATCGCCCGCGCGCACGGGCACCGCGGCCTGGATCACGATCGGACCAGCATCAAGCTGCGCGGTGACGTAGTGCACCGTGCAGCCATGGAGCTTCACCCCCGCCTCGAGGGCGCGCTCGTGGGTATGCAGGCCGGGGAAAGCGGGCAGCAGCGACGGATGGATGTTGAACAGGCGCTCGCGATAGTGCGCGACGAACCCGGGGGTCAGCACGCGCATGAAGCCGGCCAGCGCGACGAGGCGCGGGGCAAAGCCGTCGATGGCACTGCGCAGCTTCGCTTCGAAGGCCTCGCGATCGGCAAACGACCGGTGCTCGACTACTGCGGTCCCGATGCCGCGCTGGCGGGCGAAGTCCAGCCCCTTCGCGTCGGCGCGATTGCTGATCACGGCCTTGACCGGCAAGCCGGCTTCGACGAGCGCCTGCATGTTGCTGCCGCGGCCGGAAATGAGGACGACGACCAATCAGAAGACCCGCGCCGTGCGGTAGCCACCTTGCTCCAGGAGCGCGAACTGCCGGCGGTTCATGCCGACGGTCCGATCATCGCCTCGGGCTTCACCCAGCGATCGAAGTCCTGCGCGTTCACGTAGCCAAGCGCGAGCGCCGCCTCGCGCAGCGTGGTGCCTTCGCGGTGCGCCTTCTTCGCGATCTCGGCGGCACGGTCGTAGCCGATGTGCGGCGACAGGGCCGTGACCAGCATCAGCGAACGCTCGAGTAGCTCGGCGATGCGCGGGGCATTGGGCTCGATGCCGCGCGCACAGTGCTCCTCGAAGGACCGGCATCCGTCCGCGGCGAGGCGCGCACTCTGCAGGAACGCATGGATCACGAGCGGCTTGTAGACGTTCAGCTCCAGATGCCCGGATGCGCCGCCGATGTTGACCGCGACGTCGTTGGCGAGGATCTGCGCCGACAGCATGGTGAGCGCCTCGGCCTGCGTCGGATTGACCTTGCCCGGCATGATCGAGCTGCCGGGCTCGTTTTCGGGTATCCGCAGCTCGGCGAGGCCGGAGCGCGGGCCCGATGCCAGCAGGCGCACGTCGTTCGCGATCTTGAAAAGCGCCGCGGCGAGCGTCTTCAGCGCGCCGTGAGCGAAGACGAGCGCCTCGTGGCCCGCGAGCGCGGCGAACTTGTTCGGCGCCTCGCTGAAAGCGAGCTTGGTCTCGCTGCTGAGCGCCTCGCAGACGCGCCGCGCGAACTCCGGATGGGCATTGAGGCCGGTGCCGACGGCGGTGCCGCCGATCGCGAGGCGGCAAAGCCCCGGCAGTACCGCGCGCAAAGCAGCCTCTGCCTGCTCGAGCTGGTCGACGTAGCCGGAGAATTCCTGCCCGAGCGAAAGCGGCGTCGCATCCTGCAGGTGCGTGCGGCCTATCTTGATCAGCGCGCCGAACTCGTCACGCTTGCGCGCGAGCGTGGCGCGCAGCCGTTCCGCGCCGGGCAGCACGTCGTCGTGCAGCGCCTGCGCCGCGGCGAGGTGCATGGCAGTCGGAAACACGTCGTTCGACGACTGGCCGAGGTTCACCTCGTCGTTCGGATGCACGAGGCGCTTCTGCCCGCGTTCGCCGCCCAGGAGCTCGGAGGCGCGATTGGCGAGCACCTCGTTCACGTTCATGTTGGATTGCGTGCCGGAGCCCGTCTGCCAGACAACCAGCGGGAATTCCTCGTCGTGCCGCCCTGCGAGCACTTCATCGGCCGCACGCCGGATGGCGTCCGCCTTGCGCTGTTCCAGGAGCCCGAGGGCCGCGTTGACGCCGGCGGCGGCCTTCTTTACCCGAGCGAGCGCGTGGACGACAGCGAGCGGCATGCGCTCGCTGGAGATGCGGAAGAAACGGCGGCTGCGCTCGGTCTGCGCGCCCCACAACCGGTCGGCGGGGACCTCGATGGGGCCGAAGCTGTCTTTCTCGGTTCTGCTTTTTTCGATGGGACCGGCCATGCCGGCCGTAATGTTACGGCAGGTCGAAGACGAGGACTTCGGCCTTATCACCTTCAGCAAGCGCGAGCGTGCGCTCGTCGGTCTTGAGCGCGTCGCCTGCCTGGAGGCGCTGCCCATTCACGGTGATCGCGCCGCGCGCCGCGTGCACATAGGCACGCCGCCCGGTGAGAGAAAGGCTCGCGCGCTCATCACCGTCGAAAAGACCGGCGTAGACGCGCGCATCCTGGTGGATCTTCACCGAGCCCTGCGCGCTATCGGGCGAAGCGATAAGGCGCAGGCGTCCGCGCTTCTCCTGCTCATCGAAGTGCTTCTGCTCGTACGAAGGCGCAATGCCGGCCGCGGCGGGCTCGATCCAGATCTGGAGGAAGTGCGTGACACCGGCCTTGTTGTCGTTGAACTCGCTGTGTCGCACGCCGGTGCCGGCACTCATGCGTTGCACGTCGCCCGGCACGATGGTCGAGCCGTTGCCCATCGAATCCTTGTGCGCGAGCGCGCCGTCGAGGACGTAGCTGATGATTTCCATGTCGCGGTGGCCGTGCGTGCCGAAGCCCGCGCCCGCCTGCACGCGGTCCTCGTTGATGACGCGCAGTGGGCCGTAGCCCACATGCTGCGGATCGTAATAGTCGGCGAACGAGAAGGTGTGGAAGGAGCGCAGCCAGCCGTGGTCGGCGTAGCCGCGCTCGCCGGATCGGCGTAGCTCGATCATTTACTCTCTTGCTGGGCGGCGATCTCCGAGTGCACCTTCGCCATGTCGAGCGCCTTTGCCTGCGCGATGACCTGCTCGAGCGCATTGGCCGGCAGGGCACCAGCCTGCTGGAACAGGATCACCTTGTCGCGGAACAGCATCAGCGTCGGAATCGAGCGGATGCCGAACGACCCGGCGAGCTCCTGCTGCTCGTCGGTGTTGACCTTGGCGAACACCACGTCCGTATGCGCCTCAGAAGCCTTCTCGTAGACCGGCGCGAAGCCCTTGCATGGACCGCACCACGGCGCCCAGAAATCCACGATTACCATCGGGTTATCGGCGACGGTCTTTTCGAAGTCTTCCTGGGTGAGATCGACGGTGGCCACGGCAGTCCTTCCAAAAAAAGGGGGCAGTGTACTCTAGACCATCATGTACCTCGGTCGGTTCGCGCCCTCGCCCACCGGGCCGCTGCACATGGGATCGCTCGTCGCCGCGCTGGCGAGCTGGCTTGATGCACGCGCCGCCGGCGGCCGCTGGCTGGTGCGCATGGAAGACCTCGACCAGCCGCGCTGCGCGCCGGGCGCGGCGCAGGCGATCCTCGACACCCTTTCGCGCCTCGGCCTCCATTGGGACGGGGATGTCGTCTACCAGAGCGCGCGCAGCCACCTCTACCAGCGTGCGCTCGATCGCCTGCACCCACACACTTACTGGTGCGGCTGTTCGCGCCGCGAAATCGCGGACTCCTCTCTCGGCCTTGCGACCGACGGCGCGCCGATTTACCCCGGCACGTGCCGCGACGGCTCGCCGCGCGCGCGACGTGCGCTGCGTGTGCGCACGTCCAGCGAGGTGATCGCTTTCAAAGATCGGCTGCAAGGCCGGCAGGCGCAGGTGCTCGAGCGCGACATCGGAGACTTCGTGCTGTATCGGGCCGACGGGCTGTTTGCCTATCAGCTTGCCGTCGTGGTCGACGATGCGGCCCAAGGCATCAGCGACGTGGTGCGCGGCGCAGATCTGCTCGACTCCACCGCGCGCCAGATTTGTCTGCAGCGGCTGCTCGGCGTGCCGACGCCTCGCTACCTGCACGTGCCGGTCGCCGTCGACGCCCGCGGCGAGAAATTATCCAAGCAGACGGGCGCGCGACCGGTCGAGCCCTCGTTTGCCACGATCCGGCGCGCGCTGCGCTTCCTGGGTCAGCGCGAGCCGTCGAGCCTCGACGAAGCGGTGCGCAACTGGGATCCGGCGCTCATTTCGCCGCGCCGCGCGCTGGCGCTACTACCGTAGCGAGCGAGCCGAGCACAAGGACGAGCGCGGCGAGCTCGGGCAGGCTCGGCTGTTCGCCGAGGAGCACGATGCCGGCGACAACGGCGACGGCCGGGATGACGAGGATGCTGAGCGAGAACACCGTGACCGAAACCGACGTAGCGAGCTTGATCCACGCCCAGTGCGCGAACGCGAAGGCGATTAGCACGTTGTACGCGGTGCCGATCCAGGCCCGAGCGCCGACGGCGCCGAGCGTGCGCTGATCTTCAAGCAGGAGCGCGCCGATGTAGATCGGCACGCCGCCGAGCAGCATGATCCAGGCCGTGTAAGGGCCTGGCGCCATGGCAATCGGGTACTTCTTCTGCATCACTGCGCCGAACGCCCAGCTCACGGCCGCGCCGAGCACCAGCAGCGAGCCTAGCGGCGCGGCGCCCAGCGCCGCATAGGCTTCACCGAGCAGCAGGGCGAGCCCCGCCAGTCCGAGCGCGAGGCCGAGCGCTTTCGCGATCGTCAGGCGCTCCCCCAGCAGCCACACCGAGAGCGGAATCGCGAGCGCTGGCATGCTGTACGCGAGAATTGACGCCCGCCCCGACGGAATCATCTTCAGCCCGAAGGCGACGAGCATGTTCCAGCCGGTGATGTTGAGGATCGCGAGCATCCACAGCCGCCCCCATTGACCGCGGGGCCACGGAATCTTCTGCCCGCTGGCACGCAGCACCGCGAAGAGGACTGCCGACCCCAGTCCGAGACACAGCGAGCGGAAAGTCCACGGCGGCACCTCCGCGAGCGCGAGCTTCATCGCCGTCCAGTTGAGGCCCCACGCGAGCGTCAGCGCGCCGAGCAGCCACCAGAGCCGCGCCGGCAGGTGATCGACGCTTTCCTTCAACCGCGCACGCGCACCGGGAAGGCCTTCATTCCGCGCAACACCATCGAATCCATCCAGTCGAAACGCTCGGCCGCGGGCTCGATGTCGCGCCAGCGCGCGAGCACGGCGGGAAGCGCGATCTGCCCCTCGAGGCGCGCGAGCGGAAAGCCCAGGCAGATGTGCGCGCCGAAGCCGAAGGTGAGATGCGGCACGCCATGGCGCTCGAGAGCAACGCGATCGGGATCTGGATAGGCGCGCTCGTCGCGGTTTGCCGCATTCATCATCAGGAACACGCGCTCGCCGGGCTTAAAGCTGCGGCCATGAAACGCCTGTTCCTCTTGCACGATGCGCACCTGGGCGCCGATCGGCCCGTCGTAGCGCAGCAGCTCCTCCACTGCGGCGGGCGCGAGCGCGGGGTTGCGGCGGAGCTTTTCCATCTCCGAGGGAAAGCGCAGCAGGGCGGCGAGGCCGTTCGTGATGTGGTGCGTCGTGGTCTCGTGGCCGGCGAAGAGCAGCAGCACGCACATCGCGACCAGCTCATCATCGGTTAGGCGGTCGCCGGCGTCGTCGAGATGCACCAGCTCGCTCAGGAGATCGCGCTGCGGGGCGCTGCGCCGCTCGGCGATCAGCGCGCGAAAGAGCGCCGCCATCTCGCGGGTCGCGGCCTCGGCGCGGTCGTATTTGCCGGCGGTTTCGCGCGCACTGCCGATGAAGAGCGCCATTTCGTCGGACAGGTACTTGAGGCGGTCGAGCTCTCCGCGCGGCACGCCCAGCATGTCCATGATGACGAGCGCGGGAAGTGGCCCGGCGAACTCCGCGATGAAATCGAATTGCTCGCGCTCGCCAATGCGCTCGAGGAGCCAGGCGGTCAGGCCCTCGACGTTGGGCCGCAAAGCATTCACGGAGCGCACATGGAACACTCGGCTCGCCAGACGTCGCAGGCGCGTGTGCTCCGGCGGGTCGCGAAACACCATCCACAAGGTCAGGATGCGGATCAGGTCCGTCATGCGGGCCGCCTCCGCGCCCGGCAGGGTGGCAAAGAACGGCCGCAACCGGTCCGAGGACATGCGCGTATCGAGGCAAACGCGCTTTACATCCTCGTAGCGCGTCAGCACCCAGGACTTAAGCGCCGGACTCCAGTGGGCGGGATCCTCATCGCGGAGCCGTCGATACGTCGGAAACGGGTCGGCTAGCGTTACGGGATCGCTGGGAACGTAGTTCACGCTTTGAATGTATTGGAAGCGGGCACTAACTCTAGTGTAGTGACATCCGCGATGGCGGCATCGCAAATGCTGCTACGCACAAACTTCTTGACTTCCTACAGGGTCGGCCTAGAATCGTCATTGCTGCGATGCAACAAACCCCGCAGAGCCTATTAGCCAGGAGCTAGCCAATGTACGTGACACCGGAACAGATCCAAGCGGCCCAGAAGGCCAACGTCGAAGCGCTCCTCGCCGTCGCGAATGCCCAGTTCGCCGCGTTCGAGAAGCTGGCGAACATCCACGCCGGCGCCGTGAAAAGCGCTTTCGAGGACTCGATTGCCAACACCCGCGCCCTCTTCGGCGCGAAAGACGTGCAGGAGTTCGTGACGCTGCAGAACGCCTTCGCGCAGCCCGCGATCGAGAAAGCCATCGCCTACTCCAAGAGCGTTTATGAAGTCGCCACCGAAGCCAACTCGGAGCTTAGCCGCGTTGCCGAGCGCCGCGTCGGCGAGTGGAACGAAAACTTCGTCAGCCTGCTCGACAAGGTATCGAAGAACGCGCCCGCCGGCTCGGACGTCGCCGTCGCCGCGGTCAAGTCGATGCTTGCCGCCGCCAACTCGGCCTACGACAACATGAACAAGGTGGCGAAACAGGCCACCGAGATCGCCGAGGCGAACGTCGCCGCCGCGACCGAGACGGTGAAGGGCCTCGCGAAAGCAAAAAAAGTCGCCTAAGCGCCAAAACGGGATCCAAAGCCCGATCTAGCGCAAAGCTCAAGAAGAAGAAACGCCGTTAAGAAAAGCCCCGGGTGATCCCCGGGGCTTTTCATTTGTACGGAAAGCCGGCCTTGTCCACTTCGCGCTTGAGCGCGTCCATCGCGCCTTGGACGGCCGCGGGCTCGCCGCGCACGCCGAGCTCGACATGGATGCGCTCGCCCTTCGGCCCCATCGAGGGCAGGCTGAACACCTTCACGCCCGGATAAGCCGCTTCGACGGCCTGCATGGCCGGGATCAGCTGGCTCTCGCCTGCTTCGTACACCAGCGTCGAGGCTTCGGCCCATTTCTGCTCGTCGAAACGGTCCTTGTAGCGCGTGTCGAGCACCCACTCGACCATCGGCCAAGCCATCTGCGGAAAGCCGGGCACGAAGTGATGCTCGCGCACCGAGAACCCCGGGATGCGGTTGACCGGGTTCGGAATGATGCTCGCCCCTTGTGGAAACTCGCCCATCGCCAGACGCTGGGGAGTGACCTCCTGTCCGGGGAAGCGGGCGCGGATTTCGCGCTCCGCTTCCGGGTGCAGCTTCAGCGCCACGCCCAACGCCGCGGCGGCGCATTGCCGGGTGTGGTCGTCCGGGGTCGCGCCAATGCCGCCAAAGCTGAACACCACATCCGGGGAGGCGAAGGTGCGTTCCAGCGCGGCCGCGAGCCGCGCCGGATCGTCACCGAGGTAATGCGCCCATGCGAGGCGCAGGCCGCGCTTCTTCAAGGCGCCGATCACGAATCCGAGATGCTTGTCCTCGCGCTTGCCGACCAGCAACTCGTCGCCAATGATCAGCGCGCCGAACATCAGGCGGCTTTTTTAGCCCAGCGCTCGAGCTCTTCCAGGCCGCCGACGTGCTGCCCATTCACGAAAACCTGCGGCACGGTGCCGCGTCCGGTAATCGCGCCGACGACGCGCGAGCGGTCGCTGTGGTTCAGCGTCACTTCGCTGTACTGGTAGCCGAGCTCCTTCAGGAGCTTCTTCGCCTTGGCGCAGAAGCCGCAGCCTTCGCGCGTGAGAATCGCCACCTGGTCGGGCTTTTTCGCCTTGGGGTTGATGTAGTTGAGCATCGTATCGGCGTCGGAGACCTCGAACGGGTCACCGGGCTTCTCCGGCTCGATGAACATCTTCTCGATCACGCCGTCGCGCACCAGCATCGAGTAGCGCCAGGAGCGCTTGCCGAAGCCGAGCTCCGTCTTATCGACCAGCATGCCCATTTTCTCGGTGAATTCGCCGTTGCCGTCCGGCAGCATCAGGATGTTGCCGCATTCCTGGGTACGTGCCCATTCGTTCATCACGAAGGCGTCGTTCACCGAGACGCAGACGATGCGGTCGACGCCGTTGGCTAGAAATGCCGGGGCGAGCTCGTTATAGCGCGGCACATGCGTCGACGAGCAGGTGGGAGTAAACGCGCCCGGCAGGGAAAACACGACCACGGTCTTGCCCTTGAAGATTTCCTCGGTGGTGATCGGCTTCCAGTCGCTCTCGGTGCGAGCGCGGAACGTAACTTGCGGGACGCGCTGTCCCTCACGGTTCTTGAACACGGGTCTTTCTCCACTCAAAGAAGGAATGACCCTAGTCTAGGGAGCGGCGTTCCCGCTATCCAATGATTTGTTTGGATGCGCCTGATAGCCCGAGCTTATGCGCACTTCTTCGAGCGCGCCCAGAAGGTAATGGATGAAAGCGAGGCCGAAGACGACGGGGGCGAAAAAACCGACGATCGGCACGTAGGCCGCCAGGCCGAGCAACAGGCCAAGCACGTAGAGCGCCCCGCGGCGGTCGCGGAAAATGCGACGCATCTCCTGCGAATCGGCATGCTCGGCGAGCGCGTCGTAGCGCAGAAGCCGCTGGTTTACCCATGCGAGCACGACAAGCGGGATGATCGGCCACAGCGGCGGGAACAGCCAGAACGGCACGCTAAGCAGGAAGAAAAACACGAGGCCAAGAAACGCCACCAGGCTGTTCCATCCCGTGCCGGCGATGCCGCCGCCGCGCCGGCGCTCGAGGGCCGGGTACGACCGGCTGGCCACATACTCGACCATCTGCTGAATGCCGAAGAGGCTGAGGATGAAGAGCGCCGTCAAGTAGACGAGCGGCACGAAGGCGATGAAGAGCAGCACATTCGCCGCCACCAGCGTCGCTGCCCCGAGGTCTACGTGCGCCCAGGACAGGGCGTAATCGAGCCCGGTTCGCAGCCACTCCGCGATGCGCAGCGCGAGCCTCCCCCAGAGGAAGAGCGCGGCCCCGCCCCAGATGGCGAGCGCCACGAGCATCGGCCAGATCATCAGCCACAGCATGCGCGGATGAAACACATGGCCGGCACCGTAAAGCAGCGAGCGCGCAATGCTCATCGGCGCACACTTTGCCAGAGTTTGGTCAAACGCTTCACCGAAACCGGCACCGGCGTGCGCAGTTCCTGCGCGAATAACGAAACGCGCAGCTCCTCGAGCAGCCAGCCGAACTGCTCCAGTTCCGGGTCGATGGCGCCGGTGCGTCGGCGCAGCCCCACCTCGCGCTGGAACGGCTGCTCGAGCGCGGAGATCTCGGCCGCCAGTCGCTGGTCCCGCTGCGGATCGGCGCGCAGCTTTTCGAGCCGCACGCCGGCCGCCTTCACATACCGCGGCAGGTGCTGCAACCGCTCCCACGGCGTACCGGCGAGCCAGCCAGGCGCGAGCAGCCTGTCCATTTGCGCCCGTATTTCCGCGGTCGGTCGCGGAAAGGCCTTTTCCGCGCCGTTCAGTTTTTTCTGCAGGGCGCTGCGCTCGGCGATGATCTGTGCCGCCGAGCGCGCGATCTCCTGGGCGATGAGCGTGAAGCGGTTGCGTCCTTCGTCCAGCCGCCGCTGGAAATCAGACTGCGTCATCGGCGCCGAGTCGGCGAGAAACGTGCGGTCCAGTGCCGCGCGCACGACGTCGTCCTTCAGCGGCGCGAGCACGATGTCCTTCACCAAAGCGCGTTCGAGGTCCCGTATCCGGTCGCGGAAGGCAATCGATAGCAGCCGCCGCACACCCGCGGCATGCGCTTCGCGGGCCTTCTCCGGCGACTCAAAAACCTGCAGCGTCACGACGTCGCCGGCATCGACGAGCCCGGGATAGCCCACCAGCGTGCGCTGGCCGCGCTCGATCTCCATGATCTCGGGCAGGTCCCCCATCGTCCAGCCGGTGTAGCGCGCCCCCTCGTCCACCGGCGCCTCGTCCTGCAGCACCGCTTGCGCGTCCTCGCCCAGCGCGCGCTTGATCTCGGCGAGGTCGCGTCCCATCGCGCGTTGGCGGCCCTGGTCGTCGAGCACGCGGAAGTTCATGCGCAGATGCGGCGGCACGCTGTCGGGCCGGAACGCGTCGAGCGGCACGTCGAGGTTGAACTCGGCGCGGATGTAGCGTGTGAGCGCGGCGGCGAGCGGCGTGTCCGACGGCTCGATGCTCGCGGCGAATGCATCGGCGAAATCATCCAGCGCGCCGAGCTTGTGCCGCAGGCGCTGTGGGATGGCCTTCCCGAGCGAGCGCACCTTCTCCTTGAGCAAGCCCGCGACCAGCCACTCGGTCTTGTGCAAGGGAACCTGGTTCAGCAACGCCAGCGGCACGGTCATAGTGACGCCGTCGCGCGGCGAGCCGGGCTCGAAGTGGTATTCGAGGCCGAAGCGATTCGCGCCGAGCTCGAGCTGCGGCGGAAAGTTCTCCGTGGTGATGCCGGCGGCCTCGTGCCGCATGAGCTCATCGCGCGACAGGTGCAGGAGCTTCTTGTCCTCGCGCTCCGCTTTCGCGCGCCACTGCTCGAACGCCTGCGCGTTGTAGATGTTCGCCGGGATGCGCTCGTTGTAGAAGGCATGGATGAGCTCTTCGTCGACGAGGATGTCCGGCCGGCGCGACTTGTGCTCCAGCCGCTCGATTTCGGCGACCAGCCGCCGGTTGTGCGCGAGGAAAGGCGCGCGCGTCTCGAGCTCGCCGTGCACGAGGCCCGAACGGATGAAGATCTCGTGCGCGGCCGCCGCGTCGATGGGGCCGTACGCCACGCGCCGGTTCGTGTAGACCGGCAGTCCATACAGGCTGCCGCGCTCGAGCGCGATCACCTCGCCGCGGCGCGCATCGAATTGCGGCTCGTAGTGCTCGCGCTTGATGAGGTGGCCGCCGATCTCCTCCAGCCAGCGTGGCTCGATGCCGGCGACGGAGCGCGCGTAAAGGCGCGTGGTCTCCACCAGCTCGCCGGCCGCCACCCAGCGTCCGGCTTTCTTAGCCCACGAGCCGGGATGGATCCAGAACTTGATGCCGCGCGCGCCGGTATAGCTCGTCTCCGGCTCGTCTCTCATGCCGACGTTGCCGAGGAGCCCCGCTGTCAGCGCCCGGTGGATCGCCCGGTAGCCTTCCGGCTTGTCCGGATCGACGGACGAATCGGGCCAGCCGAGCTCTTCCAGCGTGCGCGCAAGCTGGCTCGCTACGTCGCGCCACTCGCGCATGCGAGGCACGGAAAGGAAGTTCTCGCGCGCCTGCTTCTCCATCTTCTGGTCAAACAGCCGCGAGATTTTCAGCAGCGTCAGGAAATCCGAGTGCTCGTGCGCAAAGGTTGCATGGCGCTCATCCGCGGCCGCCGCCTTGTCGAGCGGACGCTCGCGCGGATCCTGCACCGAGAGCGCGGCGGCGATGATGCGCACCTGCGCGAGGCACGCTTCCTCGCGGCCGGCGATCAGCATGCGCCCGACGCGCGGGTCGAGCGGCAGGCGTGCGAGCTCTTCGCCGATGCGCGTCAGTTCGTTCTGCTCGTCCACCGCCCCGAGCTCCGCGAGGAGCGCGTAGCCGTCGGCGATCGCGCGCGAGCTTGGCGCGTCGAGAAACGGGAACTCCTCGATCTCGCCCAGGCGCAGGCTCTTCGCCCGCAGGATGACCGAGGCCAGCGAGGAGCGCAGGAGCTCCGGGTCGGTGAACGCGGGGCGCTTCTCGAAGTC
>C688J18823_10002161_pt1 | contig 12298 bp, 9 predicted proteins | sample HopSoiMetagenom1_FD_18823 | JGI IMG/M metagenome (IMG submission 18823) | reverse complement strand
ATAGTTACGGGGGTAGGGTGTTGACCACGAAGGATTCGCAAAATGTTGTATTGCTGCACAGAAATCCCATATGGTTTTAAACGACAGGAATGTTTTGAGCTGAGCCAGCTGCTGGTGAAAAATATATTGATAAGCATTTTATGATGCTCGTTCCTAAATTTTTCCTGTTTTATTTCTTTACTTATTTCCATCCTCCAATTTTCAGTGATCCTTGTAAAGATACTCTTTTTTTGTATACATTTACATTATATGTAGGTACATTCATTTTAACTGGAAAATAAGCCCTTGGCTACAATCCAGCCACTGCTCCAGGCATTTTGAAAATTAAAACCTCCGGTAATACCATCAATATTCATGACTTCTCCTGCGAAATAAAGATTGGATACAATTTTACTTTCCATAGTGGCAAAATTTATTTCATTTAATTTTATTCCACCACTTGTCACAAACTCCTCTTTAAATGTTGTTTTACCCTTTACTTCATACTCATTGTTTAATAAAGATTGTATGAGGTCATTATTATTTTTCTTTGTTAAATCTGCCCAGCGAATACTTTTATCAATACCTGCAGTTGAAACAAAATATTCCCACAAGCGTTTTGGTAATTCAAACGGACAGTTACCCGAAACTACCTTTGCAGCATGCTCTTCCCGTTGATTCGCAAATTCAATTCTTACTTTTTCTTCCGTGTGTTTTGGTAGCCAGCTTACCGAAGCGGTAAAGTGATAATTTAATTCATTCAATACGCGGGCTCCAATTGCAGATGCTTTTAATACAGCCGGACCACTTAATCCCCAATGCGTAATCAACAAAGGACCCTCCGTTTCCAGTTTCGCAGCTTTGATTTTTACTTTTGCCGATGGAACCGCAACACCCATTAATTGTGTAATGGGATTGTTTGGAATATTAAAGGTAAACAAAGAGGGAACAGGTGAAACAATGGTATGTCCGATCTTTTTTAACCAATCGTACGCTTGTTCTTTCGGATTGCCTCCCGTCGCCACAATTAACTTTTTACAACGGTAGGTTTCCGCTTGTATATCTTTCAACACAAAATAGTGCTGCTCATCTTTGGTTATTTCCTGAATGTCTACATTTAATTTTATTTCAACACCTGCTCCTTTTGCTTCCTGAAGCAGACAATTAATAATGGTTTCAGAGGTATTGCTTTCAGGAAACATTCGCCCATCAGCTTCTGTTTTCAATTGCACACCTCGTTTTTCAAACCACTCAATTGTATCTTTCGTTGTAAACCGGCTGAATACATTTCTTAATTCCTTTTCTCCACGAGGGTAACTCTTCACCAGCAAATCATTGTCAAAACAAGCATGCGTTACATTGCAACGACCGCCTCCCGAAATCCGAACTTTCGATAATAGTTTGGAACTTTTTTCAAGTATAAGTACGGAGCAATTTTTATTTAATTGAGCACTGTTTATCGCTGCAAAAAATCCAGCCGCTCCTCCACCAATTATGATCACATCTGCTGATACCATTCCTGTATTTTTTTGTAAGTATAAGTATTTTCTCTATACATTTGAATACAAGCTATACGAACTAATCAGTTAAATAATAACCTATGAAAAAGATATATCTTCTACTTGTCTTATTTGCAGTTGCATGTAAACAAACACCACCTCAAACAGATGTAAAAGAAATTATGGATGCAGACAAAGCATTTTGTGCCATGTGCGCTGAAAAAGGAATGGAAGAAGCATTTGTTGCTTTTGCAGCGGATGATGTTATTAAGTTACAAACGCGTGAAAAAACAATCTTAAGTAAATTAGAATTAATTGAAAGTTTTAAAAAAAAACCTTCGGCAGCACAACTCAAATTTACCTGGAAGCCTTTGAAGGGAGATGTATCAGGTGATATTGGTTATACCTACGGCAGAGCTAAAATTGTACTGCCTGCTGATTCATCTGGTCAGTCAAAAAAATTATATGTTGATTACGTTACGGTTTGGAAAAAACAAAAAGACGGAACTTGGAAATATCAAGCAGATGGAGGAAATCAAGTTCCTGCACCGGAAGGAGAATAAATAGTTATCAATATTATAATATAAAAAGAAAATGCCCTGCTTTCCGAGACAGGGCATTTCTTATTTGTTACGCAACAGTGATGCGTTTTTGGTTATTTACTTTTTCCAATTTCGGTACAACAAGCTGCAGGATACCATCTACGTATTTAGCCGTTATCTTATCTGTTTCAATGGCACGTTCTGGTAAATTAAATGAACGTTTGAAACTGGAATAACTGAACTCCTTACGTGTATATGATTCTTCTTTTTCTTCTTTGCTTGTTTCTTTTTCCGCTGAAATGATTAACGTTTCACCTTCTACATCGATTTTAAAATCTTCTTTTGAAAGGCCTGGAGCAGCTATTTCAAGCTCATACGCAGCCTCTGTTTCTTTTACATTTACAGATGGCAATGAATTAACTGGTCTTGAAACTCCTTTGCGAAACAAATCACCTAATAAGGTAAAGTCGTCAAAAATGGATGGTAATTCATTGTAATAATTGTTGTTTGATTTAACTAAGGTTCTCATGATTTATTTTTTTATGTTATACATTTAATTTTTTTTGATCGCGAATCGCATGAACGTCGTCAAGTGAGATGCCAACGCATTTTTTGATAAAATGTGCAGACAAATTTTCAGGTCAACTGGTTTTTGACTGAAAGAATTTCAGGAAAAAAGAAAAAAACTGACTATTTGATCAGGTGAAGCACCTCTTCGCTATCCCATTTAAAAGAATGAATTTTACTCAGGATCAACTCTCCGTTTGGATCGAGCAGGAAACTTGTTGGAAAGACACGTATGTTTTGAGAGTTAAGTGTTTTTATAGATTGATAATAAGCTAAGGTATTGCAATATTTTTCTTTGAAGCGTGTTATTTTCTTCCAGGGTTCATCGGAAATAACTAGGATTTTTATGCCATCTTTTCCAACTTTCATTTGTAACGTATCCATACTCTCCAGCTCTTGAATACAGTCCCCGCACCATGTTTGAAAATAATTTACCAATACATACTTACCTTTAAAATCTGAAATTTTAACGGAAGCCCCAACCTCATCAATCAATTCACTTGTTTCTACATTCAATTTTGGAGGCATTTTATAGGCTCTGTAATACCAGGCAACAACAAGAAACCCAATAAAAAAAATGCAGGTAAAGAGAAAGAAACGAATGGATTTTAAATTCATTTTTATCAAAAAATACTTGAGGTTATAAAGTTATGGGTTTAATGACAACTAGGGCTATGCACTGGCATTTTTATTGGAATATTATTTTCAACCATACATCGATACGCTTACAATAAGCTATTTAAAGGCATTTTGTAAAGAAAAGGATTTTTATAATTACCTCAAAGAATGTAAACAATTCCTCAAAATCAATTAAAATGGCACTTACGAAATACAAGCAAAAGAGAAATTTTAAAGAAACCCCGGAACCAACGGGAGGAAAAGCAGATAAAAATCAATTACATTTTGTTATTCAAAAACACGATGCTTCTCATCTCCATTATGATTTCAGATTGGAAATGGAAGGAGTTCTGAAGAGCTGGGCTGTACCGAAAGGTCCTTCATTGGATCCATCAGTAAAGAGATTAGCCATGATGGTGGAAGATCATCCTTATGATTATAAAAATTTCGAAGGAATTATACCAAGTGGTTATGGTGCAGGTACTGTGATTGTTTGGGATGAAGGAACGTATGAATCGAGTTTGATTAATACAAATGATAAAAAATTGCAGGATAAGGATTTACGCAAGCAGCTAAATCAGGGAAATTTAAAAGTGACCCTTCATGGCAAAAAATTAAAAGGCGAGTTCGCGTTGGTGAAAACCAAGGGAATGGGAGAGAACAGTTGGTTGCTAATTAAACACAAAGATAAGTATGCTACTGATACTGATGTATTAAAAAAAGATAAATCTGTCATTTCAAAAAAAACATTGCAGCAAATTGAAAAAACGTCCAAAAATTTTTATAGCTCGAATAGGGTAAAAGAGGCAACGGCAAAAAGTAAAAAGGCGATTGCTTTATCCAAACGAAAAGATGTAAAAGGGGCCATAAAAAAAAATGAAGCATCTGAAATGAATGAGATACTTCTAAAAAAAGCTCCCCCAGCCAAGTTCCCAACAACGTTAACACCTATGCTTGCTACATTGGTAGATGAACCTTTTGATGAGAAAGGCTGGGTGTATGAAATAAAATGGGACGGTTATCGGGCATTGGCTTTTATGAATAAAGATAAGGTTGAATTAAAATCCAGAAATGATAAATCCTTTAATGAAAAATTTTACCCCATTTACGAACGCATAAAAAAATGGAACATCAATGCCATAGTAGATGGTGAAATTGTAGTTATTGGTGATAGAGGCATTTCCCATTTTGGGAACCTTCAAAATTGGAGAAGTGAAGCGGATGGAGAACTTGTCTATTATGTATTTGATATCCTTTGGTTGGATGGAAAAAACCTGATGAATTTATCGTTACTGGAAAGAAGAGAAATTTTGCAAAAAATAATGCCGGATGATGATCGTATTCGCCTGAGCCAGTTATTTAAGGAGTCAGGCACAAAATTTTTCAATGCTGCACAAAAAAATGGACTTGAAGGAATCATTGCTAAAAAAGCAGATAGTGTTTATAACGCCGGGGATCGTACGAGAGATTGGTTAAAGATAAAAGCAAACAAACGACAAGAAATGATAATTGGTGGTTATACTATTAATGAAGATACAAGTAAACCATTTAGCGCTTTGCTGGTGGGGGTTTTTGATAAAAAAAAATTGCGTTATACCGGAAAAGTAGGAACAGGTTTTAGCTTAAAGAAACAGGAAGAATTATTGAAGTTATTTAAACCGCTCATCACAACGAAAATACCTTTTGAAGAAGCTCCGGATGTAAATAAGCCATCACGGTTTAGAGCTAAACCGCCTCATGCTACTGCAATTTGGTTAAAGCCGCAATTGGTTTGTGAAGTAAATTACGCAGAGATGACTGCTGATGGTATTATGCGGCACCCTTCTTTTGAAGGAATGCGGGAAGACAAAAAAGCAAGAGAAGTCATAAAAGAAACTGCGATGGAAACCAAACAGATTATGGAGAAACCTTCTTCCACTAAAGCTTCAGTAATAAAGTCTAATAAAAAAGCACAGCCCGCTTTCGCTGAAGCTTCAGCGGACAAGGATGAAGTAACAAATTACCTCAAGCCTGCAAAGGATACAACCCGTAAAACACTTCTTAATCCAACAGATGAAACACAAGTAAGGACAATTAATGGTCACGAATTAAAATTTACACATCTGAATAAGTATTATTGGCCCAAAGAAAAAATCACGAAACGAGATCTACTGAATTATTATTACCAGGTAGCACCTTATATGTTACCTTATTTAAAGGACAGACCACAATCATTAAACAGACATCCGGGTGGAATTACGGAGCCTGGCTTTTATCAAAAAGATGTAACAGGGAAAGCACCGGATTGGGTGGAAACATTTTTATACCACAGTGAAGATGACCAGCGGGATAAACATTATTTAGTTGCCAAAGATGATGCAAGTTTATTATACATGGCATCTTTGGGTTGTATTGAAATAAACCCCTGGAGCAGCCGGATTCAATCACCTGATTATCCGGACTGGTGCATTATTGACTTGGACCCCGCGGATAAAAATTCATTTGATCAGGTTATTGAGGCGGCACAAGTTACCAGGGATGTGCTCACACAATTAGGAGTAGCAGGTTATTGTAAAACAAGTGGATCAACAGGCTTGCATATTTACATACCTTTGGGGGCAAATTACACCTATGAGCAATCAAAAGAATTTGCAAAAGTTGTGGTGACACTAGTAAACAGAGAATTACCAAAATTCACAAGCCTTGAGCGTGCAGTAAAAGCTCGTAACGGAAAGATGTACCTGGATTTTTTGCAAAATAGAGCACAAGCTACTATCGCTGCCCCATATTCAGTGCGCCCAAAACCATTAGCAACTGTATCAATGCCTTTGCATTGGGAGGAAGTTAAAAAAGGGTTGAAAATGAGAGACTTTACAATTTTCAATGCATTCGATCGTCTTAAAAATGAGGGAGATATCTTTAAACCGGTGCTTGGGAAAGGCATTGATTTAAAGCGTGTCATTAAAAAATTCAACTCATTTTAATATGCCGTTACTCCCTAGATAATGACCATTAAATAAATATAACCATTTTACACATACTATTAAACTCATAATCTCGTTGTTTTGCGTGTTTAATAAATAACGCCTATTCCAATAACGAATAGTCAACATCGAGTAATTCTAGGTTTAGTTTTTAGGGTTTATTCATTTGGTTAATGTTGGTTATGAACTTATTGGTTAAGAATGTGAAGGGTTTCCCTTCACATTTTTTTTTGACCTTTTATTGTGATCGAAGGCTAAGAAAGAGTGCTATTTCCTCAATTGCTTCTTGTAGTTTGCTAAAAGTAAATAGAGCATTTGCTCCTATTACATGCATATAATATATCGGATTTGCATCGCAAGATTCTGCTGTTGCAATAGCAACAAACCATTCTAAGAATTCATAATACACCTATTGGCTTTAATGACAGGTTTCCTGAATCCAATAATTTCTGGAAATATTCAAGCAACAACATAAATAATCAAGGACGCTGATCGCTGAAACCAAGTCTTAGGAATAAAATTAAATAAAATACGTGTTTCTCAATTTTAGGTTTTTTAAAGTTTGATAAATAATTGACTTAATTCAAGTTTAGTTGTTTATAATATAGTTGGTATCTCATTTGTTTTTTAAAAAGGATAAAAATAGAATGGATTTAGCTATTAAAGGATGAACACACTGGTGTAACAGACTCATAGCTATACTGAGAAGGAGGGAGGAAAAAATAAGAACCAATATACATTGCACAGTTATCAAGTAGATTTGGGAAATTCACTACCCGAAATAGGGTGTTTTTCCTTTGTTAGATTTACTTTTTGAATAGTAATTTTGTTTCATCACATCCCCCGAACTTCATTCCATTAAAATTCTGAATTAACCTCTAAAAAATCGTAATAACTATGAAGACATTAGTACTGAGAATCTTAAATACTAGCAAGTTATATTCTATAATTGGGATGTGTATACTTGTGATGAGCGGGATGGCACAGGATGGTCAAAATGATTTTACATTTAATACCATCGATAAAGTAGCAGCACAAGGAACCGATAATAGCGTTAAAACAGCCGTTGTTTTAACAGATAATAAAATTGTTATTGGTGGTGGATTTACAAGCTATAATGGAGTTACAGCAAATAAATTAGCTCGATTAAATGTAGATGGAAAAATTGATAAAAGTTTTAATTCCGGTTTAGGAACGGATGGAACAATAAATACAATAGCAGTTCAACTCAACTTCAAAATGATTATAGCCGGTGATTTTAGCTCCTATAACGGTTGGCCGGTTAATAAAATAGCAAGAGTGAATGCGAATGGTAGTTTAGATAAAAGCTTCCAGGTAGGAGAAGGAGCGAATAATTCAATTACAAAAGTGTTGATCCAACCGGATGAAAAAATAATTGTTGCTGGAAATTTTACAGCATTTAATGGACAACCGGCAAAAGGAATAATACGCTTAAATAAAAATGGGAGTGTTGATAAAACATTCGATGCTGCATTAACAGATTCATTATCAAGTATTCATCAAATAGCCATATTACCGGATGGGAAAATAATTATTGCCGGTAAAGCAAAAAACTTTTTTGGCGATTTACGGAATTTTATAGAAACACTTCGTTTAAATACGAATGGAAGTAGGGACTATAGTTTTAACGAATGTAAATTTAGTACAGGAGATTTGTATCCCAAAATTAATTCCATAGGAATTGAAAATGATGGAAGCATTTTGTTAGCAGGAACAAATGAAGACGGAGGAAGTTCTGTACCGTATCACGGTTTATTATTGCGTATAAATTCGAATGGAGAAATTAAAAAGCAAATAGGAACTTTCTGGATTAATTCGATGTTGCTTCAAAATGATGGAAAAATTTTAGCACTTGGATTTGACAACCCCGACTGGAACATAATAAAAAGAATGGTGATAAGGATGAATGAGGATTTGACAATTGATTCAACTTTTGCATTGGATGATAGCAAAATATTTGGAGACCCTTCCGAATGTTCTATTCAGACATTAGCTGTTCAAAATGATGGCAAATTGATAATTGGCGGTAATTTTTTTGAGATAAATGGATTAAGCTCAGGAAACATTGCCCGTCTAAACACGAATGGAAGTTTTGATGAATCGTTTAATCAACGTAAAGGATGCAATGGTGGTATTTTCGCTTCAGCCAAACAATCAAATGGAAAGTTGATTATTGGAGGAGAGTTTACAAAATTTAATGGTCAAGTTGCTTCAAATATAGCTCGTCTAAAGAAGACTGGTGAAATTGATCAAACATTTGACGTAGGTTCAGGAACCAATGGAAAAGTATATGCAGTAGCTGTACTACCTTGCGGTGAAGTTTTGGTTGGAGGAAATTTTACTTCCTATAATGGAATGGCATGCAGCAATATTGTGAAGTTATCTTCCAATGGCAGTATTGATCAAACGTTTAAAAAGATAACGCTTGATGGCATTGTTAGAAATTTTACAATTGATAAAAATAACAATGTAATTGTTGGTGGTGATTTTATAAACGTTAATAATGTGCACCGGAATGCACTAGTACGTATATCTCAAAATGGAGATGTAGATCCCGCATTCCAACCAGTAATTGATAACATTGGAGCTGTTTACGATTGTAAAATTGCCCCTGATGAAAAAATTTATATTGCTCTCAATTATAGAAATACACCCGAATACTATCTTCAACCAATAGTTAGTCGTTTATACAGCGATGGAGCTACAGATTATAATTTTCAATTTGAACAAGGATATTTTGCGGAAATTAACTCCATTGCTTTGACAAATGAAAATAAAGTAGTAGCAGCAGGTTTGGGTCACTATACCAATCCTTCTTTCTTCCCATTAAGAGGACTTGTAACAAGATGGAATGAAAACGGCAGTATTGATTCTACTTTTGATTTTAAACCATTGGAACAGTATTTAGATAAAACAGTGAGAACGATTAGCGTTATTATGGATGATAGAATAATTATAGGAGGTGATTTTGGTATTGATAAACTCAATATGAATCATGTTGCTATGTTAAATAAAGATGGAGATATTAATTTTGATTTTGTTGGAAATGCAAATGGTAATGTTTACTCTTCCACAATTATCGAAAACAATAAAATTCTACTTGGAGGAATATTTAGCGAATATGCTTCTTTTGTGAGAAATGGACTTGCAAAAATAACATTTGACATTGTGGCTGAGCAACTAATGGCTAGGCAAGTCGAGTCTGTTGAAATACAACAATTAAGTGTGTACCCAAATCCAGCAATTGCAGCTATTACAATTGATCATTTGGAAAAAGGAAGTACGATTAAAATTTACAACACGACAGGACTAGAACTGTTTTCTGGAATTGTTTCTTCTGAAATGCAAACAGTAGATTTATCAACGTATTCAAATGGTGTCTATTTTATAATGACAGAGAAAAATGGAATAAAAGAAAATTCCAAGTTTATTGTAAGCAAGTAGATTATTTATAAATTAAGGAAAGATTGTACGATAATACAATCTTTCCTTTTTGTTTAGACGAAATAGAATCTTATTCCTTAATTATCTTTTTTGTAATGTTGTGTTGCTGATTTTTTAATGTTATCATATATACTCCAGCAGCAAGTTCACTTACATCCATTTCAATGCTGAAGACAGGAGTAGGAGGGATTGTCTTCCTGATCATTAATTTGCCAAGAGCATCTTTTATTTCAATAAGACTAAATTGAATTTCTTGATTTTTGAGTTCAATTTGTATACTATGATTTGAAGGGTTTGGATAAATAGTTAATCGCTTACTCAATTCATCATCAGCAATTGAAGTAGGATTAAATACTTTCCAGGTTTCTTTTAAACGAGTATTAGATTGACTGATTCCTGTCGTATAAAAAATGGTTGTTTCATTGTTAAAACACATACCACCTCTTCTTTGTTCGGCAGGAATGGAAGCAAGCTGTGACCAGTTGGATGAATTAAAATCGAAGCGCCACATGTCATTGTAAGAGTTATTCAAACTGTCAATACCATTTATGACAATCAAATCATGGTTAAGGGATTTCATTGCAGCATACGTTCTTCCTTTGCCAGGAAAAGAAGCTATTTGAACCCATACTCCTGTTTGTGGTGTATATGCATATAATTCTTTCCTGTATAAATTGGAAGCATCTCTTCCAAAAATAAGATACCCTTCATTATTTATAGCAGTGGCAGCGGCTCTCCATCGTGCACCAAAGGGTAAATTATTTTTTTGTATCCAGCTATCTGTTGGAATATGATACGCCCATACATCACTTACCGATCCATTTGCAGCTGTTCGCCCTCCTATTATATAGGCTGTATCATTTATTATAAAACAGGATGATCCCATTCTTCCCACAGAAGGTAATGAAGTTTTGGATTGCCATTTATTTGTTACAGCATCGTACATCCACAAATCATTTAGGTAAGTAGTACCGGCAATTCCTCCAAAAACAAATCCGTTATTGTTATAGGAGAAGGAAGCAGCATATTGTCTTTCCATACCAGAAGGTAAAGAGGAGATTGTGTCCCAGGTTTCAGATGTCATGTCAAAAGAATAAAAATCACGCCCCAATACATAACCTACTTGTAAACCGGTTCCGCAATAGGTAGTATGACCAATCGTAAAATAACAACCATCATCTCTTTCGGAGGAAGGAAAGTCAGTTATTTTACTCCATGCTTGGGAAGAAGCAAATTTGGAAAGAAAAAAGAATACGAGAATTATGGCTCGGGTAAATATATTCATCAGTTGTTATAACAAATTGTTCCAGAACGGAATGTATAGGCCTTTATTGCACGTTTTATTTTTGAAATTTTTTATTTCCCTTTCTCCATTCTTCAAGACTGATAAGAGTATCCTTTACGGTATCCAAATATTTTATTTCCCAATTTTTCTTTGGAAAAACATAAAAATTAAAATGGGTAACATACGCGCTTCCGTTATCTTCACCAGCTTTAACCCAGTAATAATCAACAATAGAGTTTGGCGATTCGGCAATCATAACCTCTAAATGCCGTCCTCCTTTTGTTTGTTCACTAATATACCTTGCTCTTTTTGTAACCTCCGGTAGTGAAAGAATAAGTTTATAAATGGTGTCGGCATCCGCTCCTTGTCGCATGATGGTATCACCTGTTGCCACTGGTGCGATAGTAGAAAATTCAACGGTATCAATAATCTTAGCCGATTGAGAACCATCGGGTACGTTACATCCAATACCAATTAATAAAAATAAAAGCGGACAACTACTTGCAATTTTAATTTTCATGAACCTGGAATGCTTTTAATAAAGATTATTTCAAAAGCGAATATACAAAAGTTTCAAAAAAGAACTCGTGTTTAAGGATGTTAACAATTTGGAGCCGAGGAAACAAAGAGAACTTTACTAATATTGATCTGGATAAAAAATATCCTTTGGAGGAATCCGAGTGTTATTGTAAAAAGGAATAAATAAAGAGGAAAACAAGCTGATTGAGAACGATGGGAGCTCGATCTAAAAAACAGCTTGTAAATCCTCTTAGGTCAATTTTATTTATTCAATGAAAAGGATAACAATTCTTTCTGTTCAATTAATTTATTTTTTTCAAAATTTAAAAACCCAAAGTCATGGTTAAACTGTTGGCCATTTTCAAGTACCCAGTTTAGAAACAAAACCAGGTTTTTATTTGATTCATCAATAGTAGCCGGATAAGAAATGTTGACATAGGCAGTTGTTATCTCTGAACTACTTTTTTTCTCTATTCGAGAAATTACTTCATCCAATGAAGCATAAAAATTTTCTTCGGTATCTAACTTTCCATTGCTATTCAAATCCAGGGGAATAACTGCCAGGTTTGGTTTCACTTTCCTGGTGCTTAAGTCATAGATCATCCCTAAATTGTTATAGGTGATACCATTTGTGTCTTTTTCAATAGCAATGATCAGGTGCTTATCATCACCACCAATTTGTTTTCCCAGAAGATCTTGTTGTTCGAAACCAAAATTTCTGGCGAATGTAGTAGGAGCACATGCTTTTTCCAGTCGGGTATACAGAACGGGTTTGTAAACATCCTGATCCTTTTTCTCTTCTTTTTTGGGAGCCAAAGGATCAACTTTTTCGAAAAAGAGTTTTTTGAATTGTTTTTCTTT
>C688J18823_10002160_pt1 | contig 12302 bp, 9 predicted proteins | sample HopSoiMetagenom1_FD_18823 | JGI IMG/M metagenome (IMG submission 18823) | reverse complement strand
GCCAGCGCGGATGCGCGATGAGGATGGCTTCACCCTTCCCGAATTGATGATCGGCATGGTCATCATGTCCCTGCTCATCGTTGCTATCGCAGGCGCGTTGATCGTCAGCCTCAAGACCACGGGGTCGACGGAACAGCGGTTCCACGAGAGTCAAGACGTGCTCATCACGTCCTCATACGTCGCGAACGACGTGCAGAGCGCAGCAACCGTCAACGTCAACAACGCCGCCACGGATTGCTCCGGCGCGTTTACAACCCTCGTGACATTGACATATGCCTCCGCAGCACACCCGACCGCGGTCTACCGATGCGGCAGTTCGAACGGCGAGACCCAGGTCACCCGAACGTTCAACGGCGGTGCTCCCATCGTGATCGCGCACTTCGCTGGAAACGCGGCGCCTATCGTGAACGTCACATACGACTCGTCGACGCCACCGGTCCCGATGTCGGTCACGATGCGGTTCACCAAGCCGAGCGACTGCACGCTCGACTGCACCTACACGCTCTTCGGCTCACGCCGTAGCTACAACCCGGCCTCCGTGACGACCGGCGGGAGCCCGCTGCCGAGCGACGTCGTCTTGCTCTCGACCGGAGCAGCGAGTCCCCTGTGGGTGCAAGGGAGCTGCCCGGACCCCGGCACGACAACGGGCTGCATCATCGACCCAACGAAGACGGCATTGCCGATCTCCGACGTGGCGACAACGGACTGGGCACCGACGCCATTGTGGACACGACTGAGCGATGCCGACTTCACGACGTTCGTATCGAGTGGGGCGGGGAAGAAGACCGAGGCGAAAGTGCGGCTCGGCAGCGTCGACCCTCCCGACCCGGGCGTCACGCCGACCGTCGAATTCCACGGAAGCTCGTTGTCCGGTGCACTGAAGGTCGCCGCCTCCATCTACGACTCGAACACGAACGCGCTGCTCGTGTCGAACGCCAACATCGGCAACGTCAACCAGCCGAAGAACTACGATTGGACGCTCACCACGGCGGAGGCCGCCCAGATCCCGGCGACCGCATACGGACATCTGGCGATCGGGTTCTCGGCGCCGGGCGCGAAGAGCACGGATAGTCTGCAGGTTGATGGGATCGCGCTTGACACCCTGGACCTCTCGGCCGTCGGTCTTCTGACGGTCAAGGGGCCGCTGTACATCAACTCTCAACTCTCCAGCGCCGTTCGACTGACCGGTCAAAAGACGGCAACCAAGATCTCCATCATCGATCACGGGGACTTTCGGATCTGGAGCCCGGGAGGATGTTCTGGCTGTAACCACAACACCGTGGCGTGCGCCGCGTGCGGCTGGGTGGGCCAGCAGCCGTGGACGAGTTACACGACCAGCATCCCCGATCCGCTCCGATCACTCCCCGCACCTGCTGTCCCAAGCGCCGGCAGCTGCAGCGGAACGCCGACGGTATGCACGCCCGGCTCGTACAGCAGCTTCTCGTTAACTTCGGATACGCAGCTAAAACCAGGGGTGTACTACCTCACGAACGGCATGTCGGTCACGGGCTCGACCGGACTTACGTGTCCAACGTGCACCGGCGGACAAGGAGTATTGCTGTACATCGCCGGCGGAGCGGTCACGTTCGCGGGCAGCTCAAAGGTCAACCTGCCTGCGGCGACGACGGGGCTGTATAAGGGCATCCTGATGTTCCAGGCGCGGACCGACACCAACGAAGTGAAGGTGGCGGGCAACTCCGGGGGTTCGACTTTCTGCACGATGAGCGGCGTGCAATATGGGAACTGCCTGGACGGCATCGTGTACGTCCCGAACTCGAATCAAGTGACGCTCGCGACCGGTAGCTCATCCTTCGCCACGAAAGCGGTCGTCGCGCAAAACATCAAAGTGTCGTCGAGCGTGACGATCGGCTGAGGAACGAGCGATGCGACGTCCCCCCCACCTCCGCGGCGAGGCCGGCTTCTCGATCGCCGAACTACTCGTGACCATCGTGCTCGTGAGCGTGACCTTCGTCGCGATCCTCACAGGTCTGATGACGACGATCCGCGTGTCCGCTTCGCACCGCACGCAAGCGACCACGGATGCTGTCGTGCGCTCGGCGGCAGAATGGGTTAAAGACGTTCAAAGCAATCCGTATCGGACCACCTGTAACGGGCCTGCGATGTACTCGCTGAACGGCCTTGCCATGCCGGCGGGGTATTCCGCGACGATCACCCGTGTCGAGTACTGGGACGGTAGCGCTCCGGCGGCGACGGGAACGTACAACCTGTCGTCTCGCATCACTGGATCATGTCCTGCGGGCGGCGACAAGGGTCTGCAACGAATCACTATCGTCGCGACGTCGTCCGACGGGCAAGCGACGGAGACCGTTCAGGTCATGAAGCGAGCGATCGCATGAACGTTCGGGACGAGAAGGGACAGGCGCTTATCCTCGCGCTCGCTTTCTTGATGTTCTTCGGCTTGGTGATCGGCGTGTTGTTGTCGTTGGCGAGCTCGAGCGTGCTGTCTTCGAGCCAGCTCCGCCAGCAGCGTTCAACGGTCTACGCGGCCGATGGTGCTACCGATGCCGCCGTCAATGTCGCGCTGAAGAACATCGATGTCGGCGCGTACGGCGACCCTCGGTGCGTCGGGTTGAACCCGACGACGGTCGGCTCAACGGTCATGCTCGCGGCGACGGCAACCACCGCCGATGCGACGGCTGCCAACGTCGTCTGCACATGGTCACAGGACTTCCTCGCTCCCGACCGGACCGTCACGTTCACAACATTCGTCGCGGGGAACACGGCGCCTATCGTGCAGGCGACAGTCCTGTTCCACGATCATTGGTCGCCGATCACGGCCGAAGTGCAGTCATGGGTTTACTGCGGACACGGGGGCGCATGCTGAGGGCTGTAGCCGTTCGGCCGTAGCTAGCCGTTCGGCCCTCTTGCGACAATCCCGCGATGGCTGAGATCACTCCTACGCAGATCGAGCCCTTCCTCTGGCAGCTCTGGGATGCGAAGGGTACCGACCTGCTCTTCACGGTCGACCTGCCGCCGATGCTTCGCGTCGATGGCGTGATGCGCCCGGCCGAGGGCGCCGCAATGCTGACGCGTGACGATACCGAACGGATCGTGACGTCGCTCCTGCCCGCGGAGTCGTTGGACGAGTTTCAGCGTGAGAAGGACGCCGACTTCTCGTTCGGCTGGGAAGAGCGCGCGCGGTTCCGCGCTAATGCCTTCGTGCAGCGCGGCGCGATGGGTCTATCGCTCCGGCTGATCCCGTTCCGCATCCCATCGTTCGACGAACTCGGCTTGCCGGACGTCATCGAGAAGTGGGTCCGCGTGCCGCGTGGTCTCGTAATCGCGACGGGTCCGACCGGTGCCGGAAAATCCACGACCCTTGCGTCGATCGTCGACCGGATCAACAAGAACCGGGCCTGTCACATCATCACGATCGAGGACCCGATCGAGTACGTGCATAAGCACAACATGGCGGCGATCGAACAGCGCGAGGTCGGGCTCGACACGAGCTCGTTCGTGCGAGGCATCCGTGCTGCGTTGCGTGCCGACCCCGACGTCTTGCTGGTCGGCGAGATGCGTGACCTCGATACGATCCAGACGACGCTCACGATGGCCGAAACCGGCCACCTTGTGCTCGGCACGCTCCACACCAACGACACCAGCCAGGCGGTTGACCGACTGGTCGACGTCTTCCCGACCGGACGCCAAGCGCAGATCCGCGTGCAGCTCGCGAACTCGCTAACCGGCATCGTCTACCAGCAGCTGCTGCCACGGATCGACGGCGGTCAGGTGGCCGCGTTCGAAGTGCTGGTCGCCAATCACGCCACGCGAAGTTTGATCCGCGACGGCAAGAGCAACCAGCTGCGCAACGTCTTACTGACGGGACAGAATGAAGGGATGCAGACGCTCGAGACGGCGCTGTCGCGTCTGGTGACGCACGGCGTCGTCAGCTACGAAGAGGCGGTCGGCCGCAGCATGTATCCGAAGGAAGTCGCAAAGCCGCTCTCCGCGGGCTTACAAGCATCCGCCTGAGCCGGACCGAAGGTCCTCAGATCGATCTCGCTGCCAAGCGCTGCGCTACCTCGTGGTCGGTGCGGAGCTTCTGTCCAGCCACGCGATAAGTGCGCGATAGGGACGCCGAGGTCGCTCGCGTCGTGCAACAGCATCCCGACGACCTGCGTCGACGTGGTCCCGGGCTTAGACGGCGTGATGATCACGACCTCACCGGAGCGCGGCTTGAACCGTTGCCAGCGATCACTGTCGGCAGAGACCCCGTGATGGCAGGGCACGAGGCGGACCCTAGCGAACGAACGAAACGGTGAGATCCGTTTCAGTATGGAAGAACCCGGCCACCGGAAGGCGACCGGGTTCTTCTGCAGGCGCTATCGGCTAGCAGCCGGTCGCAACCACATCACCAGCGGTGTGGCCACCACCAGTGGTCGGGTAATACGTCACGGAATACCCGGTTCCCGTGTGGACGTCACTGGTCCCGGTAGCCGGTCCGGTCGATCCCGTGAAGCCGGCGTCCCACTTCAGGAACTGGTTACCACCGGCCGGGTCCGTCACGTTCGGAACGAGGTGCGCCGGGTACCCACCCGTCTTCGCGTAGTAGGCCTCGACGCCCGTCTGGATCGTGCTCAGGTCCGTCTTGCAAGCGGCCACCGTCCCGCGGTCGGTGATACCGCCCACGGCGAACAGCACGATCCCGGCGAGGATGCCGAGGATCACGATCACGATCATGAGCTCGATGAGGGTGAATCCCCCCTCCTCGCGAGCCCGCTCGATCATGCGATGCATGTTTCCCTCCTCTCAACTGACAACATTGCTACGGTCTATGACTGACGAAGGTGTATGCGTGAGACATCCCTCCCTTCGTCACCCACGTGCAGCACCGAGCCCATCAGAACTGCACCTGGTTGTAGATGCCGTACATCGCGGAGATCATCGCGATGGCGACGAACCCCACGGCACAGCCCATGAACAGGATCACCGCAGGTTCGAACAGCGAGGTAAGACGCTGGATCTTGAATTCGAGTTCTTCGCCGTAGAAGTCCGAGCCAACGGTCAATTGCTCGTTCAAGGTGCCGGTGTTCTCCCCTACCTTGACCATCTGGATGACGGCACCCGGGAACAGCTTCATGTCGGCCATCGGCCGCGCGAGGCCCTCGCCGCGCATCATCGCGTCGTGAACGTCGTCGATGCCCCGCTTGAAGATGACGTTCTTGGTGGAGTCCCCGAGGACGCCCATCGCGTCCGGAAGTGGGACGCCCGCCCGCATCATCGTGGCGAGGAGGCGACAGAAACGCTCGATGATCGCGAACAGGACGACTTGACCGATCACGGGCAAGCGCAGGATGAACTTGTCCTTCAAGCGCCGACCCCACGTCGTGCGTACGATCGCCATCGGGATCGCAACGAGCAGCACCAGCCCAACGATGATGAACGGCCAGTAGTTCGACACGAAGTCCGTGAACGAGATCAGCAGGCGCGTCGGCAGCGGTAGCGATGCATTGAAGCCCTCGAAGAAGGTCTTGAACTTCGGCAGGACGAACGTCGACAGCACAATCACGGTGCCGATCGCCATCACCAGAACGATCGATGGATAGACCAGCGCGCTCTTGATCTGGTTGCGGGCCTCGAGATCACGCTTGATGTAGCCGGCGAGTTCCGCAAGGACGTCGTCGAGACTTCCGGTGAGCTCCGCCGCCCGCACCATGTCGACGTAGAACTTGGGGAACATGCTCTCGTACGGCCTGAGCGCGTCAGAGAATGTCTCACCATTCGTCAGTGAATCCCTGACGCCCAGCAAGACGTCGCGCAGGACCTTGTCGTCGGTCTCCTCCTCGATCACCTCGAGCGACTCGATCAACGGGATACCGGCACGAACGAAGGCCGACAGCTGCCGCGAGAAGTGCATCAGCTCGTCCTGCTTGAGCTTCTTCCGCGTGATCTCGAACTGCAGGACCTTGCGCTTCTCTCGAAGCGTGGAGACGTCGTAGCCCTGCTCGACGAGGCCGGCCATGGCGGTCTTGATCGAGGTGGCCTGCGTGACGCCGCTGACTTGCTTCCCCGCCTCGGTGGTCGCTTGGTATCGGAATCTGCCCATGGAGTCCTCAGACCGCGTAGATGTGCCGGAGCACTTCGGAGATCGTGGTGACGTCGTTCGCCACCATCTGGATCCCGGCGTCCCGGAGCGGCCGCATCCCCTCGGCGACCGCCAATTCCTGGATCTCGTCATGGCGGGCCTTACGCGCGATCAGCTGCCGCATCGGCTCGGTGACGGCGAGCAGCTCGTAGACCCCGATCCGGTCCTCGAACCCCGTCTGGAAACAGAAGTTGCACCCCTCGCCACGCCAGAACTCATCCTTCGGNGGGCCACCGAGCCGCAGATAGAACTCGACCTCTTCGTCGCTTGGTCGATACNTCACCGAGCACGAGCGACAGATGCGCCGCACAAGCCGCTGGCCAACCACGCCCACTACTGACGACGCCACGAGGAACGGCTCGATGCCGAGATCGAGGAAGCGCTCCAATGCACCCGCTGCGTCCGTACCGTGTAGCGACGTGAGGACCAGGTGTCCGGTGAGCGCCGACTGGATGCCGATGCGCGCGGTCTCCACGTCGCGCATCTCGCCGACCAGGATGATGTCGGGGTCCTGACGGAGGATCCCACGCAACCCCCCGGCGAACGTCACGCCGGCCTGGTCCTGGATCTGGATCTGGTTGATCGACGGCAGCACGTACTCGACCGGATCTTCGACCGTCATGATGTTGCGCTCGCTGTTGTTGATCTCGGTGAGCGCCGCATACAGCGTGGTCGTCTTGCCGCTTCCGGTCGGGCCGGCACAGATCACCATCCCGAACGGCGAGCGGATCAGCCTCGAGAACCGGTCGTGGGTTTGCTCGGGCATCCCGAGGTCGCCGAGCCGAAGCAGCGAGCGATTCTTGTCGAGCAGCCGCATGACGCACTTCTCGCCCCAGATCGTTGCCGTCGTTGCGACGCGGACATCGAGCGGACGGCCGTCGACGTTGATCGCCATCTGCCCGTCCTGCGGCTTGCGCCGCTCGACGATGTCCATGGCGGCAAGCACCTTGATGCGACTGACCACCGACGCGCCCATGTTCGAAGGAAGGGCCAGGACGTCGTGCAACGCGCCGTCGATGCGATAGCGCACGCGGACGCGGGATTCCTGTGGCTCGATGTGGATATCGGACGCGCGATCGCGTGCTCCCTGTTGCACGATCAGGTTCACGACTTGGACGACCGGCGCATCCTCCGCGGTGTCGGACTCTTCGACGGTCCTAGCGGTGATGGCCTCGGCCGCAAGGAATGCATCCACGTGTCTGCCGACGCCGGCGAGCGCTCGGTAGGACTTGTCGATCGCACGCCGGATGTCCGACTGGGGCGCGATCATCGGAATCACGGACATGCCGGAAGCGTCTGCGAGCTCCTTCACCGCGACTTCGTCCTGCGGATCGGCCATGGCGATCTGCAGCCGGCCGTCGGCTGTGCCGACCGGGATCGCGACGCGTGAGCGTGCGAGCGATTCGGGGATCAGGGCGATCGCGGCTTCATCCGGCGCGCTCTTGCGAAGGTCGGCAAGCGGCACCCCCAGCCGCCCGGACAGCACGCGAGCCAGGTCGAAGTCATCGATCGCGCCGAGCTCGACGAGCAGCTCCCCCAGACGCTTGCCCGAGGCGGACTGTTGCAGCAACGCCTCGTCGAGCCGACTCGCGGTGACGAGCTGGCTCTCGATGAGCAGCTCGCCCAAGCGGAGCGCGTCGCGCCGCTCTGCGTCCGGGCCCGGACCTACGGATGCCACGGGCGCGACGGACGCCACGGCCGGCTCCGAGTCCCATGTTGACCCCTTGATGGCGACACCTGCCCTCTCCACGCGCCACGGGAAACGAGCCCCAGCGCCGAAGGGACGGGGGGAAGTCGCCCGAACGGGGGGTTGGTCCCCCCACAACGTCCGATGTAGCCGGTATCCTCCTCGCCCCCTGGGCAGCTCCGCATCGTCCAGACGGCTAGGTATTTCGGCCTAACCGGGCGGCGCGGACCTCGGCCGAATGCCAGGCAACGTTCTCGGGCTCACGCCTTCGCGATGCCTCCATCGCTGCGCCGAGCGTTCGCGTTACAGTCACGCGGTCATTTCCGTTCCGACCGAGGGGGAGCTCCTGATGCGTCGCTCGTTCCGCGCACTCATCGCGACCGGTCTGTGTCTCGCGATCGCCGCAACGGCGAGCGCGGCCTTCGCCGGACCCGGCGACCTGGACAAGACGTTCAGCGGCGACGGGTTCAAGGTGGTCGACTACGCGGGAGGGACCGACATCTTCTACGGCGTCGCGGCGCACGGGAACGCACCGACGACATGCGGCGTCGGTAGCAACGAGGCGACCCTGACGTCGTTCACCGCCGGTGGTGGCTTCAACAAGAATTTCAGCGGTGACGGGACGTGGCGGCAAGACGTCCTCGGCCACGGCTACAGCTACCTCGAGGCGTGCCGGTTCCTGAAGGACGGCCGGCTGGTCGCCGTCGGCGCCGCCGCGGGCGCGGATGGCAACGACCGCATGATCGTCGTGGTCCGCCGCCCCAACGGGAAGCCGGACACGAGCTTCTCGGGCGACGGCCTGGCCGTCTTCCGCTTCGCCGGGATCGCGGACTCCGATGCGTACGACCTCGCGGTCCAGCCCGACGGGAAGATCGTCGTCGCGGGCGAGGGATACGACGGAAGCACCACGCCCGCGAAGGGCTTCTTCGAGGTCGCGCGGCTGCGAGCCAACGGCGCGCTCGACAAGACGTTCAGCAACGACGGGCTCGCCAAGATCAACTTCGGGCCGAACGACGAGGGCGCCTGGAAGGTACAGCTCTTGCACGACGGCACGATCGTGCTCGCCGGCTGGATCAAGAACAACGCCGGCACCGAGTACAACACTGCAGTGGCCGAGCTGAAGCCCAACGGGGCGTTGGATCGGTCGTTCAGCAGCGACGGCATGGCGACGTACAACTTCCTCAAAGCCAATGATGACTACGCGCTCGGCATGGACATCGGGTCAGGCGGCGCGATCGTCCTTGGCCTCTATCGCTACGACGGCTCGTATCGAGCTGCGATCGCCGAGTTGAAGCCAGGCGGCAAACCGGCCGGACGGGACGTTCGGCACGCACGGTGCCGTCGACCTGAGCGCGATCACGGGCTACCTGTTCGATATCGCGCTCGATGCGAAGGGGCGGATCGACGGCGCGGGCGACTCCGTCAGCGACGGACTGGTACTGCGCGTGCACGCGTAGTCATCGATCGCCACCGGCCGCGCGGCGGAACGCGTCGCGCGGGTGTTCCAGCGAGCCGAGCTGCGCGAGGTCGCGCGGGAACAGCAGCGCGATCGTCCAGTCCAGCGCGATGCGCGCCTTGCGCGCGAAACTCGGCATGTAGAGCAGGTGGTACGTCCGGTGCAGGAACCACGCCGGGAACCCCTTGACGCGGATGCCGAACGGGTTGGCGACGCCGCGATAGTGGCCGAGCGAGCACAGCATCCCCTTGCTCTCGTAGCTGAAGCGTCGTAGCCGTCCGCCTTGCAGCGACGCCGCCACGTTGTCGGCGAGGACCCGCGCCTGCCTGAGCGCGTGTTGTGCCGTCGGCGGCGACGTTCCCTGGTTCGCATGGTCGTCCGGTACCGCCGCAACGTCGCCGGCGGCCCATGCCGAGTCGACACCGACGACCCGAAGCGCTGGATCGACCCGGACGCGCCCACGCTCGTCGACCGGGAAGCCCGCGGTTGCGGCGAGCGGCGACGCGCGCACGCCGGCGGTCCATACGAGCGTCTCGGCCCCGAAGGCGTCGCCATCCGACAGATGTACGACGTCGTTGTCGTCGATCCGGTCGAGCCGCGTCGACGTCCGGATCTCGATATCACGCTCGCGGAGCCGGTCGGCGGCGTACCCGGCAAGATCGGGATCGAGCTCGGGCAGGATCCGCGGCGAAGCCTCGACCATGACCCATCGCTGGTCGGCGCGTTCGACCGTCGGGATCGTGACGGTGGCGGAGCGAGCCAGGTCCTCGAGCTCGCCGAGCGCCTCGATCCCTGCGAATCCCCCGCCAACGAACACGAAGGTGAGCGCGGCGCGCTTCGCATCGGGGTCCGCCAGCTCCGCAGCCCGATCGAGCTGTGACAGGACGCGGTTGCGGAGCCAGATCGCCTCGGCAAGATCTTTGAACCCGACGCCGTGCTCGGCGAGGCCCGGGATGGCGAGCGTGCGCGACCACGAGCCGCCCCCATGACCAGCACGTCGTAGTCGATGCCACGCGGGTCGCCACCGGCCAGCCGGACCGATGCACGTTTCGCCGAGAGGTCGATCGCCTCGACCTCCCCGACGACGAGCTGGGTGCGGCGCAGGACCCGCCGCAGCGGGACGACGACGGCGCGCGGGTCGATCAACCCGCTCGCAACCTCCGGCAAGAACGGCTGATACAGCATGAAGTTCTCGGGGTTGACCAACGTCAGCTCGTGCGCCCGTGCGTCGAGACGGCGCTCGAGCCGGCGGGCTGCGTACATCCCGATGTAGCCGCCGCCGACGATCAAGATCCGCGCCACGGCCGAGTTATGCCCGCTCGAGCGCCGCGCGACCCTCGACGGCCCGCCCCACGGCGGCCCGAGCGAGCGCATCCAGGCGTTCCTCGAAGTGCGCGACGCCGGAGCGGAACGGGAAGCGCTCCCACCGGGAGCTGTCGGCCATGAAGCCTTCGCAATGCCGCAACGGCGGGCTCGTCGCTCGCATCCGGGTGCCACCCTACCGGGCGTTATCGCGGCAAGACGACGGTGGCTTATTCGGGCCGATCGCGTGGCCGGATCGAGACGGCCCGCCAGCTACGCCAGGCGTTCCTGCAGCGCGGCGTCGAGCGCTGCGATCCGGTCGGGGTCGCCGAGCTTGCGCCCCAGTTCGTCGCGCACGTAGAACGCGTCGACGACGCGCCCGTCGAAGGTGGCAACCTTGGCGAGATGGACGTCGATCCCGGAGCGGGACAGCACGTCCGTGATGTCGTACAGCAGCCCCATCCGGTCGGGCGCACCGATCTCGAGAACGGTCGAGAAGTCCGAGGCGTCGTCATCGACGCGTACGGTGACCGGCGTGCGGACCTTGGGCGGCGGATAGTGGCGCCGCATCTCCTCGACCTTGCCCTCGATCGAGATGGCGCCTTCGATCACCCGTCGCAGGGTCTGGCGGAACGCGCGCCACCGCGCCTCGGTGATCTCGGCCTCGAAGACACCTTCGACGTCGAAAAGGTCGACGGCCACATGGTCGCTCGTCGTGAAGACCTGGGCCGACAGGATCGAGATGCCGCCTACGGCCAGCGCGCCGGCCACCGCGGCGAGGATCGCCGGTCGGTCGTACGTCACGACGAGGAGCTCGTACGTGCCTGGGCGGCTGCCCTGCACAGACGCCGTGCGGACCTCATCCGACGTCAGATACGGGCCGATGGTGCGGAAGTGCACTGCCGCCCGGTCGGGCTCAACCGACAGGAAGTAGCCGCGCGGCATCCGCAGGACGAACCCGTCGACCTCCCGCTCGGGCTCCGCGGCCAGCAAGGCGCGCACGGCACCGATCCGTTCGGTGAGGCTCGCGGCAAGCTCCTCGCCCATCGTTCCGCGCTCGAGCACGTGCCGCACCTTCGTGACCAGTTCGCGAACCAGCGCCTGACGCCACGGGGTCCACGCCGCAGGGCCGGTCGCGCCGGCGTCCGCAACCGCGAGGAGATACAGTGCGGCGAGCCGCTCGAGCGTGCCGATCGTTGCGGCGACGTCAAGGATCAGGTTCTCGTCGGTGAGATCGCGACGCGTCGCCGTGTCGGGCAGCAAGAGGTGTTCGGCGACCATGAAGGCGACGAGGTCGGCGGCGTGCTCGTCGAGCCCCATCGCGCGCACCTGCTCGCGCGCGACCTCCGCGCCGACCGGCACGTGCTCGCCGCGCCCGACCTTGCCGATGTCGTGCAGCAACGCGCCGAGCGCGACCGCCGCCGGGTCGGTCAGGGCCGGCACCAGCTCAGCAGCGAGTGGATCCCCGTCGGGAACGTCGAGCAGCGCATCGACGGCGGCCATCGTTCGGAGGAGATGCCCATCGACGGTGAACCGATGGTACGGGTCGCGCTGGGGCCGGCTGCGGACGTCGCGCCATCCCGGTACAAACCGCTCCAAGACGCCGACCCGATCGAGAACGTCGAGCGCCGACAGACCCGCATCGCCGCGCCGAAGGAGCGTGAGGAACGCGTCGCGGGTGCGCTCTTCCCACACGACCGGATCGGGGACAGCCGCCGTCGCGATCGCGTCGACGAGCGTCGGCGGGATCG
>C688J18823_10002159_pt1 | contig 12303 bp, 12 predicted proteins | sample HopSoiMetagenom1_FD_18823 | JGI IMG/M metagenome (IMG submission 18823) | reverse complement strand
AGCGACGGGCGCGCGGTCGACGAGACCGACGGACGTTACGTCGACGACTCGACGGATGGCCGCACGGTCGACGAGGCGGACGGCCGCTACGCGGACGACCGGACTGAGAGTCGCTACGTCGACGATTCCCCGCCGACGCGGACGACCGACCGGACCTAGGACAAGCATCAGGCGAAGCCGCCCTCGAGGGGCGGCTTTAGCCTGCTTTCAGGGATGAACGGCCGCTGCGCTCACGCCGATGCCTGGAGAGCCATGTCGGACGCTCTCGTGCCTCCGGCCGGGGGGAGAGGCACAGAGCTTCTCCTGGCCCATTGCGCTGCGCTCACGCGGCTGGACGACGCGCGTGCGCCCGCGTCCGAACGGTTGGAGCACGCCCTCGGCGGCGACCTGGCGCGAATGCTCGTGCTCGCCCTCGCGTCGCGGCGGACGCGCTCGGTCGAGCTCGCGGCCTAGCGGCCGCGGTCGCTAGACGTCCTCGCCCTGGGTCCGGACGAACAGGAAGATCGCGCCGAAGCTCAGCAGGCCGAGCAGGAACGACGTGCCGCTGCTCACTCCGACCGCGCGCAGCCCGATCCAGACGAACAGGCCGAGACCGAACGCCCAGAGGAACGAGGTGATCCCACGGTCGATGCTCGGCGGGCGGAGGTGCACGGCGCGACGATAACTCAGTCAGCGGACTGGGGGGCCGGCCTCGCGACGGCGTATCGGACCATAAAAATTCGCCGAGCCGGTTTCGCTTTCGTCCACCGCTTCCACTGACTTTCCGCCATCCGCCTTGCGGCGACTTCGTACAGCCTTTGGATTCGGTTTCGACCTACTTGCGCTCCGCGCTCGGCGCAATCGGCAACCTACGAGATCTACCAGGGCTGTTTCAACCCCGTCCCCAACGTCACGGCCGCATTTTGCGGAGTTTTCTGTTTTCAACATTTCCACAGCGATTTTTGCAGCTGTGGATAGGTCTGTGGAAAGCGCCTAGACCGTGAAGACGATGAGCGACGCAAGCCCTGCACAGAGGCAGTAAACGGCGAACGGCGTCAGCTTGTTCGTCTCGAAGTAGCGCATCAGGAACCGCACCGACGCCCAGGCGGCAACGCCGGCGCAGAGGGCGCCTGCGAGCGCGGGGCCGCGGACGCCGTTGCCGTCCGGCCCGAAGAGATCAGGCAGCTTGAGCAGCGCGGCTGCGCCGATGATCGGCGTCGCGAGCAGGAAGGCGTAGCGCGCGGCGTCCTCGTGCGTGAGCCCGACGAAGAGCGAGCCGCCCATCGTGACGCCGCTGCGGCTGATCCCGGGGAAAAGAGCGGCGGCCTGCGCGGTCCCGACGCCGACCGCTTCCTTCCAGCCGAGCGTCGAGAGCCGTTTCTCGGCCTCCTCGGAGGTCGGCTCCTCGGGCCGGTGCTCGAGCTCCGCCGCCCGCTGCTCGGCGCCCGGTGCCCGTCGCCGGAGCCACTCGGCGGCAAACAGGAGGAGGCCGTTCACCATCAGGAACACCGCCGCGGCGCTCGGATTCGCGAACAGCTTGCGGATCGGGTGCTCGAAGAGGAGGCCGAGCAGGCCGGCCGGGATCGTGCCGACGATCAGCAGCCACGCGAGCCGCGCGTCGGGGTCGGCGGCGCCGATCTGCCGGTCGCGGAGGCTCCGCCCGAGCCCCTTGATGATTCGGCCCCATTCGCGGATGAAGAACAGGAGCAGGACGATCGCAGTCGCCAGATGCGTCGCGACGAGGAACGCGAGGAAGTACGGGTCCTTCTGGTTCAGGTCCCAGCCGAGGAGCTTCGGGAGGATCACCGCATGGCCGAGGCTCGAGATCGGGAACAGCTCCGTGATCCCCTGGAGCAGACCGATGACGATCGCCTGGAAGTAGGAGATCGAGTGGGCCGCTGCGACGACCACTATGCGGCAGGTGCGGCGCGGTCGCGCGGCCCGGTGCGGAACCAGGCGAATGCGAGACAGGCGAGGCCGAGCAAGATCGCGGCGATGCCGTGCTTCACGTGGTGGTGGCTCGTCGGCTGGGAGGAGTGGCCGGGGAAGAACGACGGGAGCTGGTGCGCGTTCTGGACCATGTAGATCACGCCGATGACGATCAGCACGATTCCGAGCAGGGCGGCAAGCAGCCCGAGCAGGCGATCGTTCCGCACGGTATTGACGATAGAGCAGGCGGAGGACATCCGCGCCAATTCATCCGTCTAGTTCGGCGTCAGCCGACCGGCGTCCTCAGGAGTGACGCGAACGGGATGCCGCTCGCCGGGTCACGGTAGACCGCGCGGTAGAGCGTGGGGGAGCCGGGCGGGGCGTCGCGGAACGCGAACGAGCCGTCAGCGGCCAGCGGGACCGTCGCGACGAGCGTCCTCGCGCCGCGTGCCTGCTCGCGGAAGATGTCGACCGTTCCGCTGACGACGCCCGCTACGCGGCCGCTGAGCGCGCCGTCCGCGCCGGCGGTGAGCTCGACCCGGGTCGCGGGCCGGGTGGGGGAGGTGAACCACTCGCGGCCACGGCCGGTCGAAAGCAGGAGCTGGCGCGAGCCCCGGTTGTCGACCGCATAGCCCGCGACCGCGCCGTCGAGCTCGGCGGTCGCGCCGTCGGCGTCGGCGACGAGCCCGGCGGTCGAGACGCCGTCGCCGATCTCGACGCTCTCGTTCGCAGCGACCTCAGGGCGGCCGTCGGCGAGCGCGAGGCCCGCGACGAGGGCGTGGCTGAACACGATCGAGGTCGTCTCGGTGTCGGCGCGCTCCGTCAGGAGGACGTCGGTCTCGCCGAAGGTCGGTTGGAGAAGCGTCGCGGCGGTCCAGGTCGAGTCGCCGGCGGCGGCCGAGAAGACCGGTCCCACGCCCTGGCCGCGTGTCGATGCGAACAGGAACTGGCCCAGCCAGCGCTTGCCGTCCCGGAACCACTCGATCCCCTCGGTGCTGTACGTCTCGACGACGTGTAGGCGTCCGCGGACGAGCACCGGTGTCGCCGACGGCGGGAGCGACGCCGGCGGGAAGCCCTTCTGCGTGATCGCGGTCGTCTTCAGCCTGCCACTGCGGTCGGGCCGGACGAGGCGGAGGAACGTGTCGCGCGACGGCCGGGCGACGGCGTAGGCGACCGCCGGGACACCGGCTGCGTCGAGCGCCAGGCCGGGGATTCCGAGGACGCTCCGCGCTGCGGCGCGGACGACGGGCTGAACCCGGAAACCCGCCGGGCCCTGCCGGACGAGTACGATTCTCGAGCCGTTCGCGTCACGAACGAGGACAGAGACGCGGCTACGCGGGTCGACGACGCTGCCGGCGAGCTCGATCCGGCCGGCCGCGAAGGGCAGGCAACGCACGGCGAGCCTGTCGCGCCAGCCGGTCGCGGTTCGGTGTGCGACGTGCAGCGCACAGCCGTCGACGTGCGCGACGTACGGCGTGCCGTTGCGCCCGACGGCGAGCGCTGCAGGCCCGGGCTTCTTGGAGACGAGCTCTGCGCCGGCACCGGCGGGGAAGACGAGCGCCGCGGTCATCGCCGATCCGATCCGTGCCAACTTGACATAACGCCTGTTCTCGTGCATTCGCATCGATCTCCCATAGCTAAGCGGAATCCTCGGATTCGGAACGCACCACTTGCGGAATCGCCGCGTACGTGAAATTCGCTCCGCGTAGAGTCGGAGCTCGGTATTTCATGCGCGAGGCAACCAGCCAGTCCGGCGACTGACGCGAGATTCACCACGAATTTTCGATCCGATGCTCGCCGCGCCGCCTGCTCATCCCGCAAGGGTGATGCTCCTGGCGTCGGAGGCTCATATGCTCGCCGGACTCGGCGCCGACCCCGGCGCGGAGAACCAAGGAGGACCGCATGCTGCTGGCAACCACGAAGGTCGAGGACATGGATCGCTTCCTCAGGATCTTCTCGACCAAGGGCGCTGAGAAGCGCCAGCAGCACGGGTCGAAGGGCTCGACCGTCTTCCGCGATCCGGCCGAAAACGACAGGGTCTGGGTGATCTTCGACTGGGACGCGGACGGCTGGCAGAGCTTCGTCTCCGACCCGGATGTCCCGCCGATTCTGCAAGAGGCCGGGCACGTCGGCCGGCCGCAGGCCGCGGAGCTCGCGGGTCAGTACAACGCGTAGCACCTCCGGATCTGGCGCGACGTCGAGGAGGTTGCGGGCGGCGCCCCGGAGGGACACCGCCGCCCGCGGGTTGAAGGAGGTTCGCGTCCGTCGACCAGCCGCTTCGTCGAGCCTTCCCGAAGCGAGCTACTTCAGGTAGCGATCGAACCAGTCGAGCAGGATCTCGAAGCGCTGCACGCGGTGTGTCGGTGAGCCCGAGCGCGTCAGTTCGTGGCCTTCGACCGGGAACCGAACGAACTCGACGTCCTTCTGCGCGAGGCGCAACGTGATGAACAGGTGCTCCGCCTGCTCCACCGAACAGCGCAGGTCGTTCTCCGAGTGCATGATCAGCAGCGGCGTCTCGATCGACGAGGCGTACGTCGACGGCGAGTGCTTGACCCACGCGTCGAGGTCCTCGTAGAGCAACGAGCCGAACTGGCCGGCGAACGCCCAGAAGACGTCGCTCGAGCCGTACGCCGAAACGAGGTTGTTGACCGCGCGCTCCGAGCATGCCGCCTTGAAGCGGTTCGTGTGGCCGACGATCCATGACGTCATGTACCCGCCGTAGGAGCCGCCGAGGACGCCGAGGCGGTCCGCGTCGACGAAGTCGAACCGCTCGACCGCGGTCTCGATCGCGGCCGTCAGATCCTGGTAGTCGACGGTCCCCCAACCGGGCCCCTGGTCGTTCGAGGGCCCGCGAATCGCGCGTCCCCAGGCTTCGCTGTACCCCGAGGATCCGCGCGGATTCGCATACACGACCGCGTAGCCCGCGCCGGCGTATACCTGGAACTCGTCGAAGAACCCGGTCGAGTACTGCGTGAACGGGCCGCCGTGGATCGAGAGCAGCGTCGGGTACCTGCGGCCTTCCTCGAAGCCGGCAGGGCGGACGATCCAGCAATCGACCTCCGACCCGTCCTCCGACCGCGCCGTGTAGCGCTCCGGTGTCGAGAGCGAGCGGCCGTCGGCGAACCGCGCGCCGTGGCGCGTCAGCTGCCGGCCACCCGAGAAGAGCTCCGGGAGCGTGGTCGCGCTCGACGCGGTGTGGACGACAACGCCGTTTGCGGCGTCGAAGCCGGTGATCGCCTGCTCACCCGCCACCAGCCGCTCGGGCGCGCCGCCGCGCGGCGCGACGGCGTAGACGTGCGTGTTCCCACCGTCCTCGACGGCGAAGACGATCTTCTCGCCGTCCCACAGCGGATCGCGAAGCGGCGGATGCGGGGTGCAGTTGCGGTCGAGGTCCGTCGTCAGCACGCGCGACTCGCCTCCGCCGGGAGCGATGACGGCGATCTGACCGTGACGCGGCCAGTCCATCGTCCCTTCGGAGTACGTGAACGCGATCAGCGAACCGTCGGGCGCCCAGACCGGCGATCCGCAGCCGCCGTCCGTGCGCGTGATCTTGTTCGGCTCGCCGCCGGCTGCGTCGACGACGTAGACGTCGCTCGCGAGCTTGATGTCCCAGTCGTCGTCGCGCGCCGAGATGAACGCGATGCTCGTTCCGTCGGGAGACCACGCCGGCGTCCCGTCCTCGAAATCGCCGGTCGTCAACTGCACCGGCTCGCCTCCGCCGTCGACGTCGACCACGAAGAGATGCGTCCGGCGGTCGCCCGTCCACCCGACGTTGTCGAGCTTGTAGCTCAGACGTGTGAACCGCCGCGGCGCGCGCTTGCGATCGTCCTCCTCCTCATACGCGTCGTTGCGGACGCGCGCCGCGAACGCGATCTTCGTCCCGTCCGGCGACCACGCAGGCTCGCTCGGGTCCTCCTTCAGCGAGGTGATCTTCCGCGCCTCGCCGCCGGCGAGCGGGAGGACGTACAGCTGGGCCGTCTTCTCCTCCCCGCGCGACGACGTGAACGCCAGGCGGCTCCCGTCCGGAGACCAGCGTGGCGACGAGTCGCGTTTCGCCCCTGACGTGAGCTGGCGCGGTGCCGTCGATCCATCGACGGACACGAGCCAGATCGCGCTGCGGTAGTCCTTTTCCTCCGGGTCGATCCACCACACGACGTACGCGACCTCGCGTCCGCCGGGTCGCAGACGCGGATCGGCGACGCCTGTCAGCTCGAAGACGTCCTGCGGAACCATCGCCCCCACCGCGCCGGACACTACCCTTGACCGCCGAGCGGCCGCCTGCGAGTCTGCGCCGCCGGGGTTTGCGGTTTGCAGCTTGGGGTTTGGCATCGGGCAGGACGAGGCAAGGACCGAACGCGGGACGATGACGGTCGAAATCGAGAGCATCCTCGAGAACGAGGACATTCAGCTCCTGCTCGAGAACGCTGAGGCGCTCGGGTCGGTGCGTCAGCCTGATCTCACCGAGGTGATCGAGGCGCACCAGCTGGACGCGCTCGAAACGGACGCTCTCTTCAGCGAGATCGAGCGGCGCGGAATCGAGCTCATCGATCCCGAGAAGGAGAAGGAGCCGCCGCCTCCCCCGCTCCAGACGTCCTATGAGACGACGACTGATGCGCTGCAGCTCTTTCTCCGCGAGGCCGGGCGGCATCCGCTCTTGACGGCGGCGCAGGAGGTCGAGCTCGCGAAGAAGATCGAGCGCGGCGACATGGCGGCGAAGCAGCGGATGATCCAGTCGAACCTCCGCCTCGTCGTCTCGATCGCGAAGAACTACCGCAATCAGGGCTTGCCCTTCCTCGACCTGATCCAGGAGGGCACACTCGGCCTGATCCGCGCGGTCGAGAAGTTCGACTGGCGGCGCGGCTACAAGTTCTCGACCTACGCCACTTGGTGGATCCGTCAGGCGGTCGCGCGTGCGCTCGCCGACAAGGCCCGGACGATCCGGATGCCGGTCCACATCGTCGAGCGGCTCCAGAAGATGAACCGCGCCGAGCGGACGCTCTGGACGCAACTGGGCCGCGAGCCGACGCTCGAGGAGATCGCTGACGAGGCGTCGCTCCCGCTCCAGCAGGCGATCGAAGTGCGTGCGGCTGCGCGCGCTTCGGCATCGCTCGACCAACCGGTCGGCGAGGCCGATGACGCGGTGTTCGGGGACTTCGTCGCGGGCGACGACCCGCTGCCGGAGGACGAGGTCGAGGTCTCGCTGCGCTCGCAGGCGTTGGCGGCGGCCCTTTCGTCGCTGCCGGACCGCGAGCGGCACGTGCTGGTGTTGCGGTACGGCCTCGATGACTCCGAGCCGAAGACGCTCGAGGAGATCGGTCGGCGGCTCGGCCTGACCCGCGAGCGCGTCCGCCAGATCGAGCTGGAATCCCTCAGGCGGCTCTCGACGCTTCGCGAGATGCAGTTCGTGTCGGCGTAGCGAGCCCGAGCGCCGTCCCGTCGAACAGCGGCACCGCGCGGTCCTCGCCGAGACGGCGGGCCGCGAGTGCATAGGCATCGTCGAGCTGCGGCGGGCGTGTGCGCCGGTGGCCGTCGGACGCGACGATGGTCGCAACCCCGCGCTCGAGCAGGTCCCAGCCAACCTCCGCCGCATCCTCGCCGTGGCGTCCGAGCAAGGACGTGGCGTTGACCTGCAGCGTCCAGCCGCGGTCGCCCAGCTCGTGGGCGAGCGCCGGCCGGTCGAGCACCGCCTCCGTGCGCTCCGGATGGGCGATCACGGGGCGCAGCCCCGCAGACTCGACGTGCTCCGCCAGCGCGACGAGCACACCCGCGTCGCCGACAAACGGGACCTCCATCAGGACGCAGTCGGTGCCTTCGAGGAGGTAGCGGTGCGGGTCTTCCGCGAGCAGCGGACGCGTCGGCGTCAGCTCCCAGCCGAGGCGGAGCTCTAGCGGCGCTTCGGTACGTAGCCGCGCGAATGCGAGGCGGATGTCTTCCTCGCGTCCCTCGGTCAGCGGCAGGTGGGGCCAGACGTGCGGCGTCGCGAACAGGATCCGCGTGCCGTGTTGCGCCGCGTCCCGGCAAAGCGAAACGCCCGTCTGCAGGTCTTCTGCCCCGTCGTCACCCGACGGCGCGACGTGTGAGTGGCAGTCGACGAAGCGAGGCTCCATGCCTCGCACCGTAGCGGTTAGGTCCGGAGGTACAGCTCGAGGTCGGGAGCGACCATCCGCAGCTCCCGCAAGGCGCGCGACTCGAGCTGACGGACACGCTCGCGCGTGATGCCGAGCCCGGCCCCGACTTCCTCGAGCGTCTGCGGCGCCTCGCCGTTCAGCCCGAAGCGAAGCGCAAGGACTCGTCGCATGCGCGGGTTGAGCCGGAGGAGCGCCTCGGCGAGCTCATGGCGCCTGAGTTTCGTGGAGGTCGTCTCGTCGGGTCGCTCCGAGTTGACGTCCTCGATCAGATCGGCGTACATCGACTCACCGTCGCCGACGGGCGTCTCCAGCGAGACGGGATCCTCGACGAGGTCGAGCAGCTCCTGCACGCGCTGCGGCGTGAAGCCGCTCTCCTTCGCCAGCTCCTCCTGCGTCGGCTCGCGGTTCAGCTTCTGCGCGAGCTGCCGGCGCGCGCGCATCAAGCGGCGCACCTGGTCGGCGACGTGGACGGGCAGGCGGATCGTCCGGCCCTGGTCGGCGAGCGCACGTGTGACCGCCTGGCGGATCCACCACGTCGCGTACGTCGAGAGCTTGTAGCCCATCTTGTAGTCGAACTTCTCGACCGCGCGGATCAGCCCGAGGTTCCCTTCCTGGATCAGGTCGAGCAGCGGGACGCCGGCCTTCGTGTAGTTGCGCGTGATCGACATCACGAGTCGCAGGTTCGACTCGATCAATTTCTTCTTCGCGGCCTCGTCGCCGTCGTCCTTGCGGCGCGCGAGCTCGCGCTCCTCCGCCGGCGTGAGCAACGGGCCATCGCCGATCGCCCGGACGTAGAGCTTCAGCGGATCCTGCGTCGCCTCGGCCTGCGCGGCGCGCGGCGCTTCGACCTCGTCGTCGTCTTCTGCCTCCGCCTCGTCGGCGGAAGCCTCGACGGTCTCGTCTTCCTCCTCGACCTCCGGCAGAAGCTCCAGCCGCGGTTCGACGACGAGGGGCGCTTCGAGCGGGAGGTCCGGGAGCGGCCGCTGCTCCATCATGCGAGGGATATCGGCCGCCGCGAGAGGACTCTTGAGCGATCCGTCAACCCTCCTCCGAGGGATGCAGGTACCTCACAAAACCTTGACCTAACTCCGATGTCCGCCGATGCGTCTAGAACCATGGAACCGAGGACGGCCCCGAGCGCGTTCTTCCTTATATGTGTGGCATTGCCGGATACAGCCTGAGCACTGCTGCGCCCCTCGACCGGACGGTCGCGGCGCGGGCACTGCTCGCGGGCATCGCCGAGCGCGGCGCCGATGCTGTCGGCTACGCGTATCGCGGCGAGACACCGGACGTCACGGTCCACAAGCAGCGGAGCGGCGCGAGCGCGCTGGTCGAGCACATCGGTGTCCCCGGCTCGGCGACGCAGCTACTCGTGCATGTGCGCGACTACACGAAGGGCCATCCGAGCCTCGAGGCCAACAACCACCCGGTCCGCCACGGATCGGTGGTCGGCATCCACAACGGGATCATCGTCAACGACGACGAGCTGTTCGAGCGCGAGCGGATCGCGCGCGCTGAGCCCGCAATGAGCGTCGACTCCGAGATCATCTTCGCGCTGGCCGAACGTGCCCGGGGACGCACCGCGTGGGCCCTCGAGCGGCTCGTCGGCTCGATGGCGACGGCGTGGCTCGACGAGGGGCGGCCGGAGCTGCTGCTCGCGCGCGGAATGGGCCGGCCGCTCTGGATCGGCACAGCTGACGGGGCGTTGTTCTTCGCCTCGACGCGGCAGGCGCTCGAGCTCGTCGAGACCTACACACCGGTCAGGCTCCGCAAGCGTGAGCTCGGGACCGGCCGCGTGCTCGCGGTCGACGAGGGGCGGGTCGTCGGTCGGGCGTCCTTCCGCCCGGACATGTCGTTCGTCGAGACCGACGAGCTCCCGGCCGTGCGCGCGCCGCACGAGCGCGAAGCGACGCTCCGCCGGCTCGCCGCGCTCCACGCCGCCTAGACAAGAGCCCCGTCCGGCCCGACCTGCACGCCCTCCTCGCCGAGGCGCTCGCGGATCAGGAACTGGAACGTCGACCACGCGCCGCGGCGCGCGTCGAACATCCGGTAGACCTGCCACTCGCTGAGGAGCGCGTCATCGTTCTTGCGGGCCTCCGTCCAGTCGGCGAACTTCGGCAGGCGCCCGAGCCGGCGCGCGAGCGCGACGCCTTGCTCGACCGCGCGCTCGAGCCGCTCCTCCCCCACCGGCACGTCGAACCCCGCCTCGCGGAGCGCGCTCGAGAGCGAGCCGAACGTGTGCCAGTAGAGCGACTTCGACGGCATCGAGCCGCGCCGCTCGTCCAGATCCTTCGCCGTCGGGACGCGACCCAGCTCGTCGCCGAGCTGCCTCAGAAGTCCCACGAGCTCGTCGCGGCGCGCGAAGCGGCGCGGCACGAGCCCGGCAGCCCGCTTGGCCTCGTTCCAGCTGCCGAAATGCTCGATCACCGTCTGCGGATGCACCGTCGTCTTCGGGTCGGCGGCGAACTCGCGCATCGTCGGTGAGCGGTTCAGCCGCTCGGCGCAGGCGCGCAGCTCGGCGAGGATCTGCTCGTCCGAGTAGCGCTTCCGGATGCCGGCCTGGAACGACGCGAGCGCCTTGGGGTCGATGCCGGCGACCGCCCGGTAGGGCTGCTTCCGGGCCATGCCAAACAGGATAGAGCAGTCTGGAAAAACCGCAAGAGCGGCCGAGCAGCCGTGACGCTTGCCGCCCTGCCGGTGCCCGGCACGGCATGTCCGAAGGTCAGGCGTCGGTCAGGCGACCGACGCTGCGGGCGCGCGCTCGGCGTCGGACTCCAGCGTCTCGAGCGGCAGGATCCGCTCCAGCGCGCCGACGCAGCGCGGGCAGAACTGTGTCCCGGCCGCGCGGCGAAGCTCGGCGAGCGCCTCGGCGGCCGGTCGCGCGGCGCGGTAGATCCGCGTCGTCAGCATCGAGTCGAGCGCGTCGGCAACGTGGATGATCCGCGCACCGAGCGGGATCTCCTCGCCGCGCAGGCGGTCCGGGTAGCCGGTCCCGTCGAAGCGCTCGTGGTGGTGGCGGATCGCGGGGACGGCGTCGTTCAGGAAGCCGAGCCGGTCGATGATCCGCGCGCCTTCCTCCGCATGCCGCTGCATCAGCGACCACTCGTCCGGCGTAAGGCTCGCCGGCTTCAGCAGGATCGCGTCCGGAATCGCGAGCTTGCCGATGTCGTGGAAGAGGGCCGCGTGGCCGAGCAGGTCGAGCTCTGCCTGCGAGAGCCCCAGCTCGCGGCCGATCGCGAGCGCCAACTGCTGGACGCGACGCGAGTGACCTGCGGTGTACGAGTCGCGCGCGTCGACGGTCGCCGACAGCGACTCCATCGCCGCGGTCGAGCGTTCCTTGAGCAGCTTGTTCGCTTGCTCGAGCGAGACGTTCTGCGACTGGATCGTCTCGGCTGCCTGGCGCAGCTTCTGGGCGCTGCGTTGGGTGTGCTTGAGGTACGCCTCCTGCGTCTTGCGCATGAGCACGAGCGGCACGGCGAAGACGCCGAGCGCGAACAGCTTCACGGCTTCGTACGCGAGCGCCATGACGCCGCCGATGAACCCGTAGACGAGGTAGTGCGGCAGGAGCCACGCGAACCGCTCGCGGAAGACGGCCCACCAGCGCTCGTGGCCTTCGACCGCGAGCGCGAACGAGAGGAGGCCCATGTTCACCGCGAAGTACGCCGCGCCCGCGCCGAGCCCGAGGCCCGCGACGGCGAGGCGGTGCTGCGTCCCGTCCGGCACGAAGTCGCCGAGCTTGAACACGCTCGCCGCTGCGAGCGACGCCAGCGTCAGCGCGCCGACGTTGAAGAGGACGCGGTGCAGCTCGGAGCGCCGCGCGCTCCACTCGACGGCCGCGCTCGCGATCGCGAGGGCGAGCGCCGCGCGCGGCCCGAACAGCGCCGCGCCGGCGAGGCAGCCGACGGCGCCGATCGAGATCGAGCCGCCTTCGGCTTCGAGCGCCAGCGCCTGGCCGATGCCGATCAGCGCGATCACGGTCAGGAGGCCGAGAATGTCCTTGGACGTCCAGGTGACGACGAGGCCGGCGATGCCCGCCCCCACTCCGGCCGCGCTGACGAGCCCGACGATCAGGCCGAGCCGCCACGACAGCGCAAGAAAGCGCGGCCCGTGGACGGCGTGCGGCCGCGGATGCGGGTCGCTGCGCCGCTCCTCCTTCGGCTGCACCGGGCCCGCGGGCGGCAGGACGCTGTGGTGCTGCCCGTCCTCGGGAACCGCGACGAGCCGCGTCTGCCGCTCGGCCGGCATCAGCAGCGGCTCGGAGCTCGCG
>C688J18823_10002158_pt1 | contig 12303 bp, 14 predicted proteins | sample HopSoiMetagenom1_FD_18823 | JGI IMG/M metagenome (IMG submission 18823) | reverse complement strand
CCGGATCGATTCCGAAACCTTCTTCTCGAAGTTCGAATAGGCGTGAACGATATACCAGCGCTTGTCCATGGTTTGGGTTCCGGTGCTCATCAGTGGACGCCCAGCAGGAAGGTGACGACGTAGCGAATGATCAGATCCGAGGTGAAAAAGAAGATCGAAGCCAGCGCAACCATCACGAACACCATGATCGTGGTGATCGTCGTCTCACGGCGCGTCGGCCAGGTGACCTTGGCGGTCTCCGAGCGCACTTCCTGCAGGAATTTGAACGGGCTGAAAGCCATCGTTGGTTACCGCGTCCTTCGTAAGACGATTGTGATTTAAAGCGAATCCGAACAGCCCTTTTGCGCCCAGCCCTCTCTCGAAGGATGAGCGCCAAGCGGGCTCGATTGTTCGGGGGAATTCAAAGCCGCGCCGGATATCCGCATTTAGCGGGCCGGCTGCAGGTGGCGGGTATCTACTGCCAGCCGGGCAAAAGGTCAAGGTACGGGGTGCCGCGGGGGCTCCAAACGGCCCCTTTTGGGGGCCAAGCGAAAAAGGGCCGCCGGCCGGCCATTGGTTAATTCCCGGGTACAGCCTTTCCTCAAATGCGCACAAGCCCGCGATCCGGATTTTAAAAGCTCCCTTCTATGCTGTGCGCTCCAAATATGGGGAACGAGACCATGGCTATGCTAGGCCAAGACCTGGAAAGACCCTCGGGCGAGACGGCCTGGACCGTGCTCGACGCGGCGAACGACCTCGGCGACATCATCACGATCGATGCATGCCGGAGAGTGATCGACGCCGATCTGCGGGGCGAGACTCCCGCCCGATCGGACGTAGCTGTGCTCACCGCATTCTTCAGCTAGTTTCGGCCGGCGGCAGAAAAGCCCGCCAACCCACTGATTTGTCGATGGATCTTTTCGAGAAGCTACTGCCGTAGCTTCTCCCGGCCCGCGTCCAGCGCATCCTGGCCGGCTTGTTGCACCCGGTCGGCATATTCGGCGCCGGCGTCCGCGAACTCCGCTTTGAGCGTATCGGATGCCTCTCGGACGCTTTGCGACACGGCCCCGGTACGCTTCTTCAGGTCCGCCTTCAGGCCGTCACTCAGGTCCCCGACCCATTCGTCTTCGAGACTTGACTTGGCCAGGGCGCCCGCCACCGTCGCGCCGATCGCAAGGCCTACGGCGCCGAGCACCAGCGGTTGCCTTTCCAGGAGATCGGACAGCGACGATTGCGCCTGCCGCAGAGTTTCCGTCCTCGGCAAAGCCCGGCCCACCCGGTCAAACATTTCCCGGGCGCCGGCCATGCCTTCGTCGAACCGCTCGCTCATCGCTTCCGCCGCGCCTGACATCGCATCGGAAGCGGCTGTTCTGGCCTTGCTGACCGTTTCGTTGACGGTGTGTGAGGCCTCGTCCTGCATTCGGGAGGCGCGGTTCCGCATGGAGCCGTAGCTATCCTCCCAGCTGGAGAAGGCCGACGTTTGCGCGCGTGCGCCAAGATCGGCGATCGGCGCGGTCGCTGAGGTGATCGAACCGGCGGCGTTTTTCAGTTTGTCACTGCCGATGAGGAGCCACAGCGCGCCACCTCCGATCAGGGCTGCGGCAAGCGGGTTTTCCCGGGCAGCCGCGGTCAGACCATCTATGAAACTACCTTGTGAACCGTTCATCGCACCATTCCCTTCACGGTGTCCTTGTCCTTTTCGAGCTGACGCAACGTTTCTCGCGGCGCCAGATGACGTGCGTCCAGCCGGTTCATGCCGACCGCAAACAAGATGCCTGCGAGCACCGCGGCAACAATCGCGGAGATCAGATAGGAGACCGGCTGCGACCAGCCGCCCGCGATCAAGGCTGCGGAAAGCGCGAACAGTGCCATGACGATCGCGGGAATAACCAGGACGGCGCCGGCCGCAATGAGGCCGACGGCGCCACCGATTTGCTGAACCTTCTCGCCGAGTTCGGCCTTGGCGAGATCGACCTCGTTCTGGAACAGTTTTGAAAATTGCGAGAGCGCATCACCGAAGAGATGCGAGATCGCCCGAAGATCGGTCTTGGTGGTCATGACGCCTGACCCTTGTAGGATCCCGAGCTGTAGGATGACGGGTTGTAGGAGGATGGACCGTAGGAGGATGGCGCATCTGACGATGAAGAGCCCCGTCCCGTAGAGCCTTGACCTGAAGCACCCTGGCCCGAATTGCTCTCGCTTCCCGACGCCTTCAGGAAGCGGACAGCCGCGAAACCGGCCAGCACCGACAGACCGAGAAAAGCCGCAGGCTGCCGTTTTGCAAAATCCGTCGCGCCATCGACAAGATCGCGGAAGCTTCCGTTGCGGATTTTCTCCGCGGCCTCGTCGACATATTCGGCGGCCGAATTGATGCCGCGGGCTGCGAACGGCACGTCATTTTCGAATGCNCGTGCCGCATCCCTGATGTTGCCGGCGAAGCGGCCGACGAAATCGGCGCCCGAGCGCTGTTGTTCACGCGCCTGATCCTGGAAACGATCCGCAGCTCCGGCTGCAGCCTCCTTGGCGGCATCGGCCGCCTCCTTGAATTTCTCGCGTGCGGTGTCCGTCGACGCCCTCAGTACGTCGCCGGCGCGCTGTTTGATCTCAGCGCCGGCATCCGCCACTTGCTCCTTCAGGTCCTGGGACGAGCCGGTGTTCTGATTCTGGGAGGAATTCTTATCGCGGGTGTTAAGATCCATATCGCTCATGGCGGCCTCTATTCAGCTGTGCGGGTTTCGGGAAGGATCGAAGGCCGTCGTCACAACGTCGTCGGCCACCTCTTTGAGTCTTTCGGTCACGCCCTCGGTGATGCGGCTGGCGTGCCCACCGAGGTCGGCCTCGGACACACTTCTTGCCGCGGCATCCGCCGCCGACAGGACCGTGTCCTTGGCGGCTTCAAATCCGGATTGAGCCGCACTGCCGGCGGCCCGTTTGACCCGGTCGCGGGCATTGCCGACGACGCTTGCCTCAGCCGTGGTGCTCGGAAGGGAAGCAGCAAGGATCGCACCGATCGCCACGCCGAGGGCGCCGATCAATGCTGCGTTGTCCCGAATCACCCTGCTTGCAGTCGCGGGAGCAGCCGATGCCGCGTTCGTCGCAGTCGAGCGAACCCGCTCAATCTTCTCTTTGGCTATCTCCGAAGCGGCATCCATGCCGGACCTGACCTTGCTGGCGACGGCATCGGCAGCCTGCGTCGCGCGATCCCTCAGGTCGCCAGCCATGCCGCTCGCCGCATCCGCCATTCCTTCTGCGGTTTCCTGCGCTTCGTCGGCCATACCAGCGGCCTGACGCTCGGCGTGGGACATCGCTTTCCGCATATCGTCACCCAGGGACTGCGCGCGTTCCGTCGCCTCGTCGATGACCTCCCTCGCCTTCTCAATTCCCGGCGATGCCGCTTCCGCGGCGCGATCGCGAACGGTCTTCGAACTCAGGACAAGGCCGGCGCCGATCATCAAGAGCGGCAGCGGAAAGCCACGGGCCAGGCGCAGCGCGGGCACGGCGATCGCGGTGCCGGCAGCAACCGCTTGCATTGGATTATCCATAGCCTGCTGCTTCAGCGCATCCATCCAGCCGTGGGTCTTGTGACTGATGAAGCTGCTTACCTCAGCCTTGATGTGTTCCGGCGAGACCTTGTAGCGGACGTCTTCTGCCGTGTCGGCGATCTGCTCCCTCAACCGGTCGACGGTTGCCGCAAGCTGCGCGCGGCTTTGCTCGGAATCCCGTCGTAACTCCTCTACGGATCGTGTCATGTCGTCAGCCCTATGGGTTCATGTTGTTTTGAAACGAACTCAGGCGCTGTTGGATTGTTCCTAACGCTCCTTGCGCGCCGTAGGATTACGCGCGTCATCGATCGCCTTCGTCAGTTCGGCGCCGAACAGAAATATCTGCGCGGAGTAGTAGACCCAGAACATCAGGACGATCAGCGCACCCGCCGCGCCATAGGTCGAGTTCGGCGCTGCCTGACCGAGGTACCATCCGATCAGCGATTTTCCGACGGTGAAGAGCAGGGCTGTGACAAAAGCGCCCAGGAGAAGATGGCGCCAGTAGATCGTTGTATCCGGCAGTACCCGGTAGATCGCTGCGAACAATAGCGTGAAGATACCGAGTGACACGACGGTGTTGAGCGCGATGAGCACGGCCTTGCCGGCAGACCACTGCTCCAGGGCTGATAGCCCGGCGCTCGCGGCCAGCGAGACGATCAGCATGAAGCCCAGTGCGGCGACGAGGCCGAGACTGGCCGCCCGGCTCCGGATCAAGGAGAAGATTGGCTCGTCCGTCGGCTTGGCTTTGAACGTTGCGTTCAATGCCGTGCGCATCTCGCCGAACACACCGGATGCCGTTACCAGCACTGTGACGACGCCGACGAGGGTTGCGGTCGCGCCGGACGTCGGATCGCTTGATCGCGCCAGGATGGATTTAATGAAGTCGCTGCCGGTCGATCCCAACAGCCGGCCGAGCTCGTCACTGATGGCGGCGCGAGCAGCGTCCTGACCGAACGCCAGGCCAGCGATCGCAACGACGATCAGAAGCACGGGTGCCAGAGACGTGGCGGCATAGAAGGCAATGGATGCTCCCCGGCTCAAGGCGTCGTTCGCAACGAACCCGAATACCGCAGCCTTCAGGACCCGCCACAAGAGTCCCATGGGTCGTCCCTCGCCTCCTGCGCACAGCACGCACAGCGCCCTGCTGTAACGGAGGACATTTGTCGAAGGTTCCTCGGCGCGCCAAAGCATGTTGGCAGCCAGTCGATCAACCATCCGCCGGCGTTTGAAAGCCCGCCCCTTAACCGGTCCCCATCCCCATAGGACTGGCCCCCGGGGTGGTTTCATCATTTGACATGGCTCAACGAGCGCCTCTTCCACCGCCCTATCCTTTCGCGGCGTGGCCTGCCTGCTTCCGCACCGAGAGGCATTGGAGTGTTACGACGCTTGCCAGATGTGGGCTGAGAGCAATGAAGGTCGCGCTTGCACTTCCACCTTCGAAGCGGGATTTGCGGCTGGACCTGTTCCGCGGCCTCGCCAACTGGCTGATGTTCCTCGGCCATGTCTCCACCAGCGTGCTGGCCTGGTTCTCGTTCCGGAATTACGGTTTCAGCGACGGCGCCGATCTGTTCGTATTCATTTCCGGCTACACCTCCGCGCTCGTCTTCGGCAGACGAATGATCGAGGGCGGCTTCGTGTTCGGAACGACGCGGCTGCTGCGGCGCGTGTGGCAGATCTATGCCGCCCACATCTTGCTGTTCGTGTTCTATCTGGCTTCCGTTCATTTCCTCTCAAGCCGGTTCAACGCGCCCGGGCTCATCGACCGGTTCAATGTCGCCCCCTTGTTGAACGCCCCGGTCGAAACCATCGCGCAAGGGCTGCTGCTCCGGTACAAGCCGCTGAACCTCGACGTGCTGCCGCTCTACGTCGTCCTGATGGGCGCCTTTCCGCCGGTGCTCTGGCTGATGCTCAGGCACCGCAACTGGGTGATGCTCGGATCCGTATTGCTCTACTTCGCGGCCCGGCAATTCGGCTGGAACCTGCCCTCCTATCCGTCGGGAGTTTGGTATTTCAATCCGTTCACGTGGCAGCTGCTTTTCGTGCTTGGCGCGTGGCTGGCACTCGGCGGGGCCAATACGCTGCACTTCCTGGTGCGCTCCAGGGCAGTCCTCGTGTTCGGGCTGGCCTATTTGCTCTTTGCGGCCGTCATGACGCTATCCGGACTGATACCGGAGCTTCAGCCCTTGTTTCCGCGCGTTCTGTTCGAAGCTTTCAACCCGAACGACAAGACCAATCTGGCGCCCTATCGCTTCCTGCATCTGGCCATCGTGATCATTCTGGGCGCGCGGTTCATACCGATCGACGCACCAGGATTGCATGCCACCATCTGGAAGCCCCTGATCAAATGCGGCCAGCAATCCCTCGAAGTGTTCGCCGTCGGCATCTACCTCGCATTCATCGGTTATTTTGTCCTGACAACGACGTCCAACGGGATCATCGCTCAATTGCTGGTTGGAATCACCGGCATCGCAATCATGACGGCTGTGGCCTACTACCGGTCATGGTCGAAGCGCGTTGAAAAGGCGGCCCACGCCCACGTTGGTCCGCCGGGCGTGGACAAACCCCACGCAACCGCTGGCGAGCAGGCTCGGCCGGCCGAACGAGCGGTCGTCGGCGTCGCATGATAGCGCGGTGCGATGTGGCTTGATCGCCCGGCGGTTCGTGAGAGGGGCCCCACCGTGCCGTCGACTAGCAAACTCGATGGCAATATCTTCAATGACTTATCGGGAGGTTGGTCACCGCCTCAAGAACGGTTAGTCACCGGATGTTGCTGGTTTGGGCTCCGGCATGATGACGAGCTTGTTCAACGCCGCTTCGGCCATCTGCTCCTGATCGACTTCGTCACCGAACGCAGGCGCCGGGGCCAGGTTGCTCCGCACCGGCGTCCTGAATTCATAGTGTCGCTTGAGGCGATTGAACGGCGTCTCTATGAATCTGTACACGACCAAGGCCACGAGAATGGTCAAGGCTATCGCCAAGCCTATGAATCCCAGGAGGCCGATGAGCTGCGCAGCCTCGTGCCCCAAGGGTGCGGCCAAGGCTTCGATGCGCTGGGGCCCAAACAGCTGCATGAAAGTGTATTGCAGCGGTGTATGCAGCACGTACGCGCCGTAGCTGTATTTGCCGAAGAAGCGCAGCCAGCCGAGTTCGAGGCCGCCTTTGATCGCGGAGCGTTGCGGCGAAATCGCGAAGACGATCAGCGCCGTGCTTCCGAGCGCAAGAAAACTAAAACCGAAACCGAGGGCTTCGGGGTTAGACCAGTAGAAGGTCCGTTTCAGCGCGATCACACAGACCAGGAGAAACAACACCGTGGCCCCTGCGGCCCAGCGCGCCCAACGCATCAGCTGCGCTGGTTCGTACTCTCGAACGAACAATGCCAACAATCCGCCGATGGCGAACTGGTCCACTCGCGAGAGCGTGAAGGTGTAGACCGCGGCCGGATCCATGTCGTAGTGCATCATGGTGAAGCGCACGATCGGTGCCGCCACGATCAGGAGAGCACTCGTCAGCAGCAGCCCGCGGCGCGTGCATAAGTACACGACCAGGGGCCACACCAGATAGAAATGCTCCTCGACTCCGAGAGACCAGAAATGCCCGACCCAAAGCGGGTCGGGATCGAAAAAATCATGGTTGAAATAGTGATCGCAAAGTCTTGCGAATATGCCCACATCCAGGCCTGTGCGTCTTGCACACGGTGAATGCCCGGGTTGTCGAGCGCCGGCAGATGAAGCGCCGGAAGCAAGACGAAGATCACGATCAGCGCAGCGTAATAGAGCGGGAAAATACGCAACGATCGGCGCATGTAAAACCGGGTGAAGTAGCCCGGTTCTTTTTTTTCACGGAGCAGGATTCCGGTGATCAGAAAACCCGAAAGGGCGAAAAAGATGTCCACGCCGGACCAAAGGTTGCAGAACAAACCTATGAGCTTTTTCGTTGCGTAGGTGTCGGCTTGCAAGCCGCTGGCAGTCCCGAAATGAAAGAGCATGACGCACAGCACAGCCAGGCCGCGCAAGCCATCCAAGGCCGGAACGCGATCGTGATTTTGGAGTGCCAGCGTACCTAGCGTGGTTGGGCTGCTGCTGATCGTGCCGCGTAACGCTTCCTGCGATTGACTCAAGACTTACCCCCCGCGCTGTGGTGTCAACCAAGAGAGCCCGCCGGGTTGTGCCGGCGGCGCGACGATCCCATGATTGGTAGCAAGAGCCCGCTTAAAATTTAGCTAAGTTATTGAAAAGATGGCAGGAGTGGCAGGGCTCGAACCTGCGACCCCCGGTTTTGCAGGACGATGGTCTAGCATATCATAGGCTCTCTCTAAGCATCTCTAGCTATCAAAAAATCGCTTACTTCTCAGAGGATTAGGCATGATATGGCAAGATGCTATCTTTATTAAGGGGGGAACCAGCCTGAATGTCTACCCCTAGTCCAACCCCAGGACACGGAGCGACACACATGCGCGTCTTTGGGTATTGCAGGGTCAGCACCGCCGAGCAGGCAGATGAGGGCACGTCCTTGGACAGCCAGCGCCGCATGATCGAGGGATACTCCTTGATGAAAGGCTGGGAAGTCGCGGAGTTTTTTATCGAGGCAGGCGTATCGTGCTCGGTGGCTCTGGCAGAACGTCCGAAAGGCCTGCGCCTGCTGCAATCGCTGCGCACGGGCGACGTGATCGTAACGGCCAAGCTGGACAGGGCCTTCAGATCAGCAGCGGACGCGCTGGAGCAGCTGAAGGAAGACAAGATAGCGCTTCACATGCTCGACCTCGGCGGGGACGTCTGCGGCAACGGTATCAGCAAAATGGTGTTCACGATCCTCGCAGCCGTGACAGAGGGCGAGCGAGACCGCATCCGCGAGTGCATCCGGGACCGCCAAGCACCGCTTGAGCGCCCAGGGCATCTTCTCAGGTGGCCGGCGACCGTTCGGCTCCGACATCATTGAGGACGGTCGTTCCCAACCAAGAAGAGCAAGCCGTCATCGCTCGCCGACGCGGCCGCGCGGCTTCTCTTTCGCCGCAGCGCGCTGCCGTCCCGCGCTATAGAGGTGGCCAGCGATCCTGTGTCTGCCGAGGCCTCCCGAAGCTATCCATCTCGGCGTGCTCTTCTTGAGAGGGGCCCCGATACACGAGCCAGAAAAAGCAACCAGCCGAAACGATCCCAGCGGTAACCAAAACCGCGCAAAGCATAATCACTGCACTCAGCATCTGCGTGCCTCCGGCGCCCTCAATGCCGTCGTGAAGCACTGGTTCCAAAAAAAACGACAACGCCGGCGAGCTCGGTTACAAGACTTAGTTAGGTGGCAGCTCTACGGGTAGATATGCAGGATCATGGGATTGAAGCGAGGTTAGCGGCTGCATCCCAGGCGTTTATGTCGGCTACCAGACAGACGTAAGGAGACAATCGGTCTGTAATCGATGGGTGGGCACAAGAGGGGACCGATATGGCTAAACAGCGTAAGCGCCTCAATCATACGGCGACCTTTGAAGAGCGGCTCGCAGAAGAGGCGATCAAATTCAACGAGGCCGCTGAAAAGCAACCTCCCGGCAGCACTGCACGGGAATTGCTGCTGCGGCGAGCCCGGCAGGCCGAAACGGCATCGCACATCAACAATTGGATCAACTCTCCCGGCCTGCAGCCGCCTAAGGCATTAGAAACATTGTTCACCGATCAGAAGAAGTAAGATCGCCGGCGTTGGCAGACTACTTTCTGTCCTCCCAATTTGTGTCTATTGGCACGTCGAAAACATGGAGCGTCCTCCAGCCATTATCGTTAGGCGACAGGTTGTGAGGGAGGCGTTCGATGGAAGAATTTCGCGCCTATGAGATCGGGCCGGACGGCCACATTATCAATCGGGTCGATATCCGCTGCTCTGATGAGAAGGAGGCTCGGCGGCTCGCAAAAATCGTCGTTGATGGCCACGCCGTTGAGCTTTGGCAGACCGACCGCTTCATAGAACGTTTTGAACCAGAGCTTTAATGCCCCTCAATGGGCGGCCCTTTGCAAAGCCACTCGTGTGTCGCCTACCGGCACTTTTCCGGCCGTAGAGAGACAGTCCATCGGGCCGTTGTTCCTGTGTCGGGTAGCAGGCAGACCCATTGTGTGCTGTTTGGTACGCAAGCACATGACAACAGAAACCGAATCGGCAAAGCCCATATCGCTGAAGTGCAAGCAGTGCGGTGGGCCCCTTCAGCTGCTCTACACGATCCTCGATTCAATTTCCGGAAAGCAGGTCCGTGCCTACAAATGCTGGTGCGGAGAGCGAACCGTCGGCGACTAGGGCCCGCGGTCGGGTCACGCAACTCATAAGGAAAAACCTTATGTCAGAATTCAATGCAAAATACTGGCGAGACCGCGCGGCAGCTACGGCAGCAGAAGCTGATCGTCGCTGGATCAATGAGAGGCAGAAATTCAAGCTGCTTCGCGTCGCCCGCGAGTACGACAAATTGGCCGATGCAGCAGCGAGCCAAGATACCCCCATAACCAAGTGAACATCTCTAAACATTATCAGTGGAGCGCAATTTAGCGCCTGCCACACTGACGATGCCGGGCGAATATTGTCCACGACCGCGCCGCCTAGGCCCGCTATATCCAAACCGAATAGCGCTATCACGACAAAATAGTTCCTATCACGAAGAAAACAGCCATTTCTGGTAAAAAAGACGCTTGCCACGAAACAAAGGAGATATGCGACGCCGTTATTCGCCGGTAGTCCGGAGGACATACGTCCTAGGCGGGCCGGTAGGTTTGATGAATGCCTCCAGTCAACGACAGAGCAAGGCTTTCTGGAAGGAGCGCCGTCAGCAACGGCACCCTGCTGTTCCTGCAGAAGACCGGCATCGATTACCGCACGCTGACGGTTCGGCGCTTCAAGGATTTGATCCGGTCCTGCTCGGAGACTACGAAGTCACCACAGAGGGCGACCAAGCCCTCCAAGGACGTCATGGGCACCGCTCCGGCCGCCGGCGTCCCAGTGTTTCGTGATCAGCGAATTTGAACCTTCTTCCCCGCCCGGGCACGTCTAACGCAAATGGGTGATGAGCGGGAAAAGTCGGCAATCGAAGCGAAGCTGGTCCGGTGCCGCGACCTCCAACGCGACTCCGACTGCGAGTTCACGACGGCGCACCTCCAGCAGTTGGTGGCCGAGCTACAGGCCCAGCTTCGTGGCTTGGAGCGGCGGTAAGGGCTGCGCTCCCGCATCCTGCCTCCTAGCAAGGCGCTTTTCCAGGCATGGCCGATGCGGCCGGAGCGCCATGGATGCGCCTGCGCTCAATTCAGCACGGGGCAAGCAACCCTGCCCGCTTCCCGCGCTGTACGGGCTTTCTACGCGACCGGGGCGCCTGTCCACCCCGGCGGATATGTTACCCGTAGGCTATCTGGCTAAATCATTGTAATTGCTGGCAGGAGTGGCAGGGCTCGAACCTGCGACCCCCGGTTTTGGAGACCGGTGCTCTACCAATTGAGCTACACTCCTGCAGGGAACCGGCGCGTGCGCCGCTTCGCGCCGTTTCAAGCATAGGGCATACCCCGATTGCAAGGGCGAAGCGGCTTGCGCCCTATCCAAAGCACGCCTTCTGCGCCAGACTTGGGTCTCACAAACAACAAGAGCCACGGGAGAGACAATGAACGCCCAGACCGCCGCCCGGCAGACAACCGCCCCCCAGACCCCTTCTCTCCCCGACGCCAAGCCGGAAACCATTGGGCTCTCGAGCGTCCGCCTGCAGCGGATGTCGGACGCTTTCAAGCGCGAGGTCGACAAGGGAACCCTCCCGGGCGCAACCGTGATGGTGGCACGGCGCGGCCAGGTCGGCTGGTTCGATGCGATCGGCCGGCAGAATCCCGCGGCCAGCGCGCCGATGGCGCATGACAGCATCTTCCGCATCTTCTCGATGACCAAGCCGATCGTTTCCGTCGGCATCATGATGCTGGTCGAGGACGGCCACTTCATCCTCAACGACCCCGTGGCCAAATTCATTCCGGAGTTTGCCGAGCAGAAGGTCGGCATCGAGAACAACGGCAAGCTCGAGCTGGTGCCGGTCAAGCGGCAGATGACCGTTCAGGACCTGCTGCGGCATACGTCCGGCCTCACCTACGACCACACCGGCAACGGCCCGGTCCAGCAGCTCTACCAGCAGTCGCGGCTGCGCAGCCGCAAGATCACCAACGCCGAACACGCGACCATGATCGCCGGCATGCCGCTGATGTGCCAGCCGGGCGCGGAATGGAACTACAGCCGCTCGACCGACGTGCTCGGTCGCATCATCGAAGTCGTCTCCGGAAAATCGCTCGGCGCCTTCCTGACCGAACGTATCCTGGCGCCGCTGCAAATGGCCGAGACCGCATTCCATACGCCGGAAGTCAATGCCGGCCGCCTCGCCGAACCATTCGCGAACGATCCGTGGAATGGCGACAAGGTGCAGCTGTTCAATATGCTCGAGAAGCCCGCGATGGAATCCGGCGGCGGCGGGCTGGTCTCGACCACGATGGATTATGCGCGGTTCTGCCAGATGCTGCTCAATGGCGGCATGCTTGACGGCAACCGGATCATCGGCCGCAAGACGCTGGAGCTGATGGCCTCAGACCATCTCTCCGCGAGCGTGAAGGTCGAGTCGCCGCTAATGCCACCCGGTCACGGTTTTGGCCTCGGCTTCGCTGTCCGTACCCACCGCGGCGTCGCGCCGTTCCCGGGCTCGCTCGGGCAGTTCTTCTGGAGCGGGATGGCCGGCACGTTCTTCTTCATAGATCCGACTGAGGACCTGTTCACGGTGTTCATGATGCAGGGCCCCGGCCAG
>C688J18823_10002156_pt1 | contig 12310 bp, 17 predicted proteins | sample HopSoiMetagenom1_FD_18823 | JGI IMG/M metagenome (IMG submission 18823) | reverse complement strand
CGCCGCGGCCGATCCGCGCACCGAGGCGCGGCGGCAGTTCGAGTCCGAGTTCGGCGGGCGCGGCTATGCCGGCATCGAGGAGCTGTGCGCGGATCCGGCGGTGCAGGTGGTGTACGTTGCAACGCCGCATCAGTTCCACGCCGCGCACGCGACCCTCGCCGCCGCGGCCGGCAAGCACATCCTCGTTGAAAAGCCGATGGCGCTCACGCTCGACGAATGCCGCGCCATGACTACGGCGGCGCGGAAGTACGGCGTGCATCTGATCGTCGGCCATAGCCACAGCTTCGACGCGCCCATTGGGCTCACCCGAAAGCTCATCGCGAGCGGCCAGTACGGCCGCTTGCGCATGATCAGCGCGATGATGTTCACCGATTTTCTCTACCGTCCGCGCCGCCCGGAGGAGCTCGACACCTCCAAGGGCGGCGGCGCCGTTTACAACCAGGCCGCGCATCACGTCGACATCATCCGCCTGCTAGGCGGCGAGGTGAAGAGCGTGCGCGCCGGAACCGGGAGCTGGGACCCCGCCCGGCCGACGGAAGGCGCCTACTCGGCGTTTCTCGGCCTCGCGGATGGTGCGTTCGCCACCATCGCCTACAGTGGTTACGCGCACTTCGATTCGGACGAGTTCAACGGTTGGATCAGCGAAGGCGGCGTGCGCAAGGATCCCGCCAACTATGGTGCTGCGCGCCGCATCCTCACCGGAGATGAAATGCAGGTGAAGAACGCCCGCAACTACGGCGGCGCGAAGTTCACGAAGCCGGCGGACAACCTCCTCCACCAGCACTTCGGCGTGCTGATCGCCTCGTGCGAGCGCGCCGACCTGCGGCCGCTGCCCGAAGGGGTCATGGTTTATTCAAATGAAAAGAAATACCTCGAACCATTGCCGGCGCCGCAGGTGCAGCGCGCCGAGGTGATCGACGAGCTGTACGCTGCCGTGGTCGACGGCAAGGCACCGCTGCATGACGGCGAGTGGGGCACGGCGACCATGGAAGTGTGCCTCGCCATGCTGCGCTCGGCGCGTGAGCAGAAGGAGTTCGCATTACCGATCGCCTAGCGCACCTCACGAAGGACGCCTGGCGAGCGTTCGTGCGCGAACTCCAGGGAAGGCTCGTCGAGCACGGCGTGTCCTTCGGCCACTGGACGTTCCTGCGCATCCTCTGGCAGCGGGACGGCCTCACCCAGCGCGAGCTATCGGATGAGGCGGGCGTCGCCGAGCCGTCCACCAATGCAGCTATCAAGGCCATGGAGCAGCTCGGCTACGTGACCCGCAAGCGGCTGCCGGACAACCGCAAGAACATTTACGTGCGGCTCACGCCGAAGGGCCGGGCGCTGAAGGCGAAGCTCGAGCCGCTCGCCCGGGCGGTGAACCGCGATGCGGTGCGCGGCGTATCGGGCAAGGATGTCGAAACAGCGCGCCGCGTGCTGCTGGCGGTGAAACAGAACCTTCGTAAGATAGAACGATGAAACTGCGCCTTACTTTTGCCTGCTGGGACTATGACCGCACGCGCGCCCTCGCCGACGGCACCGTGCGCCCCGAGGGAATCGACCTCACCTACCTCAACCTGCCGGTCGAGGAAACGTTTTTCCGCATGATGCGCGGCCAGGAGTTCGACGCCTCCGAGATGTCGCTCTCCTCATACAGCGCGTCGCTGCATTCGGCCAACCCCAAATTCATCGCCATCCCGGTGTTCCCGTCGCGGTTCTTCCGCCACTCGTGCATCTTCATCAACACGAAGAGCGGCATCAAGAAGCCCGAGGACCTGAAAGGCAAGAAGGTCGGCGTGCCCGAGTACCAGATGACCGCGCCGGTCTGGATCCGCGGCATCCTGTCCGACGACCACGGCGTCAAGGCGACCGATTACGAGCACCACTGGGGCGGCGAAGAAGAGCCCGGCCGCATCGACAAGCTGAAGATCGAGCTGCCGCCCTCGATCCGCATCAAGCCGATCGGCGACACGAAAACACTCTCGCAGATGATCGCCACCGGCGAACTGGACGCCATGGTCACCGCGCGCGCGCCGTCCACGTTCCACGACCAGCCGGACAAGGTGCAGCGCCTCTTTCCCGACTACGTTCCGGTCGAGAAGGAATATTTCCGCCGCACGAAGATCTTCCCGATCATGCACACCGTCGTCATCCGCCGCGACGTGTACGAGAAGAACCCGTGGGTCGCGCAGGCGCTGTACAAGGCACTCGTCGCTTCCAAGGCAAAAGCGATGGAAATGTACAACCAGACCGCCGCCATGGCGGCGATGCTGCCGTGGCTAGTCGCGCACGTCGAGGAAGCCCGCCGCGAGCTCGGCGAGGACTGGTGGCCTTACGGTCTCGACGCCAATCGCCACGTGCTCGACACGTTCCTGCGCTACCACCACGAGCAGGGCCTCTCGAAGCGTCGCTTGAAACCCGAAGATCTCTTCGCCAAAGAAACGCTCGAGAGCTTCAAGGTCTAATTGGGGTCAGATCAACATTCCAGGACGATTGGCAAAGTTTGCGCTGGTTGTCCACGAATGTGGATCTGACCCCAATTAAGGTTCTAGTCGCGCCAGCACGCCGTTCGATTCATCCGTCAGCAGGTAGATGAAGCCGTCGGGACCCATGCGCACGTCGCGGATGCGGCCGATGGCGCCTTTCAGCAGGCGCTCTTCCTTCACCACCTTGTCACCGTCGAGCGTGAGGCGCACGAGCATCTGGTCCTTGAGCGCGCCGACGAAGAGATTGCCCTTCCACTTCGGAAAGCGATCGCCGGTATAGAAGGCCATCCCCGACGGCGCGATGGAGGGCACCCAGTACTTGATGGGCTGCGCCATGCCTTCCTTCTGCGTGCCCTCGCCGATCTTGGTGCCGCTGCCGTAGTTCGCGCCATAGGTGATGACTGGCCAGCCGTAGTTGCTGCCGGCGCGAATGATGTTGATTTCGTCGCCGCCCTGGGGACCGTGCTCGTGCGTCCACAACACGCCCGTTTGCGGATTGAGCGCCGCGCCCTGCTGGTTGCGATGGCCGAGATCGAGCTTCTCCGGCTTCCAGCCGGCTTTGCCGACGAACGGGTTGTCCTCCGGCACGCTGCCGTCGTCGTTCAGGCGAATTACCGAACCGTGATGGTTGTCCGGCTGCTGGGCGCGCTGCATCTGGCCGCGCTCGCCGAGCGTCAGATAGAGGAATCCCTGGCGATCGAAGACGATGCGGCCGCCGAAGTGCAGGCCGCCGCGGGTCTTCGGCTCCTGGCGGAAGATGACTTTGCCCTCCACCAGCCGGTTACCGTCGAGCTTTGCGCGCCGGAGCTCCGTGCTAGCGCCGCCGGCTCCGGCACCGGCGTACGAAAGGTAGATGATGCGGTTCTTCTCGAACGCCGGATGCAGCGCCACATCGAAGAGACCGCCCTGCCCTTCGGCGAAAACCGGCGGCACGCCTTCAACCGTGGTTTTCTCAAAGTTTCTAGAAACCAGGTTGAGGCGCCCGTCGCGCTCGGTAACGAGCATGCGGCCATCGGGCAGGAACGCCACGCACCACGGATGATCCAGGCGCTCCACCACTTTCACCACCCGGAATGACTGCTCCTCGGACTGATACGTCTGGGCCGCGGCCGCAAGCGGCGCTAGCAAAAGCAATATGAACGAGCGCATGGCGCCTATCATAGTGGCGGGAGGCCCTATGGAATACGGCACGCTGCTATACGAGCTGAAGGACAACGTCGCGCGCATCACGCTCAATCGACCCGACGCCGCGAACGCGCTCGATGCGCAGATGGGCCATGAGCTGATGCTGGCGTCGATCCAGGCGAGCGAGGACAAGTCGGTGCGCGCGGTGATCCTCACCGGCGCGGGCAAGATGTTCTGCGGCGGCGGCGACCTCAAGCATTTCGCCGCGCAGGGCGAGCGGCTGCCGGCGCACCTGAAACAGCTTGCCGGCGAGCTGCACCTCGCCATCTCGCGCTTCGCACGCATGGAGGCGCCGGTGATCGCGGCGGTGAATGGCTCCGCGGGCGGCGCGGGACTCAGTCTCGCGATCTTCGCCGACATCGTGATCGCCGCCGAGTCGGCCAAGTTCACCCTCGCATACACGCGCGCGGGCCTGAGCCCGGACGGCGGCTCGACTTACTTCCTGCCGCGCATCATCGGCGTCAAGCGCGCGCTCGAGATGGCGCTGACCAATCGTGTGCTATCGGCTAAGGAGGCGCTCGACTGGGGCTTGGTCACGAAAGTCGTGCCCGACGCCGCGTTGCAGAGCGAAGCGAACGCATTGGCGGCCCAGCTTGCCGCCGGGGCGCCGCATGCCCTCGGGGCGGCAAAGCGACTCATCCTGCATAGCTTCAGCGAATCGCTGGAGACGCAGATGGAGCTCGAGGCGATCGCGATCGCCGACCAGGCGCGCGGCCCGCATTCGCGCGAAGGCATCGCCGCTTTCATTGCCAAGCGAGCGCCGAAGTTTCATTGACCTCGCGCGTGGCTGGCTCGCCGCCACGCTGCTGAGCGGCCTGCCCTCCACGGCGTGGGCGCTCGTCACGGGCGCCGACATGCTGGAGCCGACGCGCGCCGCCGGCTCGATGCTGCTTCCAGGCGAGGAATCGACCGGCAAGCTGATCGCCGCGGCGGCGATCGTCCATCCGATCGTTTCGGCGTTCTGGGCGCTCATCCTGTGGCGGCTGCTGCCGCGGCGCGCGACGGTCGCATGGGCGCTGCTCGCCGCCGTTTTGATCGCCCTGCTCGACCTCAAGGTACTCGCGCCGGCCTACTTTCCGCGAGTGGCTGCGCTCGATTTCTGGCCTCAGCTCGCCGACCACCTCATGTGGGGCGCAACCTTCGCGATTGCGCTGGATTGGCGCCGGAGGCTATAAACGCCGCCATGCGCATTCTTCTCGCCGCGTTGCTTGCCCTTCCCGCCTTGGCGCTCGCCAAGGACGACTACACGCTGATCGGCGCCGCGGTCCGAACGCGGCCGGAATTCGACGGCTCTTCCGAGCGCACGATCGACGTTCATCCGGTGCTGCGCTACTACGGGGAGCGCTGGTTCGCTCGCACTACCCAAGGCGTGCTGGAAGGCGGTGCGCGCTGGAACGTCCGCCAATCCTTCGACGTCGGCGCGCAGCTCAACTACGAGCAGGGCCCCCGCGACGGCACGCCGGACGGTTCCGTGGGCGTGCACGCGGAGATCGACCGCATGATCGGCCGCGTACCGCTCAACGGCCTGATCCGGCTGCGCCAGCATGTCGACACCGACCGCGGCGCGGAGCTCGACCTGCGGGGCAACGTCGGCGTCTTCGGCGACTACGGCATCCTCGCTGCCGTCTTCGCACAGCTCACTTTCGCCAACCAGAAGAAATTCCAGTCGTACTACGGCATCGACGAAAGCGGGTTACTGATGCGCGTCATCGGCATCCAGGGCGCCTATGACCTCACGCCGCACTGGTCGCTCACCAGCAACCTCGAGCACCATCACCTGAGCGACAACGCGGCGAAGAGCGCTTTCGTCACCCAGCGCGGCGGCGTGTATTTCAGCGCGGGCGCGAGCTACCGCTTTTAATTCCGGCAGGCATGCGCGTTGCGAGGCGTTGGCGCAGGAGGTATTCCAATGCGATTTTTGTTTGCTATCTGCGCCCTCGCGCTGGCATCGATGGGTTTCGCCGCGGATGCGCGCTATACGTTGGATCTCGGCGCATCGGCACACGACGGCAGCCTGAAAGTGGAACCGGTTGTGACCGGGCCAGCCGGCAAGATCGTCAGTTACGAAATGCAGGTCCGCCGTGACGGAAACGGCAACTCATCGAACAACAGCCAAGGGGGCACAGTTCAGCTCGACGACAGTGGTCGAGCCCGCCTTGCCTCAAATTCCGTGAGCGTTTCCCCAAGCGACCATTACGTCGTCACGGTGCGCGTGCTGGAACAAGGCCGCGTGGTTGCGGAGCAGTCGCGGGAATACCCCTGACGGCAGGGCAGGAACAGCGCTTGCAGCCTTAGGCCCTAGCAATGTTCCACCCAACCCACCAGGAGGAAAGATGAAAGTTTTCCCGATCGTCATGTCCGGTCTTCTCGCCGTTTCGTTCAGCCAGCTCGCGGCTGCGCAGGTCAGCGTCCAAGGGCCGGCCGGTACTGGCGCGAGCGTCGATACGAGCAAGGCCACTGGCTCCGGCGTGAACGTGTCGCCTGACGTGCAGAACAACCAGCAGCTCGGTTCCGGCAACCAAGCCAACCAGCAGCAGGGCACGGGCAACCAGGCGCAAAACACGCAGCAGAGCGGCGCGCAGAACCAGAATTCGCAGCAATACGGCTCGAGCTCCAGCACGCAAGGTCAAAGCAGCGCGGCCGGCGGCGACAAGAACCCCAACTCGCCGGGCAAGGGCTGGGCCAAGGGCAAGGAGAAGCACAAGGACAAAGACGCGTCCTCGGGCTCCAGCTCCAGCGACTCCAAGTCGTCCGACAAATCCTCCGATAAGTCGTCGGCCTCTGGGTCGAGCAGCAGTGGCTCGCAGTCGAGCGACCAGAAGTCGTCCGACAAGTCCTCGGCCTCGGGCTCCAGCACCAGCGGCTCCCAGTCGAGCGATCAAAAGGCGGGTTCATCCGCCGCGGGCGGCAGCTCGTCGAACCAGTCGCAGAACAGCCAGCAGTCGGGTTCGCAGAACCAGAACTCGCAGTCCGGCAGCGGATCGACCTCGCAGACGCAGAGCAAGTAACCGCAGTTCCCCGCACGAAAGCGCCGAGCCCGGGAAACCGGCCTCGGCGTTTTTGCGTCAACATGCCGGCCTTAAATGGAAGCATTTCTGGTTTCGACCGGACTCGTCGCCCTTGCGGAAATGGGGGACAAGACGCAGCTCCTGTCGCTCGTGCTCGCCGCGCGCTTCCGGCGTCCCTGGCCGGTGGTCCTGGGCATTCTGGTCGCCACGGTGGCGAACCACGCGCTCGCGGCCGCCGTGGGTGGCTGGCTCAATGATTTCATCGGACCGCAGCGCATGCGCATCGCCATCGGCATCGGCTTTCTTGCGATGGCCGCGTGGACGCTCATTCCGGACAGGCTGGATGACGCGCCGCGGGACCACCTCGGCGTATTCGTCACCACGTGCTTCGCGTTCTTCCTCGCGGAGATGGGCGACAAGACTCAGGTGGCGACGGTGGCGCTAGCGGCGCGCTACGCGGCCTTCGCGCCGGTGGTGCTCGGCACGACCGCCGGCATGATGCTCGCCAACGTGCCGGTGGTGTTCCTCGGAGAACGGCTGGCGGCCAAGCTGCCGCTGAAAGTGCTGAGGCGCGTCGCCGCCGCCTGCTTCGCGTTGCTCGGCGTGGTGGCGCTTATTTAACGACGACCACGCCTGTCATCACCGGGTGCAGGCGGCAGATGTAGGGAATCTCGCCCTTGCCTCTTGCGGTCCAGGTCCAGCGCGCGTTCTGTGCGAGGTCGCCGGACTCCACCTTGGCTGCCTTGGCCGTCACGCTGTGCGGGACGAAGTCGCGGTTCACCCAGGTGATGCGGTCCCCGGCGGCGACTTCCAGCCGCTCGGGGACGAACTTCATGCCTTCGATCACCACCTCATGGGACCGCGCTGCTACTTTTTTCCCGCATTTTTCCCGAGGTCGCCCTGCAGATGCTTGGCGTGGTCCAGGTGCGCCTGGAAGGCGGGCCGCACCTTCTCGATCAGGCCCTTGAGCTCCGCGTTCTGCGCGCTCGGCACGAGCACCTTGTCGATCGCGTCGAGCACCGCCTGGTGGTAGGCGACTTCATGGTCGACGTAGGCCTTGTCGAACTCCGCGCCTTTGAGCTTCTTCAGGTTGGCGACGTTCTCCTGCGCCCCTTTCTTCAGGGACTTGGAGGTATCGTTGTCCTCGGGCTTCACGCCGAGCTTCTTGGCGAGGGCCACGGCTTGCTTGTTGACCGCGCCGTGGTCCGTGATCATCTGCTGCGCGAAAGCCTGCACTTCCTTGTTCTTGCTCTTCGACTTGGCGATCTTGCCGGCGTCGATGTCGATCTGGTTGGCGGTCACCACGATGTGGGCGATCTGCGGGTCGCTCGGGCCTTTGCCTTGCGCGAGCGCAAGGGCGGGAGCGACGAGAAGGACGGATAACCAGGTTCTCAGGTTCATGCGGTCTCCTTAGGTTTTGATGCGCATTGGATGACGCGAGGCTGCCCTGCGTTTCAACCCCGAATTCGCTCCATTACGGTAGCGACGATGCGATCGCAGCGGGCCCCGGCGAAGCTGAAGGCGTCCTCGCAGGCAAGGTCCATCTTCTGCGCGAGGCCTTCGCGCAGCAGGCTGCGGGCGCGGAAAAAGCGTGTGCGGACCGTGGCGGGTGGAATCTCGAGCACCGCGGCGGTCTCCTCCACCGTCATCTCCTCGACTGCCCGCAGCATGAAGACCGTGCGGTAGGCGTCGGGCAGCGCGTCGATCTGCACTTCCAGCAGCCGCCGCATTTCGGCGCGTTCCGCGGAGCTGTCGGGTTTGTTCATCGTGTCGTCCGTCACTAGTTCCACCTCTTCGACCGGAGCCGCCGCCTGGATCGGGACGATGCTCGCGCGCCGCGTGCTCTTGCGCAGGCGCATCAGCGATTCATTCACCACGATGCGCGCGAGCCAGGTCGAGAAGCGGGCATCGGCGCGGAAGCTGCCGAGCGACCGATAGGCCTGGAAGTACGCTTCCTGCAGCGCGTCCTCCGCCTCGGCGTCGTCCTTGAGGATCGCCCGCGCCGTGCGGAACATGGTGCGGTTGTACTGGCGCATCAGCGACTCGAATGCGCGCGCATCGCCGCGGCCCGCGGCGGAAACAAGGCTTGCTTCGGCTGCCTGGGTCTTCATCTGCCCATTGGATGCCATGACGCCGCCGCGCGTTTCAGTAGCCGTAGAACTCTTCGGACACGACCTCGTCCGGCGAGGCGCCCAGCCCGGCGAGCATCCCTTGGACGTCCATGGTCATTGCCGGCGGCCCGGCCAGGTAATAGACCGGTTCCTTGAAGTCGCTCAGGTGCCGGCGCAGCAGCGCCTCGCCGATCGGTTCGCCGCCCTCCTCAGTCAGCGTCGAGACCAGCCGGAAATTGAGATGGGCCTTCTCGAGCGCTTGCAGCTCACCCAGGAAGGCGGCGCTCGCGGCCCGGCGATTGGAATAGAAGAGCGTGACCCGGTGCCCGAGACGGCGATGGCTCGCGTCGCGCAGCATGGAGAGGAACGGCGTGATGCCGATGCCCCCGGCGATGAACACCGCCGGGCGCTGGGCGTCCGGATGCAGCACCATCATGCCGTTCGGGCCGTCGATACTGACCGAATCGCCCGGTTCGAGCGCCTTCAGCCGATTCTTGAACGCGCTGTCGCGCATGCGCGTGGCGATCATCACCTCGGCCTCGTGCGGCGCCGAGGCGATGGTGAACGTGCGGTTCTCCCAGCCTTCGCCGAGCGTGAGCTGCACGTTCTGGCCGGCCTGGAACAGGAAATCGCCCGGCCTGCTGAAGTGAAACGCCATCGTGCCGTCGGCGATGGCCTCGTGCCGCGCGAGCCGGGTACGGCTCTCGGCCATCTAGTAGCTGCGGATGCCCGGAAAATCGCCGGCCACCTCGTGGCGCTTGCCGGCATCGTCGTACCAATAGAGCTTGTTCGGATCCTCGCCCAGCGTGATCTTGTGCGAGCCGTCGCAATACGGCTGGTTCTTCGACAGGCCGCATTTGCAGAACCATTGGTCCTTGCCGTCGATCACGTACTTCGTGGGCTGCTGGGGGGTGCGTCTTACGAGCCGGGCCATGGCTGCTCCTCGTGGTTGAAGGGTCAAACACCGGCGGAATGCCGCGCATTCCAACAGATGCGCTGAAATCCGCCGGCGTTCCCGACGTCAATCGTGACCCGGGGTGACCGCCACGCCCTGCTCGTACACCATCTTGCCGCCGAGCCAACCGGAGATCACGAGCAGTCCAAGCGAGATGATGGAGAGCCACATGAGGCCGCCCGGCTCCCCGGAGGAGCGCTCGCGCAGCCAGAAATTAATCACGTAAAGCGCGACCACCGTCAGGTTGATCGCCATGTGCTTGATCGCCGTGGCACGCGGTCCGGCTGGCAGCGAAAGCAAGTCGATGAGCCCTGGCACCGCTGCGAGCAGCGCGCCGACGATGCCGCCACCCATGGTGTACAGCGCCACGGTCGTCCACGCGGCATTGGCGCTGCCGCCGGCGTGAATGAGGTCGCAGACGAGCGAAAAGATCCACAGGCCGATCGGCAGCGGAATCAGCATCGGGTGGATGGGATGGCCGGCAATGCTTGCGGGTGTACGCATGACTCCTCCAAGGGACTACAGAGAAAAAAAGCAGCGGGCCTGCGGCGGCTGGGAGGCAGGCGGGCATCGCGTGGACTTCTACACTCACGTCGCCCGGCCGAACACCAAGGATGCCGAGCGAATTCGCCGCGCGCGCCGGCGCGGCGTGACCTCAGACCGTTAGCTCAGAACGCGCGTAAACCCCACGATCGACGAACGTTTGAGTAAAGTCCGCTGCGCCGCCGCACGGCGCTGCTGCGGAAATCGCTACAGAAGTTTCAGCGCAGCGCTACAGGCCGGCGCCGCGGTGCAGCAGATCGACGGTCGCATCGATCTCCGCGTCGTCGTCCCAGCCGGCGTCGGGCGCGAGGAGCGCCCGCGCGATGATGTAGCCGAGGTTGAGCGAGATGATGGCGCGCGCAATGCGCTCGGCCGGCAGGTCGGAACGTAACTGCTTCCTTTTCTGATAGCGCTGCACAGTGTCGACCGCGTGCTTCCAAAGGTTCTCCTTCCAGATGCGGATCACCTTGTTGCGGAGCGCCTCGTCGGTCATCAGCGTGGCGAGCATCAGGCGAAATTGCGGTGCGGCGCCGCGGGCGGCGCCGGTGCGCAGCTTCAGCACGCGACGGTGCCAGTCGCGGAAGGTCTCCGAATCGGCGGCGAAGAGCTTGCCCGTCTCGGTGAGCTCGCGCGGCATGGTGGCGGCGAGCACCGCCGGAAACATGACGCGCTGGTACAGGCTGTCCTTGGAGGGGAAATACTTGAACAGCGTGCGCTCCGTGACACCGGCCGCGGCCGCGATCTCGGCCGTGCGCGCGCCCCGGTAGCCCTTGTCGCCGAAGAGCCGGGTGGCGGCGGCGAGTATCGCGGCTTCCCTTGCGGTGCTCGGGCGCTCGTAGCGCGCCGATTCGCCGCGCAGCGTGCGGGCTGAAATCCGTCTGGCGGTCATGGTCTCTCGCGGAGTATAGTGGACACTATACCTGTCACACCGAGGAGGTAGTACATGAGGAAAGTGCGCGTCGCCCCCAAGGGCATGGGCCTCAACGATTTCGTCGCCGAGAAGGAAGGCTTCTTCGCCGCCGAAGGCATCGAGGTCGAGTGGGACGTCAAGACGTTCCGCGGCACCCAGTCGCGTTGGACCGAGAACAAGTACCTGAAGCGCCCGCAGGACACGCCGTTCACCGAGGAAGCCACCAAGGACCTGATCCAGTGCGCGTGCCTCTGGGGAACCATCTCCAACGCCGGCGCCGGCATGGGCCGCTTCGTCGGCGACTGCTACGGCGTGTCGCCATGGGGAATCTTCGTGCGCCCCGAATCGAAGATCCGCAAGCCGGAAGATCTCGCCGACGTGGAAATCTCCGTCGGCATGCGCGCCGGCAGCCACTTCAACGTGCCCTACCGCCTCGAGAAGTATCTGCCGCTCGAGAAGATCAAGACCGTCAACACCGGCGGCTTCGGCGCGCGCCTGAAGGCGCTGCTCGACGGCGAGGTGCAGGCGGCGAGCCTGCTGCCGCCGCAGATCGACATGGCGAGGCAGCTCGGCCTTCGCATGGTGATGGAAGACGAGTTCAAGACGCTGTGGTGGGTGCCCGAGACGGCGAACCAGGCCGACGTGCGCGCCTATCTGCGCGGCCTCGACCGCGCCGAGAAGGCACTGCAAGCGGATCTGAAGAAATATCTGCCGCTATGGGAGAAGTGCGTGCCGCCGGAATTCAAGGACGGCTATAAGTGGGACTACTCGAAATTCACGCGGGGCGAGCGCTTCGTCTACCAGCCGCTGCCGCGCGAGGACTTCGACATGGCGATGGGCCAGGTGAAGCGCTGGAAGCTCGACGATTACCTGAAAGAGCAGAGCTTCGAGAATCTCGTCTACCGGGCGCCGGCGACGATCTGAGGAGCCGCGGGCAGAGCGGGTTCAAACCCGCTCCGCCCCCGGAATTTCTTTACTGGAACTTCCAGAGCAGACCGACGTTGAGAACGTCAATGTCTGTCTGTCCCGTGCTATTGCCGCCGACGTTGTCGTAGCGCTGCCATTCGAGGCGCACGCCGGCTTGGCGCATGAAGTCGTACTGCGCGCCGACGCCGTAGGTCAGGCCG
>C688J18823_10002155_pt1 | contig 12311 bp, 11 predicted proteins | sample HopSoiMetagenom1_FD_18823 | JGI IMG/M metagenome (IMG submission 18823) | reverse complement strand
CAGCCGCTTGCCCTTGCCGGCGGCGAGGATCACCGCGGTCAACGTGTCCGTGCGTGTGGTCTTCGTCGTGGCCAACGCGCTCGTTTCCCGGTCGGGGGCACCATGCTCGCAGCCAGCCGGGAGGGCGGCAACGTCGCGCGACGTGCGAGGTCAGGCGGCCAGCGGACGACCGCGCCACACGACTTCGCCATCGACGATGTCGGTGGTCGGCGCGAGGCCGATCGAGCGCGCGACCGCGCCCGACGCCGCGTGGTCGGGGTGGATCTCGGCGCGGAGCGTGGCGGCCCCGGACGTCGCCACCCACGCCGCCGTCGCCGCGGCCGCCTCCTTGGCGTAGCCGCGCCCCTGCCACGCGCTGCCGATCGTCCATGCAAGCGTCGCCTCGTCGCCGATGATCGTCGCCTGCACCGTGCCGACCACGCCGTCGCCCTGATGCAGACGCACGACCCAATTGCGCCAACGCTGGCTCCCATCCGGGGAGCGGCCCGGCACGACGAACGCGATCCACTTCTCGAGCGCGTCGCGTGACATCGGAGCGCCGCCCGTGAACGTGTGCAGCGACGGATCGTCGAGGATCGCGAACAGGTCGCCGGCGTCGTCGACGGTGATCCGATCGAGGCGCAGCCGGGCCGCCTCGATCGAGGTCGTCGTCACGCTCCGAGCCAGGCGATCGCCTCGTCGAGCTTCGCCGTGGGGTACTCGCGCGCATCGCCGGGCATCATCCAGCCGAACAGGCTCATCGCGTGCTCGACCCAATCGTGATCGGAGACGAGCGCCGTCCGTTCCCACAGCGACGGATGGGTGACGCCGGACCCGAAGCCGAACTTCATGTCCTCCCACATCGCAGACGCTTCGAACCGGTCGAAGTCCTCGCCGATCACGATCGCGAGCCGGATCTTCGCCCCGTCGGTGATGCGTTGCATCAACGCGGGGGCGAGGATCTGGTCGTAGTCCTCCTTGGTGACGTGACCGGAGAACCGGAAGCCGAGGACGCCGTCGGGCAGATCGGCCAACGGCTCGATCATCGCGGCGGCTTACTCGTGCGGTTGCGAGACATTCACCAGCCACCGAACGCCGAAGCGGTCGATCAGCATGCCGAACGTGTCGCCCCACTGCGCCTTCTCGAGCGGCTGCAGCACCTGACCGCCGTCGGCGAGCTTGTTGAAGTAACCGCTGAGCCGCGCCTCGTCTTCGCCGCTGAGCGACATGCTGAAGTTCGAGCCGGGGGCGTACTCCATGTGGCTCGGCGTGTCGGCCGCCATGAAGACGATGCCGTCGGACTCGAGCTGCGCGTGCATGATCAGGTCGTCCTCGGCCGGATCCTGCGATGCGCCGAACTCCTTGAAGGTGTTGATGTCGAGCTTGCCGCCGAACACACCGTGATAGAACTCCATCGCCTCACGGGTGTTGTTCTTGAAGTTCAGATACGGGTTCAACGCTGCGGACGTCATGTGGCTCCCTCCCCCTTCCGTGCTCGCCACGAGGATATCGCTGTGGGCAACTGAGGTCGCGAGAAGGACTCCCGTCTGCGGCCGGACCAGCATGGCTACCCTCAGGTGATGCACCACCGTCGTGTTCGTCACGGGCTCCGTGCACTGGCGCTCGGCTTGCTGTTGGCGTGCGGGCTCCCTCCAACCGGAACCCTTGCCGCGACGGACTTCAGCTCGATCTCGGCCGGCGTCGACCACACCTGCGCAGTGACGCCCGCCGGTGCGGCCGAGTGCTGGGGGCTGAACGACGCGGGTCAATCCGAGGATCAGCCCGGGCCGTACACGCAGGTTTCTGCCGGCGGTCTTCACGACTGCGCCCTGACGTCAAGCGGCGCGGCCGACTGCTGGGGCGGGAACGAGGACGGGGAGGCGAAGGACCACGCCGGTCCGTATACCGAGGTCGTCGCGGGCTGGAAACACACCTGCGCGCTCACCATCGCCGGCGCAGCCGACTGCTGGGGTCGGAACGACGCCGGGCAGTCGCACGATCAACCGGGACCGTTCACCGAGCTGACGATCAGCGGCTCGCACAACTGCGGACTCACAGCCGGCGGCGTCGCGGACTGCTGGGGTCGCAACAACGCGGGCCTCGCGGAAGATCATCGGGGTCCCTACATCCAGGTGTCGGCGGGCGACGGCCACAACTGCGCGCTGACGACGGGCGGCGCTGCCGACTGCTGGGGTATCCACGATGGCGGCCAAGCGCGCGACCAACCGGGGCCGTTCACGCAGCTCTCTGCCGGCGACCATCACAACTGCGCGTTACGGCCCGATGGATCCGTCGACTGTTGGGGATGGAACGACTTCGGCCAGGCGGTGGATCAACCGGGGCCGTATGTCGCGGTGTCCGCCGGTAGCTACCACACGTGTGCGATCACATCCGCGGGAGATACCGATTGCTGGGGCGATAACAGCCACGGGCAGCTCGGTCGGCGCGTGACGATCTCGNCACCGAACACCGTGCACACGGGGTCGCGTGCGGCCGTCACGGGCAGCCTTCGGTCGATCGACCCGGACTGCATCGCCTCGCAGAACGTCACGCTCCGAGTGCTTCGACCGGCGGGTGCCGCCGACAGGACCGCGCCGACGTCCGCTGCTGGCCGATACCGGTTCGCGGTGCGGATCAAGCGAAAGACAGTCGTTCGCGTCGTCTACGCGCGCACCGCCGATTGCGAGCCGGTCCGTTCTGCACGCCGAACGATCACGCCGACCTGAATGGACACCGCACGCTGGGGTATTGCATCGTGGCGAACCGGCCAGTAGGTTCGAGCGTCTGCGCAGCGCCGGGATCGCAGCCGGTATGACGGCTCACCCACCGAGAAGCCCGAGGGGAGAGGCGATGCTCGGACAGACCCCCGACATCCACAGGCGCTCGCGCCGGCTCCGGTTCGCCGCTGTCGTCGCGATCTCGGCGATGATCGGCCTCATGGCGGCCCTTCCCTCCGACGCGTCGAACCCTCCCGCCGTCTTCAGCGACGGCTTCGACGGCAGCTCAAGCCTCATGCCGCCCTGGACCACGAACACCGGGCTGGTGCAGGTCTCGCCTGGACACGACACGACTGGCTTCGCCGCCGAAGCGAAGAGCACGTCCGGGACGAAAGCGTTCGTCACGAAGAAGATCCCATCGGAGACGGACGTCTACGTCCGGTTGTGGTTCGAGGTCGTGAGCCAGGCGACGAAGACCGCCATCCTTCGTCTGAGGCCGGGAACGGGGCAGCTGCTCACCGTCAGTACGACGCCGCAGGGTGCCATCACGATCGCCAGCGCGAACGCGAGCACGCCGCTGACATCCACCGTCGGCGTGGCCTCCGCCGGTGCCTGGCACCTCCTGCAGGTCCACATGTCCGAACCGACCCAGCAGGTGGAGACCTGGCTCGACGGTGTCGCGGTGACGAAGCTCACGAAGCCGTTGGCGCTCGGCTCCGCAGCTGTCACCAAGCTGGAGGTCGGCGACAGCGCCCTGAAGCACACCTTCGACATCTTGTTCGACACCGTCGGTCTCGATACGACGTACGTCGGCCCGACGGTCCCGACGAACCTGCAAGCGCAGGCCCCGTCCGGGACGGAGGTCGATCTGACGTGGGATGCAGCGCCAGGCGACGACGGGCCGGTCTCGTACAAGATCTATCGAGGACCCGACGCCTCGACGCCTACCTTGCTCGATACGTCCATCTCACCGTCCTACGTCGACCGCACCGTCACGCCGTCGACCTCGTACGACTACTGGGTCGAGGCGGTCGACGGATCGACGCTCGGACCGGCCCGGACGGCCCCCGTGCCGGTCACGACCGGCGCCCCGAGCGGGACCGTCCCCTCCCAGCCGACGGGCCTCAGCGGCGTCTCACCGGCGACGTGGCGGGTCGATCTATCCTGGAACGCGAACCCGCCCGCGGATGGGGTCTCGGCGTACGACGTCTTCCGATCGACCGGCGGCGACGCCGCGGTGCTCGCGGGGTCGACGACCGGAACGTCCTTCCGGGACACGTCGTCCGCCCTCGCCGCTGGCACGGCGTACACCTACACCGTCGACGCCCGCAACGGCGCCGGCTCGTCGCCGGACTCCGATCCCGTCACCGTGTCGACCCAGCCGGCCGGCGACCCGACCGTCGCGGCGGCCGGCGACATCGCGTGCGACCCGGCCAACGCCGCGTCCACGGGAACCAATCCGAAGCAGTGTCAGCAGCAGGCGACGGCGAACCTGATCGCCTCGGGCAATTACACGGCGCTGCTCCCGCTCGGCGACGACCAATACGAGTGCGGCGCGCTCTCCGCCTTCCAACAGGTGTACGACTCGTCGTGGGGTGCGTTCCTCCACACGTCGACCCCGACGACCTACCCGGTCCCCGGCAATCACGAGTACAACAACGGAACCGCGCCCTGTTCACCGAAGCACGACGCCGCCGGTTACTTCAGTTACTTCTCGTCGGCGGCCTACCTCGGGGACCCCTCGCTGAGCGGGTCTACGTCGCGGGGGTACTACAGCTTCGATATCGCCGTCGGCGGTACGTCGTGGCATCTCATCGCGTTGAACGCCGAGTGCCACTATGTCTCGGCTGGGGTCAGCGGAGGGTGCGCATCGGGCTCCCCCCAGGAGCAGTGGCTCGCCGGCGACCTGGCATCTCACACGAACGCGTGCACGATCGCGTACTGGCATCAACCGCTGTGGGGCGACGCGAACCACCCCGACGACACGACGTACCAACCGTTCTGGAACGACCTCTACGCCCATGGCGCGGAACTCGTGCTGAACGGTCACGTTCACCTGTACAACCGGTTCATCCCGCGAACGCCGGGCGGTGCATCGGATCCGACGAACGGCCTCGTGGAGATCATCGCCGGCGCCGGCGGTGCGAGCCATGCGGGGGCCAGCCCGCTCGACCCGATGAGCGCCTTCCGGGACAACACGAGGTTCGGGATCCTCGCATTGACGTTGCATAGCAACAGCTATGAGTGGAAGTTCGTGCCGGTCGGCGGCGGTGCTCCCCTCGATCAAGGCGCCGCGATGTGTCATGGGGCGCCGACTCCGTAAGTCCATCGGGCGCCCCGAGGTGACCGACCCCACGGAGCCATCCGCCTAGGCTGTACGCCCCTTTTGCGTCGCGACTTCGTTGGCTTCACTTCACCCCTGCTGAGTTCGCTCCCGATAACCCGATGGTGTTCGCCGGTTCCCGAGGCCGGTGGGGAAGCGGTCTCCGAGGGGGGTGCGCCACGTGGCGACGACAGACATCGACCGTAGAGAGTTCCTCCGTCGTTCCGTACTCGCAGGGGTGGGAGCGACGTTCGCATCGAGCGTCCTGGCCTCGGTGCTCCCGACCACCGCGCGAGCGCAGACCGTGGGGTCCTGCCTCTTCGGTGCGCACTCGGTGCCACGTGGCACACAGATCACCCAGAAGGACGCGACGCTCGCGCTCGAGGCACTGATGGGTCGCCAGGTCGGCGTGTTCCGCCGGTACTCGTACTGGGACGAGCCGCCGCCCGACGGCACACACCTGTGGGCGGCGCAGACCGGCCGCATCCCGTACATCTCGTGGCACGCCTACACGCGGAAGAAGGTCTACATCCCGTGGGCGTCGATCGCGAACGGTTCTCAAGACACCCNGCTGAAGAACGTGGCGTCGGCGATCGCTGCCTTCGGCTACCCGGTCTACTTCTCGTTCCACCACGAACCCGAGAACGATGTGAAGAACGGGACCGCGGCCGACTTCAAGGCGGCCTTCGAGCGCGTCCGGATGACCTTCGACAAGTTCGGCGCCACGAACGTCACCTGGCTCGTCGCGCTGATGGCCTCGACGTACAAGGGCGGTCACGGCGGAGCCGACGCGTGGCTGCCGGATCCCGGAAGCTACAGCTACGTCGGCGTCGACGGGTACAACCGGTGGCCGCTCGTGAAGGTGCCGGGGTGGCGGTCCTTCGAGACGATCTTCGGGCCTGCCCACGACAAAGCCGTGCAGCTCGCGAAGCCGCTCTTCGTCGCCGAGTACGGCAGCATCGAGCAGACCTGCTCGTACCCGGACGGCAACCCCAACGCCAAGGCCGCCTGGTTCACGGCTGCGGGCCAAACTGTCCAGACCTGGAACAACGTCGTCGCGATCGCCTACTCGAACTGTGACGCCACGTTCAAAACACTCCTGATGCCGTACTGGATCGACAGCTCCGCTGGGTCCGTCGCCGCGTTCGCCTCGGTCGGACAGCTCCCGTATTTCGCGTAAACCGCGCGAAGTTTCAGCAGTCTGAGGGGTTGACCTTCGGCGAAGCCCTCGATAGCGTCCCCCTTCTGGAGAGGTACGGCTCTGGGGAGGGTTGTGCGGGGTCGTTCAGCGTCGGCGTTCGTGGTGGCACTGATGACATGGGGCGTCATCAACCCCGATGACCAGGACCAGGTGCCTGAGTCCACACGCCTGCGGATCGCCGTGCATCCTGTGAGGGAGAACGACCCGACATGAAATCCTCGTTCTCCTTACCGCTCGGCCGGTCGTCCGATCGGGCTCGCTCCCTCTTTCTCGTGGCTGTCGTCTTGACCGTGGTAGTCGTAGGGCCGGGCCCTTCCGCTCGGGCGACCGGCTACCTGTTTTCGGATGATTTCGAGAGCGGCGGCCTAGGCGCCTGGACGAAGGCGGTCGGCCTGGTCGACCAGCAGGCCGACGTGCACGCCGGCTCGTGGGCCGCGCGTGCGAACACCACCGGCACGCCCGCGTACGCCCGTGAGACCCTGCCGTCGTCCCAGAACGACCTCTACCTGCAGGTGTACTTCGAGCTTGTCAGCCACTCGACGAAGTTGACCCTGATGCGCCTGGAGACCCTTCCCGGCAAACCGCTCGTGACGCTCGGGATCAACACCGCCAACAAGCTGTACACGACGAACGCCGCTACGGCGAAGACGATCACGAGCGGAGCCGTCACGACCCCGAACGCTTGGCACGAGCTGCAGCTCCACGCGCTCGTCGGCGCCACCGGCAGGATCGACGTCTACGTCGACGGCGTGGCGGATCCCCGGCTGAGTCGCACGGCGACGCTCGGGACGACCGGACTGACGAGCTTGCAGATCGGCGATCAAGCGAAGGCGCACACGTTCAAAGTGCTTTTCGACGACGCCGCCGCCGATCTGAACTTCATCAACACGAGTCCGCCCGCTCCGCCCACGGGATTCACGGCGACGGGTGTCTTCGCCGATCGTGTCGACCTGTCGTGGAACCCGAACCAGGAGGCGAACGTCGCCGGCTACGCGATCTACCGTGACGGCGCTCAGATCGGCACGACGGATTGGGCGCACACCACGTTCTCGGATCTGTCGGTGCAGCCCAACACGGCCTACAGCTACGGCATCGAAACCTTCGACACCGCGCAGCAGCACTCGAGTAGGGCAGGCCCCGTCGCCGTCAGGACGCCGCCGGTCGACATCAAGCCACCGACGATTCCGCAGAACGTTCGGGTCACCGACACGTTCTCGAACCAGGTCGATCTCGCGTGGGATCCCTCGACGGATGATGAAGGGGTCGATCGGTATGACATCTATCGGGACGGCGGATCCGCGCCGATCGGGTCCGTTACCGGCACGAGCACGGGATATCTCGACACGTCGGTGTCCCCGTCGACGGCGTACAGCTACACGGTCACGGCGGTCGATCCGTCGGACAATACGTCCGATCCATCGGCGGCGGCGACGACCAGGACGCTCGCGACGAATATCCCACATGTCTGGTGGGGCGTCGCCACGCACGCGGAGGGCTCGCTGACCGACATGCAGGTCCTGTCGAGCCTCGAGGCCAAGATCGGTCCCAACTTCAAGTTCGCGATCTACCGCAAGTACACGAACTGGGATCAATCGCTACCGACCGCGCAGCAGATGCGGCTCTGGAATCAGGGGATCGAGCCCTACACGGCGTGGACGACCTACGTGAATGGATCCGGCGACCTGACCTTCGCGGACATCGCTAGCGGCGCCTATGACAACTACATCCGACAGCAGGCCGATTCGATCAAGGCGAGCGGCATCCACATGTTCTTCACCTTCCAGCATGAACCGGAGGACGGGCAGGGCGCGGGAGATCCGCAGGCAGGCTCGGCCGCGAGCTACATCGCGGCCTTCGAGCGTGTCCACGACATCTTCGATCAGGAGGGTGTCACCAACCTCACATGGATGAACACGCTGACGCTTGGAGCGTTCAGGCACGCGCACGGCAAGTCGCCCGAGGCGTGGTCGCCGCCGCCGCAGTACTACGACTACGTCGGCGTCGACGGGTACGTCCGGTTCCCGTGCGTTCAGTGGGACGACCGTCCGTTCCTCACCTTCAAGCAGACCTTCCAGGAGGCCTACGACTTCGCGCAGGGCCTCGGGAAGCCGCTGTTCATCGGCGAGGTCGGCATCATCGAGCAAGACTCCTGCGGGTACGCCGGCGACCCGAACGCGAAGGCAGAGTGGGTCGCGCAGGGCTTGGCGCAGATGCGCGCATGGCCGGGAGTCATCGCGATCTGCTGGAGCCACGTGATCGTCAACTTCCTCGACCAGCACGTCCTCGACTACCACGTCGATTCAACGCCCCAAGCGTTCGACGCGTTCATGCAGGGCGTCGATGACCCCTACTTCCAGCGACCGCCGCCGACGTAGCGCACAAGGCGAAGGTCGGGAGGCGTCCGTGGGGGAACGGCGCACCGTCATCCTGTCGCTGTCGGCCGTCGTGATCGCGACGTCGATCGCGCTGATGCGGTCGTCGCCTGCGGGCGCGCACCCGACGCGCCCGCCTGGCTCGACCAGTGGCTCCGCCGCTCCACGCCGACCAGCTATCCGATCTTCAGGACCACGCGGAAGACCCTGCGTGAGTACAACGCACAGGGGCTACTCCCGGCGGGCACGACGATCCCTCAGCGGAGCGTCCTCGATCGGTTCGTCCCGATGACGGCGGCCGAAGCCGCTCTGTACGGCCGTATCGAGGGTTACATCTCGCGCTACTACGACTCCTACCTGTCGGGGCCGGGGTCTCAGAAGCCCCTCGGGTTCATCATGACCGTGTACCGACGTCGACTTACGTCAAGCTTCCTCGCGATCGAGCGCTGAGGTTGGGTTCCGGGGGGAGGGATCGAACCTCCATTCCAGGCTCCAAAGGCCCGTGTCTTGCCATTAGACGACCCCGGAGAGCGGCCCCATCGTACGTGGCGGCCCCGAGGTCACGAAGGCGCCCGGCACCTCGGCGGCGATCTGATCGGCATGCACCATGTGACGCGCGAGCGCGACCACCGTGGGACCGCTGCCCGACATCGCGGCGCCGAGCGCGCCGGCGTCGAGCAACGCTGCGATCGTGTCGGCGACCTCGGGGTGACGCTCGGCAACGACCGATTGCAGATCGTCGAACAGCGCAGGACCGAGGATCTCGTCGTTGCCCGCTTCGACCGCGGCGATCAGCGCGCCGGGGTCGGGGCCGGTCGTGCCGCCGTCGTCCCACCAGGCGTACGCGTCGGGTGTGCGCACCGCGAACGACGCGGGGACCACGACCCAGTGCGTCGTCTGCGCGTGCACCGGCGTGACGCGGTCGCCGCGGCCGTCGGCGTACACCGCACCGCCGAGCACCAGCGCGGGGACGTCGGAGCCGACGGCCGCGGCGATGCCGAGCAGGGTCTCGGTGGAAAGGTCCGTCCCGTGGAGATCGTCGAGGGCCAGGATCGTCGCCGCCGCGTCCGCACTACCGCCGCCGAGCCCGGCCGCGACGGGGATCCGCTTCTCGACGCTGATCGTCGCGCCGGGCGTTTCGCGCCCGGTCTCATGGGCCCAGGCCCGAGCCGCCCGGTCGACGAGGGCCTCGCCCCCGGCGCGGGTGAGCTCGCGCGCGCGCGCACCTTGCACGGTCACCACGAATCCGTCTGCGGGCTCGGCGGTCACCACGTCGTGGAGCTCGAGCGGCAGGATCACCGTCTCGACGTCGTGGTAGCCGTCGTCGCGCGCACCGAGCACGCGCAGGAACACGTTCAGCTTCGCGTGCGCCCGGCGGGTGACGCTCACGCGGCCAGGCTCTCCGCGATCCGTGCGAACGCGGCGAGGTCGAGCTCCTCCGCGCGCGCCGCGGGGTCGACGCCGGCCGAGCGGAGGACCGCATCGGGGTCCTCGGCGCCCAGTCGACGGAGCGCGCCGCGCATCGCCTTGCGGCGTTGGGCGAACGCTTCATCGACGACAAGCCAGAGCGCCGCGGGGTGGACCGCGACGGGCGGCTGGTCGCGTCGCTCCATGCGAACGATCGCCGACGCCACCGATGGGCGTGGCCAGAACACCGATGCCGGCACCTGCCGCACGACCGTCGCGTCGGCGTGGTACGCGACACGCAGGCTCGTCGGGCCGTAGCTCTCGCGCGTCGCCGTCGGCGCGGCGACCAACCGGTCGGCGACCTCCCGCTGAACCATGACCACGAGCCGCCGGATCATCGGCGCGCGCTCCAGCACCGAGAGCACGATCGCGGTGCCGACGTTGTACGGAAGGTTCCCGCAGGCGATCCATGCGCGGTCGCCGAGCACCGAGGACCAGTCCGTCTTCGTGGCGTCGGCGGCGAGCACCTCGACCGCCGGGTGCGACCCGGCGACAGCGCGCAACGCCGGGATGAGCGCTCGGTCGAACTCGACCGCGAGCACGCGCTCGGCGCCCCGCTCGGCCAGCGCCGTCGTCAGCGCGCCGAGGCCGGCCCCGATGTCGAGCACCGCGTCACCCGGCCCGACGCCGGCGTCGGCAGCGATCGCTGCCGCGAGGTTCGGGTCGATCAGGAAGTGCTGGCCGAGCGCCTTCGACGGCTCGACGCCGTGTCGGGCGAGCAGCGCCCGCGGGCTACCAGGAGAGCGAGACGTGGAGGAGGCCGTGGCCGAGCGGCTGGAGCGCGGCGAAGGCTTCGGGCGAGAGGTCGATGATCCGCCCCGGTCCGAACGGTCCTCGGTCATCGATGACCACCGTAACGGAGCGGCCGGTGTCGAGGTCGGTCACCGTTACGTGCGTACCGAATGGGAGCCACGGATGGGCGGCGGTCAGCCCGCTCCACGGCGGGTCGTACCACGACGCCTCGCCGGCCTCGGTGGTCGCCCCGGTGCCCGGCTCCTTGAGGACGCCGTCGGTCATCGAGTACGGCGCCGACAGGCGGACCTCGGGCACCGGCGGGGAGAGCATGCTCCGCGAGATGATGCGCCGCGACGTCACGCGACCGTTGACCATCTTCACCTTGACCGCGGCCCGCTCGCTGCCGCCCGACCCGTGAGTGAGCACCACCAGGTGGCCCGGCGTGAGGGTCGAGGTGTAGCGAGTCTCGACCGGCATCGGGATCGGGACCGTCATCAGATGGGTCGTCGTCGACACGCGGTCGTAGCGGACCGTCATGCCGTCGTGGAGGGGGGCGCTGGGTGGCGGGACGACGCGGTCGTCAGCGTCGGGTTGGATCCCCATGGCCGTAAGGAGCGCCCCGGTCGTGTCCGCGTTGGTCGAGACGTCGTGCACCTTCCCCGTCACGACGGCCCGCACGGTCACGCCCGAAGGCCCGACACCGGCCGCAGCGGTTGAAGCCCGCCCGGTCCCGGAGTTCGCCTTCCCGAACGAACCCGTTCCCGGTCGCTCCACCACCCAGACCCCCACACCTGTGGAGGTGACCGCCACGGAGAACCCGTTCGCCGGGACGCCCGGCGGCGGACTCACGTACACGGTCATGCCGTCGGCGAGCTGTGTCGTCGGCGGCGGTTGGACCTGTAAGCCGATCGACAGCGGCACGCCTTGATCGGACAACAGATCCTCGACGCTCGTGGATCGCGTGCGCACGTCCTGCGAGCGCCCGTCGATCACCAGCGTCACGTCCTTCGCCCATGCGCCCGAGACGACCATCACCGACAACGTGACGCCGGCCGCGACGATCGCAGCCTTGAGTGCACGACGGCGTCGCAGCCGCCGTACGCGTGTCGGTCGTACCACCCTGCCTCCGTAAGAACGGGGAGGGCCTTCGGGGGAAGCGGCTGGGTGGGAAGGAGCCCGGCCGGAACGTGGCCTCCGGTCGCATGGAGCGCCACCCTATCGAACCCTCAACCCTTACTGCAACCTTGAGACCGAAGGGGCTTTCCGGCCCTCAGAGGCCGGGGAAGGCCGCTTCGGCGTTCGAAACGGTCGCGTCGGCGAGCAGTTCGAGGGGTTCGTCGCGCACCGTCGCAAGCTCCGCGAGCGTCACGACGACGTTCTGTGGCGCGTTGTCGGTGCCGCGAAGCTTCTGCGGCGCGAGGAACGGGCTGTCGGTCTCAACCAACACGCGATCGAGCGAGACCGCCGCGGCCGCTTCGCGCATGTGCGCGTTCTTCGGATACGTGACGTTGCCGGCG
>C688J18823_10002154_pt1 | contig 12313 bp, 10 predicted proteins | sample HopSoiMetagenom1_FD_18823 | JGI IMG/M metagenome (IMG submission 18823) | reverse complement strand
TGCCACTAGTCTGACTGTCATGACTGATGGCGTAAAGATATAGTGGCAGGGTGCGGTACCCCTATCGGCTTCGTTCAACAGGCTACGGCTGCTACGGTCCATGTTCATATGTGTAGTAGCGGCAGGGTACCGCGTCCCTATGCTTATAATGGTAAAAAAACGTTAAATAAGTTCCCGTTGTTGTCATTTATAAATTAAATTATAAAAAAGTGGAATAGCGGCCCGGCTCGAAGAACTACTTATCTGTCTTATACTAGCGCTTCTTTGCTTGATAGTAGTTCTTGCCTTTAATGTCTATTATCTTCGCACCCGGCTTACTGAATTTGAATCTATCTTAAGACTATTAAAGCCGGCGATTTTCTCGGATGCAGCTGATCTTACCATTATCTCGTCGGCTTCTGGTCAATTCATGATACCATGGCCACGGACTTATTGAATCGAACCCGCGCCCAAGACCATCTAGGCCGACGGATAAAACCCAGAAATATTATTATCTGGTATATGGTATCAACCATTGGACTTGCTAGTATACTCATGATAAGCTTGCCGGGTTCTGCCGGCGAACACTACATGCCACTTATTGCTGTACTGCTGGCACAGAAGATCATCTGGAGACAAAGTATATGTCGCTAATTCCGGTGATAATACTATCTCCGTAATTGATGAAGCAACTAATAGTAACTACAGGTGATGAAGCAACGACAAAGCCGCATGCAGGTCGTGTGTATTGTTGTTAGCTACGGGATTTACTTATTAATTCCACCAGAAGTGCTGTTCAGCCTTACTAAATTCGCAAAAGTATTCCCACCGTCACTACTTGTCCTCATTACGGGATTAAGTGCTCCTGTTGCGTTTGTCCACCACGTCACGACTACGTTACTACCTGACGCGCTTATACTTACGTTCCCATATACAACATCTATCTTTGGATTTGTGTTAGGGGGGCTGAGAACCATTGTCTTTGCGAACGTTTTTCCACCATCATTACTCTTTGTGAAGAATATGGCAACGCCATGGAGAGCAGCACTAGCATTATTCCATGCTGCATAGATATTATTACCGGATACTGCTACTGGCAGTAACAGCGATCGGCTTAATATCTCTTGAAAGTACTTCAGTGGTAAAGCTGAAGCCACAGGAACTGAAATCATCATTGCAGCAATTACCGCAATTGCGCTAATCGTTATTGCGGATTGGTGATTTGCCATTTCTAATCAATACTAAGGTACGTATATATATGCATATTCTTCCGGTCTAAACCGGTAGAAATAACCTTTTTTCGGCTTCATCCAATCGTCAACTTTGTTCTCTTGCCTAGCCTTTGCGATAGGGGATGGAGAAGGCTCTAGAGGTGTCTCCGTTCTCTACAAGTGTCGCAAATGTCGCAAGTGTCGCAGATAAGCATAATGAGAATAGAGAGATCCACCAAACTACAAAACCGGATCTAGATAAGAAGAACAAAACTGAGGCAATGAGGCTGCCTGCGCTACCTTGTGTCTGGTGTGATTATAAAGATCCTATAGAATTCGATCTCGCTAATCATCTTCTCACAAATCATAAGCAGCAGTTATTGAAATTGCCGATTGGCAAAGCCTCCATGGAAACCAGAATAGATCATGCTATTCAGTGGGCAAAAAGAACAATGAGGCTAGGATATGCTGATGACGATGACGATGAGGAGATAGAAGAAGATAGTGATTCCAATTATGACTACGAATTACCACAGTCTGCAAATTCAGGTAGTATCTGAAAACGTAGACTTTATACTATCTCACTTTCAACAATCTTTTTTTCCGAGGAAGATTATGACAAAACGCATTGGATACCAAATAGAGGTCAATAGTAAGCGTGAATTATTAGATCGTTTTAGGCAATCGAATTACGAAGATTGCCGCGTCAATGCTTATCCTTCATTTACCAATTATCAGGAGATTAATAGAGTGGCTCCAAGCTTTCTTATGATAGATCTTGATCTTAGAGATTTCACAAATATAAAACACAAACTTGATAGAGGATTGAAAAGAATCCTTCATAGAATTGATACACTGATGCATGGTCATCCATCAGTCTTATGGATCGGGAATGGCTATCATATTTATCAACCTATGGATGGTTTCATTCTAGAAGAACAAGAGCGATTTGCACGATTGGTTGATCCCGCCGGCAAAGATCTGACATCTAGATTCATGCAGTTCGCAGAGGATTTTTTAACAAACAAGAAAGAAGACCCTCAGCATAATCCTACCATGAATTCATGCTTGGTTAGAATACCAGGAACAATCAATTCAAAGTGTGGACAGGTAGTCAACGTTGTACAACGATGGGGTGGTCAAAGGCCGTCGATACAATATCTGCTGCGCGAATTCAGAAGATGGCTTTTAGATGAAAAGATAGAAGAACGCAGGACGATTAGACTTTAATCCCAATCACATCATCAGACGCAATATTATTACAGTAAAAAGAGGCGGTTATCTGCCGATAAGTTTGGATAAACTGAAAACGGAAAACACGTATTTGTACAAGACGATAAATGAACAATAAGGCAGAGCCCAGGATAATACCTCATACGTCAATGGAGTTGATTTGGAAACAGAATATTAGTTTATTTGTCCAGACTTGTAACTATGGTGTGGAACATAGTTCGACAACGTTTCACAATATGGTACCTCATGGCTAATCCAACAAATTCAACTTATTAACCATTTTTGCATATGAAATCTGTCAGTCACCACCCTGTTTTAATTTGATATTCTTCACCGGCCTCATAGATCGGAGAGAAATCTAAACATTAGTCATTTACTGATCTATGAATCATCTTATAGCACACAAATATGCCTTCCAGAAATCATAACATTACCATATTGGCGACATTAAATGTGTGTTAGGCTGTGGCCGGGCAAGCAAAACCAAGAAATACTGCTCGAAGCCGCGAACTACAATATACTGTGCAGGTTGAATGGAGGACTAACTTCTATATTTGAACCTGACGCTTATGTGATTCTGTTTATAGTATGATTAATTGAGTATCAGAGTTAATGATAATCTCCTCATTTGCCTTGTTTTGCTATTTCATTTAATGATGATAATAACATATTATTCTCTGTCAGCTTTCTTAGATTGATCATACTTTGTTCTTAGCTCTTCTATTTCTGAGGGAGCAGGTTTTGACCCTCCGTTATTAGTAGTTGTAGTGGTAGTAGTTGTGGTGGACGAACATCCTAAACTGCTTTCGATGGTTATTGCTTGCTGTCTTAGATCTGCAGCTTGTTGTGATGTCAGTTGTCCGTTATCTCCTTTTGCATTCACTTGATGTAAGAAAGCATTCAATGTATTACAAGCGGCCGCATGATTATTACGATTCAATTGACTTAGAGCAGCATTTAATGGAGCTTCTAAGCTGGTTGTTATGCCCTTAGAAAGATGCATGTTGTCTATTGTGTTTATAATATTCTGTACTGCTTGCTGAGGCGTAAGTATAGTCCAACTGAAGATAGCAGGTGTAGGATCTTTATTTTCCGTGGTATCTACTGCTCTTACTTTAAATATATGCTGTTGTCCAGCTGCCAAGTTGTCATAGCTAACTGTGCTGGGATTAGTATTGGAACCACATGTTGAGAAGGAACTTGCATCTAAACTACATTCAAAGCCCGCTATAGGGTTGCTGCCTTGAGTAGCTGTAGCCTGAAATGTGATAGATGTGGAAACTGTTGAACCACCGTTTTGAACTGGGGCTCCATTACCATCGAGAGCTGAGATGATTGCTGTGTTTGGTGGTAACGGTGGCTGTGGTGGGTTTGGATTGAATATAGCAACATTATTCGATAATGCGATTGTGACATAAATTAGATGATTAACTGGACTATATACAGGAGTTGCTGGAGAATCACCTACAGAAGATATTGTACTTATTGGCTGATTGGTAGAGCCATTAATTATTGTGATATCATCAGATGCAGCATTGGCGACATAAATCTTGTTATTAATAGGATCGTGCGCTATTCCAACAGGCCCGCTACCTGCTGGGATTATACTTGTAACTTGGTCTGTAGCATCATCTATAACATATACATTGTTAGAGAACTGATTTGCTACGTAGATATCGTGATTAGTAGAATCGTATGCTGCAAATATAGGATCAGATCCAACAGAAATAGACTTGACTACTGTATCTGTTGCTGGATCAATCACAAAGACTTTATCCACTCCTAGCGCTGTAGTTACATAGACTTTTCCATTACTAGGATTAAATACATCTGTATATGGGTTTTGAATTCCGCCTATTGTTCTTATTACATTATTTGTAGAACCATCAATTACTTATACAAAACTTTCAAGCTGATTTGTAACATATAACTTGTTATGAATTGAATCATACGTAATACCTGTAGGTTGTCGTCCTATTGATCCTGTTATTACCTTTATTACTTGATTGGTGTTAGGGTCAATTACTGACACACTGCCAGAGGCCTGACCGAAGTAAGTATTTGCTACATAGACCAGCCCATTGTTTGAATTATAAGCTAGTTCTCGCGGATTTACACCTACATTAGCTATAATTACTATCACCTTATTTGTCTGTGCGTTAATGACTGAAACTGACCCTTCATCATAATTTGCTACATAGATTATTGAATTATCAGGATCATATACTGCACCATATGGTAGCCTTCCAACAGGTATGGTACCTACTAACGAATCTGCATATACTAATGAAGGTAAGAAATTGCAGCCAACAGAAAAAGTTGTAGCTACGGTGCAAATAACTAAAATATGACTAATAGGGATCTTTCCAGGATATCATAGACTAGAAAAAGTATTTAATTACGTATTTAATAGAAAGGTAGTACGAGTATAGAAAATTTATAGTTAGATTTAACCATTAATAATATCGGGTAAATTATGACACTTATCAATTTTCTAGAACTACACAGGCACGACTTATTGAGACATACTTGATTACAGAACACTAATCCCATGCTAACGACTAATGATAAAGTAAGCATCTTATGAAGTATCGACTACATGATGTGTTTCTAATTCAATTATCTTATAGTATACATTTAGATCTCATAAAGGGATAGAAGTAACGATATTACATACTATCGATGTTAAATCTGCACTAAGCTGTAGACGCTATCACTTCATGTTTCTTGTTGTTCAATGTAAAGCATTGCAGAAGTATTGAATGCCATATTCGATAGTAAGAATATATTTACTGGCCTGATTCGATCCTCTGCATTCATAATTATAATAATGGCAGTGTCAGCAAGTCTATTACTATCGTATACTAATGTCTGGGCAGCCAATAACGACCCAGCACAAGGGATGAGAATTGCAACCGGCGCTCCTACAACATATATCTCACGCTGTACTATTGTAGGACCTCCAGGAGCAACACTGGGACCGTGGATTTATCTAACTTTTGATTCTCGTGGTGGAACAAATGGAAATCATGATGTAACATGCAGCGTTCATGATGAGGCAGATATAACACAACTAACATGTACAGTAGCTGACCCTGCAATTTCAGGAGGAGTTAATGTAGGCATTTGTACCACTAATAATAATAATAAGCACCTACAATGCACAATTCCCCCTCAGCCAGATGTCTTTGGATGTAATTTACAATCCTAAACTAACTTCTAAATCCCGACCTAATGTCCGGAAGAGTGCCCTTATTCTGATCAGCACAATCGATGCTTGTCCACATCATACTGAGAAAACCTAATAATATCATCGTGGACATAATGGCAGGCTAGGTATGGCAGCGTCGACATTCCTCGGGGCGGTAAACTGACAGGGTAAACAGATATCTATCTGTGAGTATAGGTCTTAATCGATATACTTCTCGTCAATTAATCATTACTCGCACCGTTAGTATATTTACAAGTGTAGGAGTCAAATTATTATGAAATGATGGCGATTAAGCCACTGTAAATGAGATGCCCAAATTGCCGGCGATGTATACTACCTAGCCGCTTTATTGGTTTTACTCATCTAGTCACCGTAGAGATCTAGATCTAAAATCCTTCAACATCTGGATTCTCTGTTGTGATATTATTCCATTAGCAAAAACTAAAGTGCTGCATGTATTGCAACGCAGCATTATACGTCTAGTCTTGGTAGGCTTTAACGTAGCCATAGCATTGCAAAAAAGACAGTACACGTATCGTTCTCACGAGTCCTAACGGGGCAATTTACTATAATATAATGTCCTGCAACTAAGCTATATATAGCGACAAGAGAGTGAACAATTTGGTTTATTCGCTAGATCTTATAACTACTTGAAGATCGCCGGCAAACAGACTAACAACTAAATAAAACAAATGACTACTGTCAGGTACAGACTAGATGATAAGAAAGCGAAGTATGCAGATGCAAATACATCCGTAGAACATGTATCCCAGTCGAAAGTACAACACGTAAGAATCTGGAGACCAGCAGTATTGGAATAAAAATAAAAAAAGAAATGAAGACGAAATATGAATTAATTACCTAAATCATCGATGCTATGCTTAAAGTCATGTCCGATATTATACACCTACACTTTCAGCTGGCTAAATAATTATCCATTGGATGCACTTACATAGATTATGTAGTCATTGGATTATTAGACATATTACTTACATTTCATTAACTTTTTTCAAACATAGTATGTCTAACCGATATTTGTAAGCTCGAGTTCTACAATCTTCCGATCATGATCATAAGTTGGTCTGATAAGTGTGCTACTGTATCATCCTTCATTTTCTCACGTTGTGTTAATGGCTGATTTAGATGTTCCAGATCTTCTTCTCTTGATGGCATCTCTCAGAAGGGTTTCGTAAATCGATATAGAAGCAAGTGCTCCACTGGCTGCTGCAAGGACTACATAGTGTCTATCAGTAGCTATATCTCCTACTGCATAAACGTTAGGAACTGTGGTTTGCTGGATGTTATTCGCTTTGACAAACCCATACTCATCTACTTCGCATCCAATTTGCCTTGCAATCTGATTTCTAACTTTGTATCCAATATTATAGAATATCACATCTCCGGGATATAGTCTCCCACTTTTACATATAATTCCTGTGAGAGATCCTTTTTTATTTGCAGTAATTTCTATAGGTATATCATTTTGTACTATCTTGATCTTTAATTTCTTGGCATCATCTAATTCTTCTTGTTTCATCTTATAATTATCATTTATAAGAAGCGTAATATTCTCAGTCCATCCCAGGAATTCTTTTGCATAATTTATACTATTATCACCAGACGAAATAATAATGAGCCTTGTCCCTTCGCTTTGAAATCCATCACAATGAGGGCAATGCCATGCTCCATTTCCATCGAACTTTGTAAAATTTTTAATACTTGGCTTTATATCTTCAATTCCTGTTGCTATTACAATATATCTGCACTTAATAGAAGTACTCCTTTTGTCTGTAGTTAATAAAAAAAAATCCTTGTATTTCCTAACCTTTTCAACTTTCTCGTTGATTATCTTTATCGATCTATACTGCAATACATCTTTCCGAGCTTTCTTAATAAGCTGTCTCGGACAGACGTTTTCATACCCTAAATAACCATGGACTTGTCTGGTCATAGAGTTTCTCGTATTCCCACTATCAAAAACTACCGTAGGTCTGATATATCTGCCAAGCAATAATGCTGAGGATAGCCCTGCGAACCCGCCGCCTATTATTGCTACATCAAACGCTTGTTCCTTACTATTATACTTCTCCTTCTTCTTACCGTCACTTCTTGTACTATCTATTATATTGTTTTTTTCACGTTCGCGAAATATCTTTAAATTTTGTTCGTCATTTTTTTCCAAAATTAAGCTCTCTTTGTTATACGATATGCATATACAACATATGATATAAGAGATTGACCAATCTAATCAGCAATTTTTCTGCTTAGCTAATTACAAAAATTGGAGTACATTGCAAAAGTAACTTTTTGTTAAATGTATTAATGAAGCATATGAAATCTGAGCCTTTGAGTACTAGGAAGAGGGTTCTAAATAAATATTCAATTGATGTAAATATCAACTAGAGAGATTAATATATTCCAAATAATCTGAGTTGTCTAATCATCATTACTATTGATCCATTTTTATACTATTTTGACTCCGTAACTTATTTATTGTATTGATAAGAACATAAGACAGGCAGACGTGGAAAAATACTCTAGCTAAAGACAATGTTCTATACTACCTACTCCTAGTGAATCTTGCAATAAGGATAACGCCTGAAGATTTGACCTATTTACCGATTTTTATTACTGTTTATTGGATCTTCGCCAGTTCTGCCGACGAATGACAAGATAGACAAATGATTGCCGAGTACGTGACAGGCAAGGTGAAATCGGGTAAGAAAGAATATACGATCATATCAATAGAACATGTAATTCCAGACGAAAGATACGATGAGGGGCTGCAGATTCGTCTAAACCGAAATCTACTAAAAGACTGTCTACATGCCCGGCGAATAAATAGAATTACTAATCCAATCCTGCGAGCTACAATATAGCGTTACTTGTGCGAGAATTGACCATACTGTGGACATTGCTTTATACTATTTCATGTACTGGTGTAAATCTGAAATCTCTCAATGTCTTAATTCTCTGTTGCAAGAATATTCCATTTGCGAACACCAGAGCTCCACAAGTGTTGCAGCGTAGCATTATGCGGCCGGTCTTGGTTGGCTTGAGCGTAGCCATAGCATTGCAAAAAAGACAATAGACATATCGTTCCCATGAGTCGATAACGGACAATTTACTGCAATATAGTATTTCATAGCAGAGCTATATATAGCGCCAAGAGAATATTGCGAAATAACTTGATTGTTCGCCGGTTTTTCTAATAGCACATGAGATCTTCGCCGGCAGACCGGCGAACAACTAGATAGCATAAATGGCCGGCGAACATATGCTGAGCAAGATGGATGCGAAAAATTGTCTGGATATATTGATAGAACAGATAAGCTTCTGTCTAAAGACATGACAAGAGAAAAAAATTCCGGCAAGCAGAATGAGATAAAAAACTAAAGGAAAATGAAGATGAGATGTGAAGTTATCGCCGGCGTCATCAGGATCCCATGTTCAAAGTTATATTCTGCATATGCATCTCGCTTTTGGCTGGCTAGATAATCATCTGCTGGTTGTGTAATCATAGGCTATGTAGCCACTGGACTCACAAATCACGTTTCATTATCTTTATCTCAATCATGATGTATCTACCTCTGCCCAGTCAAAAAAATTAGACAACAGAGTAGCCGTTATTACAGGGGCGATCAGTGGTATGCCCCGTGCTACTGCTAAATTATTCGTCGAAGAAGGTGCGTATATCTTTGTCACAGGCCGCCAGGAAAGACTCGATAAAGCAATCAATGAAATCGGCAAGAATGTTACCGGTGCGCAGAATGATACTGGCAATCTAGCTGACCTAGATCGTCTGTTCGAGACGGTCAAAAAGGAGAAAGATCATATTGACATCATCTTTGCTAGTGCAGGAGTTGGTGAGCTCAGTAAGCCACTTGGCTCCATTACTGAGAAAGGCTTTGACGATACTTTCAACGTCAACATTCGAGGGACCTTGTTTACTATGCAAAAGGCTCTGCCGCTTGTGAAGGACGGCGGGTCGATCATTCTGAATAATTCTATTGCCGGAGTGAAGGGATTTCCAGGTACTACCGTGTACAGTGCCAGCAAAGCAGCAGTCATACGTTCTTTCGCTCGAACTTGGACTGCCGAGCTCAAAGGAAAGATTAGGGTCAACGTCATCAGTCTCGGCACGATAGATATGGCGATATTTGATGGAGCTCCCCAAGAAATGAAGTATGGCTTCCTTTCCATAATTCCAATGGGTCGAATGGGCAAGCCGCCAGAGATTACGACTGCTGCGCTCTTTCTGGCATCGGATGACTCCAGCTTTGTTACCGGCATCGAGCTGTGCGTCGATGACGACACAGCGCAGGTCTAACTGAAAACACAAATCTAACGCCAACGATTTTATTCCATTTTTAATCCTAAACTGGTAGTCGAAATCAGATTTGGTCCATGTGTATAATAACTAGCGAACCTTTTGCTAACATCAAATCTCGTTCTTCAAAGCGATCAAACATAGTTACACATACAGTGTTATATAGAGGGAGATTTCGATGTGACTACTGTTAACAGATTCAAAAATAAGTGGAATTAGTCAAATAATGATGAAGAATGAGTAATGATTTATGAGCAGCAGCTACACTAGAAATGACAACTATGAGTAATGCACGCCAGGGACTTCCACTAACCAGCTCTAGTATTGAGAAGATATTTCCTAAATTAACACCGGCTCAGATTAGTCGTATTGCAGTGCATGCACATATACGTTCAGTACAGGCTGGTGAAGTACTACTGGAGCAGGGAGATACGTCAGTACCGTTCTTTGTTGTAACCACAGGCGAAGTGGAGATTGTACGTCCTTTAGGGACCCATGAGACCCTTATTACTGTCCATGGTCCTGGTGAATTCACAGGAGAGGTTAACATGCTCTCTGGCCGCCGGTCTTTAGTTCGGGCACGTGCTACTAAGTCAGGTGAGGTAATAGAACTGGATCATCAACAAATGCTGGCTTTGATACAGACTGATGCTGAGCTCAGCGATATTCTAATGAGGGCGTTCATACTACGTAGAGTAGAGCTAATATCCGCTGGTGCTGGAGACATTGTCCTCGTAGGGTCAGCATATTCTGCTGGTACACTTCGGATCAAAGAGTTTCTGATGCGTAATGGACATCCGTACTCCTACATAGATCTAGAGCGCGATCCTGATGTACAGAATCTGTTGGATAGTTTCCAAATTTCTGCCAGTGAAATACCAGTATTAATCTGTCGAGGCCAGCTTGCACTTCGGAATCCCACTAACCAAGAAATCGCAGACTGCCTTGGATTCAATGAGTCTATCGATCAAACTCATGTTCGAGATCTTGTAATCATTGGAGCTGGTCCCTCAGGACTGGCGGCCGCAGTATATGGCGCTTCGGAAGGACTAGATGTCCTAGTGTTGGAGACAAGTTCTCCTGGCGGCCAGGCAGGTTCAAGCTCAAGAATCGAAAATTATTTGGGATTTCCTACAGGAATCTCGGGTCAGGAGCTGGCATCTAGAGCGTACCTTCAGGCACAGAAGTTTGGTGCACATATGTTTGTTGCTAATGCCACACGACTCATATGCAATCGCAAACCGTACGTTATCGAGCTTGAGAATGGGACCAGAATTTCTTCTAACACTGTTGTAATTGCCACAGGTGCTCAATATCGAAAACTTCCATTGAAAAACCTGTCACGCTTTGAAGGTGCGGGAGTCTACCATGGTGCGACCTTTGTGGAAGCACAGTTGTGTGGAGGAGAGGAATTAGTTGTAGTTGGCGGAGGAAACTCAGCAGGTCAGGCTGCCGTGTTTCTGGCACAGACTGCTAAGCGTGTACATATGCTAGTAAGATCTATCGGTTTGGCTACTACTATGTCACGATATCTGATTCGTAGAATAGAGAATACTCCTACGATCATATTGCGACCACAAACAGAGATTGTAGCAGTAGAAGGAAGCAATCATCTTAATTCAGTTTATTGGCGAAACAGCCAAACAGGACAGACTGAAAAACACGAAATTAGACATATATTCGTTATGACTGGTGCTGATCCAAATACCCGCTGGCTTGATGGCTGCCTCGTGCTAGATGCTAAGGGCTTCATAAAGACAGGTCCCGACCTTTTGCCAGAAAATCTGAGCGCTGCAGGTTGGCCACTTACCCGTCAACCATACTTGCTTGAAACTAGTTTGCCAGGTGTTTTCGCAGTAGGCGACGTGAGGAGCAGCAGCATTAAGCGTGTTGCATCTGCAGTCGGAGAGGGATCAATAGCAATCTCATTTATTCATAAAGTACTCCAGGAATAGGAAAAAGAATAACTACTGTCTATTATCAGGTGTCCTTGGAGATATTCAGATATTATATTCCGGTAGGTTGTATTCGATCCTAGCCGGCATTTGCAAGATATTTGGTACTCCCTCACTTGATTTATCTAATGGGAATATTTCGGGTCCATCTGAATTTATACCACCACCACACAAACCGCCAAGCCGGCGAGCAGAACGACCAATGCCAAAGCCCCCCAAAGTGCGTATAATGCGGTAGTAATTTCTAAATCCAGACATAATGTCCAGAAGAGTGTCCTTATTCTGATCAGCACAATCGATGCTTGTCCAAATTATGTTCATACTGAGAAAACCTAATAATATCATCGTGGACATAATGGCAGGCTAGGTATGGCAGCGTCGACATTCCTCGGGG
>C688J18823_10002153_pt1 | contig 12314 bp, 28 predicted proteins | sample HopSoiMetagenom1_FD_18823 | JGI IMG/M metagenome (IMG submission 18823) | reverse complement strand
CGACCTCGCTGGCCACAACCTGGAGCTTAGGCACAATCGTGTCGGACCACAGGGTAGTGCGGGCTGCGGCCCGGTTCTCGTACGTCGTCCCTCCGACCAAGTAGTCGTGGGGAACACCGAACGCCAGCATGACCTCGTCGGCACTCCGCACTCGGGTGTCGAGGTAACCCACCTCTTCAGCGGTTAGCGTAATCCGCTCGTACTTGGCCGCGACCGGACCGCTCAAGATCAGGTGACGGCCGGCATTCTCGGGCTGCTCGTGTCTGGTGCGCAGCTCCGAGGTGATCTGAGCGTGAGTGTCGGGGTCGACGTCACCGAGGTAGACCACACCCCCGGGCGTCCCACCTCGCTGGAGGGTAGCCGACTGGAACCGTCGAGCGTAGTCGTCCAGGTCAATCGCGAACCGGGCCGCGTACAGCGGGGGCAGACACGACCAGATGTCGTCCGGATCGGGGTACCGTAGCCAGAGCATCTCTTGGGGCAGCAGGTAACCGATGCGTCCGGTTGACCCGTAGATCCGGTACCCAACCAGCTCGTCAAAGCGGTCGGTTCGCGTATTGTCGACGACCGGCTCGACTGACCAGCCCGAGTCGAGTACGTGGATTGACTGGACGGGACCCAGTCCCGACTCGCCTCGGTCCATGTAGACGAAAGCCTGGCCACCGGTCTCCAGTCGGAGCCAGCAGATCTCTCTCAACACCCGGGCCGACATGTAGTCGTTGGGGGCGTGGTTCCACAGGTCGGTCAACTCGTCGGGCAGCGGCGCGCCGTCGTCGTTCAGTACCTCAAGCGGGGTGGTCGCGGCGTTGGTGGCGACGGCCACGATGCACCGGTAGGCCACCGCGCTGTTGCGCCACCCAGAGCCCAGATCGGCCCGCCACTGGTAGAGGCCGTCGGGCCCCATCGTGACGTGCAGTCCCTCGGGACCGACGTGCGACGGCACTCCAACCGAGAAACCGTCGGTCCCTGGGAACGCGGATCGACGCGCCAACGATTGAACAGCGCGGTCTGCCATCGCGCCAAGCAAGCGTCTAAGCGCGCCGATCCGCTCTCCCCCGGGCTCATTAGGGGAGGTCATTAGGCTACGTCCGCCATTCCGCGTCTCCGGAAGAATAGGTGAGAACAGGCCCAGACTAGCGCGTCGAGTCGGTCGGGAGAGTCCTTGTCGGCCGGGGTCCAAGTAGTCATTTGGTCCTCCAGCTTAGCGAGGACGCCCACGTGATGGATCATCCCTCGCTCGTACAGCGTGCTGATTGGCTCAGCGCGCAGCCTCTTGCCCTTCGACGCGGTAACCCCTCTGTATCTCACGCCCCTCGGCAGACCCACACTCTGGAGGGTAGCCAATACCATCTCGCCACCCTGATTCTTCTCAGCAACTAGGTAACCCGCGCCCCACGAGGTGGCCGCTTGAATGGCGGTCCGAGCCCAGTCGTGCGGCGAGAAATGCCCACTCAGATCGGCCAGGACGAAACCCTCGTCGTCCAGCTTGCCGACCACCAGGATGCCGGTCTCGTCGCCTCCGTAGGTGACGGCCGGATCGATTGCAACCGCGATCTCCATCCGGCGAATGAATGGCTTGACCAGCTCCAGGTCGGCCCGGTGCTGGTCGATCAGGTCCAGGGTCCACAGCGCACCCTCGACGTCCTCCAGGTATTCTCCGTTCAGCTCCTGCCGGCCGAGGCGTGTGCCCTCGTACTTACGAATTACCTGCTCCTGGAAGACCGGCGCCAGGTTGACCAGATTCTCGTAGGTCGTCCCGCCCGTCACCACCGTACTCGGGGATCGCCGCATTTCGCGGATCTCCTTGCGCGGTCGCGGGGTCGTGGTTACCACGACTCGNGGGGTGCGTCCAAGACGCATGCCCAACCGGTAATTGGATATCACCTTGTCGAGGTTGCCGAATGTAGCGAGCTCGTCGACCCACCCGGTGTGGTGCTGCGGGCCGCGCAGCTGGTCGGGTTCGTCGGACGAGTAGGCGTACGCAATCGCCCCGTTCTGGAACACCACCCGGCGCTTGGACGGCTGGTAGTCGGGCCGCTCGGTTCGGCGGTATACCGACAGCAGTCCCGACTCACCCTCGATCATGGTGTCGCGGACGTCGGCCGCCGTCCTGCCGATCAGAGCGATTCGGTGGCCGCGCCCGACCTTGGCCCGTTCCTTGACGAACTCGGCCCCGGTGCGCGTTTTGCCCCACCCGCGACCGGACATGATCAGCCACTCCAGCCAGGGCACGCTCACTTCGACCGGCACGGGCGAGTCGGGGGTGCGCACCAGGCGGGGTAGGTCGGGCGGCGGGAGCTGATTCCACCGCGCGTGCTGCATGACGTACTTGCCGTGGGGGCTGCCGTCGCAGAATTGCCGGTCGCACCCCCACATCGTGCGACGTCGCTCCAGCTCGTCCTCCAGCCGCTGACGCAACGCGTCCTTCCGCTCGGGGTCCCAGCTACGCCACTGACCGCCCCCTGGGCCGTAGCCCGGGGTGTAGTCGGTGAAGCCGGGTCCGCTCATCGTTCCGGTGCCTCCCACGGGACGCCGGTTTCCCCGGGCGCGGTGGGCTCGGGGGTTCCCGGGATGAGCTGGTTCATCAGCAGCTCGATCTCGTTGTCCATGGTGCTGGAGTACTGGACGTCGAGCTTGGCCGGGGCATCCAGACCGAACAGTCGGGCGCGCCGGTCCATCACGCGCAGCATGACCTCGACCGCCTTCTGCTTCTCCGACATCGTGGTCGAGGCGGAGTCGATGATCAGCTGGTTGAGTCGCTGGATCCCGTCCAGCCGGGTACCCTCCATCTGCCGCATCTGCCGGCGAGTCTCCTCGGGCAGTCGGTACTGGATGGCCCGTTCGATCCGGGCGCGCACCGTGGGGATCGATACGCCTTGGATGTCGGCGATGTCGGGGTAGGACCAGTGCTTGAGTCGGAGTTCCAGCGCTTCCTTCTCGGCGTCAACCTGGCCGATTCGCTCCAGCTCGGCCCGAGGGTCGGAAGCGTCCGGGTACACGTCGCTCATGCCGCCATTTTAGCACGCGCTTTACCCGGAGCACAAGCCCCCCTCCGTCAAATCCCAGCCCCCACCAGCCCAGGCGCGCGGATCTTTAGAACTCGGGGCCGCAAACACACCAATGGCCCGGACCCCCGAGGGAATCCGGGCCGTGGTGTCGGCAGGGCCGCTCAGCCGCGCCGGTTTGGCGGTCGCTCCAGCTCGGCCTCCCGCCGGATTTCGTCGATCTGGGACGGAGACTCCACCAGCCGGTACTCTTGCGAATGGACTACGGCCAGGATGGCGGACGCGTCGCGCCGGTCGTAGAATGTACCGACGACGATGTACCGGGTCTCGCGAGCCCACCCCCGAATGTGATTTGCGTCGCGGACGTAGACGAGCTTGCCTTCCGGCAGGCCCATCTCGATCCGGCGCCAGAGGTCGAATTGCTGGTAGGTGCCGGCCAGAACCAGCACTCGGTTGGCGTACACGCTAGTTGTCCAGTCGGTTGGCGGCCAGGTAGTCCTCGTGCTGGAGCGCGGGCTTGCGGGTCGCGCAGCATTCCTCGACCCAGCGACCGCCCCGGTAATTGAGCTTGCCCTCGTACACGAGGTTGAATTGCTGCTCGGTCATCGTGACCCCGGGGCACTCGTCGGGGACTGCCCCCTCGAACGCCCCGCAGACAGTGCAGAAGAACAGGTTGCCTCGACAGAGCAGGCACGCGGGTCGCGCGTTGCGTTCCGGGCAGTCGAAATTGACGTGGTTGCTCTTCACAGCTTTGCCTCCGCTTTAAACCAATTGCCGGCCTCGCCGAATCTAAACGCGTCCCGGTACGTGGGTCCTCGCTTCGTTGACCACTGCTGGATCTGGGCGAGGGACCGGAAATGGTAGCTGTTGCAGGACTCGCACCCTCCTTCCAGGCAGGTCAGCTGAGGGTTGGGCCAGCAGATCCGTCGCTTCACGTGTCGCCTCCGAGTCGGCAGGTCCGGTGCCGAGAAAGGGTGGGGTTCTTTCGGTGAAAGCACTCGTGCCTGCACCCGCACACGGCCAGGCCGGAGGCCCCCTCCTTGACGGAAAGGACCTCCGGCTCCGGGTCTAGGTCCGGCAGACGCTCGACCGTGACCAGGTAGCGTCGCTTCCTCATGGCAGTGACCAAATCAGTAGAAGGAGGCCGCAGGCCGCGACCACGAGCGGGACCAGCCCGAGCAGGGCAATCGCCCGCCCGAGCTGGTCCAGTGGGCTGCTCACTCGGGGGAGTCCACCGAGATGAGGAACTCGTCGTCTTCCAGGGACAGCTCCTGGTCGCTGCCCAGCTTGGCGATCAGCCGGGGGGTCAGCTCCACGAGCCACACCCCCAGGTCGTCCGGGTCGTCGACCTCCATCTTGGCGCCCTTGGTGACCAGGGCGTCGACGGCCCGTCGGGCGTCGTCCGGGTTGGTCACCGGGACCCACTCGGAGCGACTGTCGTTGAGCCGGTCGATTGCGACCAGGTAGAGCGGGGCCGTCTTCATCGGGGGGTTCCCTTCCCTGTGACCTTGGTCACGGTACCCTTGGGCTGGGTCCAGACCTTGCGGCCGGACCGGTTGGTCAGCTCGCGAGCCTTGGCGACCGCCTCGCGGCGGGTGCCCTTGAAGCCGCCGGCCGCCCCGTCGACGGAGGACATCTCCCACTTGCGCACTATGTCCTCCTCGCCGGATGCTGAATCCGGGCCGCCAGCGCGTCCCTCGTCTCGGCCAGCTCCTTGCTCCTCGGCCCGATCTGAGGGTTGGTTGCCTCGGCGAGGGCGCTCTCGCGCTGAGTCAGCTCCTCGGCCAGCTGTTGGACGTCGTCGTTCATGGTGGCCTCCCTTCCCGTCCAGTATACCAGGCGGGGGCGAGTGACGCAAGATGGCCAGGGTTCGGCGCGGACTGACCCGGTCGCAGATCGCAATGCCCCAGTCGAGCGACCGGGGGTCGTCCTCCTCCGGTCGGGGAACCCAGAGGCGGTAGCGTCGGGCGGCGTGGAAGAAGTAGCCAGCGCTCACCCAGCCGGACGGCTCAAAGGGCATCGAACTCAGCCACCCGGACGTCCCGCATCCGGGCGTCCTCGTCGGGCCAGATCGTGAATTGCCAGGCCGCCGCGTCGCTGGGGGTGACGGACCAGACGAGGTGCGCGTTGGTCGTGACGTCGACGAAACCGCCCGGCTCGTCCGACACGCAGACGATCACGCCCTCCATTCCGACCTCGCTGTGTCCGGTGAGGGTCTGCTCCTCGGGGGTCGCGGGTCGCGACATTCGGACGTACTTGCCGACCAGTCCGGCGTAGCGGATGGCCCTACTCTCTTGCTCGACCTGCTCCAGCAGCTCGGTCACCGGGGCACCGGTTCGTTGCGGAAGCGACCCAGAATCTTGCAGCGAGGACACGCCTTGCCTCCATTCATCAGTGCGGAGTACAGACCGCACGTGCAGCGGACTGACACGATGTAGGACTGGACGGCCTGGAGCGCGGCGACCGCCCGCAGGCTCTGGTCCTCGACGTCGGCGCTCGGGTTGAACAGGTGGAAGACCTCGTCGAGGATGAGCTTGAGGTCATTCTCTGCGTTGATTGCGCGCTGAGTCGACCGGACATTGGCCGCGTCGATTAGGGCGATCTCTTCGAGGAGTCGGTCGACCTCGGACGGCGGCAGAACCATGCGGCGTCGGGGCGTGGCGTCCATCAGGAGCCCCCAAGCTCGCCCGAACGAACCGCGGTCAAGAAGGAGCGCCACGCTGAGTCTCCGAACGTGAGGGTGATCTGACGGGTCGGGTCTTTGGCGTCGCGAACCACAACGCCCTCGGGGGTCTGCCCCACCTCGACGCAGCCGCCCCCCGTGCAGAAGCTGCTGATCTTGAACTCGATCACTCCCCCTCACCCCGAGCCAGGACATCGCGGACTGCCTTGGCGATCAGCTCGTCGGGGTCGCCCGCCACGACCACTCGGACCTGGGTGCAGGGGGTGTCGTCGGCCAGCTCGCCGACGGCCAGGTAGTGCAGGACGTCGGTCCAGCCCAGCACGTACTGGGGGACGGCGGCGCGATCCGGGATTCCGGTCAGGTCGAACCGGGCCTTGGCCTCCTCGGCTCGGGCGAGGAACAGGGCGAGCTTCTGGTCAGTCGTCAGGTTCTCCGTCCCAGTCCCAGCGATCGGGTCGTTCGGCGTCGTCGTCAAGGTCTTCCGCCATTTCGTCGATGTCGAGGGGTACGGTGGGCCACTCGTAGTCGGGAACGGGAGGGGTGTCGCTCAAGGGTGCGGGTTCGGCTGTGGGTCGCTCGGGCAGCTCGGCCTCGATCTCGACCAGGTCATCCTCGGCGCGCCACCAGACGTAGAGCGCCTGGAGGCGACGCCACAACCGGATCCGAAGCTTGCGCTCGTAGTAGTACTCGTCCCAGCGGCGACGCGAGTAAGCCGCGTGAATTCGGGAATCCTGGTTGCGCTTGCGCCAGTGAACGGCACGCTTGCCCTTGCTGGGCTTGCAGTCCTGGCAGGTGCACGGGCAGTCGACTCGGCCGTCGATGGTGTCGTCGTCGGGCCGGCTGGCCTCGACGCAGTAGCACCAATCGTAGGCTCGACCGGTCGCCATGTCGCGGGAACCGGACCAGACCAGCGGTTCGATTCGCTCGCCCCGACCCTGCGCAGCGATCTGGGCGCGGGTGATGTCGAGCGAGCCGACCTGCTCGGTCGTGTGGGGGATGAAGGCGTGTTTGGTGATCTCCATGTCCCACAGGCGAGTGGACCGATTCATCGGCGTGATGCCGTTTTTGGTCAGCCACTCGCGGCGATCCTTCTCAGACGGGTCGGCCGGAGCCGAGGCGCTTCCGCCCCGACCCCAGCCTCCCCAACCAGCGGCCACGTGCTAGGCCTCGACGAACTCGTCGGCCGGCGCGTCGTCGACCTGCTCGGCCAGGTCCGCGTCGGTCAGCTCCTCGTCCGCCTTGGTCTCGACCGCGGTCTGCGGGACCGTGGTGCCCGCCTCGGCGTCGGCCTTGCGGAGCTTGGCCGCCCGGGTGTCGTGGGTCACGTGCGGCAGGAGCTTCGGCGCCAGCAGCCGGGCGATCTGGTCGGCCTCCAGCTCGTACCGACCCTCCAGCTTCTCGACGACGCCCTCGCTGTTGAGGATGGTGGCGTGGTCCTCGGGGGCGAGGTCGATCTGCAGCTTCTTGCCGGCGCGGAACGCCTTCTGCAGGATGCCCTTGAAGCGGGCGTCGTGGCCGGTCGCGAACCGGCTCTTCGTGGTCAGCTCGCACTGGTGGCCGACCAGCTTGTTGCAGGTGCACGGCTTGGTGCCCGACCCCTTGGGGGCGGTCCAGGTCGCGGTGTCCCAGTCGTACTGGTGGCCGAACGGCGCGGTGTCGGCGAGCCGCACGTCGGGCTCCAGCTCGGTCACGACCTCGGGCTGCCCGGCCTCGTCGTTGTCGGAGGTGCCGGCCTCGGCCTCGCGCTCGGCGTTGAGGTCGCCCTCGATCTTGTCCTGGTCGCTGACGACCTCCGTGTAGCCACCCTCGAAGTCGGCGCGCTCCCACATCCCGGGCAGGTCGTCGACGGTGCTGGCCGGGTCCGTGTCCGCGTCGGGGAACGCGGGTCCGTTGCCGGTTTCGACGTCCGGCTCGGGGGCGACCGGGGTCGGGCTGTCGGTCGTCATGGTGTCCTCGTCGGCCTTGGTTCGCCGTCCGAATCCTCGTGGCATTGTGCACTCCTTAGGTCGGGGGCCGGGGGGCCCTCGGTGTTCAAGTCTAGTCTAGCACGCCAGGGGCCAGGGCACAACCCCCGGTCCTGGGCCCACCGTTGACAGGCGGGGCAATAGCCGGAGCGAATTCGCTCGTAGTCCTCGTCGCTGAGGTCGGGAAACGCGACTTCGAGGGGCTGACCAGAGGCCCAGGCGTGGACCCCGGTCAACGGTACCTCGTACACAACCCGACGTGGTTGGGCTGGGTCGTGGACAAGACCCCAGCAGGGTTTACTGAGGATCTGTCCCTCGGAGCTCATCCGGGTTCCTCAACTCGACCTTGCGGCAGTGGTACTTGACGATGTCAGACGAGCTGGCACGAGAGAGTCTTCGGTGGAGTCGGAACGCGGCCGCCCTGTCCATCGGCTCCGGACCGCTGTACACCCGGATGGAGTCGAGCCCGCGGTCGGCGACCACAACCCACTGCTCCTCGGGCAGCGAGTAATCGCGGACCGTCTTGTTCAGCCAGTCACACCATTCCTTGAGCGATTTGCGATTACTCATCGGCGTTTCCGCACTACGACGTCCGGCTCGACCTCGAACGACTTGCCGTCCTTGGTCGGCTTTACCTTGCCGGTGGCGTAAGCGCGGTGTACGGCAGCCAGGTCGTGGTTGCCAGCTGCCTCGGCTTCCCGTGCCCATTTCGCGTTGCAGCGGTCGCTGTACGCCGTGAACGCAGCTCGGTCAGTCACCGAAAAAGCCTCCCGTCACCATGATCGGCCAGCCGTTGGGCGGGTCCGGAACGAACATGTGCCAGTCCGCGTAGAGGTGGTCGAAGATGACCTCCGACGTCCCTCGCTGGGTAGCCGTCTTGAGCGCCAGGACCGCGGCCTCGACCGGGTTGATGTAGTGCGAGGGCAGGTGCTCGATCTCCGCAGTCCGGCTGTAGTCGAGCTTCACCGAGTACATCCATTTGCCGCCCGGCTTGAAGACCTCGGCCCGGACACTGGTCGCCTCAGTGAACTCGCGCAGCCGATGCACCGGGTCGTTGGGATCGTACCGCTCCAGGTTGCTCACTGCGTGTTCCCTTCGTTGTACCGTACAGTCCGGGTTGGGACAGGGCACGGCCGCGAAATCGGCCAGCCCTGTCCCGTTGCAGCAATCCATTCGCTCAGTCCTTCGGCCAGGTGTGCTTCAGCCCGATCCGGTCGTGGGTCGGGGTGGGCGGGTTGCCGCCCAGCTCGCGCATCAGCGCAATCGCCTCGTCTCCTCGGACCGAGTACGTGCTTCCGTCGGCGACCACGACGTAAGCCGCCCTCCGGGACCCGTGTCCGCAGCAGGCGTACCTCACATTCGGCAGGCAGCCGAGGCAGGGGTCGGGCTCGTCGGACCCGGTCGGCCGGCTCACTCCGCAGGCTCCGCAGTGTCGCTTCTCTTTGCGCGTCATGCCCTGCCTCCCGGCCCGGGCCCCGTGCGGGCCCAAAAACCAATCCTACCACACGGGGCGCCCGGACGCAAGGGTTTCTACCCCTCGTAGTCGGTGAATTCCTCCTCGGGGATCCCGTCCTCCTCGGGGAACGGGAACAGCTGGTCCCAGCACGGGGTGCAGTACCCGCTGATGAACCGCTCCCGGTCGTCGAGGCTGAGGTCCGGGAACACGTCCTGGATGTACGCTCCGGCGAGCCAGCGCTGGTACGCCTCCTCGGTGACCTCGACCACCAGAGTCAACGGACCCTCGTGCGAGGGACCCGGGCAGAGCTTGCTCTGGATATGCTTCACGAGACTAGCCTCTCAGTGGTTGGACGAGCAGGTAACGTTGGTGCAGCGGCCCTGGAGGACCCGGCACTCGCACCTGGAGCACCAGAGGTTGCCGTTGCTGTCGATCGTGGTGCCCTTGGGCGCCTTGGCGCGTTCGGCCTTCTTGGCGACGTGCCGACTGGTTTTGGCGCATCGGCACTGCCAGCGGTGGCAGGTCGGGCAGGCGCCGTTCTGGGAGGCCAGCTCCTTTTTGGTAAATCGCTTGAAGACCATCCTACTGCTTCCCTTCCTTCGCACGCTTCTGCTGGAGGCTGGAGGCCTCGCTTCGCTTAACGCAGGCCTCCGGGTCGGGCAGCTGCTCGAATGTGTGAGCGGCGGCCTTGAGGACGCGGCTCCACTCCTTGTTGCTGACCGTGTTGTCCTTGTGCTTGACCATGGGGTGCACTCCCTTAAATCGGACCTCTGCCAGGCTGGCGCGCGAGGGTTTTTAGGAACTCGGGGTTTAGAGGTACCGCCGCCCGTAAGCGTTGGACAGGTGCCAGACGACAGCGGCGGTCAGCGTGGCGACCACGCCCCAAACGGGGCCCGAGTTGGCCCAGATCAGGACGACCACCACGGCGAGCAGGGTTGCGACGTTGGCGGAGCGACGCCCGCGTGGGGTGCTCACGGGACCAGCTTCTCGATCGTGACCCGGTACTTGCCGTTGGACATCGTGACGACGGTGTTGGTGCTCCGCCAGAGGTCGTAGCCCCGGTTCTCGTAAAGCGTGACGTAGTACTCGGGCTTCGACTTGGACCGGTACGTCCGGTTGGGCTGACCGTGCTTGTCGTACTCGATGACCTCGGTGCGGTCCGTGTTAGCCATTGTGCACGTCCGTCAGGATGACGGTCGGCTCGGTGAAGCTGTCCAGAGCCGCCCCGAGCAGGGTGACCGTGGACTCGGTGGAGCGGAGCCAAACCGCCTCGCCCTCATCCTTGGCCGCTCGGCTGGCCAACTCGCGCGCGGCCGAACCGTCCTCGGCGACGACCACGCACCCGTCCATCACGTCGTAGCCGTCCGGGTCGCTTCGCTTAATCAGGTAGAGATTCACTGCGAGCCCTTCCCTTCTCTCTGGTGCTGGGTCCCAGCCTACCACGCGGGGGCAGGGGACACAACCGCTGGGCGGGTGCCTCACGCCCAGCGGCTGGCCCGGTCAGTCGGCGAGGCAGCTCTGGCAGGTGACGATGCGCTCGTCGACGTAGGGGTACATCTGGCCGGTGGTGGCTCCGCAAACCGGCTCGCCGGTCTCCTCGTCCTCAATGTGAATGGTCTCGTCGGTGTCCATGATCTTCTCGAACTCGGTGCGGCTCATCCAGACCTCCATTGGGGGCTCCCTCTCTCTAAAAAACCATTCTACCACACGGGGTGCGGCAACGCAAGATTTCGGGCTGCCCCGCTGGGTCGCTCAGTCGCGGGGGCACTCACCCAGGTTGAGGAACCGGAGGTCGTTGAGGACGAAATGCTTGGCGAAATCGGCCTCGGTCGGCAGCGGGGTCCCGCAACATGAGCAGGTACCGGGCTCGCGCTCCGAGTTGAGGAACGGCGTGTCGGCCAGGTCGGCCATCTCCCATTCGGTGAGGAAATCCCACTTGACGGGACGTCCGTCGGGACGGGTCTGTCGAATCCGCAGTCGCTTTTCCATGACGGGCTCCTTCAGCTGGCCAGGACGCGGATCGCCTCGGCGACGTCGCTGTTGTCGTCGTCTTCCACCATGCCGGCGACCTCGTAGGCGTACTCCTGGGGGTCGGTGATCTCGCCCTCGGAGGCGGTGTCGTCGAGGTGGCTGGTCAGGATCTGGATGGCCTCGGTGCGGTCCATTGGGGGCTCCTTCGGGTCGTGGGGCCGGGGGCCCCTCTCTCTTTCTAACTCTTAGTTTACCAGACGGGAGGGGTCAACGCAAGGGTTTGGCGGGGTGGTCCTTGCCACAAGGCCAGCGGGTGGGCCCGGGTTAGGCCGGGCCCCCCGCAAGTCCGGCGGTCAGGGGGTGACGATGTTGGCCTCGGCCAGGGGGAGGGTCTTGGCCTCGCCCGACTTGGTGACGTAGGTGACCACGTCACCGGCGACCAGCGCGTTGTAGGTCCAGCGACCGACCCGGATCTGGAACGACTTGGCCGAGTCGGCCATGGCGGCGTCGTCGTCGGCGAAGCGAGCCTGCATCGAGCCGCGCTTGTAGTAGAGCATCCCGACCACGGCGGGGGCGATCTCCTCGGCGGCCTGGCGAGCGGCCATCTCGACGCCGTCAAGGAACACGGGGCGGTTGTCGCGGTGGGCGGCCTGCAGGTAGCCCTTGGCCCGGGCGTCGTGGCCGGGGGCCCAGGTGCCCTTGGTCGAGCGGGTGCAGTCCAGGCCGAGGCGCTGGCAGGCGCAGTCGTTGAGGACGGCGACCTTGCGGACCTTGGCGGCCTTCTTGACGAGCGAGACCTTGCGGGTGCGGGTGGCGGTGGCGGCGGTCATTTCGGGCTCCTTGGGCTTGGGGAGGGGGCGGGCCCCCCCTCCCTTGCAACTCTTAGTTTACCAGGGGGAGGGGTAACCAACAATACTCCAATCGGGTGATGTCCCCGAGTGACCAAGGGTTACGTCGGGTTAGGTAGGTTAGGTTATCCTAATTCAGTGGCTACACAGTAGGTTAGCATCACCTTAGGTCAGGTTAGCCTTACCTTAAGTCATGTTAGGCTTAGTTCACGTTAGGTTAGGGTTAGCTTATCTTAGGTCAGCTTAGGTTGGATTGGGTTTAGGGTAGGGTTAGCTTGGGTTAGATTAGGTTATCCTAAGGCGCTGGCTACACAGTAAAGCTCGACGAACCGCGTACGCTGCGCGGTTCTAGAAACCCGTGCGTGGGGTAGGTACCACGCGCCCCTG
>C688J18823_10002152_pt1 | contig 12317 bp, 15 predicted proteins | sample HopSoiMetagenom1_FD_18823 | JGI IMG/M metagenome (IMG submission 18823) | reverse complement strand
GGCGCGATCAATTTCCTGGATCCACCGCCGATCGACGGCGCGCACCGTGAGCACCCCGTCGCGCAACTCCACCGTCGTCGCGCGAGCGAGCGCCTGGCCCACGGCCAGCTGCCACGCGAAGTTGGTTCTCTCTTTAGACGCCGGCTGCCGCCGGACGATTTCCGCGAGGACACCGGAGGAGAAGCTCTGTACCGGAACCATGTCTTACTCCTTGCCCACCTTCACCAAGGCTACGGTGGGCCCGCCGAAGCGCCGCGAAGGCGGGAGCCTTAAGCCCCGAACCCGCGAACCGCGAACCGCGAACCGCGAACCCCGTTTCGATACTATCAACTTTCCATGCGACTCATTCTGGCTTCCGCGTCACCGCGGCGGGCTGAGCTCCTCACAACCGCAGGGTTTGAATTCGAAATCAGTGCGGCCGACGTGGACGAGACGCCGGCGCCACAAGAAGAGCCGACCGCGTATGCCCTGCGCGTCGCCCGTGACAAAGCGGAGGCGATCGCCCGAAAAGGTCGGGACGGGGGCACCACTATCCTCGCGGCCGACACCGTCGTCGTGATTGACAGGGAAATCCTCGGAAAACCGCGCGACACCGAGGATGCGCGGCGCATGCTGCGACTGTTGTCAGGCAGGGTCCACGACGTTCACACGGGGGTGGTCGTCCGCCGCGGCACCGATCAACAGAGCACCATCGCGACGACGCGCGTGTGGTTTCACCCGTTGGATGAGCTGGAAATCTCCTGGTACGTCGAGTCGGGCGAGCCCGACGGCAAGGCAGGAGCGTACGCGATTCAGGGGCTGGCGGCTCGTTTCATTGAGCGAATCGACGGGTCGTGGTCAAACGTCGTCGGGTTGCCCGTGGCGGCCGTTTATCGGCTTCTTCTCGAGCTGCCATAGTAGATTGAACCGATTGACCCCTGCCCGAGAGCACAGTATTCTGAGGGTGCGATTTCCCGCAAACCATTATGAAAGCTAAACCTATCAAGATCGCGGTCACCGCGGCCGTGCTGGTGCTTGCGCTCGGCGGACTCTTCTACTCGACGCTGCAAGAGGGAACCGAGTATTACGTCCACGTCGACGAGGTGATGAACAATCCGAGCGCGTGGCAGGGCAAGCGGCTTCAGCTCCACGGCTTCGTTGTCGACAAGTCCATCTTCGTCAAGCCGCAGACACTCGAGTACCGATTCCAGATCCAGAACAAGGGCTCGGTGGTGCCGGCAAGCTACACGGGGATCGTTCCTGATACCTTCAAGGATGGATCCGAAGTCGTGTTGAAAGGTCACCTCGGACCGGGCGGATTCGCAGTCGAACCAGACGGGGTGATGGCCAAGTGTCCGTCCAAATACGTGGCGGGGCAGCCTGGCGCGGCGGGAAACTAAGTCCACAGCTCACGCCGAAACGCCTGAGCGCTAAGCGCGAAAGAATCCAATGCCTGCTCTCGGCTCGTTCCTCCTCCTCGCCAGTTTTGTCGTGTGCGCGTACTCGATCGCGGCCTCGGTGGCTGGGGCGCGACAGCGATCGCTGCGGCTCATCGAGAGCGGCACCGGCGCGTTCTATCTGGTGTCCGCGCTGATGACCGTCGCGTCCGGCGTCATCATCCACGCGTTTGTCACGAACAACTATTCGATTAAGTACGTCCAGCACTATTCGGATTCGGCGCAGCCTCTGGCCTACAAGATCGCGTCGTACTGGGGCGGGCTCGACGGCTCGATCATGTTCTGGGTTTTTCTACTCGGCATCTTCGGCGCCATCGCGGTCTATTCGAACCGCGAACGCCACAGAGAGCTGATTCCGTACGTGGTCGCCGTGATCTCCACCGTGCAGATGTTCTTCATCTTCCTGATGGTGGTGCACAACAACCCGTTCTCGACATTCCTGACGCAGGTGCCGGCCGAAGGGAAGGGGTTGAACCCGCTTCTCCAGAACTTCTACATGGCGATTCACCCGCCATCGCTCTACACCGGCTTCGTCGCGATGACGATCCCGTTCGCGTTCGGGATGGCCGCACTGATCACCGGACATCTCGACGACTCGTGGCTCCGCGCCGTGCGCCGCTGGACGATGATCGGGTGGCTGTTTCTTTCGTTCGGCCTGACGCTCGGCATGTTGTGGGCCTACGAAGAACTCGGGTGGGGCGGGTTCTGGGGCTGGGACCCGGTCGAGAACGCCGGCCTGCTGCCGTGGTTCACCGCGACGGCATTTCTCCACTCGGTCATGGTGCAGGAACGCCGCGGGATGCTGCGGGTGTGGAACGTCACGCTGGTCATCGTGACGTTCTTCCTGACGATCTTCGGCACGTTCATGACGCGTTCCGGCGTCGTCCAATCCGTTCACGCCTTCGGAGAGGATCGCGAGCTGGCCTGGATGTTCGCGATCTTCATGATCGCGATCGTGACATTCAGTTTCGGGTACGTCATCTATCGCCTCCCGCTGCTTCGTTCGCGGCACGCGCTGGATTCGTGGATGTCTCGCGAAGCCGCGTTCCTCGCGAACAACTGGATCCTGCTGTTCTCGGCGTTCTTCGTCCTGTTTGCGACGATGTTCCCGACCTTGAGCGAGGCGCTGCGGGGACGGCGCCTTACCGTCGGCCCGCCCTTCTTCAATAAGTGGATGCTGCCGATCGGGCTGATCCTGCTCTTGTTGACCGGCATCGGACCGCTGCTCGCCTGGCGCAAATCGACCGTGCGAAACCTCGTCGAGCAGTTCCTCTGGCCGTCCGTCGCATGCCTCGTGACGGCGATTGCTCTCTATGCCGAGGGCGTTCGCGTGTGGACGTCTGGTGCGTGCTTCGCGCTCTGTGCGTTTGTCGTCACGACCGTGCTGCAGGAGTTGATTCGTGGCGCGCAGGTGCGAAAGGGGGCGACCGGCACGGACATCGTCACAGCCATGATTGGCCTGGTCGGCCGGTCGCGGCGGCGCTACGGCGGCTACATCGTTCACGTCGGCATCATGCTGATGTTTCTCGGATTCGCCGGCCAGGGGTTCCATCGCGAAGAGCAGGTGCCGCTCAAGGTTGGTCAGCAGACGACGGTCGGGCCGTTCACGATACGCCACGATGCGTTGCGTGTGACCAGCGACGCGCAGAAGCAGATGGTGACCGCTGACGTGGCGGTCTTCGAGAACGGCAAAGAAATCGATCGGATGCAGCCAGCGCGGTGGTTCTTTGCCAAACACGAAGACGAGCCAACCACCGAAGTGGCAATTCGCCGCGCCGTGTCCGAAGATCTGTATCTCGTGCTCGGCTCCTACAATGTGAGCACGCAGGAGGCGACCTACAAGATCGTCATCAACCCGCTGGTGAACTGGATCTGGTTCGGGTTTGCGGTCATGGCACTGGGAACCGGGTTGGCCCTGCTGCCCGAGAGCGCGTTCGCGTTTGCCGGNGCAAAAATTCCTGCCGGTGCAGCCACCACGACACTGCTGTTGTTATTTGTGCTCTGGCCCGACGCCGCGCGCGCACAGCATATCGAGAATCCGCAGGCGGTCATCATCGCGCCGAAGTCGCAGCTCGAGAAAGACATGCAGAGTGAGATCATCTGCATGTGCGGGACGTGCGGCCGGAAACGNATTGGTGAATGCACGTGCAGTCTTGCCGCCGAGATGCGCGAAGAAGTNGCCAAGCTCGTCNCCGAAGGCAAGACNCGCGAGCANATCTACGCGTATTACATCGCGAAGTACGGCAGCCAGGAGCCGCTGGCGTCGCCGATCGATGAAGGGTTCAATCGGCTCGCNTGGTTCTTTCCCTACTTGATTGGTGCAACCGGTGCGGCGAGCGTGGCCCTCGTGGCATTCCGGTGGTCACGCCGGGAAGGGGCAAACGATNCTCTCGAGACGGTCGCCGACCCCATTGAAGATCCGACCCTTCGAGAGAGGCTGGACGATGAGCTCCGCGACCTCGATTGAGCGGAGCGACGTTCCGNCGAAAGCGGAAGCGTCGCACGTCGGCAGCGAATCGACGTTGAAAGAAGCAGACCAGGGGTTTCGCCCGTGGCACTTCTTCGTGCTCGCCTCGCTGGCGGCCTCCACCGCCGCGGTGATCCTGTCACGGCAATCAGCTCCCGAGCATCTGATCCTGATCAGTCTGACGATCGGTGCCGCGGGCGCAGCGGCCGCGGCGGTGTACCGGACGATCGTGCCCTTCACCGTTCGCGACGTATCGGTGCTTGGCGACCGGCCGTCCGAGCGCGCCCGTGCGGCGCTCGAGCGGGAAAAAGCACTGGTCCTCCGATCGATCAAGGAACTCGAATTCGATCGCGCGATGGGCAAACTGTCCGCAAAGGACTTCGACGAGATGGCCGGACGACTTCGCGCACGTGCGATCAGTCTGCTGAAACAGCTCGACGCCGGCGGATCCGGGTACCGTGACCTCATTGAACGTGAACTGCATGCTCGTTTGCAGAAGGGCCGGGCCTCCGCCACGAATGTGGCCCCGGAGGTGGTCGCGCCAACCTGCGTGTCGTGTGCGACCGTCAATGACGTCGACGCGGCGTTCTGCAAGCGGTGCGGCACCGCGCTCGGGGCGGCGTCGCGATGAGGCGGTCGGCGCCCTGGGCGATCCTGCTCGGNTGCATNCTCGCCATTCAGTTGAACGTCCAGGCACAGATGCCGGATGCGCGACAGATGTCCGGCATTCCGCTTCCCGTCGCGGATCTCTCTCCTGGAACTGTNACGGTGCGTGTCGTGCGCGGCACCATCACGAACGTCGTCGCTGGCCAGGCGGTCGAATTGACCGGTGGTTCGTCGCCGCTGTCTTCAAAAACGAACGACTCGGGCCGCGCCGAATTCAGCGGTTTGCAGCCGGGTACGCGGCTGAAAGCGTCCACGACCGTCGACGGCGAACGAATCGAGTCCCAGGAGTTTGCGGTTCCGGCCACCGGCGGAATCCGGATCGCACTCGTCGCCGGGGCGCAGGCACAAAAGCCCGAAGGGAACCAGAACCAGGCAGCCGGTCCCGCGCAGATCGGAACCGTCTCCTTGAGCGATCGTTCGCGATTCGTGTTCGAGATGGGGGACGAAGCCCTCAATTGTTTCGCGCTGATGGAAATCGTCAACCCGGCGGCGGTCCCGGTCAAGACAGCACAGCCTGTCGTATTCAATTTGCCAGCCGACGCCGCGCGTCCCGGGCTGCTGGAGGGATCGACACCACAGGCAAGCCTTGCCGACAAGCGGATCATCATCAACGGTCCCTTTGCTCCGGGCGCCACGATTGTGCAGTTCGGCTACTCGTTGCCTATTTCAGGCGGTTCATTGACGCTCGAACAGGAGCTGCCCCTGGCCCTCGGGCAGGTGAGCGTGATGGCGCAGAAGGTCGGCGACATGCAGCTTCAATCGCCGCAGATCGCCGAACATCGCGACATGCCGCTGCAAGGCGAAACATTCATCGTCGGTAAGGGGCCAGCGCTGCCCGCAGGGCAGATCGTTCGATTTACGTTTAGCGGACTTCCGCATCAAGCCGAGTGGCCACGGAACGTCGCATTGGCGCTGGCCGGGGTGATCCTGGCCGCCGGCGTGTGGGGCGCAAGACGGCGGACCGGTCCCGGTCACGCCGAACAGGAGCGCCGCAAGCGCCTCGATGCAAAACGCGATCGCTTGTTCGCCGAACTGACGTCGATCGAGGAGCAACATCGCGACAACACCATCGATCCCGCGCGCTACGCATCACGGCGTCAGGAACTGCTCGCATCGCTCGAGCGCGTCTACGCGCAGCTCGACGATGAGGCTGCCTAGCCGTTGATGGATTTCCAGTCGATCTCCTTCACCGACGTTTCCCGTCACTTCTCTCGTCGCCGCGTTCTTCACAACATCACGCTTCGATGCGTTGCCGGTGAGATCGTTGCGCTGGTCGGCTCGAACGGGGCCGGCAAGTCGACGCTGCTGTCAATCGCCTCCACGCTGTTGACACCATCGTCTGGCACCGTGCAGTACGGCGATAAGACATCGGCGCACTCGGCAGATTTACGCGCCCGCATCGGTGTGCTCGGTCACGATCTGTTCATCTATCCGGAGTTGTCGGCGTCAGAAAACCTGGCGTTCTTCGCCCGAGCGTATGGCGTCCGCGACGTCGAGCGTGCCGTCCGTTCGGCGCTGGAGCGCGCCGGTCTGGAACAACGGGACGATCCCGCGGGTCGTTTCTCTCGCGGCATGCGCCAGCGGTTGGCGCTCGAGCGTGCGCTGTTGCACGAGCCACGCCTGGTCCTGCTCGATGAGCCATTCACTGGACTCGACGATGCGGCGACCGAGGCATTGCGAAGCCGGCTGACGGATCTGCGCGAGGCCGGATGCATCGTGCTGGTCGCAACGCACGATCTCGAAACCATCGACAGCGTTGCCGACCGCGCGGTGCTGCTCCGCGGCGGGCGGCTGACGCCGCTCGATCACGGTCCCGGGTCGCTGCGCGAGCGCTATCGACGGGCGAGTCGTGAATCCTGAATCCCGTCCTTCGTTCGTCGCGACCGCCTGGCTGGTGATGCGGAAGGACTTGCTGATCGAATTCCGCAGTCGTGAAGTGATCTACACGACCTTGTTTTTTGCCGTCGCCTGCGTGCTGGTGTTCGCATTTGGCTTCGTCCGCGAAGGGATTGCCGTCGACGACGCCGCGGCTGGCATTCTGTGGATCGCGATTGCCTTCTCCGGCACACTCGCGCTCGGCCGCACGTTCGAGCGCGAGCGTCAGAACGACACGTTGCGCGCGCTGATGCTGTCGCCGGTCGATCGCCCCGCCCTGTATGTGGGGAAGCTCGCCGGCGTGCTGCTGCTGCTCGCCGCCGTCGAAGCGGTCATTGCGCCGCTCATTGCCCTGATGTTCCATGCACCACTGTTCGCATCCCCGATGCTGATGGCGCTGCTCCTGGCCGCCGGAACGGTGGGGTTCTCAGCGGTGGGCACGCTCTTCGCGGCGATGCTCGTCCGCGCACGCAGCCGCGATGTCCTGCTGCCCGTGTTGCTGTATCCGATTACAATTCCCGTGATCATCGCCGGCGTTCGAGGCTCTGCCGCGCTGCTGCAACCAGAGGCGGATGTCGCGGTCGCACGCATGTGGCTTTCGATGCTTGTCTTTTTCGACATCGTCTTCGTTACGCTCGCGTTATGGACCTTTGAACCCGCGATGACGGAGTGAGCCCCGCGAACCAGATGATCGCTGGGTAGAGGCTAGATGTGGAGACGCCAGCGCCTGCGGCCGCTGCGATTGGTGAGTCTTCGAGTCGGCGAGCGCAGTAAATAATGAGGCACCCGTGAGAAAGCTATTTTTGCCGTTCCTATTGGTTACGGCCGCGCTCTTTGCCTACGCGCCCTTCGCGATCCAGAACGCGCCGTACGAATCAACGATGGGGCTGGTCCAGAAAATCTTCTACTTTCACGTGCCGTCGTGGATCGCGATGTTTTCCGCGGCATGCGTCTGCGGCATCGCTGGGGCGCTGGTTATCTTCGGCGGACGGAAGGATGCCGATCGTGTCGCAGAGGCGGCGGCGGAACTTGCGGTGCTCTTCGGGCTGATGGGACTGTTGACCGGGCCACTGTGGGGGCGGAAGGCGTGGGGTGTCTGGTGGCAGTGGGACGCCAGGCTGACGTCCGCGCTGGTGATGTGGCTCGTGTTCGTCGCGTATCTGCTGCTGCGAAAGTATGGCGGTCCAGGATCGGAGAAGCTGTCGGCCGTACTGGCGCTGTTCGGTATGGCGAACGTGCCNTTCGTCTACTGGTCGGTCAACGTCTGGCGGACNGTGCACCCCAAGACATCCGTGNTGATGNCGCTGCAGCCGTCGATGGGTCGTCCATTTCTCCTCTGTTCGCTCGCCTTCATGGGTCTCTTTGCCGTCCTGCTGGCGTCGCGCGTACGACTACAGAACGTACGTGCCACGGTTGACGAACTCTATCTGTCCATCGAGGACTGACGATGAAAAAAGCCGCCCTTCTCTTGATGCTTGCCTTGGTTGCCGTCCCGGTTTTCGCGGGGCAGCCACCCACAGCACCAGATGGTTTTGTTCCGGCGAGCAGCCTGCCTGGCCAGGAACAGCTGCCGGCCGCCCCGCTGGTGATCGCCGCCTACTCGATCGTGTGGCTGCTGGTCCTGGGCTACGTGTGGTCGATTTGGAACCGCATCGGCAAGGCCGAGCGTGAGCTCGCCGATGTCAGCCGGCGGATTGCCGCGAGTCAACGCCGATGAACTTCTCGCACATGACATCGGCGCACCTGATCTTCATTCCCGCGGTGCTGCTGATTGGCATGGTGATCGGATGGGTGCTCGGTTCGCGCGCCGCGCAGGACGCGTTTGCCGCCGAGCTGCGCAGAAGGGAAGAGCGGGGAAAACGGAATCACTAATCACTAATCCGCGAATCGCGAATCGCGAACCACGAGTAAAACTTACCGCCCAATGGCGAGCCGATTCGCCAGGGTTGCCGGAAGGCCGGCGTTGAGTATGCGGCGCTGCGCGGCTTGCACCGGGTACTCCACGCGGCGAACCAGCACCGACGGTCCGGTCGAATCGTAGATGCCAAAGGCCGCACGGGGATCGCCATCGCGCGGCTGGCCCACCGATCCCACATTGATCAAGTAATTCAGTCCCGCCTGGATTTCCACCAGTGAATCGTCGGGCCCTTCGGGAAGGAAGCCGTCGAAGACGTGAGGATTGCGTCGAAAGACGACTGGCAGATGCGTGTGACCGAACAGGCACAGCGGACGGACCGCCGCATCGAGCGCATGGCTCGCATCGTCGGCATCGAAGATGTAGTGATCTTCATCGAATGGCGCGCCATGACAGATCTCGATCGTCTCGTCGATCGTCACGGGCCCTTGCGGCAACGCGCGCAGGTATTGCCGATTCTCCGGCGACAACGATTCGAACGTCCATTGCGCCGCCAGCCGCGCAACGTAGTTGAAGGAGCTGCCGTCCTCGATCCCGCATGCCGCCTTGTCGTGATTGCCGCGAATCGTGGCCAGCGGGTTCAAGGCGCGGACGCGCTCGATGACGGCGGCCGGCTCCGCTCCATAGCCGACGAGATCGCCAAGCACAATCGCACGGTCCCACGTATCGGCCGGGGCCGACTCGAGCACCGTCTCCAGCGCGTCGATGTTGGCGTGAATGTCCGAAAGAATCAGGTAGCGCACAGCCGGTTCGGTCTCAGCCGACCGCTTCGATTATGCGCTCGGCGACCGCTTCGGGGTGTGCACCCCGCGCGTCGACGCGCAACTGCGCGGTGGCATAGGCAATTTGACGCAGGGCAAACAGGCGCTCCATCTGGGCGCGATCGGCAGCGAGCGGGCGGCGACCATCGGCAGGAAGCCGCGCCACCAGGTCCTCGAGCGGCACATCGAGCCACACCGACACACCATCCATGTTGATGGCTACCCGGTTGTCGGGATCCATGAACGTCCCCCCGCCGGTCGCGACGACACAGTGCCGCAACGGAAGCAGGAGCCGCAGAATGTCGCGTTCGACAGATCGAAAGTACGGTTCCCCACTCTTCGAAAAAATTTCGGCAACGGTCCGCCGCTCGCGCGCTTCAATCAGCTCGTCGATGTCTTCCGCCCGCCAGCCAAGCCGCTCGGCAACCAGACGTGCGACGGTCGTCTTGCCGGCCGCCATGAACCCGACGAGATAAATCTTGTCCGCCCTCACCGCGTGAGTCGCGCGAGCTCGTCGAAGAACCCGGGATACGACACGTCCACCGACGAGGCGCCGCTGATCGTCGCCGGGCCTGACGCGCGAGTCGCCGCAATCGCGAAGGCCATGGCCAGACGATGATCGCCGGCGGCATCGACGGCGCCGCCGACGAGCGGCCGTGATTCGAGAGTGAACCCGTCCTCATACTCCTTGACGTGAGCGCCGAGTGCCCTGAAGCCGGCAGCGAGGGACGAGATTCGATCGCTCTCCTTGACGCGCAATTCGCCCGCGCCACGGACGGTGAAGGTCCGGCCTTCGGGCATCATCGCCGCCAGCGCGGCGAGTGCCGGTATTTCATCGATCACGAGCGGCACTTCATCGGGGTCGACCGTGAAGCTTTCGCACACCCCGTACGAAAAACTCACGGTTCCGACCGGCTCGCCGGCGTGCTCCTCGTCCCTCGAGAAATCGACCTGGACTCCTGCCCGGCGGAACACTTCAAGAACGGCAATGCGCGACAGGTTCAGTCCCACACCGTCGATGTGAATCGAGGCTGCGGGGGTTCCGCCGGCGAGTGCTGCCCAGAAGGCCGCACCAGAGATGTCCCCGGGGACCGTCAAGGTCTGCGGCCTGAGACGCTGCCCGCCGGCGACCTCGACGCCGGTCCCATCCCTGATCACCTCAACGCCGAACGCCTCGAGGGCGCGCTCCGTATGATCGCGGGTCGGCACCACTTCGACGACGCGGGTGCGCCCCGTCGCATGAAGGCCTGCGAGAAGCACGCCGCTTTTCACCTGCGCGCTCGGCACCTGCGGTTCGTGTGTAATCGCGTGCAGAGCGCCGCCGTCGATGGTGAGCGGCGGACGGCCATCCTTCGCGTCAATGCGCGCGCCCATTCTGGTCAGCGGGTCGATGATCCGGCGCATTGGCCGACGCTGGAGCGAGGCGTCCCCGGTGAGAACGGTCCGAAACGGGTGCCCGGCGAGGATCCCCGACATCAGCCGCATCGTCGTCCCGGAATTCAGTGCGTCGAGCACGCCGGCCGGCGCGTGCAGCCCTCCGACGCCCTTTCCCAAAACTGTCATGGCCCCCGGCCCGGTCCGTCGGATGTTCGCCCCGAGTGCGCGCAGGCATTCGACCGTCGCCGCGCAATCAGCGCCCGGCGAGAAGCCGCTGATCGCGGACTCGCCGTCGGCCATCGCGGCGAGCATGGCGTAGCGATGCGAGATGGACTTGTCGCCCGGCACGCGGACGCGTCCGGAGGCGCGAGATTGCGGAGCGATCGTGACCGAATCAGCGGGCGTACGGAGCATGCACCGCACTATAGCATTCGCCCTCTTGATGGGATCCGGTTTACTATGTTATTCACACGCGTGCCCCTAGAGACCGCTGCACTCACCCGTTTCTTTGTGCGTCACAGCCTGCGACGCCGGCGGGTGCCTCCCGCATGCTGAAGCGNGGCGGCACCGTCCGAATCCAGATCCATAGCAAGTTCGACATGGTGGACTTCGTGCAAGTGGTCAGCGACCGCATCGGTCAGTTGGCCGGACTGGACGAAGACACCGTGCACTGGATTGGCGTGGCCGTTCGCGAATCGGTCATCAATGCAATCAAACACGGCAATCGCGAGGACTACGGCAAGATTGTCACCGTTGAATTTGACATCAGGCCGGTGGCCGATCCGCAGGAGCTCGTGGTGCGTGTNCTCGATCAAGGCGAGGGCTTCGANCCCGACGAGGTCGCCGATCCGCTCGCTCCNGAGAACATCCTGAAATCAAGCGGCCGGGGCATCTTCTTCATGCGCAGCTTCATGGANGACGTCGTGCTGCAGCGCGGTGCGCAGGGCGGCATGGAAGTGCGCATGGTCAAGAAANTNGCCTCCGGTGCCTGACGCGCCTGCTCCGGTTTTCCTCGCGACGGCAGTCGAATCGGTNGTGCGCGCTGGCGAAATCCAGATGGCACACGTCGGCGGCGCCATACGGGTCGACAAGAAGGGCGCCATCGATCTCGTCACGGAAATCGATCTGCGCATCGAACGCGAGTTCCGCGCCCTCATCGCGTCGCGATTCCCCGATCATGTCGTGCTCGGCGAGGAATTCTCGGCCGAGGAAGATCGCGAAAAAGTGCCCGAGTACTGCTGGGTGTTCGATCCGGTTGATGGCACGACGAACTACGCGCACGGATTGCCGATCTTCTGTTCGTCGCTGGCGCTCGAGATTCGAGGAGAGCCAGCCGTCGCAGCGATCTACGACCCGTCGCGCCGAGAGCTGTTCACCGCCGAGCGCGGGCAGGGCGCCTGGCTGAACGGCGCGCCGTTGAAGGTGTCGGGTGCAACGACGTTGATCGACTCACTTCTCTGCACGGGTTTTCCCTACACCGTCCAGCGCGAAGCCGAGGCGCTCGTCGGACTGTTCGCGGAATTTCTCAAAGTGTCACGTGCGGTCAGACGGCTTGGATCGGCTGCCATCGACCTCTGCTACGTCGCCGCAGGCCGACTCGACGGCTTTTGGGAGCAGTCCCTGCACCCATGGGATGTCGCTGCGGGTGCGCTCATTATTCAGGAAGCCGGCGGACGTGTGACCGATCTTGCGGGAGGTCCGTACAGTTCACGGGCAGGAAATCTGGTCGCGACGAACGGTCATATTCATGACGCGATGGTCGAGATCATTCAGAACTTTTTTGCACGCGAGCGTCAACCCTGAGCCCTGAGCCCTGAGCC
>C688J18823_10002151_pt1 | contig 12319 bp, 12 predicted proteins | sample HopSoiMetagenom1_FD_18823 | JGI IMG/M metagenome (IMG submission 18823) | reverse complement strand
TTCACGGCGCAACCACAGCCGCCCCATCCCACCGGAAACACCCGGTCCCCCGCAGCAGTACCCCACAAACCCACCGGTCCACCGCGCGCGTCCGGTAGTCCAGCGTTCCCGCCAGGCACTCCGTCCGCGCCGGCTCGTCGAACATGCCGGCCTCATGCAGCTCCGTCATGGCGCGCGCGAAGAACAAATCCGTGATCCACGGAACCGCCTCGCGCGCCTGCACCCGCGGGAACGATCCCTCCTCCTCCAGGATGGCCCTCTCGGTGCGGGAGAGCCCGCTCGCAGGCTCGGGCAGCTCCTCCAGCAGCCGCCGCAACGCCGGTCCCATCTGCTGAGGCAAGCCCGACAGATCGAGCGAGGCAATTCCGCGCGGGTCAGGCGCCGCGATCGCCTCCCACGCCTTGCGCGCCTGCGCGCGATCGTACCTGCGCCGTTGCGCCAGCAGCGCCGCGAACTCCTTCTGCTGCGGCACGGGTTCCTGCGTCACCACAGCGCTGGCGTCGATCAACACCAGGTGATGGAGCAGCCCGAGCTGGCAGGTCAGGTCGGCCTCGAACCAGAGCACCGTCTCCTCCGCCGGCGTGCGCAGCGCCTCGTCCCAGGCTTCCAGCTGCGCGCGCACCTGGTCGGCCGCGCCGGCGCCGTTCTCGGCCAGCCACTCCGCGCGGGGCGCGCGGAACTCCGGCGTACCGGGAAGGCCGCGGACCGGCCCCTGGTCGAGCACGTCCGACCAGGCCGTCACCTCGCCGGGCAGGCCTGCGGCGCGCAGCACCGACAGCGCGTGATCTCCGTTGGCGACGTGCAGCACGTCAGGCCAGCGTCAGTCCGCGCTTGAGGAACCGGCCCGCGCCCTTGCGCCCCAGGAACTTGCCGTTTTCGACGATCACCGCCCCGCGTGAGAGCACGTGCGTGGGCGCGCCCACCACCTCGCGGCCCTCGTACGGGTTGTAGTCCACCCGCATGTGGTGCGTCTTCGCCGAGAGCGTGTGGCGCTTGCCGGGATCCCACACCACCACGTCCGCATCCGCACCGGGCGCCAGCGTGCCCTTGCGGCCATACAGGCCGAAGAGCTTCGCCGGCGCGGCCGAGTTGAGCTGCACCCAGCGGTTGATCGAGATGCGCCCGCTGCGCACGCCCTCGAAGGTCAGGTAGAGCCGCGTCTCCACGCCGGGCGCGCCGTTGGGAATCTTGCTGAAGTCGCCCTCTCCCATCCGCTTCTCCTTCATGCAGAAGGGGCAGTGATCGGTGGACACGCATTGCAGATCGTCGAGCTGCAGTCCGCGCCACAAGGCCTGCTCGTTGCCGGGCGCGCGCAAGGGCGGGCTCATCACGTACTTGCTGCCCTCGAAGCCCGGCTCCTCGTAGTTGCGGTGATCGAGGAAGAGATACTGCGGGCAGGTCTCCGCGTACGCGCGAACGCCGCGATCGCGCGCCATCCGCACCTGCTCCAGCGCTTCCGCCGCGGAGAGATGCACGATGTAGATCGGCACCTTCGCCACCTCGGCCAGCGCGAGGACGCGGTGCGACGCCTCGCCCTCCAGCCGCGGCGGCCGCGTGAGCGCGTGCCACGCCGGCGCCGTCTCGCCGCGCGCCTTGGCCTCCTCGATGATGACGTCGATGACCGGCCCGTTCTCCGCGTGCATGCAGATCAGGCCGCCGTTCTCGCCGGTCTTGCGCAGCGCGCGGAAGATCTGCGCGTCGTCCACGTAGAAGACGCCGGGATACGCGGTGAAGAGCTTGAAGCTGGTGACGCCCTCGCGCTTGACCAGGTCGTCCATCTCCGCCAGCGACGACTTGTTCACCTCGCGGACGATCATGTGGAAGCCGTAGTCGACGACGGCCTTGCCCTCGGCCTTGGCGTGCCACTGCGCCAGTCCCTCCTTCAACGACCCGCCGCCCTGCGGCTGGATGGCGAAGTCCACCAGCGTGGTGGTACCGCCGAACGCGGCCGCGGTGGTGCCGGACTCGAAGTCGTCGGCGCTGTTGGTCCCGCCGAAGGGCATGTCGAGGTGCGTGTGCACGTCGATGCCGCCGGGGATCACGTACTTCCCGCGCGCGTCGATGCGGACGTCGGCGCCGGCGAAAGCCTTGCCCAGGTCCTTGCCGATCGCCTGGATCTTCTCGCCCTCGATCAGCAGATCCGCCTCGAAGGTGTCGGCGGGCGAGACCAAGGTGCCGTGCTCGATCAACGTCCGCATCAGGGCAGCTCCTTCACCAGGGAGCCATACGACTCGGGTCGGCGGTCCCGGTAGAACTGCCAGACCCTGCGGACCTCCTCGATCAGGTCGAGGTTCAGGTCGGCGACGATCAGCTCGTCGCGGTCCTCGCTGCCCTCGGCGAGGAAGTTGCCGCGCGGGTCGACGAAGTAGCTGTGCCCGTAGAACTTGCCGATGTTCCAGGGCGCTTCCGTTCCGACGCGATTGATACAGCCCATGTAGTAGCCGTTGGCCACCGCGTGGGCGGGTTGCTCCAGCTTCCATAGATATTGCGAGAGGCCGGCCACCGTGGCGCTGGGGTTGTAGACGATCTCCGCGCCGTTCAGGCCCAGGAGCCGCGCGCCTTCGGGGAAGTGGCGGTCGTAGCAGATGTACACGCCGATCTTCGCGTACCTGGTCTGGAAGGTCGGGTAGCCCAGGTTGCCGGGCTTGAAGTAGTACTTTTCCCAGAAGCCCGCCGTCTGCGGGATGTGGTTCTTGCGGTACTTGCCGAGGTAGCTTCCGTCGGCGTCGATCACCGCCGCGGTGTTGTAATAAACCCCAGCCATTTCGCGCTCATAGACGGGGACCACCAGCACCATCCGGTGCTGCTGGGCAAACTTCTGCAGGCGCTCCACCGTGGGCCCCGGAACCGGCTCGGCCGCGTCGTACCAGTCGGGGGTCTGGGCCGGGCAGAAGTAGGGCCCGTTGAACATCTCTTGAAGACAGAGGATCTGCACTCCCCGCCGCGCTGCGTCTTCGAGAAAAGGAATGTGTTTCTCGAACATGGCCTCCTGGATCTCCTTCACCGAGCCGGTTGGGGTGGCGTTGGAGCACTGGATCAGCCCGGAGCGGACGATGCGCGGCATGGAAGCGCCTCCTGGATTCAGGGGTTCGTCGCGGCACGGTCGCGCCAAATGGCCTCCGCGGTCAACTCGACAGGGCGGGGCAAGCCCCTGTTGCCAACCGTCTTCGTTTGCGGGACAGTTTCAACCGCACTTCACTCGAAGGGCGCTCTCTTTCACTCGACGGACACCGGAGGGCCGCGATGGCCCGGAAAATCACCGCAACTGCGGCCAAGACATCCGTGCGCTCGGCAACGGACGCGCGCAACGACCTGATCGCGCGCGCGACGCGCAACACGGAAGGCGCCACCAAGCTTCGCTCGGATCCGCTGGCGGACGCCCAGGCGGCGCGGACCGTGGTCGGGGCCATCGACGGGCACGCGGCGGAGCTGGCGCGGCGCGGCCTCAACGGCGCCTATTGCGAGGCGGCGCTGCAGTTCGCGCAGGACATCGAGAGCCATCTGCAGGCGGTCCCCGCAGCTGCGGTGACGGCGCGCGGGCGCTCGCAGGACAGCGCGGATCTGTTGGCCGACGCTGCCAGCACGGCCCTGGCGGTGCGCGGCGCGGTGCTGCGCGTGACCCGCGGCGCCGAAGGCCGGCAGGTGGCGCGGGACTTCGGCCTGAGCGAACCGTTCTCGGCCCGCCAGCCCGCCCACGTGGCGCGCGCGCTGACGCGCATCCTCGCTGCGCTGGAGCAGCACCGCGACGTGCGCGCCGACCTCGGCGTGTTGCCGGAGGACGTGCAGACGATGCAGGACCTGGCGCGCGAGCTGGAGAAGTTGCCCGACGGACACGCCAAGAATGTGGACGAGCAGGAGCGGGTGCTGCTGGCCCAGGGCGCGCTGCGCGCCTTCTTCGACCTCTTCGCCGCCAAGGCGTCGCTGGCGCTGGCCGCCGATCCTGACGAGCGCGGCCGGCTCCTGGCGCTGATCCCCAGGGCGGACGAGCGCCGCCATCTGCGCCGCGAACCGACCCGCGCCTCCGGCTGATCGCTGCTGACCGAGCGCCTGTTCCGAAGGCCTTGAAAACCTCGCCGCGTCCGTGCGTAGGTGGCGGGCATGAACGAGGCCATGCTCAATACGTTGATCCCCATCATCGCCATCCTGGCGACCTTCGGGTTTCCGGTGGCGCTGGTCTTCGTGTGGAAGTGGTTCAAGCTGAAGGAGAAGGAGCTGCAGGTGGATTCGGAGGTCCGGCGCACCAGTGGCCAGGCCCTCGAGTCCCGGGTGCAGCGGCTGGAGTCCATCATCCTCGCTCTCGACTCCGACCTGCGCGCCAAGCTGAACGCCTCGCCGCCTGCCCGCACGGACCTCTTCGAGGCGCCTGCCACCCAGGAGGGCAGCCAGCCGGCGCTGCCCGACCCCAACAAGATCCGGTAGTGCCTACCTTGGCAGCATGAAGATCCGATTCGTCGCTCTGGCGCTGCTGCTGGTGCCGCTGGCGGCGCAGGCGCAGAACAGCAGCGAGGGGCGCGCCGACAAACCCCAGCGCGGCTCGTCGCCCACCCCCATGGACGCCAATCACGCCGCCGCGACGTCGCAGCGCGGGTCCCGCGGCAGCACCGCGGGCGGCTCGGAGCGCACCGGCGCCCCCGGCGGCGGGATCGAGAGCGGCGACGCGAACGGCATGGCGGGCGGCCGCACCGACGAAGGGCCGCGCGGAGGCACCGGCATCCCCGACGGCGCGCATCCGCAGAACGACAGGGCCCGGGCCCGCGCCAACTCGCAGGCTCGGCCACGCAACAGGAAGGGCACGCTAGCGCGGCCGGCGGACAGTCCCCCCGACGTCAACCTGAATCCGACGCCTATCGGATCCGGGGCGCCCAACATCCCGGTCGACCAGCAGCCGCAGCCCCAGGGCAGGTACTACCCGGCCGGCCCGCAGCATGGGCAGGCGGGCGGAGCGGCCAGCGGGACCGAAGACGCCGAGGGATCGGCAGGGCCCCGCGGACCGGCAGGGAAGGGCGCGGAAACCCAGCCCTCCAAGGAGCCGTCAGCGGGCGCCGGAAATCACAACGAGGAGCAAACTCCCCATTAGTCCTGCGACTGGTTTCGGGGACACCATACGGAAGATTACGTAAGGTGTCCCCGAAACTCTACGTCTCGTCGAGCATGTCGGCGAGCTTCTCCGGCTCCAGCACCACCTTGAACTCGCGGGCGCCGTGGGAGATGAGCTGCTTTTCCCAGCCGGCGAGGCGCTGGCGGTAGGCGGTGGGGTTGGCGTTGTCGCGCGCCAGCCGCTTGACGTTCATGGCCAGCACGCGCACGCCCTTCAGCTCGTCCGGGGCCAGGTCGCGCTTCACGCCGCGCGGCAGGTCCTCCTCCATGTCGCTGAAGACCACCATGGTGCGCCGGCCCGCATTGCTCTCGCGCAGGTACTCCGCCCCGAGCATCATGGCGCCGCGGATGTCGGTGTGCTGGGCGTGGGCCGGCCGCTTCTGGAAGGCTTCCAGCGCGCTGGCCAGCGCCAGCTTCTGCGCGTTGGCCTTGGAGGGCCGCACGTCCAGCGTCACGCTGGCCTCGACGTTCTGCCTGCCGTAGCTCTCGTCGTCGATGCGGATGACCACCAGCGTGTCGCCCGGGGTCATCCTGGGAAGCAGCCCCTTGCGGATGACGTTGACCACGTCCGCCTTCTGGTCGGCGTAGGTCCCGGACACGTCCACCAGGGCGACGATGGCCTGCGCGTACTGCGCGCCGCTGGAGCAGGACACCGCCAGCAGCGCTGCCGCGACGATGCCGGTCCGCATCATCGGCGCCCCTCCGGGCGAAGCGCAGCCGCCGGAGGCGTCTCGCGCGAGCCGTTGGCGAACACCCGCTCCACTTGCAGCGGGATCACGATGTACACGTCATAGAGGTGCCGCACCGCCTCGAAGAGGTAGCGCATGCCGTGGCCGCCCAGCCGGCAGACCATGCCCAGGCCGTAGAGCACCCCCGCCACCGCGCTGAGCACGATGTGGCCGCCGGTGGAGATCATCGTCTCCAGCGGCACCGCCACCATGGCCAGGATCCAGGGGAGGATGAAACCCAGGACCGCCTGGCCGATGACCGGGATGCGCGAGCTGGCCGTCTGCGCCACCGGCGCGGCCGCGGCGCCAGCCAGCGACGCCTTCAGCGCGGTGGACGACTCGACGATCTGCTCGCGCAGCACCGCCAGCGAGGCCTCGATGCAGGCCAGCATGAAGAGGCCGCCCACGGCCACGGTGAGGATGATGCGCCGGCGCGACTTGGGCAGCAGCTCCAGCTTGGGGAAGAAGCTGGTGATGCCCAGCATCTCCATCGCGAACACGCCGGCTGCCACTTCCATCAGCACGATCACCAGCGCGGCCACCGTGGACACGGGCATGCCGCCGATGCGGCTGCCCGAAGGCACCAGCTCGCTCATGGGCAGCGCGATCAGGTTGAAGTTCACGAACGCGCCGCCCATGGCCACGGCCATCACCAACACCGAGACCACGAACAGCTGCGTGGCGTTCCAGCCCAGCGCACGGATGGCCTTGGCGTCGGCGGCGCGCACCTTCTCGAACTGCGCCATGTACCCGTCGATGCGCTTGGTGGACTCCAGCGCGCCGGTCACGGCCGCCCCCACGTCCACCGCCAACTTCTTCAGCTCCTTCCAGGCCGGCGCCATCGATCCGAGGATCTTGTGCTTCTTGGCGGTGGCGTCGCGGAACTCCTGGAGCGCCTTCTTCTCGCCGGCGACCGCGCTCTTGTGGATCTCCTCGAGCAGCTTGGTCACCACCCGGTCGCCGGTCGGCGGCATCTTGGTCACGGCGGTGACGGCGTCGCTCCACCCCGGCGCTGCCGGCGCTGCGGTGGCGGTCTCCTGGAAGTCGGCGTCGATCTTGGTGAGGACGTCGTCGAGCTTGCGGTGCAGGTCGGGGTAGCGCGCCAGCTCCTTGGCGTAGGCGCCCTCGATGCGGTGGAACTCGCGGCCCACCTTGGCCTGCACGTCGCCCTTGCCCATCTCGACGATCATCTCGTGGTCGCGCTGGGCCACCTTCGCGGACATGCCCCGGCACCAGCGGGCGCTGACGCGGAAGGCGCCGCCCAGCAGGCGGCCAACCTCGCGTAGCGCCTTGTGCATCGGGTGCCGCGCCGCGTACAGGAAGACGTTGCTGAGGATGAAGAGCGCGAGCAGCGATGCTGCCGGATTGGCCGGCCAGAGGTACAGGTGCTCCATTTCACGACCTCCTAGACCCTATGGGAACCCGCAGCCTAAGGAGTTCGCAGGGGAGGGCGTAAAGGGACGGAGCTGGGCGCGGGTGGGTCAGAGCAGGGGAATCTGCCCCGGCTCGACCTTCGTCTCGGGCTCCGGCTCGGGCGCGGGCGCGTACGCAGGCGTGTCGATGTCGAACACCGCCAGCATCGGCCCGTGATCGCTGGTGCCGAACTCGCGGAAGCCCACGCACGAAGTGGCCCGCTCCGCCAAGGAGGCGCTGGCCAGCACGTAGTCGATGCGCCAGCCGATGTTCCGCTCGCGCTGGTTTCGCCAGGGCGCCCACCAGGTGAAGAGCCGATCGTCGTCGGGGAAGAACCTGCGCGAAAGATCGACCAGGCCGCGCGAGACGATCTTCTCGAACAGCTCGCGTTCCAGCGGCGTGGTGCCGATCTGGTCCTGCTTGCGCAGCTTGGGATGGACGTCGCGCTCTTCGCGCGCCACGTTCAGATCGCCGCAGAGCACGAGGCGGACGCCTTCGGCCTGCGCCTGTGCCGCCCAGCGATCGAGGCCTTCGAGGAAGCGCATCTTCGCCGGCAGGTCCTTGCCGCCGTTGGGCACGTAGGCGGAGGCGACGAGCAGGTCGCCGAGGCGCGCGGTGACGATGCGCGTCTCGTGATCGAACTCGGGATGGGTGAAGCGCGGCCGGCCCGGGAAGGTGCTCTTGCGCAGGTGGAGCGAGACGCCCGAGTACCCTTTGTGCCCGTGCCAGAAGCACCAGTAGTCGAGCTTGCACAGCTCCTCGGGGACGTGCTCCGGCGAGGCCTTGATCTCTTGCAGGCAGAGCACGTCGGGCTCTTCGCGCTGCACGAACGCCAGCACCTCGGCAGCGCGAGCGCGGATCCCGTTTACGTTCCAGGTGGCGATCTTCACCAGGCGCACCCTGCCGGAAAACACGAAAGGCGGAACCCTGGCGGGTCCCGCCTTCCGGCGCAGCGTTGCCGAGGGGGGGATTCGGCAAACACCGCGGTTCGTCAGACGTTACTTCTGCTCCTCGAATTCAGCATCCACCACGTCGTCCTTCTTCTGCCCGCCGGGGGCCTCGCCTCCGGCCTGGCCGCCTGCCTCCGGACCGGATCCGGGCGCGCCCGATCCCTGCGTCCCGCCCGCCGCCTTGTAGGCCTCCTCGGCCATGCGGTGGGAGGCCTGCATCAGGGTCTCGGTGGCGCTCTTCACGGCGGCCACGTCGGTGCCGGCCAGCGCGTCGCGCACCGCCTTCACCTTCGACTCGATGTCGCTCTTCGTCTCCGCCGGAATCTTGTCGCCGAGCTCCTTGAGCGACTTCTCGGTGGCGTAGGCCATGTTGTCGGCGCGGTTGCGCACTTCGATCTCCTCGCGCCGCTCCTTGTCCTCGGCCTCGTGCGCCTGCGCCTCCTTGACGGCCTTTTCCACGTCCTCCTTGTTCATGCCCGAGCTGGAGGTGATGGTGATCTTGTTCTCCTTGCCGGTGGCGCGGTCCTTGGCCATCACGTGCACGATGCCGTTGGCGTCGATGTCGAAGGTGACCTCGATCTGGGGCACGCCGCGCGGGGCCGGGGGGATGCCGTCCAGGTGGAAGCGCCCCAGCGTCTTGTTGTCACGGCCCATCGGACGCTCGCCCTGCAACACGTGCACCTCCACGCTGGTCTGGCCATCGGCGGCGGTGCTGAACACCTCCGACTTCTTGGTGGGGATGGTGGTGTTGCGCTGGATCAGGGGAGTTGCCACGCCTCCCAGCGTCTCGATGGAGAGGGTCAGCGGCGTCACGTCCAGGAGCAGGATGTCCTTCACCTCGCCGGTGAGCACGCCGCCCTGCACGGCCGCACCGATGGCCACCACCTCGTCGGGGTTGACCGAGCGGTTGGGCTCCTTGCCGAAGAAGTCCTTGACGATCTGCTGCAGCTTGGGCACGCGGGTCGCGCCGCCCACCAGGATGACCTCGTCGATCTCCTTGGGGTTCTTCTTCGCGTCCGCCAGGCACTTCTTGGTCGGCTCCAGCGCGCGCTGGAAGAGGTCCTCGCACATCTGCTCGAACTTCGAGCGCGAGAGCTTCTTGACCAGGTGCTTGGGGCCGGTCGCGTCGGCCGTGAGGAAGGGCAGGTTGATCTCGGTCTCCATGGTGCTGGAGAGCTCGATCTTCGCCTTCTCCGAGGACTCCTTGAGGCGCTGCAGCACCATCTTGTCCTTGCTGACGTCGATGCCGGTCTCGCCCTTGAACTCCTGGATCAGCCAATCCATGATCTTCTGATCCATGTCGTCGCCGCCGAGGTGCGTGTCGCCGTTGGTGGCGACCACCTCGACCACGTTCTCGCCGACCTCCAGCACCGAGATGTCGAAGGTGCCGCCGCCGTAGTCGAAGACCGCGATGACCTCGTCCTTCTTCTTGTCCAGGCCGTAGGCCAGCGCGGCCGCGGTGGGCTCGTTGATGATGCGGCGGACTTCCAGGCCGGCAATGCGGCCGGCGTCCTTGGTGGCCTGCCGCTGGGCGTCGTTGAAGTAGGCGGGGACGGTGATCACCGCCTCGCTGACCGTCTCGCCCAGGTAGTTCTCGGCGGCCCGCTTCAGCTTCTGCAGGATCTTCGCGCTGACCTCGGGCGGGCTCCACTTCTTGCCCTGGACCTCCACGGCCGCGTCGCCGTTGTCGCCCTTGACGACGTGGTAGGGAACGCGCTTCTGCTCGGTGGTCGTCTCCTCGTACTTGCGGCCCATGAACCGCTTGATCGAGTAGACGGTGTTCTCCGGGTTGGTGATGGCCTGACGCCGGGCCACCTGTCCGACCAGGATCTCGCCGTCCTTGCTGAAGCCCACCACCGACGGCGTGATCCGGCTGCCTTCCTCGTTCTCGATCACCTTGGGATCGCGGCCTTCCATGATCGCCACAACGGAGTTGGTCGTGCCCAGGTCGATGCCGATGATCTTTTTCGCCATTTTCTCTCTGTCTCCTGAAAACTTTTTCGCGGCCGCCTCTAGGGTTCTGCCGCGGTGCGGCGGTACAGTAAGTACGCAGGGGGGTGTGTCAAGGAACGCCCTGCCCCGGAAGCCCTGGAGGCGACGACTCTGCAAGCAGGCGAACGCATCGGCGGGCGGTATCTGCTCGAGCAGCGGTTGGGGCTCGGCGGGATGGGGGAGGTCTGGCTGGCCGAGTTGCAGGGTGACGGCGCATTCCGGCGCCGCGTAGTGCTCAAGGTGTTGGCGCCGGAACGCCTGGGCGACGCGCGCGTCGCCACCATGCTGGCTGACGAAGCGCGGGTGGTGGGCCTCTTGCACCACCCTGGCATCGTCGCGGCGCTCGACTACCTGGAGACCGAGGAGCACGGCCCCGTCTTCGTGTTGGAGTTCGTGGACGGGGCGTCGCTGCGCACCGTGCTGAAGCTGGCGCGGCGGCAGAACGCCGTGCTGCCGGAGGCCCTGGCCGCGCACATCGGCGCGCAGGTCGCGCACGCGCTGCACGCGGCGCACACGGCGCTGGGGCGAGATGGGAAGCCGATGGGCGTCGTGCATCGCGACGTGTCGCCGGACAACGTGCTGCTTTCGCGATCGGGCGCCGTCTACCTGGGCGACTTCGGCGTGGCGCGCGCCGTTGGCAATGCGGAGCTGATGCACCCCGGGGCCGGCCCCAAGGGCAAGTTGGGGTACATGGCGCCGGAACAGGCCCGGGACAAGAAGGTGGGGCCCGAGGCCGACATCTTCGCGCTGGGCCGGGTGATCGCCGAAGCCGCCGACCTGAGCTGCGGGCCCGCCTTGCGCGCCGTCGTCGACCGGGCGACGGCGGAGAAGCCGCGCGACCGCTTCGAGTCGGCCTCCGAGATGGCGGCCGCATTGATCCACGCCTGCCCGCCTCCCACCGACCCCGACCGGGAGCTCGCGGAGTGGCTGCGCCGTTACGCCTGGGACGCGCTGGTGGAGCGGAAGACCAGCCCTGGCGAGGCGCCACGCTCGGATCCGCCGCCCGCCGGCCGCCCCTCCGGCACCGACTTCCGCCGGGTGCAGCCGTCCCCGCCTCTCTTTGCCGCCGTGCCGCCGCCGCGCCGGCGGATGCTGAAGATCGTGGCGGTCACCGGGGCGCTGCTCTTCCTGGCGCTGCCGCTGGTGCTGATCCTCGCGGCGCCGCAGCGGACCGAATGGCTCCTGCATTCCGGCATCGGACTCCCGTGGAAATCCCATGGCGATCTGCGCGTGACCTCGCGGCCCGTGGATGCGGAGGTGTACGTCGACGGCAGCCTGCGGGGCGTCACGCCGCTGGTGGTCGAGCTGCCGCCGGGAAAGCACACCATCCGCATCGGCTCGCCGCGGATCGAGCACTGGCGCGCCGCGGAGGTGAACGTCAAGGAAGGCGTGGAGCACCGCCTGGACATCGACCTGACGCAGTGACCCCGCCCCGTCTGGCGGCGTCGCACCGGTCACTCCCGACTCCTCCGTCCCGCGGCGTGTTGACACGCTACTCAAGATACGCTACTCCTGCGAATGCATTCACGCGATGCTACTCAACGCATCGCCGGCGGGGCGGGATGGGGAAGGAGCGGGCGGCACCTGTGATCGAGGTGGCGATGGCGCAGCGCGAAGGCGACGAATTCGACGCGCTCGAGGCGCAATATGTGGCCGGCATCTCCGCCGGCCAGATCGTCGAGTTCTTCGCGCCGCGCGGCGTAAAGCTGGCCCAGGCCACCTTCCGCAAGTACGTGCAGCTGGGCCTCCTGCCGCGCAGCCGCCGGGTGGGAGAGAAGGGCAAGCATCGCGGCTCCAGGGGGCTCTATCCTGCCGCCGCGGTCCGCCGCATCCACCTGATCAAGTCGCTGATGGACGAGGGCATGACGCTGGAGGACATCCGGCGCTCGTTCATCTTCTTCCGCGGCCAGCTGGACGGCGTGGAGCGATCGCTGGACGAGCTCTTCGTCGCGCTCGACAAGGCGATCGCAGAGAAGCAGGAGCTGAAGCCGTCGCGCCGCAAGGAGCTGGAGCGGCTGCTCGCCGAGAGCCGGCGGCAGGCGAGCCAGTTCGTCAAGGACATGGAGCGCACGGTCTCCGAAATCACCGCACGGGAAGAGCCCGGGAAGGGGTAGGCTACGATGAGCGAGCCGAAGCGGA
>C688J18823_10002150_pt1 | contig 12324 bp, 14 predicted proteins | sample HopSoiMetagenom1_FD_18823 | JGI IMG/M metagenome (IMG submission 18823) | reverse complement strand
ATACCGGAATCGGTGTCGGCCTCATGATCGGCCTCGGCGCCGCCGGCGCCTGCATCGGCGTGGGCATCATGTGCAGCCGCTTCCTGGAAGCGGCCGCCCGCCAGCCCGAGTTGACGAACTCCCTGCAGGGCAAGGTGTTCCTGCTGCTCGGCCTGATCGACGCGTCGTTCATCATCGGCCTGGGTATCGCCATGTTCTTTGCTTTCGCCAATCCGCTCGCGACCGCCTTCCGCTAGGGCGATGAACCTCAACCTTTCGCTGGTCGCGCAGGCGATCACATTCGCGGCCTTCATCTGGTTCACAGTGAAGTTCGTCTGGCCGCCGCTGCTGCGCATGGTCGAGGCGCGCCAGAAGACCATTGCCGACGGCCTCGCCGCCGCGGAGCAGGGGCGCCGCTCGCTCGAGCTGTCGACCCGCCAGGCCGACGATGCGATCACGGAAGCGCGTGCACGCGCGGCCGAGATTCTCGCCCAGGCCGAAAAGCGCTCGGTGCAGCTGATCGACGAGGCGCGCCAGTCGGCGCGCCAGGAAGGCGATCGCGAGCTGGTCGCCGCCAAGGCCGAGATCGAGCAGGAAGTGACCCGCGCGCGCGAGGAGCTGCGCGATCGGGTGGCCTCGCTCGCGGTGGCCGGCGCGGAGAAGATCCTGCGCCGGGAGGTCGACGCGCGCGCGCACGGCGAGCTGCTGGAAACGATCAAGCGGCAACTCTAGTGGCCGAGCCCAGTACCGTCGCGCGGCCCTACGCCGAGGCCGCTTTCAAGCTGGCCGACGAGGCGAGCGCCCTCGGTGCCTGGTCCGAGATGCTCGCCAGCCTCGCGCTGGTCGCCGAGGATGCGCGCGTGCGTGCCGCCGCTTCCGATCCGCGACTCTCTGATGCGCAGCGCGCGGGCCTGTTCATTTCGGTGCTCGGCGGCCGCCTCACCGCGGAGGCCGAGAACTTCCTGCGCGTGCTGGCGCAGAACGATCGCCTGGGGCTCCTGCGCCAGATCCGCGAGCAGTTCGAGATGCTGAAGAACGAACGCGAAGGCGTGATCGAGGCCGAGGTGCAGTCGGCGTTCGAGCTAAGCGATGCGCAGCTCAAGGACATCGTGCAGCGCCTCGAGAAGAAGACTGGCCGCAAGGTGCGCAGCCATGTTTCCGTCGATCGCGAGCTGATCGGCGGCGTGCGCATTGTGCTCGGCGACAAGGTCATCGACGGCTCGGCGCGCGCGCAGCTCGCGGCGCTCGAGACCGCATTGAAAGCTTAAGGAGCGTACATGCAACTCAACCCTTCCGAGATCTCGGAACTCATCAAGAGCCGCATCCAGAACCTCGACGCGGGCGTGCAAATGCGCACGCAGGGGACCGTCGTCTCGGTGACCGACGGCATCTGCCGCATCCATGGCCTGTCCGACGTCATGCAGGGTGAGATGCTGGAGTTCCCGCGCAATACCTTCGGCCTGGCGCTCAACCTCGAGCGCGACTCGGTGGGCTCGGTGATTCTCGGCGAATACACGCACATCTCCGAGGGCGACACGGTGAAGACCACCGGCAAGATCCTCTCGGTGCCGATCGGCCCGGAGCTGCTGGGCCGCGTGGTCAACTCGCTCGGCCAGCCGATCGACGGCAAGGGCCCGATCAACGCCAAGCTCACCGACGTCATCGAGAAGGTGGCGCCGGGCGTGATCGCACGCCAGTCGGTGTCGCAGCCGGTGCAGACGGGGTTGAAGGCGATCGACGCGATGGTGCCGATCGGCCGCGGCCAGCGCGAGCTGATCATCGGCGACCGGCAGACCGGCAAGACCGCGGTCGCGGTCGACACCATCATCAACCAGAAGGGCAAGGATCTCTTCTGCGTCTACGTCGCCATCGGCCAGAAGGCCTCCACCATCGCCAATGTGGTGCGCAAGCTCGAAGAGCACGGCGCCATGGCTTACACGATCATCGTCGCCGCCTCGGCTTCGGAATCGGCGGCGATGCAGTACATCGCGCCGTACTCCGGCTGCACCATGGGCGAGTACTTCCGCGACCGCGGGCAGGACGCGCTCATCATCTACGACGATCTGACCAAGCAGGCGTGGGCGTACCGGCAGGTGTCGCTGCTGCTGCGCCGTCCGCCGGGCCGTGAGGCCTATCCGGGCGACGTGTTTTACCTGCACTCGCGACTGCTCGAGCGTGCCGCGCGCGTCAATCCCGCCTACGTCGAGAAATTCACCAAGGGAGAGGTCAAGGGCAAGACCGGCTCGCTGACCGCGCTGCCGGTGATCGAGACGCAGGCGGGGGACGTGACCGCGTTCGTGCCGACCAACGTCATTTCCATCACCGACGGGCAGATCTTCCTCGAGACCGATCTTTTCAACGCTGGCATCCGCCCCGCCATCAACGCCGGCATCTCGGTATCGCGGGTCGGTGGCGCCGCGCAGACCAAGATCATGAAGCGCCGCGACACTGGCGGCGGCGTGCGCCTGGCGCTCGCGCAGTACCGCGAGCTCGCCGCCTTCGCGCAGTTCGCGAGCGACCTCGACGAGGCGACCCGCAAGCAGCTCGAGCGCGGACGCATGGTGACCGAACTCATGAAGCAGCCGCAGTACCAGCCGCTGCAGGTGTGGGAGATGGCGCTGACGCTCTTCGCGGTGAACAACGGCTACTTCGACGACGTCGACGTGAAGAAGGCGCTGGCAGCCGAGAAGTCGATGCGCGATTACGTCAAGAACAAGTATGCGTCGCTCGTCAAGACCACGGAGGACAAGAAGGACCTCTCGGCCGACGACGAGAAGGCGTTGCACGAGGCCATCAAGGACTGGAAGAAGAACGGCAGCTTCTAATGCCTGGCACCAAGGAAATCCGGATGAAGATCCGGAGCGTGCAGAACACGCGCAAGATCACCAAGGCGATGGAGATGGTGGCGGCCTCCAAGATGCGCAAGGCGCAAGACCGCATGCGCCATGCGCGGCCTTACGGCGAGAAAATCCGCAACGTCGCCGCGCATATCTCGCACGCCAATCCTGAGTACCGGCACCCTTTCCTGGTCGATCGCGACTCGGTCAAGCGCGTCGGCATCATCGTCATCACGACCGACAAGGGCCTGTGCGGCGCGCTCAACACCAACCTGCTGCGCATGGTGCTCGCCCAGTACAAGGAATGGCAGGGCCAGGGCGAGGAGATCGACGTCTGCGCCATCGGCAACAAGGGCTTCGGCTTCCTGCAGCGCCTGGGCGCCAACATCGTGTCGCACGTAGTGCAGCTCGGCGACCGGCCGCAGATGGAGAAGCTGATCGGCGCGGTAAAGGTCATGCTCGACGGCTACACCAGCGACCGCTTCGACCGGCTGGTGATCGCCTACAACCGCTTCATCAACACGATGAAGCAGGAGCCGGTGATTGAGCAGCTGCTGCCGCTCTCGGGCGAGCGGCTAGGCGCGCCGGAGACGGTCTGGGATTACATCTATGAGCCGGAGGCGCGCGCCGTGCTCGACCAGGTCATGACGCGCTACATCGAGGCGCTAATCTACCAGGCGATATCGGAAAACATGGCCTCGGAGCAATCCGCGCGCATGGTGGCCATGAAGGCGGCGTCCGACAACGCGGCGACCCTGATCGACGAGCTCACGCTGGTCTACAACAAGAACCGGCAGGCCGGCATTACCAAGGAACTCTCGGAAATCGTCGGCGGCGCGGCCGCCGTATAGGAAAGGCTATGGCACAGGCACAAGCGGCAGAAGGCACCATCGTCCAGTCGATCGGCGCGGTCATCGACATCGAATTTCCACGCGAGCGGATGCCCAATATCTACGACGCGCTGGTCCTCGAGGAAAGCGGCGACAACACGCTCGTCGAGAAGGGCCTTACCTTCGAAGTCGAGCAGCAGATCGGCGACGGCGTGGTGCGCTGCATCGCGCTCGGTTCTTCCGACGGCCTGCGCCGCGGCATGAAAGTCCGCGCGACCGGGCAGCCGATTTCCGTGCCAGTGGGCAAGGGCACGCTCGGCCGGATCATGGATGTGCTCGGGCGTCCGATCGACGAGCAGGGACCGATCAAGTCGAGCGAGCGGCGTGCCATCCACCAGATTGCGCCCAAGTTCGACGAGCTCTCGCCCTCGGTCGAACTCCTCGAGACAGGCATCAAGGTGATTGACCTCATCTGCCCATTTGCCAAGGGCGGCAAGATCGGCCTCTTTGGCGGCGCGGGCGTCGGCAAGACCGTGACGATGCTCGAGCTGATCAACAACATTGCCACCAAGCACGGCGGCCAGTCGGTCTTCGCCGGCGTCGGCGAGCGCACGCGCGAAGGCAATGACTTCTATCACGAGATGATCGAGGCCGAGGTGATCAAGAAGGACAACCTCGAAGAGTCCAAGGTGTCGATGGTCTTCGGTCAGATGAACGAACCGCCGGGCAACCGCCTGCGCGTCGGCCTTTCGGGCCTCGCGATGGCGGAGGCTTTCCGCGACGAGGGGCGCGACATCCTGCTCTTCATCGACAACATCTACCGCTTCACGCTCGCGGGCACGGAAGTGTCGGCGCTGCTCGGCCGCATGCCCTCCGCGGTCGGCTACCAGCCAACGCTCGCCGAGGAAATGGGCCGCCTGCAGGAGCGCATCACGTCGACCAAGACCGGATCGATCACCTCGATCCAGGCGGTGTACGTGCCGGCGGACGACCTCACCGACCCCTCGCCGGCGACCACCTTCGGGCACCTCGATGCGACCGTGGTGCTTTCGCGCGATATCGCGGCACTCGGCATCTATCCCGCGGTCGATCCGCTCGACTCGACCTCCCGTCAGGTCGATCCGAACACCATTGGCGAGGAGCACTACAGCACGACGCGCGCCGTGCAGGCGACGCTGCAGCGCTACAAGGAGCTGCGCGACATCATCGCCATCCTCGGCATGGACGAGCTCTCGCCCGAGGACAAGCTGGCCGTCGCCCGCGCGCGCAAGATCCAGCGCTTCCTGTCGCAGCCCTTCACCGTGGCGCAGAACTTCACCGGCCAGCCGGGCAAGTACGTATCGCTGAAGGACGCCATCAAGGGCTTCAAGATGATCGTCGACGGCGAGTGCGACGCGCTGCCCGAGCAGGCGTTCTACATGGTCGGCACGATCGAGGAAGCCCAGGAGAAGGCGAAGAAGCTCTGATGGCGAACGCCACGATCCATGTCGATGTGGTGAGCGCCGAGGAGGCGATCTTCTCCGGCGAGGCGGAGTTCGTCGTCCTCCCGGGCGAGGCGGGCGAGCTCGGCATCTATCCGCGCCACACTCCGCTCATCACGCGCATCAAGGCGGGCGCGGTGCGCATCACGCCCGCGGGCGGCGGCGCCGAGCAGCTGATTTTCGTCGCCGGCGGCATCCTCGAGGTGCAGCCGAAGGTCATCACGGTGCTCGCCGATACCGCCATTCGCGGTACCGACCTCGACGAAGCAAAGGCGACCGAAGCGCTCAACCGTGCCGAGGAGGCGCGCCGCAACGCCACGGATAAGCAGGAGATTGCGACGGTGGAAGGCGAGCTGGCGATGCTTGCGGCGCAGCTCGCCGCGATTCGCCGGCTGCGCCGGAAGGCTTAGCCGCAGCCGCCGCGTCGGCGCTGCAACGACGGCTGTCGTTGCAAATCTTACGGGCGCACTGCGTGTCGCCGGTGCCCGATAGTCCGGCGAGACCACGCGCGGCCTGCAATGGAGCGGTCCGGATTTGTGAAAATCGCTCGTCCCCAGCAGGAGATTGGCATGAAACACATTCTCGATTCCGACTTCCGTTACCGCCCGAGTTTCGATACGGACGTGAAGAAGACGTTTGAGAAGATCCGGCGCCAGCAGGTGCAGGCGAAGGAGCAGCAGCAGGCCAAGGACCGCCAGACCAAGGCGAATTCCGAATCGCAGGTCAGGGTCCTGAAGCTCGACCAGTTGAAAAAGGCGAGCGCCAGCTAGCGCCTGCCGGCCCGCCGGCGCACTTCCGCTATAGTGCGCCGCGCGGTGATCTACGATCTGCTCGTCATCGGCGGCGGCATCAACGGCGCGGGTATCGCTCGCGATGCCGCCGGACGCGGGCTCGCCACCGTCCTCGTCGAGCGCGGCGATCTCGCCGGCGCCACCTCGTCCGCCTCATCGAAGCTGATTCACGGCGGGCTGCGCTACCTCGAGCAGTTCGAATTCCGCCTGGTGGCCGAAGCGCTGGCCGAGCGCGAGATCCTGCTGCGCGTGGCCGGGCATCTCGCATGGCCAACGCGATTCGTCATGCCGCACGTGCCGGAATTGCGGCCGCGCTGGGTGATTCGCACCGGCCTTTTCCTTTACGACCATCTGGCGCGGCGCTCGCTGCTTCCCGGCTCGCAGGCAGTGCGGCTGGACGCGCCGCCCTATTCTTCCGGCCTGCAGCCGCGGCTCAAGCACGGCTTCGTGTACTCCGATTGCCGCGTCGACGATGCACGCCTGGTCGTCGCCAATGCTGTTGACGCGCATCGCCGCGGCGCCCGAATCCTGGTGCGCACCGAGTGCCTCCGCGGCGAGCGCGACGGCGATGCCTGGCGCGTGACACTGTCCTCCGGTGAGCAGGTGCGCGTCCGCGCGATCATCAATGCCGCGGGACCATGGGTGAAGCAGGTGCTGAACGAGCAGCTTGGCGAGCCCAGTCGCGACGCGGTGCGCCTGGTCAAGGGAAGCCATGTCGTCGTGCCGCGTCTTTATGACGGCGACCACGCTTTCATCCTGCAGAACGACGATCGGCGGGTCATCTTTGTCATCCCGTTCGAAGACGAGTTCACGCTCATCGGCACCACCGACGTGCCGGTCGAGAGCGCGCAATCGCCGCAGGTGACGGACGACGAGGTGGGCTATCTCTGCGCCGCGGCGAGCCGTTATCTGGCGCGGCCGGTCGCGCCGGCGGCGGTGCGCTGGCGTTATTCCGGCGTGCGCCCGCTCTATGACGACGGCAGCACCGACCCGTCCTCCATCACGCGCGACTACGTCCTGCGGCTGGACGCGCCCCCGGGTGTGGCGCCCGTGCTTTCCGTCATCGGCGGCAAGATCACCACCTATCGCCGGCTTGCTGAGCACGCGCTCGAGAAGCTCGCGCCGCACTTCCCGACGATGAAACCGTCATGGACGGCGGCAGTCGAGCTACCGGGCAGCGAATTCGCGCGGCGCGCCACCGCGCGCCACGAGGTGTTCGAGCGCTATCGCCGGCTGCCCGAACGCATCCTGCGCGGCGTGTTCCGCCGCCACGGCGTCGAGGCGCCGAGCGTGCTCGGCGACGGTGAAGTGGGCGAGCACTATGGCGCGGGGTTGACCGAGCGCGAGCTGCGTTACTTGATGGAGCACGAGTGGGCGAGCTCGGCCGAGGACGTGCTGTGGCGGCGTACGAAGTGCGGCCTGCACATGAGCGAGGCGCAACGGCAGCGCGTCGCCGAGGTCATCGGCCGATGAAGCCGCTCGCCGAGCTGCCGGGGGTCGGTACCCGGGCCCTGCTCTTCGACATCGACGACACGCTGACCACCGAGGGCAAGCTCACGGCCGAGGCCTACGCGGCGCTCGAACGCCTGCACCGCACCGGCATGCTCGCCGTCGCCGTGACCGGGCGACCGGCGGGGTGGTGCGACCACATCGCGCGGATGTGGCCGGTGGACGCGGTCGTGGGCGAGAACGGCGCCTTCTATTTCCGCCATCACGCCAGGCGTCTGCACAAGGTCTATTGGGACTCGGCCGATGTGCGCGCTCGCAACCAGGAGCGGCTCGCCGACCTCGCGGCGCGCATCGTCGCTGCGGTCCCGGGCTGTGCACTCGCGGCGGACCAGCCCTACCGTGAGACCGACCTCGCCATCGATTACTGCGAGGACGTGCCGGCCTTGCCACTGGCGCAGGCCGAGCGCATCGCGGAGCTGATGCGTGCGGCTGGGCTGCACGCCAAGCTGAGCTCGATCCATGTGAACGGCTGGTTCGGCGATTACGACAAGCTGGCGATGAGCCGCCGGCTCTTTGCGAGCGAGTTCGAGCTCGAGCTCGATCGCGACCGCGATGCCGTGGTGTATGTCGGCGACTCGCCCAATGACGCACCCATGTTCGATTTCTTCCCCCGCTCGGTCGGCGTCGCGAATATCGGGCGCTTTGCCGCCTTCATCGCCACGCCGCCGAAGTACGTGAGCCGGGCGAGCCGCGGCGCCGGGTTCGCGGAGGTCGTTGCCCGCCTGCTCGCCTCATGACGCCGTGGCTTGCCTACCTCGGCATCGGCGTCCTGGTGGGCTTCGCCGCCGGACTGCTCGGCATCGGCGGCGGCGTCGTCATGGTGCCGCTTCTCGCCTTGGTGTTCGCTGGCCAGCATCTCCCTGCCGAGCACGTACTGCATCTCGCACTCGGCACGGCGATGGCCGCCATGGTGTTCACTTCCATCGCCAGCATGCGCGCGCACCACGCGCACGGCGCGGTCGACTGGCGCATCGCGCGCGCCATGTCGCCCGGGATGCTGCTCGGCTCCTTCTGCGCTGCGTTAGTCGCCGGCCTGATTCCGACGCGGCCGCTCGCCGTAATGTTCGCGGTGCTCGTCTGCTATGCCGCGACGCAGATGTTGCTCGACCTCAAGCCGCGCTCGACTCGTGAGCTGCCCGGGTCCGCCGGTATCTTTGCGGCCGGCACGGTGATCGGCGCCGTGTCGAGCCTCGCCGCCGTCGGCGGCGCGTTCATGAGCATCCCGTTTCTCACCTGGTGCAAGGTGCCGCTGCGTCGCGCCATTGGCACGGCGGCCGCGAACGGCCTGCCGATCGCGCTCGCCGGGACCGCAGGCTACGTGCTGCACGGGCTTCGCGCCGGCGGCCTGCCCTACCCGAGCCTCGGCTTCGTCTATCTGCCGGCGCTGGCGCTCGTGGTCGCGACCAGCATGCTCACCGCGCCCTTCGGCGCTCGCCTGGCCCACCGGCTGCCGGTCAAGCGGCTGCGCATGCTATTTGCCGTCCTCCTTTACTTCTTTGCGGCGCGCATGCTCGTCGGTATCTGGTAGGTCGTAGTCGGCGATCCAGTGCTCGGCGATCAGCGGATCGACCGCGGCGCGCGTTTCCAAGTGGGCGCCATGGCGGTGGTAGGCCGCGAGCGCCTCGCGGCTTGCGAAGTCGCACACCAGCGCGAAATCGACGGCGCGCCGTCCTTCGTTGAAGGCCCGGCCGACCTCGACCCGCAGCAAGCCCGGGATACGGCCGACCTGTCGCTCGAGCGCCTGGCGGATCGTCGCAAACTCGGCATCGCGCGCTTTCAGCCGCCATAGCACGATATGTCGCACCATCGCGCTAAACTCCGCCACTTTCCATTCGAGCGCAAGCCGTGTCCGGCCCTCTTTCGCATATCCGCGTTCTCGACCTTTCGCGCGTGCTCGCCGGTCCGTGGGCGAGCCAGAACCTCGCCGACCTCGGCGCCGAGGTCATCAAGCTCGAGCGCCCGGGACACGGCGACGACTCGCGCTCCTTCGGTCCGCCGTGGATCAAGGACGGCGACGGACGCGACACGCGCGACTCGGCGTACTTCAGCTCCGCCAACCGCGGCAAGAAATCGGTGACGCTGAACATCGCCGTGCCGGAAGGACAGGCGATCGCACGCGAGCTCGCCGCGACGGCCGACGTGCTGATCGAGAACTACAAGTACGGCGACCTCGCGCGCTACGGCCTCGGCTACGACGATGTGCGCGATCTGAATCCGCGCATTGTCTATTGCTCGGTGACCGGATTTGGCCAGAGCGGGCCCTACCGCGAGCGGCCGGGCTACGACTTCATGATCCAGGGCATGGGCGGCATGATGAGCGTCACCGGCGAGCCGGACGACGCGCCGGGCGGCGGCCCGCAGCGCGCCGGCGTGCCGATCGCCGACATCATCACCGGGATGTACGCCTCCATCGCGATCTGCGCCGCGCTCGCGCACCGCGAACGCTCGGGGAAGGGCCAGCACCTCGATCTCGCGCTGCTCGATTCTCAGATTGCGCTGCTTGCCTATCAGAACAGCAACTACTTCGCGACCGGCGTGCCCCCCAGGCGCATTGGCAACCTGCACCCGAACATCGTCCCCTACCAGCCGTTTCGCTGCGCCGACGGCGAGGTGATCCTCGCCTGCGGCAACGACAACCTGTACCGCAAGTTCTGCCAGGCAGCCGGCTGCGCCGAGCTCGCCGCCGATCCGCGCTTCGCCACAAACGCGAAGCGCGTCGAGAACCGCGGCGAGCTGACCCGGCTGCTCGGCGCAGTCTTCAGCAAGCGCCGCAAAAGCGAATGGCTTGAGCTGCTCGAGGCCGCTGGCGTGCCGAACGGCCCGATCAACGATGTGGCGCAGGTGTACCAGGAGCCGCAGGTCAAGGCGCGCGGCATACGCATGGAGCTGTCGCACGCGGCGGGCGCCAGCCTGCCGCTGGTGGCGAGCCCGATGCGTTTTTCGGAGACGCCGGTCGAGTACCGCCAGGCGCCGCCAGTCCTCGGGCAGCACACCGACGAGGTGCTGCGCACGCTGCTCAAGAAGAGCGCGGAAGACATCGCGCGGCTGCGCGCCGCGAAGGTGATATAGGATATTCACAAACGAGGAGGAGGTTATGAACCGCAGACAACACGCGCTGCTTGCCAGCGCACTCACGCTTGCGTTCAGCGCGAGCGCCATCGGCGCACCCACGACGCTGCGTGCCTCGCATCAGTTTCCCGGCGGGCGCGGCGACGTGCGCGACGAAATGGTGCAGATCGTCGCGCGCGATGCGAAGGCCGCGAACGTCGAGCTCGAGGTCCAGGTCTATCCCGGCGCGTCGCTCTTCAAGCCGAACGAGCAATGGAATGCGCTGATCAACGGGCAGCTCGACATCTCGTCCTTTCCGCTCGACTACGCGAGCGGCAAGCAGCGCGCCTTCGGCGCCACGCTCATGCCCGGCCTCGTGCGAAGCCATGATCGCGCGCAGCGCATGAACAGTTCGCCGTTCATGAAGGACATCAAGGCGCAGATCGACAAGGCGGGCGTCATCGTGCTGGCGGACGCGTGGCTCGCCGGCGCCATCGCCTCGAAGAAGAACTGCATCCGCACGCCCGATGACATCAAGGGCCAGAAGGTGCGCTCGGCCGGGCCGACCTTCGCCTCGATGTGGCAGGCGGCCGGCGCGTCGATCGTCTCGATCCCGTCCAACGAGGTCTATAACGCGCTGCAGACCGGCGTCGCCGATGCGACCGACACCAGTTCCGGCAGCTTTGTCTCATTTCGCATCTACGAGCAGGTGAAGTGCTTAACCGCGCCGGGCGACAACGCTCTGTGGTTCATGTACGAGCCGGTGCTCATGTCGAAGAAAAGCTTCACCCGCCTGAACAAGAAGCAACAGGACGTGCTGCTGCAGGCCGGGAAGAAATCCGAGCAGTTCTTCGCCGAGAAGGCGAAGGGCCTCGACGACGAGATGGTCAAGGTGTTCAAGGACCACAAGGTCGAGGTGATCACGCTCACGCCGCAGGAATACGACCAGTGGCTGAAGGTGGCGGAAAAGAGCTCCTACACCGAGTTCGCGAAGGACGTGCCCAACGGCAAGAAGCTGATCGACGAAGCGCTGAGCGTCAAGTAGCCGCCTGGACGCCTACGTCCGCGCCGTTCGGCGCCTCTCGCAGCTCTGCGGCATCGTCGCCGCGAGCCTGATCGCGCTCGCCGTCATCGTGGTCTGTGAGATGGTGTTCGTTCGCTACGTGCTGAACCAGAACACCATCTGGCAGACCGACTTCGTCACTTGGAGCCTGGTCGCCGCGACGTTCGTCGGCAGTCCCTACCTGCTGCTGTCACGCGGGCACGTCAACGTCGACGTGCTGCCGCAGCATCTCGGGTACCGCGGGCGCTGGTGGCTGGCGCTCGCCTCGATCGTCATGTCGCTCGCTTTCTGCGTAGTGCTGGCCGTGCTGACGTCGCGTTTGTGGCTCGAAGCTTGGGAGCAGCGCTGGGTCTCGGACACGATGTGGCGCGCGCGCCTCTGGATTCCGTACAGCGCCATGCCAATCGGCCTGGGCATCCTGGTGCTGCAATACATCGCCGATCTTTATTCGCTGCTCGCCGGCCGCGAACCGCCGTTCGGCATCAAGGCATGAGCCCGCTGACCCAAGGCGCGCTCGTGCTCATCGCGACGCTGGTCGTGTTGCTATCCGGCGCGCCCGTCGCCTTCGGCCTGGGCGCGCTGTCGATCGCGTTCCTGCTGCTTTTCCAGGGCTTTGATTCGATGCAGGTGGTCGCCGAAACGTTCTACGCCGGCCTCAACGACTTCACCCTGGTGTCGATTCCGATGTTCGTCATGATGGGCGCGGCAATCGGCTCTTCGCCCGCCGGCAAGGATCTCTACGAGGCGCTCGATCGCTGGCTCTATCGGCTGCCGGGCGGACTCGCG
>C688J18823_10002149_pt1 | contig 12325 bp, 15 predicted proteins | sample HopSoiMetagenom1_FD_18823 | JGI IMG/M metagenome (IMG submission 18823) | reverse complement strand
CGCAGCAAACTTCTACCCCCACCCCGACGCGGCATTCGCCGCGCCGCCTTACATCTTGAACCGCACCACCTTCTGGCGCTGCTCGCCCAGTCCCTCGATGCCGAGCGTGACGACGTCGCCGGCCTTGAGGAATGTCGGCGGTTTCATGCCGAGCCCGACGCCCGGCGGCGTGCCGGTGGTGATCACGTCGCCCGGCTCCATCACGAAGAACTGCGAGCAGTACCAGACGATGTGCGGGATATCGAAGATCATCGTCCTGGTGTTGCCGCGCTGGCGCTTCTCGCCGTTCACGTCGAGCCACATGTCGAGGGTCTTGACGTTCTTCACCTCGTCCTTGGTGACGAGCCAGGGCCCGAGCGGGCCGAAGGTCTCGCAGCCCTTGCCCTTGGTCCACTGGCCGCCGCGCTCGATCTGGAATTGCCGCTCCGAGACGTCGTTGCAGATGCAGTAGCCGGCGACGACGTCGAGCGCGTCCTTCTTCGAGAGATAGCGGGCGCGCGCGCCGATCACGATCGCGATCTCGACTTCCCAGTCGAGCTTGGTCGAACCCTTCGGGATCATGGTGTCGTCGTTCGGGCCGACGATCGAGTTCGGCGCCTTCTGGAAGATGATCGGCTCTTTCGGGATCGGCGCGCCGGTCTCGGCGGCGTGGTCCGCGTAGTTGAGGCCGATCGCGATGAAGTGGCGCGTGCCGCCGACGGGAGCGCCGAGCCGCGTCCCGGATTTCACCACGGGCAGCTTGGAAATGTCGGCCTTCTTGATTTTCGCGAGGCCGCGCGGCGAGAGCGTGTCGCCGGCGATGTCGGGCACGACTTTCGACAGGTCGCGGATCTTGCCTTGGCCGTCGATGATGCCGGGCTTTTCGCGGCCGGGCGCGCCGAAGCGGACGAGCTTCATGTTTCCCCCTCAAAGGATTGTTGAATGGATGGTTTGGCGTCGGGCGCGACTATGCGTCGGGGACGCGCGCGCGGCAAGACTTAGGCCGCATGAATCTGGCATCATCGGGGCGCGGGGCGCGTGCGTTGAGGGAGTTGCGGACGTGAAACGGATTTTCGTTCTCGCCGGGCTGCTGGCGGCAATCACAAGTGCGCAGGCGCAGCCTTATCCGTCGCGGCCGGTCACCATGATCGTGCCGTTCGGCGCGGGCGGGCCGACCGATGCGCTCGCACGCATCGTGGCGCAGCGCATGTCGGCGCCGCTGGGGCACACCGTGCTGGTGGAGAACGTCACCGGCGCGTCCGGCACCATCGGGATTGCGCGCGTCGCCCGCTCGGCGCCCGACGGCTACACGATTGTGCTCGGCAACTGGCCTTCGTTCGTGGTGGCAAGCGCGACCTATACGAACCTGCCTTACGACGTGACGCGCGACTTCGAGCCGATCGCGCAGCTTCCGAACAATCCCTACATCGTGGTGAGCAAGAACGATCTGCCGGCCAAGGACCTCGCGGGGCTCACCGCCACCATCAAACAGAATGCCGGCAAGCTTTCGGCCGGCACCGGCGGGGCGGGCTCGGGCCAGCATGTGAGCGGCGTCTATTTCCAGAAGGTCACCGGTACGAGCTTCGTCTTCGTCCCCTACCGCGCCGGCTCGGCCGACGTGATGCGCGACCTGACCGCGGGCCACATCGATCTGTCGTTCGACCAGGCGATCAGCGCGCTGCCGTTCGTGCGGAGCGGTCAGGTGCGCGCCTACGCGATCACCGGCAAGACACGGCTCGCCGCCGCTCCGGAGATTCCAACCGTGGACGAGGCGGGCGCGCCGGGCGTCTACATCTCCACCTGGTTCGGGCTGTGGGCGCCGAAGGGGACCGCGCCGGAGGTCATCACGCGGCTCACCAGCGCCACGATGGAGGCCCTTGCCGACCCGGCGGTGCGCCAGCGGCTGGCCGATCTCGGACAGGAAATCCCCCCGCCCGAGCAGCAGACCGCCGCGGCACTCGCGGCGCATCTCAAAGCCGAATTGGAGAAATGGACGCCCATCATCAAAGAGGCGAACATCAAGGTCGAGTAATATTCGGCTTGGAGGGCCACATGTCACTCGCGGCAAAAATCCTGATCGCGCTCATCGCGCTCGAGCATCTCTATTTCCTGGTGCTCGAGATGTTCTTGTGGACCACGCCGCGTACACGCGCGGCGTTCGGAATGAGTGCCGAACAGGCTGAACATACTAAGGCGCTGGCAGGCAATCAGGGTCTCTACAATGGGTTTCTCGCCGCCGGGCTGATCTGGTCGCTGCTCGCGCCCGCGGCATACGCCCTCGATCTCGCGCTGTTCTTCTTAGGCTGCATGTTGGTCGCCGGTCTCTACGGCGGTGCGACGGCGCACTGGCGCATCTGGCTGGTGCAGGGGCTGCCTGCCGCGATCGCCCTCGTTGTGCTGTTTCTCACGTGACATTTGCGTGAGCGTTACGACTCAAGGAACGAAACCGGGGCGCGCCTTGTTCGTAAGGACATAAGGGGGCACGTGGGTTCCAGGGAACTCGATCGATGGGAGCCGAAGCGGCAAGGCGGCGGGCACGCCGATACTCACGGCTAATTTAATCGACGAACGGACAGAGATAGGCGATTACTCCTGCTGATTCAGGCGGGAATCGCACTGACGCCAATGAAGCCGCTTCGCCTTGCCATTGTCACGATCGCCCTCGCGCTGCAGTCGGCCGCCGGGTGGGCGCAACCGCGCACCGATCAGGTGCGCATCGTCTACCAGGAACCGGCGGACGAGAAGTACCGCGCGATCCACGACGCCATGCGGCAGCGCCGCGTTCTGGAGAACATCGGCGCGCTGCTCAATTCATTCCGCCTGCCGCGCGAGCTGACGCTGGAGGCGCGCGGATGCGATGGCCGCGAGACCGCCTGGTACGACCACGACAAGGCGGTGTTCTGCTACGAATACGTGGACCTGATTCGCCGCTACGCGCCGAAGGTGGCGACGCCGGGCGGCGTGCAGCGGGGCGATGCGATTGTCGCCGCGGTTATCGACACGATCCTGCACGAGGCGGGGCACGGCATTTTCGACCTGCTCGAAATCCCTGTGATGGGGCGCGAGGAAGACGCGGCCGATTTCTTCTCCATCTATTTCATGCTGCAGTTTCCGATCGCCGACGCGCGGCGCCTGATCGAAGGCATCGCGTTCAACATGGGCAGCGAGGCGCGCCCGGAAGTCACGGAGCGGCAGTCGCCGGAAAAATTCGCCGGGCCGCATGCGATGAACGCGCAGCGCCATTACAATGTGCTGTGCCTCGCTTATGGCTCCAATCCGGCGCTCTTCGGCATCGGAATACCGGCCGGATTGCCGCCATGGCGCGCGCGCTGGTGCGGCGACGACTGGGGCATGCTGCGCCGCGCGTTCACCAAGCTGATCCTGCCGCATGTGGACGAGGCGCGGCTCAAGGACGCCATCGCGCAGGCCCGTTTCGACTGGAGCCCGCTCGCCACCGAGGCGGCGAGCTTCGACAAGCCGCCGCTGGGGGATTGAAGGGCCTCCCTTGTAGGGTGGCGCTGAGCGTAGCGAAGCCCACCGCATCGCCACCTACAGCGGAATCTCCATCAGGTCGTGCGCGACGATCAACTCGCCCTTCCACGTGGTGCGCACCGCGTCGGTCCAAACCTGTTCGGTGACGGCGGGATCGTCGGCCGGGACGAGATGGCTGAGCACAAGGGTCTTCACACCCGCCTGCGTCGCGATGCGCCCGACCTCGTCGGTCAACGTGTGACTGGCCTTCAGATGCGCCATCAGCGTGGGTGCGTTTGGCGTGCGTGCGAGCAGCCGTTCGAGCGCCGGCGCATACATCACCTCATGCACCAGGATGTCGGCGCCTTTGGCGAATTCGGCAAGCGGCGGGAAATAGGCCGTATCGCCCGAGAACACGATGGTCTTACCTGGAAATTCAAATTTCAGCGCGAAGCTCTCCGTGATCGGCGGATGCACGTTGCGCAACGCCGTCACCCTCACGTCGCCCGCCGTCATCACCGGGCCTTGGCTGTATTCATGCACCGCGACGAGCTTGCGCAGGTCCGGCCGGGCTTCGTCGGCCATGCGCGTTTCGATGTCAAAGCGATAGGCCTGCCAGAAACCATCAGCGAGTTCGTGCATGCCTTTTGGTCCGTAGGCATCGACCGGCGTCTTGAGCCCGATCGCCCACGCGTTGTTCATCAACAGGCCGAACTCGGCATTGTGGTCGGAATGATGATGCGTAATGAAAACATAGCGCAGGGCGCCGAGCGGAAACTTCGCCTCGACCAGCTTGAAGCTGACGCCGTAGCCGGTGTCGATGACGTACGGCACGCCGTCATAGACGATGAGATTGGCCGACGGGCTCGGCCTGTAGCCGGCGCGGATCGCCGGTCCACCCTTGGTGCCGAGCAGGACGAGGCGATTTTGGCCCAAGGGCGATCCTTGCGAGCGGGCGGAGCGGGGGAGCGCGGACGCCGCGAGCGAGCCCAGGCCGGTGTGGATGAGATGTCTGCGGGTGAGCATGGAGTGGTCCGGTTTCTCTGCGCAGTATCGAACACGTGGGTCGTTAGGGTGAAATGAAATCCATTGGACTTTATGTACCTCATGTGGTACACAACGCACGAGCGCCGTGCACCGGCGAAAGGCGCGCGGGGAAGCAATGAAGCGCGTTCCCGCCATCTTCTTCCGCACCGCCGCCGGTCACGAACCGGTGCGCGAATGGCTGAAAGCGATGGACGTGGAGGATCGTCGACGGATCGGCGAGGACATGAAGACGGTCGAGTACGGGTGGCCGGTTGGTATGCCGATATGCCGCGCGATGAGAGACGGGCTGCACGAGGTTCCTCGCGTCTTTCGGGCAACCGCATCGCGCGCGTGCTGTTCTATATCGATAAGCGCCAGCGGATGGTAGTGCTGCACGGGTTTATCAAGAAATCGCGCGAGACGCCGGCCACCGATCTCGCGTTCGCCCGCGCGAACAAGCGCGCGCACGAAAGGACGCTGATATGAAAAAACCCGCACGAAAGGCGAATCACAGCGGCTCGACCCTCGATAGCCTTCTTCAGGAAGACGGTATTCTCGAAGAGGTCGAAGCCGTAGCGATCAAGCGCGTCATCGCGTGGCAACTCGCCCAGATCATGAAGACGAAAAAGATATCGAAGAAGACCATGGCAGCTCGCATGCGCACCAGCCGATCGCAGCTCGACCGCCTGCTCGATCCGAAGAATGGATCGGTGCAGCTCGCGACTATCACACGTGCTGCGAAGGTCGTTGGCAAAAAGATCAGGCTGGAGCTCGTCGACGCGGCGTGAGCGGAAAAGGGGTCACATCGACCGCAGCGAAACCTTCGGCGAATTCCTCGCGAAAGACGGACTGCTCGCAGAAACGGAAGAAGCGGCCCCGAAGGAAATCGCCGCGGGGAAAAATAAGCGCAAGGACTGGAATCAAGTTTGACTATGCGAATCTTTCCGCCCGCGATTGAGATCGGTGAAAAGGAGGGTTTCTCTCCCGAAAAGGATATCTTCAAGAGAGCCGAATTCGGAAAATGCAATCGGTTTCATTGAAAATGTTGCACGTGCCCGCAGCTTAAGCCTTCGAGCAGTTGAAAGGATCGCGGTTTACCTCTCACTTTCTGTGGTTTTCACCACGAGTAAGAAAACGAGGTGGTACCGGCCATCGCCAATTTTGGCAGGACTTTGTGCTCTGAAGGTGGTCGATCCGAGTCTCTTTCAAAAAGCAAAATCAGGCACTCTGACGTTCGATGAAGCCGGCAAGGCATTCATATTTGCAACCTGGCAAAGGGAGTCAGCCGCTGAACGAGCCGCAAAATGGTGGGAGTTCGCTCTTAAGGATGATTGATTTGAAAGCCGAGGAGTGGAATGGCTTTTTGCATTCCTTGTGGGAGTTCAATATCGAAAGGATTGATATTGTTAGAGCGGTCGCCAACATGGTGGTGGATAGGATGATCGTGCCACAGGAATAAGCGAGTACGTATATCTACCGCACCAGCTCCCGCATCGCCCGATCCAGCCCCTCCAGCGTGAGCGGATACATCCGGTGGCCCATCAGCTGCCGCACCATCTTGATCGAGTAGGTGTAGTCCCACTGCTCCTCCGGCACGGGATTGAGCCAGACGCAGGCCGGGTAGGTGCGCGTCACGCGCTCGAGCCACGTGGCGCCCGCTTCCTCGTTGAAGTGCTCGACCGAGCCGCCCGCAGTGGTGATCTCGTACGGGCTCATCGAGGCGTCGCCGACGATCACCACCTTGTAGTCGTGCGGATATTTGTGCAGCACGTCCCAGGTCGGCGTCGTCTCCTGATAGCGGCGGCGGTTTTCCTTCCAGACTTTCTCGTAAAGGCAGTTGTGGAAGTAGAAGTGCACGAGATGCTTGAACTCGACACGCGCGGCTGAGAACAGCTCCTCCACCAGCTTCACGTGCCAGTCCATCGACCCGCCGATGTCGAACAGCGCCAGCACCTTGATCGTGTTGTGCCGCTCCGGGCGCATGTGGATGTCGAGATAGCCCTTGTGCGCGGTGCCCTTGACGGTGTTGTCGAGATCGAACTCGTCGGGCGCGCCGGTGCGCGCGAACTTGCGCAGCCGGCGCAGCGCGATCTTAATGTTGCGCGTGCCGAGCTCGACGGAGTCGTCGAGGTCCCTGAACTCGCGGCGGTCCCACACCTTCACGGCGCGGCGGTGCTTGCTCTCGCCACCGATGCGGATGCCTTCCGGATTGTAGCCGGCGTTGCCGAACGGCGAGGTGCCGCCGGTCCCGATCCATTTCTTGCCGCCCTGGTGACGGCCTTTCTGTTCCTCGAGGCGCTTGCGCAACGTTTCGAGCAGCTTGTCGAGACCGCCCATCGCGTCGATCTGTTTCTTCTCTTCCTCGGTGAGATATTTTTCGGAAATCTTGCGCAGCCATTCCTCCGGGATCTCGGCGGTGAGCGCCTGCTCGATCAGGTCAAGCCCCTTGAACACGTGGCCGAACACGCGATCGAACTTGTCGAGGTTGCGCTCGTCCTTCACCAGCGCCGCGCGCGACAGATAATAGAAGTCCTCGACCTTGCGGCCGGCAAGGTCTGCCTCCATCGCCTCCATCAGGGTCAGGTATTCGCGCAGCGTGACCGGCACGCCCGCCTGTTTCAGCTCGGAGAAGAATTGGACGAACATGCGGGGATTTTAGCCTGTAGGGCGGGCAAAGCGAAAGCGTGCCCGCCTATGAGTTGCGGCGGGCACGCCGCTGCGCTCCTTTGCCCGCCCTACGGAAAGCGTTTGCCCAAAAACCTCAGCACATCCTTCGCACAGCGGTCCGGCACGCTATCGCAGATATTGTGCGGCAGGCCTTCGTAGGAGATCACCTCCACGTCCGGGATGCGCTGGCGCATCGCGTCATAATTATGCGTCGAGCCGACGGTTTCGGCACCCGGATAGACGACGAGCGTCGGGCACTTGATTCGGTGAAGCTGATCCGACCATTCGAGCGATGCCATCAAGGTCACAAAGCGCGCGATGTAGGCGGTATCGTTCTTGGCCGCTTCGTCGAGGAACCACTCGACATGCCGCGGGTCGGCGCTGGCGGGAAAGCGATCCGAGATCGTGTCGGCGAGGAACTTGCGCAGGCCGTCCTTTGCAACGCGCGGGATCCAGGTGAGCGCCTGGCTGTTCTTCAGGCCCGGCGTCGAGCCGAACAGCATCAGGCTCGTCACGTGCTCGGGCGAATTCATCGCAAGCTGCTGGCCGATGTAGCCGCCGGCAGAATTTCCGACGATGTGTGCGTTTGGCGTCCCGAGATGATCGAGCAGCTCGCGCACGTCTTGCACGAGGCGCTCCATCGTCAGCGGCGGCTCGGCCGCTGGCACCTCCGAGTCACCGTGCCCGCGCAGGTCCATGCGCAGAACGCGATAATGCCGGCAGAGCTTGGGCACCCAGGCGTAATAGCGCTTCGAATGGCCCATCGCGGCATGCAGCAGGAGCAGCGTCGGCGCGTTGAGCCACGGGTCGGTGAAGTCGTCGATCGTGTAGGCGAGGCTCAAGCCATCGCTCGCGCGGAAATGCTGCACTCTTGCACCTTGTGATGAGTTGTTGCGGCGTGAGCGCGGATGATAGCATTCGCGGAGCTTTGAGGACATGGAATGAGGCAGTTCAGGCTTGCGCTCGGCGCATTGTTTGCAGTGCTTTTCTGCGCCTCCGCATTCGCGCAAGGCTATCCGGCGCGCCCGATCCGTCTGGTGGTGCCGTTCGGGGCGGGCGGGGGCACAGACAACCTCGCGCGCATCATCGAGCCGCTGGTGACGAAGGCGCTCGGCCAGCCGCTGGTGATCGAGAACCGGCCGGGCGGCGGCAGCAGCATCGGCATGGACCAGGTCGCGAAATCCGCGCCCGATGGCTACACGCTGGTGATGACCGACACCTCGATCGCCGTGAACCCTTCTCTCAAGCCGCTGCCCTACGACACGATCAACGACTTCGCCCCGGTCAGTCTGCTCGCGACCGCGCCGGTGATCCTGGTGGCGCACCCGTCCGTGCCCGCCAAAACCTTGCAGGAATTCGTCGCGCTCGCGAAACAAAGGCCCGGCGAGCTCAACTACGCGTCGGGTGGCATCGGCGCCTCGACGCATCTTGGCGGCGAGCTCTTGAAGTTCGTCGCAGGCATCGATGTGAAGCATGTGCCCTACAAGGGGACAGGACCTGCCATGAACGACCTGATCGGTGGGCACGTGCAGGTGATGTTCTCCGGCATCTCGTCGGCGCGGCCTTTCATGGATGCCGGCACCCTGCGGGCGCTCGCCGTCACCGGCGACACCCGCAATGCCGCGGTGCCGGATGTGCCGACTTTCGCGGAGGCCGGGCTGCCGAGCGTCACCGCCTCGACCTATTGGGGTATCCTTGCGCCGAAGGGCACGCCGCAGGAGATTGTCACTCGCCTGAGCGCGGAATTCGCGAGAGCCGTGCGCGACCCAGAGGTGGTCAAGCGGATCGGCGATCTCGGCTATCTCCCGATCGGTGGCGGTTCGTTGGATTATGCGGCGAACATCAAGTCCGAGATCGCCAAGTGGGCGCCGGTGATCAAGGCTGCCAACATCAAGGCCGAGTAGCGTGTCGCGCCTCGCCGCCCGCGTGGCGCTGATCAGCGGCGGCGCATGGGGCATTGGCCGCGCGGCGGCGGAGCTGTTCGCGCGCGAGGGCGCGAAGGTCGCGATTGCGGACATCGATGAGGCATCGGGCGCGGCGCTTGTGAGCGATATCGACGCGAGCGCGGTGTTCGTGCGCACCGATGTGACCGACGAGGAGAGCGTAAAAGCCGCGGTCACTGCGGTGGAGCGCCAGTTCGGCAAGCTCGATGTGCTGTTCAACTGCGCGGGCGGTTCGATCAGGGAGGATGCCCCTATCGGCAACGTCGATGTTGGCGCGGTGTGGGACAAGACCATGCGCCTCGATCTGCTCGGCACGATCAATTGCTGCCAGCACGCCATTCCGGCGATCGTGCGGGCAGGGGGCGGCGCGGTGGTGAACATGTCGTCGGGCGCGGCGCTGCGTGGCGCGAGCCCGGCGCACATCTATACCGCCGCGAAGGGCGGCATTGTCTCGCTCACGCGCGCGCTCGCCGGCACCTATGCGAGGCAGAATGTGCGGGTGAATGCGATCTGTGCCGGGCGCATCCTCACCGAGCGCATCCTTGCGCGCTACGGCACGCCGGATGCGCCGAAGCCGGCGGAGGATCAACAGGCCGATGCGCGCGTGAAAGAGTACCCGTTCTGGGTCGGCAAACCTGACGACATCGCCAACATCGCGCTGTTCCTCGCCTCGGATGAGTCGCGCATGATCACCGGCGCTGCGATCCCGGCCGATGGCGGACGGTCGGCATACTGAATCGCAACAGCCGCCCGTCGATTGCGGCAAGACCCGCGCCGATCAGCGCTATGCCGACAAAGTGTTGCGCCGACAGCCGCTCGGAGAGTACCAGCGCGCCAAGCAGGATTGCGCTCACCGGAATGAGGAACGTGACGAGCAGCAGGTTGGTCGCACCCGCGGTTGCGAGGATGCGGAAGTAGAGCACGTAGCCGAGCGCGGTCGAGAGCGCCGCCAGCGCCAGGATGGCAAGCGATGTCGCAGCGCTCGGCATCGGCAGCGTCCATGGCCGTTCGACGAGCAGCGCGAGCGGCAGCAGCATGACGGTGGACGCTGTGACTTGCCCGGTCGCAGTCGCGATCGGCGCGATGCCCATGCGGGCGAAGCGCCGGCCGAACACCCCGGCGAATGCGTAAGAGAGCGCCGCGGCGAGCACCGCGAGCTCGGCCAGCACGCCGTCGCCGATACCTTGGAACGCGTTCGGCCCGATGATCACCACGACGCCGGCCAATCCGACTAGTACGCCGGCGAGCCGGGTGCCCGTGAGCTTCTCGTCCGGGGTGAAAGCATGTGCGACCAATACGGTGAACAGTGGCGTCGCGGCGTTGAGAATCGCGGCGAGTCCCGAGGGGATTTGCGTCTGAGCCCAGACGATCATGCAGAACGGAATGACGTTGTTGAGTAGTCCCATCCCCAAAAACGCGGCCCACGCGCGCCGCTCGTTGGGAAAGCGAAGCCCAAACATCCGGAGCATCGGGCAGAGCATCGCGGCCGCAAGTGCGACGCGCAGCGAAACAATCGTGAGCGGCGGCAGCTCCTTGACCGCGATGCCGACAAAGAAGAATGAGCCGCCCCACAGCACCGACATCGTGAGCAGCATCGACCACTCGGTCGGCGTCATGGTGCGGGCGACGCGCGCCTCTTGGGACATGCGCCACAAGCTGGAGCGCGCGGCGGCGGTGGCGCCACCCGTTTCCCGAGAATACTACGCAGCTTTGGCTGTGTGCGCATCGATCAGCCGCGACAGATGTGAGCCGCGCGTGCGGTAGAACTCCCACAGCAGGGCAGGGTATTCGGGCGAGACGGCGCGCTGGATCGATGGGCGTGCCGCCAGCGCAGCGCGCCACGCGGCGGTCTTCGGCAGGCCGGCGAGAATGCCGAAGTCCGCGATGCGGTCGAACGCATCGAAATAGCGGAAGACGGGGCCGAACACCGCATCGACCAGACTGAAGCACTCGCCGTCGAACCACGGCGTCTTGAGGCGATCCTCGACGCGCAGGAGTTTCTCGCGCAACGCGCTCACCTCGGCGGCAAACGCAGCTTGGTCAACGGCGGAGTAGAGGCCCCAGATGTCATTGAGGACCGCCGAGCCGAACTCGATGAAGGCGCGATGCTCGGCGCGGGCCAGCGGATCGGCCGGATGCAGCGGGTTCGGCTGGGTCTCTTCGAGGTATTCGAGGATCACCGCCGATTCGAAAATGGCCGTGTCGTCGACGAGAAGAACTGGAGTCTTTCCGAGCGGCGAGATTTTTTTGAACCACTCGGGCTTGTTCGACAGGTCCACGTCGATGCGCTCGAACGGGACGCCTTTCTCGGTCAGCACGATGACGGCGCGCTGCACGTAAGGGCAGAGCTTGTGGCTGACGAGCTTCAGGGTAGGGGTCATGGGACGAGTCCTTTGTTTATTAAATGCAATTGCATCCAAGTACATGCGAGGGCATATATCTGTCAAGGTTGATGCACTTGCATAAATCAGCTAGGAGCCATGCATGTCGCGAACTCCGTCGGATGCCGTGGTCACCGCGTGGGCGCGTCTCGTTCGCGCGCGCGAGGCGCTGGTGGGGGCGGTCGAGGGAGACCTGAAGGCGGCCGGACTGCCGCCGCTCGCCTGGTATGACGTGCTGCTGGAACTTTCGCGCGCCGCAGGAGGCCGGCTCCGTCCATTCGAGATCGAAAAGGAAACGCTGCTCGCCCAGTACAATCTGTCCCGGCTGCTCGACCGGCTTGAGAAAGAAGGCTTGATCCGGCGCGAACCGTGCGAAGACGACGCGCGCGGTCAATGGGTGCTCATCACCGAAAGGGGCAAAGCCGTGCAGGCGCGCACCTGGAAGGTCTATTCCCGCTCGATCCAGCAGCATGTGGGGGAGAAGTTGGACGACAAGTCCGCCGCGGCGCTCGCCGGCCTGCTTGGGCGGCTGGTCGAGAAATAGAGCCTGCCCTGATCTTGCCGCGAGCCGGCCCTAAAGGCTGTGGCAAAGGGAACAACTGTTCTTGGTCTTATCAATGCGCCGATCCACAATTGCGGTGTTGCTCGCGCTCGCCGCGTGCGCCGGGCCTGCGTCTGCGCAGACGCAGATTCAGCCGCCGATCACCTTGCCGCCGCCGCCCGGCGGAGGCGCGCCGTCCTCCGGTCCGCTGCAAATCCTGCCGCCGACCATCTCGCCCGACCTGCACATCGTCTGGGAGGTGAAGAACCGCTTCCGCCTGTTCCGCCGCGAGGCGGATTTCCTGAAGCACGTCGCCG
>C688J18823_10002148_pt1 | contig 12328 bp, 11 predicted proteins | sample HopSoiMetagenom1_FD_18823 | JGI IMG/M metagenome (IMG submission 18823) | reverse complement strand
CTCGAGCCGATGCCGATCGGCGTGCAGATCATCGCCCCGCCGTGGCGGGAGGATATCGCGCTGCGCGTCGCGCATGCGCTGGAACGTATGGGCGTTGCCGCCGCTCCGGCTCCGAGAGGATTGTAGTCATGGAAATTGATCTTCCGGACGTGCTGGCCGAAGTCACCGCGCAATTCGCGCGCTATGAAAAGGCGTTGGTGTCCAACGACGTCGCCGTGCTCGATGAATTGTTCCGCAACGATTCCCGCACGCTGCGCTATGGTGTCGGCGAAAATCTCTACGGCTATGAGGCGATCATGGGGTTTCGCGCCGCGCGCTCGCCGATCGGATTGGGCCGCAGGACCGACCAGACCGTGATCACGACCTATGGCCGTGATGCTGCCGTCGCCTCGACGCTGTTCTACCGCGATAGCTTGCCCGGCAAGGTCGGACGCCAAATGCAGACCTGGGTGCGCTTTCCCGACGGCTGGAAGGTCGTCGCCGCCCATGTCAGCATTATTCCCGATCCGCAGGATTCAAAGACATGAGTCTCGATGATCTCCCCACCCGAACGCCGCCATCCGGCGCGGAGGCCGAGACCCCGGTTCGCCGCGTCGACCGGCCTTCGCCGCTGCGGGACAAGGTCACGCGCGCGGAAGAACTGCGGCTGCAGCTGGCCGACGAGATCGTGCGCGGCGTGCTGCCGCCGGGATCGGCGCTCGACGAGACCGACATCGCGCGGCGCTTCTCCGTGTCGCGCACGCCGGTTCGCGAGGCACTGCGCCAGCTTGTGGCCAGCGGGCTGGTCGAAGCCCGCGCCCACCGCGGCGCCGTGGTGGCGCAGCCCTCGCACGACCGGTTGAAGGAAATGTTCGAGGCGATGGCCGAACTGGAGGCATTGTGCGCCGGGTTCGCCGCCGAGCGGATGCCGCCGGGAGATCGCCAGAAGCTGGAAGCGATCCACGAGGAATTGCGGGTGCTCAGTCACGCCGGCAATCCCGAACGCTTTCACGAGGTCAACGAGCGCTTTCATAACGCGATCTATGCCGGCTCGCAGAACAGCTACATCGCCGAGATGACGCTGGCGACGCGCGTGCGCGTCCAGCCGTTCCGCCGTGCCCAGTTCCGCAACCTCGGACGGCTGGCGAAATCGCACGCCGAACATGACCGCGTCGTGGTTGCGATCATGCGCGGCGACAAGGCAGGCGCGGCGGCGGCGATGCGGGCGCATATCGAACTGGTGCGCGGGGAGTATGAACTCTACGCGGTGTCGGTGTAATAAAGGTCTTCATCCCCGGATGAGCGCACTTGCGCTCACTCGGGAGGAGCCGCGAAGCGGCGTCTCGAAGGATGGCGGCATCGGGGCTCTCATGGTTCGAGACGGTGCAAGAGCGCCTCCTCACCATGAGGATCACGCTCCCGCCTTCTCCGCCATGAACGCGCGCCAGCCGCCAAATGCGGAAATATCGCGTGCGCCGTCGATCGCTACCGGCTCTACCACAAAGCCCTTCACGCCCCTTCCATCGGCCAGTCGTATCGTGCCGATGCCGAGCGGCGGCGGGATCGCGGCGACGAATTTGCCGAAGGCGGCGGACGACAGCGCCCATAGCTCCAGCTTGATCGAATGGCCCGCGCCGGCATCGACGCGCAGCATGCCGGGTTTTGGCGGCGTGGTGTCGAGGGCATAGAGCTTGTAGTCCGACGCGGTGGTGGCCTCTTCGAGCAGGCGTCCGCCGAGTGCCTGCAGTTCGCCGTTGAGCGCCATGCCGGAGAGATGCGCGCCGACCACCGCGATGGTGATGTCGTCGCCGCTCGCTTCGGTCGGCAATGCAGCGAGCACGGGCTGCGCGAGGGCCTTGGCTCCCATCTTCAGTTTGGTATCGGCGTGAAACACCCGGCCGATGCTGGCGAGCGCTGCGTCACGTCCCGCGGGCGCCAATAGCGTGATGCCGAACGGAATGCCTTCGGCGCGCATCGCGGCCGGCAGCGCCAGGCCGCAGAGGTCGAGCAGATTGACAAAATTGGTGTAGGTGCCGAGCCTGGAGTTGAGTTCGATCGGATTGGCCAGCACCTGCGCGGTCGAATAGGCGGTCGGCGCCGTCGGCAGCACCATCGCGTCGAGACCGGCAAAGATGCGCTCGGCCGTGCGCCGCAACGCCTGCAAGCGGTAGAGCGAGGCGAACGTATCTGCCGCCGTCAGCCGCGCGCCGGGCGCAGTGATCTCGCGCGTCACCGGATGGATCGAATCCGGCGAGGACGCCAGCAGGTCGCGGATCACCAGATAGCGTTCGGCGACCCACGGGCCCTCATAGAGCAGCCGTGCGGTCTCATAAAATGGCTCCAGATCAAATTCGACCAGCATGGCGCCGAGCGAGGTCCAGCGCTCAAGCGCCTCGCCATAGGCTTTCTCCGTGGCGCGGTCGCCGAAGAAGATCAATTGGCCGTTGCGCGGCACGCCGAGCCGGAGTTTTTCGGGAAACGCGGACACAGCACCCAGCGGCCGGTCGCGCGAAAACGGATCGGCGCCGTCAGGTCCCGCCATCGTCGCCAGCGCGGTCATCGCGTCGTCGACGGTGAGCGAGAACACCGAAATGCAGTCCAGCGTCCGGCACGCCGGCACCAGGCCGGCGTTGGAGATCAGCCCGAGGCTCGGCTTCAATCCAACGATGTTGTTGAGCATCGCGGGCACGCGGCCCGATCCCGCGGTATCGCTGCCGAGCGCCAGCGGCACCAGGCCTGCGGAAACCGCGACCGCCGATCCCGAACTCGACCCGCCCGGAATCAAATCGGCGCGGATCGGGTTGACGGGGATGCCGTAGGGCGAGCGGACGCCGACCAGGCCGGTGGCGAACTGGTCGAGATTGGTCTTCCCGATGATGATGGCGCCGGCCGCCCGCAGTTTGGCGACCGCGGTCGAATCCTGCGCGGGCGAATAGGAGAAGGCCGGGCAGGCCGCCGTGGTTGGCAGGCCCCGCGCGTCGATATTGTCTTTCACCGCGACCGGTACGCCATACAACGGAAGCGCCGCCGCATCCTTCGAAGCCAGAGCCTCGGCGTCCGCCAGCGCCTCCTTCTCATCGCGCAGGCTGATGAACACGGCGGGATCGTTGTAATCACGGATGCGCTGGTAGCTGCGCGCGACAGTTTGCGCCGGGGTCATGGTCGCGGCGCGGTGCGCGGCGACGATGGCGGCAACGGTTTCGGGCGTGTCGGACCCCATGGCGAGCAAAACTCCAGCGAGCAAAGGTTACCGGCAATAAAGCAAGCGATGTGCCATTGTGTACAATCGTTAGGCGGAGCCTGCCTTAAACGATAGCTACGTAATGTCAGTTGGTTAGGATACGTGCGTGCTCGGTCTGCGAGCATAACGCGCTCCAATAAACGCCCAAATTTTAGGCGGCGAGACCCAAGGCGAGGCGGCGGCCTCGCTCAGGTGAACGCGGACAGGATTTGCAGCAGCCGCAGCCGGTTTTCCTTGCCGATCTTGTCGGCCACGTGGCGCTCATGTTCGGCGGCGAGCCGCCTGAACTGCGCCAGCGCGGTCCGGCCGCGCACGGTCAGGTGCAAGGCGTGGGAGCGCCGGTCGGTGGCCGATCTGATGCGGCTGACGAGGTCGCGATGTTCGAGACTGTCCAAGAGATGCACCAGCCTGGCGCGCTCGATCCCGAGCCGCTTGGCGACCGCCATCTGGCTCAGGCCGGGATTGGCGCCGATCACCGTCATCACCGAATACTGCGTCGGCCTGATGTCGACGGTGCCGAGCGTGCGAATGAAATCCTGAAAAATCCAGATCTGGAAGCGCCGCACCGCATATCCGGCGTGGCCGGCCAGCGCGTCGAGGGCGATCTCGTCATGCATGACGCCGCTTGGCGCGCTGGCGTTTCGGCCCTGCGTCGGGCCGGAACGCGTTCGCGCGCCCGCGCGCGATTTGGCCGTTCTGGGTATTTGACTGTTTCCCGCCATCGCCTCTCCTTCTAGCGCTTCGCGGGTCTCAGGGGAAGATTGTTGTTGACGACAACAATTGTTGTGCTCAACATTAGGGACAAGCGGCCCGTCCGAGGTTGCAAGCCGGCATGATGCGCGGGCAATCCCGAGCCAGCCGGGACAGGAGGAAGCCATGACCTTCGCCGCCGCAAGCGGTGACAATTCCCGCAAGCTTTTCGCGNCGCCTGCGATTGNCGCCGANCGCCGCGCCGACGGCAGCATTGTGGTGAGGTCGACCACGCCGCTGCAGCCGGCTGCGCGCTGCATCGGCGACTGGCTGGAGCATTGGGCGCGGCAGGCGCCGGAACGGATCTTTCTCGCCGATCGTACGAGTGCCGGTGCGCCGTGGTCGACCGTCACCTACAAGGACGCCTTGCAGCAGGTGCGCGCGGCGGCAGCGTGGATTCTCGCGCAGGGGCTGAGCGCCGAGCGTCCGCTGGTGATCCTGTCCGACAACAGCGTCGAGCATGCGCTGTTCGCGCTTGCCGCCCAGCATGTCGGCGTGCCATCGGCCGCGATCTCGCCGGCCTATTCGCTGATGTCCAGGGATTTCGACAAGCTCAAGAGCATGATCACACTGCTCGGGCCCGGCGCGATCTATGTTTCCGGCGCAAAGCCGTTCGCGGCGGCGCTGGCGGCGATCAAGCCGCTGCATTCGGCGACGATTGTCAGCGGTAACGCAGACGACAGTGATGCGATCTCCTTCCGCGCCATCGCGGCAACGCCGGAAACGGCCGATGTCGAAAAGGCCTTTGCCGCGATTACGCCCGACACCATCGCGAAATTCCTGTTCACGTCAGGCTCGACCGGCACGCCAAAAGCCGTGATCAACACCCAGCTCATGCTGACCTCGAGCCAGCAGGCCAAGGCGCAGACCTGGACGTTCCTCGGGGATATCGGCGAGGATCTTGTAATCCTCGATTGGCTGCCGTGGAGCCACACCTTCGGCGCCAACCACAATTTCAATCTGGTGCTGCGCAATGGCGGCACGCTTTATGTCGACGGCGGCAAGCCGGCGCCCGGGTTGTTCGCGACCTCGCTCGCCAACCTGCGCAGCGTGATGCCATCAGTCTATTTCAACGTGCCGCGCGGTTTTGACATGCTGATCGCGGCGCTGCGAAGCGATGAGGCGTTGCGGCAAAAATTCTTCAGCGAGGTGAAATTCGCTTTCTATGCGGGCGCAGCGCTCCCGCAGAATCTCTGGGATGCGCTGGAAGAACTCTCGATCAAGACGGTCGGCCGCGCGATGCCGATGGTGTCGGCCTGGGGCTCGACCGAAACCTCGCCGCTGGCCACCGACTGCCATTTCCAGGCCCAACGCTCCGGCAATATCGGCGTGCCGATACCGGGCACCGAACTGAAGCTGGTGCCGTCGGGCGACAAGCTGGAGGTGCGGGTGCGCGGTCCCAATGTCACGCCGGGCTACTGGAAGGCGCCGGAATTGACCGCGCAGGCGTTCGATAGCGAAGGCTTCTATTTGATCGGCGACGCCGTGACCTTTGCCGATCCGGCGCGTCCCGAACTCGGCTTGTTTTTCGACGGCCGCGTCGCGGAAGATTTCAAGCTCAATTCCGGCACCTGGGTCAGCGTCGGCACCCTGCGCGTTGCAGGCATCGCGGCACTGGCACCGCTGGCGCAGGATATCGTGGTCACCGGCCATGGCGGTGACGAAGTGCGCTTCCTGGTATTTCCGAACATCGCGGCCTGCCGGGCGCATGCCGGGCTGCCCGACAACGCCGATGTGAAAGACGTCATCTCGCACGACAAGGTCCGCGGCTCGATTGCGCAAGGCCTTGCCAAGCTGAAGGCGCAAAGCGGCAATTCATCCGGCCACGCCACGCGGGCGCTGCTGCTGGCCGAGATTGCGTCCGTCGACGGCGGCGAGATCACCGACAAGGGCTACATCAACCAGCGCGCGGTGCTGACGCGGCGCGCGACCGCGGTGGCAACGCTCGACGACGCTTCATCGGCCGAATGGATCGGCTGCGCCGGCTGAGACGCAGTCGCCTCAAAATCCGTTCTTGTGCGCTTCGACCAGCCGCACCAGCATCTGGAGAAAGGCGGTCTGTTCGGGTTTGCTGAGCGCGGAAAGCGTCTGCGCATTGAAGCGCTCGCCGAGTAGGCTGGCCTCGTCGGCGCGCCGCTCGCCCGCCGCGCTGAGGCTGAGCTCGACCGCCCGCTTGTCCCGCGTGGACCGCTTGCGCTTCAAAACGCCGGTCTCCTCCATCCGCGACAGGATCTTCACCAAATTGGGCAGTTGCATTTTCAGCACGGCGGCAAGCTCGCTCTGCGTCACCGCCTTGTTGTCGCGGACCGCGACGAGGATGGCGTATTCGAGTGGCGAGAGTTTTAGCGCTTCGAAATAGGGATAGAACGCCTCGAAATTCTGCAATTGCAGGATACGGACCAGAAATCCCGGGGTCTGCTGGAGCGCGGTGAGATCGAGCTCCCGGCCCGTATCCGGCCCGGCCGCCTTGGTCGCCCCGTTGCCCTTGCGCGTCGAAACTTTGGCGATTCTTCCCATCGGCAATAGCTCGCACGTCATCATGTGAATTGACAATCCTCAAAATGCTTATAAGTTATAAGCAATTTCGAAGTGGTCGCGAAGGCCGCCTTTTCTTTGACAGGAGGGAATGCATGCGACAGTTTTTTCGCACGGGAATGCTCGTGGCCGCGCTCGGCGGCATGTTTGTCGGCGCAGCTAATGCCCAGGATCGCGTTCGGATCGGCGTGCTCAACGATCAGTCGGGCGTGTTTTCGACCTATCAGGGCATAGGTTCCGTCATTGCCGCGCAAATGGCCGTGGAGGATTATGGCGGCAAGGCCGCCGGCAAGCCCGTCGACGTCATCACTGCCGATCATCAGAACAAGACCGATGTCGGCGTCGGCATCGCGCGGCGCTGGTACGACGCCGAAAACATCGACGCCATTTTCGACCTGCCGAACTCGGCGATCGCGCTCGCGGTCGCGGGCATGAGCGAGCAGAAGAACAAGGTGTTCATCGGCTCCGGCGCCGGCACCGCGCTGCTCACCGGCGAAAAGTGCACGCCGAATACCGTGCACTGGACCTACGACACCTATGCCTATGGCCGCGGCCTCGGCAAAGCCGTGGTCGCCCAGGGCGGCAAGAAATGGTTCTTCCTGACCGCCGATTACGCGTTCGGCCACGATCTGGAGAAGCAGGCCATCGAAGGCGTCAAGGCCTCCGGCGGTGAAGTGCTCGGCGCCGTGCGCCATCCGCTCGGCACCGCCGACTATGCCTCCTTCCTGCTGCAGGCGCAGGCCTCGGGCGCGGATATCGTCGGCGTCGCCAATGCCGGCGACGACACCATCACCTCGATCAAGCAGGCGGCGGAGTTCGGGCTGACGCAAAAGCAAAGACTGGTCGGGCTGATTCTCGGCATGAACGGCATTCCCGCGCTTGGCCTGAAGGCGGCACAGGGCGCGCAGATCATGAATCCGTTCTACTGGGATTTGAACGACGGCACGCGCGCTTTCGCAAAACGGTTCGCCGAGCGCCATCCGCAGAAGAATTATCCGAACGACATGCAGGCCGGCGTCTACGCATCCGTGCTGCATTACCTGAAGGCCGTCGACAAGGTCGGCGGCGCCGTCGATGGCAAGGCCGTGGTCGCAGCGATGAAGGCGATGCCGACCGACGATCCGCTGTTCGGCAAGGGGACCATCCGCACGGACGGACGCAAGATTCACCCGCTGTATCTGTTGGAAGTGAAGAAGCCCGACGAGTCGACGTCTAAATGGGACCTGTTGAAGGTCGTCGCAACGATCCCCGGCGATCAGGCGTTCCGTCCCGAGAGCGAAGGCAACTGTCCGCTGGTCAAGAAGTAAGCCAACCCACGAACGGCCGGTGGCCGGTCGCGGAACTCGTCCGCTGGGCTTGGTATTTATGTTGCCAAGGCAACTAGTTTGTGCGAGCCTGTTTTCGACAAGCGGCCGATCGAAGAGCACGAGAGAGTGCCGGGCCGTGCAGGGGAGGAACGGATGTCCGGACGATCGGGTCGTCACGATGCAAGGCGTCGGAGCGCGCGCGTTGGCGCTGCGGCCGGCGCGCTGCGTTCAATCGCGATCGTCGACTTCGCCCGCGCCTTTCACGGCGTCGAGATTGCCGTGCACCCGCAACAGCAGTCCGATCAGGGTTTCCCGCTCCGGCTTGTTGAGGCAGGAGAGCAGGCGGCGTTCACGCTCGAGCGCGACCGCGATGACCTGGTCGTGGGTGGTGAGCCCCTTCGCGGTCAGCGAGATCGAATGGGTGCGCCCGTCCTGGCGGTCGGCCCGGATGCTGACCAGCCCGCGCTCCTCCATGCCGGCGAGCGTCCGGCTGACCGGTCCCTTGTCGAAGCCGATGACGTGGCAGATGCGCGCGGCGGAAATTTCCGGCTCGATCGCCAGCAGCGACAGGATCCGCCATTCCGTGACGTTGACGCCAAAGCGCTTCTGATAGACCACGGTCGCGCTGCGCGACAATTTGTTGGCGATGAAGGTGATGAGGGCCGGGACGTAACGGTCGAGGTCGAGCACCTGTTCGGCCCGTCCGCTCCTGCCTGCCGCGCCCGTGCGGGGGGCGCGCGCCTGTCTGTTCCTGTTCATGCTCTTCCGAAATCGCTCCAGCGTTCCAGACATAGAGACAGCGCACACCGCTCTGCAAGAACATTATGCAGGAGACCGACATGAGCGTGACCGATCAAGCAGCGCCGACCGGCGTCCCGAGCCTCGACGTCGACCCGTTCTCGATCGAGTTCTTCGACAATATGCATACGATTCACCAGGTCCTGCGCGAGGCCGGACCAGTGGTGTGGCTCGCCAAGTGGGGCATCTATGGCGTGGCGCGCTATGCCGAGGTGCATGGCGTCCTCCACGATCCCCTGACGTTCTGCTCGGGCCGTGGCGTGGGTTTAAGCGATTTTGCCAAGGAGAAGCCGTGGCGCCCGCAAAGCATCATCCTGGAGGCGGACCCTCCGGCCCACACCCGAACACGCGCGGTGCTGAATCAGGTGCTGTCGGCCACCGCCATGAAGCCGTTGCGCGCTCATTTCACCGCATTGGCCGAAGCCAAGGTCGATGAGCTGCTCTCGCGCGGCAGCTTCGATGCCATCACCGATCTTGCGGAAGCTTATCCCTTGTCGGTGTTCCCCGATGCGCTCGGACTGCAGCAGGAAGGGCGCGAGCATCTGCTGCCCTATGCCAGCCTGGTGTTCAACGCGTTCGGGCCGCCGAACCAGTTGCGCCAGGAGGCGATCGAGCGCTCAGCGCCGCATCAGGCCTATGTCGCCGAACAATGCCAACGCGAGAATCTCGCCCCCGGCGGCTTCGGCGCCTGCATCCATGCCCGCGCTGATGCCGGCGAAATCACCCATGAGGAAGCCCCGCTTCTGGTGCGGTCGCTGCTGTCGGCCGGGCTCGATACCACCGTCTACGGCATCGGCGCCGCCGTCTATTGCCTCGCGCGTTTTCCGGAACAACTGGCAAAGCTGCGCAGCGATCCCACGCTGGCACGCAATGCCTTCGAGGAAGCGGTCCGCTTCGAAAGCCCGGTGCAGACCTTCTTCCGTACCACGACGCGCGAAGTCGAGCTTGGCGGACACGTGATCGGCGAGGGCGAGAAGGTTCTGATGTTCCTTGGGGCCGCCAATCGCGATCCGCGCCGCTGGGAAGATGCCGATCGTTACGACATCACCCGCCGCACATCGGGCCATGTCGGCTACGGCTCAGGCATTCACATGTGCGTCGGCCAGCTTGTCGCGCGCCTCGAAGGCGAAGTGATGATGGCGGCGATCGCCCGCCGGGTCGGCAGCATCGAGATCACTGGACCCGTGAAGCGCCGCTACAACAACACGCTGCGTGGTCTGGACAGTCTTCCGATCACCATTTCCGCGGCCTGACGGATACCATCCCGGCATCTGATCGGCAGCTCTGGCGGTGCGTCGCGCCAATCGCAAACCCGGCGAAAGTCCGGGAACGCTCAATCAACATCGGAGGAGAAAACAATGCGGGGTTTAGGATTGGGTCTGGCGCTGGCCTTGTCGTTCGCGACGAACGCAGCGCGCGCGGAAATTTCCGACAATGTCGTCCGCGTCGGCGTGCTCAACGACATCTCCGGCATCTTCCAGGACACCAACGGCATGGGCTCGGTGGAGGCCGCGCGGATGGCGGCGGAGGATTTCAACGGCGGGGCTAAGGGCATCAAGGTCGAGATCGTCTACGCCGATCACCAGAACAAGGCCGATGTCGGACAGGGGATCGCGCGCAAATGGCTCGATGTCGAAGGCGTCGACGCCATCGTCGACGTGCCGAATTCGGCTGTCGGTCTTTCCATCAATTCGCTGCTGCGGGATTCGCGGATGACGTTCCTGGCGTCGTCCACCGCCAGTTCCGATCTCACCGGGAAGGCCTGTTCGCCCAACACCATTCAATGGGTCAACGACGCCTGGGCGACCGGCAACACGACAGCGGCGGCGATGATGGCGCGCGGCGGCAAGGACTGGTACTTCGTCACGGTCGACTACGCGCTCGGCAAGGGCATCGAGGCCGAAGCCACCAACTACATCGAGAAGCATGGCGGCAAGGTGCTGGGTTCGAGCAAGCATCCGCTCGGTACCTCGGATTTCGCCTCGTTCCTGCTGCAGGCGCAGAATTCCAAGTCCAAGGTAATCGGCCTTGCCAATGCCGGCGGCGACACCATCAACGCGGTCAAGCAGGCCAACGAGTTCGGCATCCAGCAGAGCGGCCAGACCATGGTGGCGTTCCTGCTGTTCGTCAACGACGTCCACGGCATGGGTCTCAAGGTCGCGCAGGGCCTGCAGCTTCTCGAAGCCTTTTATTGGGACATGGATGACGACACCCGCGCGTTTGCGAAACGGTTCGCGGCGCGGCCGGGCATGAACGGCAAGATGCCGAGCGGCAACCAGGCCGGCGTCTATGCTTCCACGCTGGCCTATCTCAACGCGGTGGCGGCGACCGGCAGCGACCATGCCAGGGATGCTGTGCCTGAGATGAAGAAGTTCAAGGGCAAGGACAAATTGTTCGGCGACGTCACCATCCGCCAGGACGGCCGCGTCATTCATCCGATGTACCTGTTCGAGGTGAAAAAGCCGGAAGAGTCGAAATATCCTTACGACTACTACAAGCTGGTCTCGACCATTCCCGCCGACCAGGCGTTTCGCCCGATCGCCGACGGCGGCTGCTCGCTGGTGAAATGAGGCGATCTCGCGCGATGGGCCATCGTGCCTCAGCCCATCTCGCGCCGCCGCTTCGGATATCGGTCAGGCCTTGCCGGCAACGATCTTGGCCGCGTCGGCGATACCCTTCGCCATCGCCACGAACTCGCTCGGCATCATGATGATGGTCATGGTGTTTTGCTCGGCGCCGACTTCCGTGATCATCTGCATGCGCCTGAGCTCCAGACCGGCCGGGTTCTGCATGATGACCTCGGCGGCCTGACGGAGCTGTTCGGCGGCGTCCAGTTCGGCTTCGGCCTTGATCAGCCGGGCGCGCTTCTCGCGCAAGGCCTCGGCTTCCTGCGCCATGGCGCGCTGCATGCTGGGCGGAATTTCGACGCTCTTCATCTGAACGAGCTCGACCTTGACGCCCCAAGGCTCGGTGACGCTGTCAATCGACCGCTGCATGATTTCCGCGATCGTGTCCTGATCCTTCAAAATCTCATCCAGCGTGTGCTGTCCAAGCACCGTGCGCAATGTCGTCAAGGAAACCTGCACGACGGCATTCCCGACCGTTTTAACCTCGATCACCGCCCGTTCGGGATCGACGATGCGATACCAGATCACGGCATCGACCTTGATCGGCACATTATCCCGCGTGATGCCTTCCTGCTGCTCGACATTCGCGGTGATGGTGCGCAGGTCGAGCTTGGTCTGCCATTCTACTAGCGGCCATACGAGATAAAGACCTGGCCCGGCCGTGCGGTTGAATTTGCCGAGCCGGAACACGACACTGCGTTCGTACTGATTGGCGACGCGGATGCTCATGGCCAGCAGAGCCAGGAGTGCAATGGCAAAGACAATCAGAAAAGAGCTCGCGGCGAGGAAATCCATGATGGACACGGCCGCCTCCATGATTATTGCGCGGCCAATTAGCTAATGGGCGGCCCCGATTGCAATCCTGAGGCGCGGCGGGGTGAAGGATTATTTTTTTGCAGGTGAGTGCTTGACAGTCAGCCCGCTCCGCATGATCCGCGACGCGGCGCGCTGGTCGCGGACATCGACCGGGGAGGGAGCCTGATCATGGCACGCAGTAAAAGCTCGCCGCGAGATTGACCGGTCCCGATTTGTAGTGCGGCCACGCCGGCCAGCGGCACAATGGCAGCGAACGCAGCGCCTCAAATGCCGGC
>C688J18823_10002147_pt1 | contig 12333 bp, 12 predicted proteins | sample HopSoiMetagenom1_FD_18823 | JGI IMG/M metagenome (IMG submission 18823) | reverse complement strand
ACCGCTCATCTTCGCCGGCACCATTGCCGCTACGGGCTCGAGCCGCAACGCTATTCTCTCGGTGATCCTCTTCTTTGCCTTGGGGGCACTGCTGCTCCGGCCACTTGATGTGGCCGAAGGCCAGCGGGCTGCCCGCGCGGCCGACCAGGCGGTGCGTCCCGCCTAGCCGGCCGGCAACAGCTTCATCCGAGCAGTTTGCGACGCATCAGGAGCGGCTTGCCGTTTTTTCCGCCGCTCTTGCCCCCGTCCTTTGTCTCCCGGCGAAGGACATGAATGATGGCAGACTGAGCCTTTCCCAGGGCGCTGGCCGTGATCGTGGTGCTTCCCTCCGTCCTCCCGACCACGTCCCCGTTGGAACCGACCGTGGCGATCGCGTCGTTGCTGCTCTTCCAGCTTACCGAACCGTCCAGCACAGCGCCGAACTCGTCTTTAATCCTGGCCTGAAGCGTCACCACCTGCCCGGCGTGGATGGTTGCCGTGCTGGGAACCACACTGATGCCAGAGCTTGTGCCGACGGGAGCCGGAGGTGCAAGGGAGTCCTCACAGGCCGCGATGGCTCCGACGGTCCCCAGGGCTGTGATCCAACGTGACAGGATGATGGCGCGCATCGTAACCTCCAGCCAATGTTGTTGCGGTGAAATGACAGAGAGGAGATTACTGAGCGAGCGTGAATGAGCCGTGAATTGCGGAGCAGCGTCTTGCAGCAGCCCACCCGCTTTTCTAGCTTACAGCGGCTCGTCACCCAGAATCGGTCTGCCTAGCGCAGCGCTCTGTCTTCTCTCGATCAGGAGCCCCGCCACGTCGGTTGCTGGCGGGGCGTCTCATTCATGGATGCACTGGAACTGACCCGAGCACTTGTGGCTCTAGAGACGCCCACCGGCTCAGAAGCTCCGGCCACAGATTTTCTGGACAATCTCCTGCGGCGAGCGGGCTATCACACGGTGCGCCAACCGGTCAGCGCCGGCCGGGAGAATCTCTATGCATATCGGGTGTCTCCCACCGTAGTCTTCTCTACCCACCTCGACACGGTCCCACCCTACGTTCCGTTGTCCGAAGACGCCGACACCATTCATGGCCGGGGCAGTTGCGACGCCAAGGGGCTGGCGGCGGCAATGATCGCGGCCGCCGAGCGGCTGGCAGCCCGGGGTGAGCAGCGGATCGGACTGCTCTTTCTGGTGGGTGAAGAGAATGGGTCGGATGGCGCCCGGGCAGCCGGCGAGCTGGGTCCGCGCGGGCGATTCTTGATCAACGGCGAGCCCACCGAGAACCGCCTCTCGATCGGACAAAAGGGTTCACTGCGGGTAGACCTGTCGGCCCAGGGTCGAGCCGCGCACTCGGCCTATCCGGCAGAAGGCGTCAGCGCCATTGCCGCGCTGCTCGATACCATCGAGCGTATCCGGGGCATGCCGCTCCCTACCGATGCGTTGCTGGGGCAGTCCACTCTCAATCTGGGTCTGATCGAGGGTGGAGTCGCCCCCAACGTGATTCCGCCTTCGGCCACTGCCCAGTTACTGATCCGTACGGTGGAGCCCTCGGATTCACTCAAGAACGGCATTCGAGCGCTCCTGGCTCCAGGAGTCTCTGTCGATTTTCCGGTGGAGCTGCCCTTCCATAAGGGCGGGAACGCGCCGGATGGCTGGGAAACCACCGTGGTGAGCTATGCCAGCGACCTGCCATTTCTTTCCGTCTGGGGCGAGCGGTATCAGCTGGGTCCCGGCACCATTCGGGTTGCGCACACCAGTCACGAGCACATCCGGAAGGCAGATCTCCTCCGTGGCGTCGATCTCTACGAGAGGCTGGCCTCAGATCTGCTAAAGCGGACTCCGGCGTGACCCAGAGAATCCCGGTCCTAGTGTTGGGCGCCACCGGCACGGTAGGACAGAAGTTCGTACGCCTGCTGGCGGAGCATCCCTGGTTCGAGGTGACCGCTGTGGCTGCATCCTCCGCCAGCGCCGGACGCACCTATGCCGAGGCAACCCGCTGGCGAGAATCAGTCCCGATGCCGCCCGAGATTGCCCGGCTCACCGTGAAGGAATGCGTTCCGCCCAGCCCGGGACCGATCGTCTTCTCCGCGCTGGAAGCAGAGGTGGCCGGCCCCATCGAGCAGGCCTTTGCCCAATCCGGCGCCATCGTGGTGACGAACACCCGCACCCATCGCATGGACCCGGACGTTCCACTTTTGATCCCTGAAGTCAACGAGGACCACCTTTCACTGGTGGACTGTCAGCGGGAGTCTCGTGGATGGGACGGCGCCATCCTGGCCAACCCCAACTGTTCGACCGCCGCGCTGGCGCTGGCGCTCGCCCCGCTTCACCGGGCTTTCACCATCGAACGATTGTTCGTCTCGACCATGCAGGCAATTTCGGGAGCCGGATATCCTGGTGTGCCGTCGCTGGACATCATGGGTAACGTGATCCCTTTCATAGCCGGTGAGGAGGAAAAGATCGAGCGCGAAAGCCGGAAGATTCTCGGAACGCTCGCCAGTGGCGCCATCGAGCTGTCTCAGTTCTCCCTCAGCGTGCACGCCAACCGGGTACCCGTAGTAGACGGCCACATGGCGACGATTTCGGTGGAGTTCCAGCGGAAGGCTGATCCGGTTCAAGCTATCGAGGCGCTCCGCAGCTTTCGCGGCTCGCCCCGGGTCTGCCAGCTGCCTTCGTCGCCGGTTCCACCGGTCGAAGTCGATGAGCGGATCGACCGTCCGCAGTCCCGGCTTGACCTCGAGCGCGGTGCCGGAATGGCGGTCACGGTCGGACGGGTCCGCCCCTGCCCGGTGCTCGACCTTCGCATGGTGGTGCTGGGACATAACACCGTTCGGGGTGCCGCAGGTCAGGCTGTACAGATTGCGGAGCTTCTGGTGGCGGAAGGAAGAGTTGCCCGCCCGGCAGGACGGACGCGATGATCGTCGCCAAGTTCGGTGGGACCTCAGTCGCGGATTCCGAGGCCATCGCGCGCCTCATCGATATCGTGCGCAGCCGGGTTCCGGAGCGTCCGGTGATCGTGGTTTCCGCGCTGGCAGGTGTGACTGACGGCTTGCTGAGCCTCGCGGCGCAGGCGGANACCGAAGAGCCAGGCACGCTGGACCAGGCGCTCAGCGCTCTGCTCGATCGCCATGTGCAGATTGCCCACTCACTGCCTGGAGCGGAGACGGCCCTGGACAGCATTCTGGCCGACGGAGAAGTCCTTCTTTTAGAGCTTAAAGGTCTGCAAAGCCGGAGGCCCAGCCCGGCTCAGCTGGATGCCATTGCCGGACGAGGAGAGCTGTGGAGCTCGAGGCTGGTGGCCGGCGCGCTGAGTGGTGCCGGCCTCAATGTGACCTGGATCGACGTTCGACCCATCATGGTGACGGACGCACGCTTCACCCGGGCTACACCCTACATGCAGGTCATCAACACCCGGGCCCGGGAGTGTCTGCGGCCGCTGTGTCAGGCCGGACAGGTACCGGTCACTCAGGGGTTCATCGGCGCCACCGCAACCGGTATCAGCACCACCCTGGGCCGGGGAGGATCCGATTTTACCGCCGCGCTGCTAGGGGCGGCCCTGGAGGCAAGCCGAGTCGAGATCTGGACCGACGTCGATGGTCTCATGACGGCCGATCCCCGTATCGTGCCGAGTGCGCGTACGCTCAAGGCGGCGAGCTACGAGGAGGCCGCTGAGCTCGCCACCTTTGGGGCCAAGATCCTGCACCCAGCCACGGCTCTACCGCTGGTGCGGTCGGGCATTCCAATCGTGATTCTCAACTCCCTGCACCCGGACCGCACCGGAACCACCATTGAGCCGGAAGCGGTCGTCGAGCAGGTGGGCGATTCTCCGATTCGCTCGATCTCCTGGAAGCAGGGGATCACGGTCATCAACATTCGCGCGCCCCGCATGCTCGGCGCATTCGGCTTTCTTCGCGCCCTGTTCGAGATCTTTGAACGACATGAGACGGTGGTGGACGTCCTGGCCAGCGGCGAGATCAGCATCTCGATCACCATCGAGGATCGCTCCCGGCTCACTCAGCTGCTGCGCGACCTGGAGGAGCTGGGTGAGGTACGGGTCGAAGATGGGCGGGCGATCATTGCCGTGGTGGGAATCGGCCTCCGCAACACCCCTGGCCTTGCGGCGCGGGTCTTCAATGCCGTGTGGCCGGCCAACGTGGAGGTGATCTCCCAGGGCTGCTCCTCGATCAACATGACCTTCGTCGTGCGGCAGGAGGACGGGCCGGACGTGGTGCGGCGGCTGCATCGTGAATTCTTCGGAAGCGACTGATGCAGATTGCCATTATCGGCAACGGCAAGATGGGTATGGCGGTAGCAGTCCTCGCTCAGGAGCGAGGGCACAGCATCCATACGGTAATCCGGCGCGCCGAGAATGCTGATGGTCAGGCCCTCACCGCCGAACGGCTGAGGGGCGCCGATGTGGTGTTGGAGTTCACCCGGCCCGACTCCGTCGTCAGGAACCTGGAGCGGCTTAGCCAGCTCGGGATCCCTACGGTAGCGGGAACCACCGGCTGGGCAGACGAGCTCCCCCGGGTCAGTTACTGGTTTCGGCAGCGGCAAGGAGCCCTGCTCCACGCCGCGAACTTCGCGGTGGGAGTTCATCTTTTTCTCCGAGTGGCCCGGCAGATGGCCCAGGCATTCCGCGGCCGTTCGGATTTCAACGTCTCGATCCAGGAAGAGCATCACCAGTCCAAGCTGGATGCCCCTTCAGGCACGGCGCTCCAGTTGCAGGGCCAGCTACGGACTGAAGATCATGACCGCAACGTTCCGATCTCGTCGAGCCGCGTGGGCGATGTCCTCGGTACCCACACATTGACGTACCAGGGCCCGTACGAGAGGGTCACCTTGTGCCACGCTACTCAAAGCAGGAATACCTTCGCGATGGGTGCCCTCTCCGCGGCCGAGTGGCTGCCCGGCCACGTGGGCGTCTTCACCTTCGAGCAGATGTTGTTCGGACCTGAATGACCCGCCTGCAAGGTTGCGGGACGGCCCTGGTCACTCCGTTTACCGAATCGGGAGCGGTGGATGTTCCGGCGCTACGTGCTCTGGTCGAGTGGCAGATCGCCGAAGGCATCGACTTCCTGGTTCCCTGCGGATCTACCGGTGAAGCCCAGACTCTGAATGACTCGGAGCGGGAACGGGTTGTCGCTGCGGTAGTGGAGCTCGCCAATGGCAGAGTTCCGGTCATGGCCGGCGCCACCAGCAACGATACGGCCAGAGCGGTCGACGAGGCGCATCGTATGTCTCGGCTCGGGGCCGACTACGTGCTCAGCGCGGCGCCGTACTACAACAAACCGAGTCAGGAAGGTTTGTTCCGGCACTTCAGCGCCGTGGCTGATGCTGCCAGCAAGCCGGTGTGCCTGTATAACGTCCCCGGACGCACTGCGGTCAATCTCAGGCCCGAGCTGGCGCTCCGTCTGGCTGGACATCCCAACATCATCGGCATCAAGGAAGCCAGCGGCGACCTGAGCCAGATCATGACTCTCCTGGAATCGCGGCCAGAGAATTTTGCGGTGCTCTCGGGAGACGACTGGCTGACCCTACCAGTTCTGGCCGCGGGTGGCGATGGCCTGATCTCGGTGGTATCCAACGAGATTCCGGCAGCAATGACCGCGCTGGTGCACCTGCTCCTCTCCGACAACATCCATAACGCCCGCTCGCTTCATTACCGGTTGCTCCCCCTGATGAACGCCAATTTTCTGGAGACCAACCCCGCTCCCGTCAAAGCGGCGCTCCACTGCATGGGCCGGATTCAGAACGTGCTCCGGCTTCCGCTGCTTCCTGCCACGGAGACCACCGTTCTGGCGCTTCGCGGAGCACTACAGGCCGCCGGAGTCATTCTGTGAAGGACGGAGACCGGTCTCGAGAGGAGCTGAGAGCTGAGATCGAGCGTTACGCTACAGGCGTGCCGGCTGGAGAAGAAGCGCAGGCGTTGCGCGCGTTTCAATCGCTCAAGCAGCTGCTCAATGTGGGCGCGGTACGCGCCGCTGAGCCCGGGCCGGAGGGAAGCTGGCGAGTGAACCGGTGGGTCAAGAGCGGCATTCTCCTTGGCTTCAGGCTCGGTCGGGTTACCCAGGTGCTGACTTCCGGGCCCTTTCCGTTCTTCGATAAGGACACGTACCCACTGCGCGCCATCACTCCCGCCGACGGCATTCGCATTGTTCCGGGAGGCTCGACCATACGGGACGGCTGCTACGTCGCTCCCGGGGTGGTGTGCATGCCGCCGATGTACATAAACGTGGGCGCCTACGTTGGAGAGGGGACGATGATCGACTCCCACGCGCTGGTCGGCTCCTGTGCCCAGATCGGGCAACGGGTCCACCTGTCTGCCGGTGCCCAAATCGGGGGAGTACTGGAGCCGGCAGGAGCCCTTCCCGTAATCATCGAAGACGAGGTCCTGGTGGGAGGCAACTCGGGGGTATATGAAGGGACCATTGTACGGAACCGCGCTGTGCTGGCTCCGGGCACCATACTGTCTGCCGGAACCAGCGTCTTCGATCTGGTGCGGAACCGGGTCTACCGCCGTGAGGGAGATCGTCCACTGGAGATACCCGCCGGCGCGGTGGTGGTTCCGGGGACCCGTCCGGTACGATCCGGTCCCGGCGCGGAAGTCGGTATTGCCCTCTACGCTCCGGTCGTGGTGAAATACCGGGATGAGAAGACCGACACGGCAGTAAAGCTGGAAGAGCTGCTGCGATGACCAGCCATACGCACTATCTCTGGTTCGAGACCAGGCAGCGCCAGGAGATCATCGACATTACGGAGCAGGTTGCGGAGCAGGTGCGCGTCAGCGNGGTACGCGAGGGTTTCGTTCTGGTCTCGGCCATGCACATCAGCGCATCGGTGTTCGTCAACGATCATGAATCAGGGCTGTGGCAGGATATTCTCTTCTGGCTGGAGAACACGATTGCTCCGTGGGACCCGGAGCGGTATCAGCACAACGAAACCGGAGAGGACAACGCCGCGGCCCACCTGAGGAGCCTGACTGTTGGCCACGAGGTGATCGTCCCGATCACCGCTGGCAAGCTCGATTTCGGGCCTTGGCAGCGGGTCTTCTACGGCGAGTGGGACGGCCAGCGCCGAAAGCGAGTCGTGATCAAGGTCCTGGGCGAAACGGGGTAGAAATGACAAAGGCCAGGGCGCTCACCGGCGCCCTGGCCTTGTCGCTACAGATTCCTGTTAGTGGCCGAAGAGTTTGCGAAGTACCGGCCCTTTCTTGGTATCCACGAAGCGGAACAGCGCCTGGTGGGTGCTGCCATCAGCCAGCGTCAGCAGAAACACCCGGCAAGTGCCCGCCCAGCTCGCACTGGTCTTCCACGTATAGTTGTAGCTGTACCCCAGCGACCGCAGACCAGGAACTATGCCCAGGCCCGGCCGAACGACATTCTCCGGGGCACCTGCAGGACACGCCACCTGAGCAGAGGTCGGCACTTGCTGCAGGACCTGCTTACCCCGGTACCCGCCCACCGTGAACTTCACGGGGATGGCGCTGCCGGCCTGAGCCGTATTCACATACGGCATGTTCTTCAGCGGGGTATAGAACCCGGCGAAGCTCATGCCGCCCGAAACGGTGATCGACACCGTCTTGGACGCTGCAGTATAGTTGCCGCTGGCCGGCGTAAACTGCACCGCCAGCGAGTAGGTTCCAGCCGCGAACGAGGTACCGGCCGCGGGAGTATAGCTGAAGCTGCCGGTCAGAGCCGCACCGCCCACACCAGTGGCCGTCGCGTTAAGCTGCGAAGGACCGACCGGAGTGCCCGAAGCGAGCGAACCAGGCGTCCAGTGCAGATCCGGAGCGGCCTGACGGATGGTCAGGGTTCCGCTGGCCACCGGGGCCTGGTAATTCGGGTTATTCAGCGTGGCGCTCACCTGATAGACACCAGCGTTGACCGGCTGGGCCACCGCGGAGCCGTTCAGGGTATAGCTGACAGTCACACCACTCAGCCCCAAGGGGTGGGTGGTAATGTTGGCGTTCTTCGGAGTTCCATCATAGTCAAACTCGGTACCGACCGAGATGGTGGCCGGCGCCTTGATGATGGCAAAGGTGCGCGAGACATCGTCAGCCGCGGCATAGGCGTCGTTACCCGCCTGGTGCGCGGTGATGCTGCACGAGCCCGCAGCGCTGAGGGACACACTGGAACCGACCACGGCGCAGTCACCAGCCGCGGTGAAGCTCACCGGAAGGCCGGAGCTGGTTGAGGCGCTTACCGCGAACGCCGGGTCACCAAAGACCTTGTCGCCGATCGGTTCAAACGTGATGGTCTGGGCCACGGCGACTGCCTGAGCCGAGCCTGCCGCCCAGCGCACCGCGTTCAGATACAGCTTCTGCACATTGGGATCCTGCAACGTCAACAGCTCGTGCGTGCCAGTAAAATCGTCAAACGGATAGTTCGGTGCGATGCTGAAGTTGACCACCCGTCCGGTTCCGAAGTCCCGAACCAGTACAGCCGGGCCACCACTCGGCACCTTCATCAGCACAGTCGCGAAGTCCATGGCCGGCGCGGCATCGTGACCGTCAGCCACGATCGAGAACGACGCGGGCAGGCCCTCCAGGACCGGGTGGCCCTCGCCTGCAGGCAGCCGCTCATAGGTCACCGTGCACCCAGCGCAGTTCTCATCGCTGGGGTCGAAGCCTGTCCCCTGCAGCACCAAGTCCGAGAGATTGGCTTGGGGCTCATACCCGTTCCACTGGGCACCTACGAAGCCGCCGCCATTCTGGACGAAGCTGACCAGCGTGCTCTGGGCCTCAGCCGAGAGCGGGGCATCATAGGTGTTACCGTTGAGGTGGATGACCACATCGAAGCCATTCAGGCTCGGGTTGGTCCCATCCCAGGTGAACTCGGGAGCCGGCCGCAGGGTAACCTGCACGCCAGAATCCGACAGGGTGGCCGCCAGTGCGCTGGTCGAGACCGCATCGGTATCGGCCAGGATGAGTACGCTCAGCCCATCCCCCCCTACCTGGCTCACCCCGAAGCTGGAGTTTGCCTTGAAGGACAGGAGGGGTTTGCTGGCGCGAGTGGCCGCCATCGAAGGCACGAGCCTCGCCCTCGGGTGTGGGCCACTGGCCGCTACCTGGGGCTGACTCTTTATAGGAGCCGTGGGTTCGGTTGGCTGGTCGGTATTACACGCCAGCTGTCCCGCCAGAATGATTGCCGTAAATGGCAGGAGGAGCCGAGCCCGTCGGCGGTGCGGGTGCAGGATGAAGGACAGTGGGCCGGTCATGTTTCCTCCAATGCCGCGAAGGTGGAACTACGGTTAGAAAGCCCTCATCGTTGAGCGTGAACTAGATCAGACTCCGTGGACCTGTAAGAACGTGTTGTGTGATCCGACTACCCCTGGTCCCGTACTAACCTGTGGTCTGTCCCAACTCACTTGCTGCCCCTTACCGGCCTTTCTTCTCCTTCTTGGCGGCCGGTACTACAGACTTCGACTTGGGTGCTGCTTCCGGAGGCTCGAGCACGAACGTGGCTCGCGCCTCGGTTCCCTTCACTGTCGCCACCAGCGTGCGCTTGCCCTCTTTGCTGGCCGGCGTCCATCGGGTGTGAGCTCGGCCATGGGCGTCTGTCATCACTCGAGCCGGGCTGACGCTACCGAACTTCGTGGTGAACACCACCGCTTGATCGGCGACCGCGTTGCCGTACGCGTCAGTCAGATCCACATCGAGTGACTGCACTGCCCGGGTTGCCGTTCCAACCTTTGGAGTCACGAAGGCCAGGTTAGCGGGAGCCGCTGCCCGAGCTCTTCCAGTGATCTCCAGTGGCCGATCGATTCCCTCTACTCTCACCTTCAGGTGCTGGGAGCCCGTGGAGTGTCCCAGGGTCCAGATCAGCTTTGCCCGTCCGGTTGCATCGGTGGTAACCACGCTGTCGTCTACCGATCCGGCTTGAGGCTCCAGAGTGAGCGGCACGCCGGCAACTTCGTTCTCCGCCGCGTCCAGCACCTTGATCTCCACCGGGGGCCGGATGGGTTGCCCCACCGTGCCCTCGTACTTGGCGGTGCCAACCACCGCAGCCTTCGCCGGCCCTCCGGCCACTGCATGGGCGGTGACCACGAACCGAGGCACAGTCCTGGCGCTTCCCACCTGGACATAGGCTCGCTGCTCTCCGCTGCGGGGGCCGAGGGTCCAGCGGGATCGCGTCTCGCCCAGAGAGTCGGTTCGCGATTCAGCCGCCACGATGCTGCCATCGTCCGCCGCCGACCACGCCACCGGCACATCGGCCAGAGCAACTCCGCTGGTGTCTGTCACCCGAACCGTTACCGGCTCGGCCAGCGTTGAGCTCACGGTTCCCCGGAGCTCTTCGCTCACCACCGTCAGCCGGGTATTCGCGGCGACCGGCTCCGCCTCTGCCGTCACCACAGTCGGTGTCGCCACTCCATCGGCCATGACCGAGAGGGTCTGACGCCCGGGCGATCCGCCGAGTATCCAGCTGGCCCGAGCCACCCCCTGCGCATCCGACGAGTCGGCCTGAGGCTCGGCTCGGCCTTCGTTCTCCTGCAGGACAAACCGCACCGGGATTCCCGGGACCGGCCGCCCGCTGCGGGAGACCACCTGCACCGACACCGGCTGCGTCACTCGGTGTCCGGCCGGGGCGCGCTGTGCGTCACCGGAGAGCAGGGTCAGCGACGAGGGCACGGGGTACACTTCCACCGGCAGCTGCGTCACCATCGCGTTGTTGCTGGCCGTGAACACCGTCTTTCCCGGCGCCACTCCCACCGCATTCCCCAGGCTGTCGACGCTGGCCACGGCTGGGTCGGCGGAACGCCACCGCACGGTCGCCCCCTGGATCGCGTTGCCTCTGGCATCAACCAGGTTCGCGGCCACCTTCCCCTGGTCCCCTTCGGGCATCCGGACGAACGTGTCTCCAGTGACCCGCAAGGCAGCCGGCTGCTGCTGGACGTACACGTGGGCCCGGACTGTCTTGTTCCCCACCGTGACCATGATGACAGTCGCTCCACCGCCCTGAGCGATCACTGTTCCCGCGCTATCGACGGAGGCGACGGTCGTGTCGCTGCTATTCCACAACGTGGGGGCTCCCGGTAAGGCGTTTCCCCGCGTGTCCGTCGCCGTCACCGCCAGTTGAATCGTGTCACCAATCGAGGTTGCCGTATCTGCCGTGGGCGTAACGCCGACCCATCTCACGTTGGTGACACCCAGCGAGTCCGCCTCGAACTTGGACTTGAGCGAGTGGGTGTACGAAAGAATCGACACCAGACCCGCTCCCGCCGAGATCACGCCGGCGCCCCACCGCCACGCATTGCTGATCAAGCCCTGGGGCGGAAGGACTTTGGTTATCGCCGGCTTAGGCGCCACCGCCGGTGCTGGTTTACTCCATCCGGTCACAGAGTGGCACCCTTTCTTCGCCCGCCATTTCTCCGTCGCCGTCGGTCTTCGGGAGCTCCGCGCCATTCAGCGCGCCGACAAAGACGACGCAGCTCCGACCCGGCCGCGTACGATGAGTTGCCTTGGCGCGCCACCCTCCCGGACCGGCGCCAAGAATCTGGATCTTCACATCGGCACCCGGATCCACCTGTAAGGCCTCAAGGGTGCTGGCGAACCCGGGGTGCGACGCCCGATACTTGTCCTGGGCGGTGACCACCGTCCGCAGTGAGCTCTTGAGGAGCGATGCCGGAGTCGCCTGCCACACTGCGCCTGCGGTCTGGGCTGGAGCGCCGCTTGGCGCCCCGAGTCCCAGTCCGAGAACCAGGGCGTGGGCTGCGAGTTGTCCAGCTCGAGACATCGCTCCTCCCGCATTCGGACCAGCGTACCGCGCTGACGAGGGTTCAGCCGCTCGTCTGTCCCTCACGTACCGAAGGCTTTGGGGCACAGGTAGTTTCGGCAAGAACCCCTAAAGTCTCAATTCATAGGAATGTGACAGCGTATAGAATGCAGGCAGCGCAAAAACGGCAGGAACGGCAAAACGGCAGAATCAGTTGTGCAGGACGAGTCTACGTCATGCAAGCGATCGCAGCGGCAGGCTGCAGCGGCTCACATAAGCCGGTACTTGGGTCCACTCCCACCCTCGCGAGGTGTCCATCGCGGACCCACGACGTCGGTGGCCTTGCAATCGACACAGTTCGGCGCGTTGACCCGGAGCTGTCCATCGACCACCTCATAGACTCCCGCGGGACACAGGTGGGAATAAAACCGGGCAACTTCCGGGCTCACATCCCGGCCAATCAGAAGGTGCGAGGGGATCGTGTCACGCGTCGCATTTCCTGACTTGAACACGGCATCCAGCTTGCCGAAGGTAAGCACCCCGTCGGGGCTGAAAGGCATTGGCCCGTCGGCTTCCCGGGGCACCGAAGCATCGGATGTCATAGCGATCCTGCCGCCGGGAAAGCGACCTCCCGT
>C688J18823_10002146_pt1 | contig 12333 bp, 8 predicted proteins | sample HopSoiMetagenom1_FD_18823 | JGI IMG/M metagenome (IMG submission 18823) | reverse complement strand
GAGCGCATTGCGAAAGTCATCGTTGAATGCCCCCGCCGGCACCTGCCGAAGAGCTTGCTTGTCGGTCTTCTCACGCAACGGCGTCGTGCCGCCGGTCCACGGCTCTCCGAACAAAATGATTCCGGGAGTAATCTTGCGAAGCTCCCGATCGGCCTGCCGGATGGTTTCCTGATCGATCAAGGCCATGAGATCAAACCGGAACCCATCTATCCCGTATTCCTTCGCCCAGAACTTCAGGGAATCGATGATCAACCGCCGGCCCATCGGCGACTCACTCTTGAATTCGTTTCCACAACCGGAACCGTTAGCCATGGATCCGTTAGGTGAATGTCGATAGTAATAATCCGGCGAGATCGCCAGCAGCGAAGAATTTCCGGACGTGTGATTGTAGACCACGTCCATGATGACCGCGATTCCGCGGGAATGAAGGGCGCGAATGAGCGCCTTCAGTTCACGAACTCGGCTGTCATCCTCAGGATTCGTTGCAAACATCCCTTCAGGCGAAAAGAACGCGCTGGTGATGTAGCCCCAATTATAACTGCGGCTACTTTCGTCATTGTCGAAATCCTGGACCGGCATCAATTCCACATGGGTAATTCCCAACTCACTGAGATGATCGATTCCGGTTTGGATCTGCTCGTCATCGGGCAGACGCGTTCCGGTCTCCGCCCAACCGGGGTATAATCCTGCCTGTTTGACGCCAGAGCTCGGAGCGATTGTGAAATCCCGAACGTGCATTTCATAAATAACAGCATCGGTAGGGGACGCCAGGGCGGGCGCGTGCGTGACCGGGTGGGTTAACGGCGTGATCCGCCCCCGCGAACTGTTAGCCACGGAATTCACCGCATACGGATCGAGTATTTCGCGGCTGTGTTTGGCATCCTTCTGGTCCAGCAGGAACGTGTAAAATTTTCCCAGCAAATCACCTCGCACGCTCGTTTCCCACATATTGTTAGGCTGCTGTCGCAATGAAAAAACTGAGCGTCCCTCATCGCCCGCAGGTTGATCATAAAGGACCACGCTCACGTTCTTACTCGAAGGCGCGAACAGCCGAAACGTGGTGCCCTGGCCGGTGTAGAGTGCGCCGAGGCCGCTCTTGATCTGGTCGCGATCCGCCTCTCGAAATGAGTCCACCTCCTGTGTCTTGGCCATGTTAGGCGTGGCTGCGGCCGGGGGACTGGGGGGTTGTTCGCTTTCCGCCGCAGCAAGTGCGGCTTCTGCCCGCACCAGCAGATCGGTCGCGGTAATTGGAACCTTTCTTCGCCCCCCCATGTAGTCGGCCTCAATTTCGTTTTCTGAGATGGCGATCACTTTCACTGTCGCTGTGGCCGGCACTTTTACCGATCCAACGACGTTGCCGTGCGAAACCGCCGGGAACTGAAACGGTTCCCGTAAAATTACTTCCGACGGCCAATGCTCCTTGTGCTGTTTCAGCCACGCGACCGGGTCCGGCCGAATGGACGGTGCCGGTGGTTGTTCCGGCGACTGGTCCGTGGTGGTTTCGGTGTGACGTTGAAGAAAACCGCGCGCGAAGACGGTTAGGCGATTCGCCGTTTGCTGAGGCGATTCCTGAAAACGGTACATCAGGTAAACGAACCCGGCGGCCGCGAGAATGAGTAGGAGCAGCAGAGAGCTGCCGCAGCCGCAACCTCTCCGTTTTTTGATCAAAGGCTTCGCCGCGCCTGGAGCGAGCGGCTGCAACGGGACATGCATCGGTGGCCGAGGTCCCGTTGTTTCCGATCTCTGCTCGTCCGCCGGTTCGGAAAAAGGATCCGGAACGATGACCGGCTGCCCGCAAGTTGGACAATGAATGGTTTGACCGGCCCCCGCGTTTTCCACTTCGAGGCTCTGGCTGCAAGTAGGGCACTCGAAAATCATCAGGACACGAAAACGAGGACGCTAGCAGCTTCCTTTACAGAATAAAAGAGTCGTTGAGCTGATTCAACGCGCGCGCGGGAGCGTAACAACTAGGCGACCCTCCGTTCTCAACTTGAACTTGGAAACCCAATCGCCGTCGAACCTGCGCTTCGCCGCCGATCCTCTGGATTCAGCGCTCTTCCCTTTCGACCTATTCTCGGCCACTGTTCACGCTCCATGACCGTTTTTCGCCTACTCCTTTGTTATTCAATGGTTTCCATTGTTTGGCTAAACATGTCGCTCGCGTGGGCCGGACCTGATGATGCGCGGTTCGAAGACGCGTTGCGCTGGCGTAATGTCGGTCCTTACCGGGGCGGCCGAACCCGCGCTTTATGCGGTGTGCCATCGCAGCCGAATGTCTTTTACATGGCGCAGGTAAACGGCGGCGTTTTCAAGAGTACCGATTTCGGCCGCACATGGGAGCCGATCTTTGACGACCAACCAACCGCATCTGTCGGCGCCATCGCCATACCGGTTTCAAACCCAGACGTGATCTACGTGGGCAGCGGCGAAGGTTTGCATCGACCCGATCTTTCCATCGGCGACGGCATCTACAAATCGACGGATGGGGGAAAAACCTGGAACCATCTCGGTTTGCGCGATGCTCAGCAGATCGCACAGATTGCGGTTGATCCGCGCAATCCGGATCGGCTGTTCGTTGCCGCGGCCGGTCACCCCTACGGCCCTAACGAGGAGCGCGGCGTCTTCCGCTCGTCGGATGGCGGCGCGACATTCGAGAAGGTCCTGTACCGCGATGAGAATACCGGAGCCGGCGACGTGCAAATCGATCCGTCGAATCCCGATGTTGTTTATGCCTCATTGTGGGAATCACGTGAAGGCCCGTGGGAAAACAGCACGTGGGATGGAACGAACGGCGGTGTTTTCAAATCTGTCGATGGGGGCAAGACGTGGAGGCAGTTGTCCGGCGGTCTCCCCGAAAATATGGTGCAGGCGAATCTGGCGATTGCCGCTGGTTCGCCACAGATTGTAATGGCGGCGGTGAGAACATCCACCGGATCGAATCTTTATCGCTCGAATGACGGAGGAGAAACGTGGAGCAAACCCACGGAGGATGCGCGTCCCGCAGCTGGTATCGGTGGCGGCGACTTGCCGGTGGTGCGCATCGACCCGAAGAATGCCGACATCATTTATTCGGCAAGCGTCGTCTGTTGGAAATCAATCGACGGCGGCAAAACATGGGAAGGATGGCGAGGCGCTCCGGGTGGCGACGATTACCAAAATGTGTGGATCAATCCCGACAACCCAAACATCGTTGCGCTGGGTAGCGACCAGGGTGCGATCGTTACCACAAATGGCGGACAGACATGGAGCTCGTGGTACAACCAATCAACCGCGCAGCTCTATCACGTTACTGCGGATAATGCATTCCCCTATCGGCTTTACAGCGGTCAACAGGAAAGCGGATCGGTCGGCATTGCCAGCCGTGGCAACGATGGCGCGATCACATTCCGCGATTGGCATCCGGTAGCAGCCGAAGAGTACGGTTACGTTGTCGCCGATCCGCTCGATCCCAACATTGTCTACGGCGGTAAACTATCGCGCTTCGATTGGCGGACGGGTCAAGGCCAGTCCATTCTTCCGGTACCGGTGCGGTCACCGGATTTCCGGATGATCCGCACGCAGCCGATCATTTTTTCACCGCTTGATCCGCATCTGCTGTTTTTCTCGGGCAACACTCTTTGGCAAACGCGAGACCGCGGCAATCACTGGCAGAAAATCAGTCCCGATCTGACGCGGAAGAGCTACGATCTGCCGGGCAGTATCGGAAAATATCGCGACGCAGCTGCTGCTGAAGCGAAACAGCGCGGGGTAATTTACGCAGTAGCGCCATCGCCGCTGGAGGCGAACCGCATCTGGTGTGGAACGGATGATGGGCTCATTCACCTAACGACCGACAGCGGCAAAACTTGGAGAGATGTCACACCGCCGGCCGTGACGCCATGGCAAAAGATCTCGATCATCGATGCCGGCCACTTCGATTCGAAGACGGCTTATGCGGCGATAAACACGTTGCGAGTGGATGACGTCCGTCCTCACATCTACCGGACGCACGATGACGCCGAGACCTGGACGGAGATTGTCAGCGGTATTCCTGCCGGCCAAACTGTGAATGCGGTTCGAGAGGATCCGCGCCGAAAAGGCCTTCTCTTCGCCGGTACTGAACGCGGCGTCTACGTCTCTTTCGATGACGGCAACAATTGGCGATCGCTCCGACTCAATCTACCGGCGACGTCGGTTCGCGATTTGATCGTGAAGGACGATGACTTGGCAATCGCCACGCACGGACGCGGCTTCTGGATCCTCGACAACATCACGCCGCTGCGCCAGAGCGCGGAAAGTCCACAGCAGACGCTGTTATTCAAACCGCAGGCTGCACTTCGGGTCCGGTGGAATACAAACCCCGACACACCGCTGCCGCCGGACGAACCGGTGGGCGAAAACCCACCGGATGGTGCCATCATCGATTATTATCTCGCGAATGATTTAACGGCTCCGGTCACTCTGGAGATCAAAGACTCCAAAGGTGCCCTCGTTAGGCGCTATTCCAGCAGCGACCCACCAGTGCAAGCCGATCCGAAGAAGTTAAGAATTCCACGTTACTGGATTCGACCCGCCGTAACCCTCTCCGCGCAACACGGCCTTCACCGGTTCCTGTGGGACATGCACTTCACTCCGTTGAGCGGCACCGAGCCGGAGTATCCAATCGCAGCGGTTTTCCGCAATACCGCTCCGGTCTCCACTTCCCCGTGGGTTGTTCCCGGCAATTACAACGTGGTGCTCACGGCAGATGGCAAGACTTACTCGCAGCCGTTGATCGTGAAAATGGATCCGCGGGTGGAGATGTCCGTTGCCCAGTTGCAGGAGCAGGCCGATCTGTCGAAGCAACTGATCGAAATCAGGGCCAAACTGGAGCCAACTGGCCGCAACTTTACATCGCTGGTCGAGCAGCTCGAGAAGTTGAAAGACCAGCGGCCGACACCGGCGATGCAGGAAAAACTCAATACGCTGACAGCGAAGTTGAAAGAGCTGGGGCCGCCGAATGCGAGACCGGACGCGCGGCTTTCGATTCATGCGCTCGAAGCCGCTAAAGCGCTCTTCGACGACATTGAGGGCTGCGATGCGCCGGTTACTGCACCGATGAAAGCTGGAGTGAACGAAGTGCGAAATCTTTCCGCGCCGGCGATTGATCGATGGAACAAGATTATTGCCAACGAAGTGCCGGCTTTGAACGAGACATTGCAAGCAGCTGGGCTCCCGCGGATTGGCGACGCGGAGCACTAGGTCGAGCGCGAGCTACAGCCCCGGCGACCTGTGGTCCGGTCCAAAAAATCGGGCTGTTAGGTCGTTAGCTTAACGGTTACTGCTGCATTTTGCAGTCCATATCGCAGTTGTGACTATTCGACGGTGCAAGCCTGTCTTGTTCCTAGCTGACCGCTCACTTTGTGATAACGTCGCGGAACCAGGTCCCCCTGTTCCGTCTAGTCCGTGCAACTCCGTCCCGTTATTCTTGTACTGCTCAGCTTTTCTATCGCAGCCGCGATGGATGCGCAGAACCTCGTCCAAAATGGGGATTTCGAAGCGGAACCGCACGATCCGTTTAGTACCATTCTCGATTGGGATGTTCTCGGCACCGGATTCGTTCATTCCGCCATGCAAGGCGCGAGTAGCGGCAGTTTCTCAGCCGCACTCAGTATTGGCGGGGACAGCGAGGGCAACATCTTGTCGCAAACGTTTGGAACTACTGCGGGACAAGCATACCTGCTCCAGTTTGATGCTGGCGTGTTCGGAGTTCGGACTGAGGGTCCGTTGCAACTGAGTGTCGAAGTTTCAGGCGCGGCGTTTTTGGTCGACCAGACAGTGACGCCGCCGGATGCACTCACATTCGATCCGACCTTCGTGGTGTTCCGCCATTATCGCTACGCTTTCATTGCCGATAGCTCCAGCGCGACTCTGCAATTTACTAACGTTGGCCTGGGCAACTTCAACGCGGATGTCATGGTTGACACTGTTTCGGTCGTCCCAACTCTTCTGCCGCCGCCGGTCCTGTTGCCTCTGGTTAACGGCAATTTCGAGACCGGTCCGTTTGATTCGAACGGAACCGTTTCAGGTTGGTCCGTTTATGGTGTAAGCCAGGCTGCGGTTAGGACTGAAGCTGCCACCAGCGGCAGCCATTCGGTTGCTTTCGGACCAGGGGGCGATTTCCAGGACGATATTCTTTCCCAACAGTTTTTCACCACGCCCGGTCGTGCCTATTCGATCGATTTCGATGCTGCCGTTTACGGTGTGAGTGACTCTGTTCAAATGCTCAGGGTTCGATTGATCGGCGACAGCGCGGTATTCCAACAGATGGTCAGCCCTCCTTACTTCAGCACATTCGATTCGAGCGCAATTCAGCTTCAACATTACCATTTTGTTTTCAGCGCAGAGAGTTCGGTATCAACCATCGAATTCTCGAATGTCGGCCTCGACAATCACGATGCAGACGTCGTTTTGGACACGGTGCAAGTCGTTCCGGTACCTCAGACCTTTGCGGAATGGCAGAGCGACCATTTCGACGCTAACCAGTTGAACAATCCGCAGATCAGCGGCTGGGCGGCCGATCCAGATAACGACAGGATCGCGAACGGTCTCGAGTTCTTCTTCAACACTGATCCGTTAGCCGGAATTTCAGTGGCGGACGCGAATGCGATACCGCGCACGGCCATTGAAGGCTTCGACGGCTTTAACTACGTCACTTTTACCTTCCACCAACTACTTGGATGGAATCGGAACCCTGCGGTAGTCCAGGTGTCGAACGACCTCGTGACTTGGGACACGACCGGAAACCAGATTGAAATCGTCAGTGTTGTAGGTTCCGGCGATGGGGAGACTGAAACGGTGAAGTTCAGGCTCAAGACTCCCGTTCCAAACGGTTCCGCCCCCAGAAAATTCTTCCGGTTAAGCTTGGATCAGTAATAGCGAGCTACGAATCAAGGTCATAGCCGTTCGTCTCTGCTGTTACCCCCGCAGCGTTCGCAAGTATGCCGTGAGCGCCCGCACATCGGTGTCGCCCAGCTTTTTTCCAAATGACGGCATCTCCCCTTTGATCCCGGCGGTAATCACTTCGTGAATTCGCGCGTCGCTGCGGCGTAAATCGTGCAGATCGGGTCCTTCCTCTCCGTGAGCATCCTCGCCGTGGCAATGAGCGCAATTCATCAGGAATAGGTGGCGACCGTCTGATGCGACATCGACGACGTGACTAGGTACCGGCTTTGCCTGGGCACTTTGCGGCAGGTCCGGCAACTTCATACCCAAGTCTCCGTTTCGCATCAGCCAGGCAAAACCAAAAGTTCCCAGTAAAGCGCCCGTGGAAACGGCTACAGCGGCGATAGCTGCCTTGCCTTCGGTCCACGGTTTCATATTCCAGCCAATTAACGACCCAGCAGCATTTCCCCACCGAAGAATCCGGCCACACTGATCAGCGCGCACCCGATGACCATGCTCGTTAGGTAGAGTGCGAAGGCTCGGCGTGATGTTCGCGGTCCAACCAAACCGCGCCATGTGCCAAGCGCGACGATGATCGCGAACGCCGGCCAGACGAACAGGTGATGACGGAACACAAGGCCGCTGCCGCCCACCATCCATTTGCTCAATGCCAGTCCCGAGAATACCGCGCCGAATGAGCTCAGGGCGCCCAGAATGGCAAGCCAGTAACCGAGCACCTTGAATTGATGCTGCCGGTGAGATCCGCGCAGAAAAAACCCCAGTGCATCAAACAGCGCGGCCGCGAATATCAATGCGATCGGAAAGTGCGTCGCACCGCCGTGTAAGCGTGACCAAAAGATAGAGTTCATATTGTAGATCGATAGCTGCAATTCACGACAGATTGGTATCAACCACCGCGAGCGGATACTTTCCCTCTACGTAATTGATGTTGGTGATGCCGAGAACTGAACTGAGCCTCTCGGCTTCTACCTTCATCGGCCCCGGCTTTGGTGCCGTGCCTGGCGCCGGTTGAGGGAATGCTGTCGACATCGCGGTGTGAAAAGTGATGTTTCCCTCCACTTTTTTCACCGTCTGGTGAATGTGGCCGTTCAATACCGTCACCGATCCGAAACGCCGAAGATACCCGAGCGCCTGTTCGGCATCGTCGGTGCCCCATCCCCACTGAGGATAGACCGCCCAGAGCGGAATGTGCGCGAACACCACAATTGGCGTGCTGGTCGACAGTGGTTCGAGATCTTTCTTCAGCCAATCCAGCTGATCCGCGCCAATGACCCCGAGTCCACCTTCGCGAATGTTCATCACGTTAACGAGCCCGACAAAGTGAACGCCTTTCCGGTCAAAGCTGTAGCCTCCAGCACCACTGGCTTTCTTGCCGAATCGCTCCCGATACAGCGCCCCATTGTCACTGATGACGTCGTGCTCGCCGGGGACGTAGAAAATTTCGCCTGTCTTTAGTGATTTCAGATTCTGATCCAGCGCATCGAATTCTTCGGCCTCTGACAGGTGGCTCAAATCACCGGTGTGTAGGACGAAGTCTGGCGGGTTCGGCAACGCATTGATCTTGGCTATTGCTTTTTGCAACGTGCCGATCACATCCTTATTCGCGTCCTTGTTGAACCCGATGTGGCTATCGCTGATTTGGGCGAAGCTGAAGTCGGCGCCGGCCGCTGGAGCTGTGGCGCCAAGTAATTTGGAAGTCAGCACGCCGCCGCTAACGGTCCAGAGCACGCCCGTTCCGGCCCAGGCCATGCACTTTAAGAAACCGCGTCGGTCGATCCCATCAGCATTGTGGTTATGCAAAATAATATCTTGGTCTTTCATATGTTTGTTCTTTCGCCGATTACGACTCGGCGACGACGCGGTTTATTCCCGGCGGAAAACTTTTGTTGGAATGCGGGAATAAAACCGCCCGCCCTGTAGTCTTCTTCCTTATGAGTGAAAGAACCGACTCGTGATTGGATTTACCCGGGCATCGCGCCGAACCGAATTCGAGCGCGAAATCTTGCCCCATCTCGATGCGGCGTTCAGCCTGGCCCGGTTCCTTTTGCGAAACGAGCACGATGCCGAAGATGCAGTTCAGGAGGCAACACTAAGGGCATTCCGATTCTTCGATGGTTTCCGCGGTCAAAACAGTCGCGCCTGGTTTTTGCGAATCGTGCGAAACACCGCCTTCACCGCAATGAAGGAAGCGCAGGGGCATCAAATGGATGTGGCGTTTGATGAAGAACTGCACAGTCCCGAAGCTGCGCCGGCCGAAGTCCGCGGCTCCGCGAGTGACGTGGTCTACGATCGAGCGACCGTTCGCGCTGCGATCGATCAATTGCCTACCGAATTCCGCGAAGTGATTACTCTGCGCGAACTGGAGGATTGCTCGTACAAGGAGATTGCGGAGATCGCCAGCGTACCCGTCGGAACCGTCATGTCACGTCTGGCCCGGGCGCGAGCGCAGCTGGCGCGGATTTTGGCTAATGTGTATCAGAAGGAATGTAGATGAACCACCAGGAAGTTGCGGAGCTGATTCATCCGTATCTTGATAACGAGTTAGACCCTGCGAACGCCCGCGCTGTCGAGGAACACGTGCGAAGTTGTGACGACTGCCGCTCGGTGGAGTTGCGAGTCCGGGCTTTACAGACCAGCCTAACTGCCGCCGCGCCGGCATTCGCTGCGCCAGCCCGGCTGCGCAAGAGTGTGCGGAAGGCATTACGATACGAAGAAAAAAGCGGAGGCGAACATCCCGCCAACTGGTTCGGCCTGGCAACGATCACCGCTGCGATGGCCCTGTTACTCGTCAGTTTTCTGTTCTTTCAAAATTCTCGCGTTAGAGGAAACGCGCTGGTCGAAGAAGTCGTTTCTGATCATGTGCGGTCACTGCTGGCGACACATCTTGTTGATGTTCCATCGTCCGATCAACACACGGTCAAACCGTGGTTCAACGGAAAGGTCGATTTCGCGCCTGAAGTGCGCGATTTCTCCTCCCAAGGTTTTCCCCTGGTGGGTGGCCGACTCGACTACCTGCATGGGAAGACCGTTGCGGCTTTGGTTTATCGCCGGAATCAGCATCCAATCAATGTGCTGATCGCCCCCGCACCAGGTGAGGCTGATCTCTCGCCGACTGCACTAACACGCCGCGGCTACAATCTAGTTCGATGGAGAAAACAGCAGATGGAATATTGGGCCGTTTCTGACTTGAACGCGGCCGAGCTTCGCCAGCTAGCTGATCACTTTCGGACGGATTAAACTTCGGCACTTTCGATCGAACGTCGCGTCCACGAAGGTGCGGTTGCGGTGCGCGTCGGAACTTATCTTAATCTCGGGAGAACGGTGACGCATACCGCTTACTTTTTCAGGTTCACTTTGATCCCGGCCAACTTCCACTCGTCTTCTTCTTTAACGTACTTCAGCTCAAAAACGATGCGGTTAGGGGCAGTCGGATAATGGCCCTGCACCACCAGCACACCATCTGAATTGATCGCAGCCGATTCGTCGAATACCGGTTCCTTTCCTTCGATCGCCGCAGGAAGGTCGATATCCTTGTCATAGAAGTCCTTGAAGATCTCTTCCAGTTTTTCCGCGGTTGTCTGTTTCTGCCAGACCTCTGCGACATCGAGGTAGAAGCCGGAGAAATCCTTGTCCTTGATGGCCTCCCCGAACGTCGTAATCGAAGCATCAGTCATCGCTCGCAGTTCATTTTTATCCGGGACGGGTTCGGTCGCTCCAGCCTGCTTCGATGAGCCGGTTCTCTTTTCCCCCTCGATCGTGAAGGCGGCTTTCGTGGCGAGTGTATCGTTAGCGTAAAACTCGACACGATATTTGCCCGGGGGCCACCCGTTATTTGGCTTACTGAAGTTGAAGGCGCCGTCGGTGGTGTCTTCATTCAGATCCAGTGTTTTGTCGAGTACCGCCGTATTCGCCGGCGCAGCATCGCCAACATCTTCGGCGACCAGTACCGCTTTGATTTTCGTGCCGGGGCTGACACCCTCGGTTTTGAAGATGGCGTAGATCTTCGGTGTGTCGGCAGTGAACGCGGTAACGGGCTTATCCTCAGGGGCGGTGGATAGGGTGACCGTGATTTTTACCGTCGCGGCGCTGGCAAACGACGAGCACAGCAGGAGGATGAGACAAACCGGTGGTAGCTGCTTCATGGCGCGATTGTGGTGGCGATTGCTCAATTTTCGAGAGAAATCCACAGGCGCTGGTTGTTGCCTCACCATCGGTAATTCATCGCCGATTGCGTCATCTTTTGTCAGGTTCGAGCGTCAGTCGCGATATCTTTCACCCCTCGCGAGCGCCGCGAGAAATCGTTCCCCGAATTCAGCCAAACTAGTTGTTAGGCAGTTTAAACGACAACGGCTGAATCGTTGCAATGCAGCGGGTGTCCAGTCCCTTGCTCGTGCCAGTGCGATACAATTCGTGTCGAATCGCTCGCACACATGCGTTCTCCGGAGTGTGCGCTCCTCCGGGAACAATTACATGAATTGCATTCGGCATGTATGATTTTGCTTCCTCACCCCAGCTCGGCGGAGAAGCGGAATCAGCCGAACCTGAAACCAACACCGCAGGAGCTGCCAGCCGGAACGGCTCGAAGAAATCGGATGGCAGCTCCGTGTTCGGCCATTCTTCGCACGCTGCCATCTGATCGCGGACACGCCACGAGCCGAGAAAACTTCCTGCGATTGCCTCATCAATTTCATCTGGTTTGATCCGGCGCACGAACTCGTTGCACGTAATGCAGTAATGCAGTCCCATGCGGCCACCCGAATAAACGTTCCGACTCGACCGCACTGCTGCTTCGGCGAACCTGCTAAAGTCACCCGCAGCCGCTTGTTTGATCAGAAATGGGATGTCGCGGGTGCTCGGCTCGCGATACATCATTGTGCGCAGCGCATCGGCGAAGGCCCTCTCAGTCAGGTGAATCTCAGTTTTCGCGCCGGTAACCGGGTGCTTCACAAACGTTGCCACCGCTTTTTGGCGCAGTTGCTTCATGATAGCAGCGAAGTCCTGACGCAACTTTGGATAGGCCGATCGACAAGCCGCATCCTGTTCGCATTCGAGAAATAATCGATCAAGTCCGGCTTGAGCGTTGCGGGCGTGGTAAAGAGGCACCCGTTCGGACAGCGTCACCAAGCTCGTTAAATATGCAGTCCGGACGTGTTCCGGATGCCGGCGCATATAGATTTGTGCTGCGTATGTTCCAAACGAGCCGCCGTTCAGATTGATCTTGTCGTAGCCCATCGCGGCGCGGATTTCGTCGATGTCATCCGCGAAGTTAGGGGTGGTGTACTGAGTCAGATCGAATTTTTTTGACAGTTCCTCGTGACACGACCGGGCGGCCACCGCATCGAATGGTCCATTGAGATGTTCATCCAAATTTTCATCGGACGTCCTCGGCGGGCAATCGAGCCGATGGCC